>Ga0307280_10000028_pt1 | contig 38060 bp, 34 predicted proteins | sample ER_DNA_119_FD_194479 | JGI IMG/M metagenome (GOLD analysis project Ga0307280, IMG submission 194479) | Bulk soil microbial communities from the East River watershed near Crested Butte, Colorado, United States - ER_DNA_119 | ecosystem: Environmental > Terrestrial > Soil > Floodplain | place...
CCAGAAACCGCCGATCGCAAGAACTGCGATCCCGAATACCGTGAAGATCATCTCGCCTCCTCATGCCCGGGGGACTGCGACGGCCCCGGCGTTGATGCTCCGCAGTTCGATCCTACCCCGGAAGCTGCGAAAACACCCCTGCATGACCGCGATCAGCCCTTAGGCTGATCGTGCGGGAGGCGCTCGGCAAGTATGTCGAAGTAGCGCTGACGCATCCAAGCCTCACGATCGCCGATCACGTAGAGCCGACGCTTGGCGCGACTGACGGCGACGTTCAGCAGATTGGGCCTGCTCGCCGCCCAGGCCCGCGCACCCTCGCGGGCTGGATCTGAGCCGAGCACGAGGATCACGATCTCGGCCTCCTTGCCCTGCGCGGTGTGAATCGTTCCCGCTCTCAGCCCCGAGCGTTGCCGGGCGCGTTCTTTGAGCCGGCGGGAGACGTCGCGAAACGGCGCGATCGCCATCACCTGGGAGAAGTCGAACCCGATCGCATCGAGATGGGCGAGGATCCGGTCGACCTCGGCTCCCTCGGCGGGGATCCAGTGCCCATGCGAAGTCTCCGAGCGGACGTCGATCCACTTGCTCTGAGGGAGCGTGGGATAGCGCTCCGCAAAGGCCTCCGCGAGTGTGGGATCGGTGGCGTCCAGCATCAGCCCGTCGTAGGCGATCGCGTTGGAGATGTCGAACATCGGCCGGTCGCAGCGGCGATGGACGCTCAGCGGTGCACCGACCCAAACCGAGCGCTCCAGCCCCGGCAGGCTCGTGCCCAGCCGGTTTTGGCGATCGGCGAGGCTCTGCACGGAGCTTCGTCCCGTCAGCCACTCCTCCCCCACCCCGTAGTGGGCGCGGACTGCCTGCTCGGCCTCGAAGGGGATCGTCGTGATCGGCTCGAGCTGCAGCGGATCCCCGACGATGACCGCGCGGCGGGAGCGCCACAAGGCCCCGACCGCGCTCTGGGGAGCGGCCTGCCCGGCCTCGTCCACGAGCAGCCAGCCGAGTGACTCGGGACCGAGCGGGCCGAAGAGGCGCGAGACGGAGGCAAACGTCGTCGAGACCACGGGGACCGCCAGGAAGAGTGCCTGCCAGGCGGCGAGCGCCGACTCGGCGGAGAGGTCAGGCGGAGCGTTTCCGCTGAGGATCTCCATCGCCCCGTCGAGGCTTTCGCGCATCGGCCGGGCCGCGTGCACGAGGAATGCCCGGTGTAGGGCGAGCGCCGCTCCCAAGAGCTCGGTGCGGGCCTGGTTCCACTCCACATCGGTCCAAGGCGCCTGTCGCTCGCGCGCCTGCCTGTCCCTCAGCCAATCGCCGTCGGGAAGCTGGGCGCCGGGCTGCTCGCTGTAGAGCGATAGTGCGCGGCGGCAGTCCCCCAGGCGGCTCTCGGCGGCGGCTAGCTCGGCGGCGGCCTCGGCATGGACCCGCGCCTCTTCCTCGAGGCGCTGCAGCTCCTCGCGGGTCTCGCGCAGCCGCGTATCGACCGCGGCGACGTCGGCGGCAAGCTCGCGGTCGTGGGCGCGCCACTCGGCCCGCGCCCGCAGCCGGAGGATCCAGGGGCGGCTTCGGCGCACCTCCTCCCGCGCCTGGATCCGGCGCTCCCGCTCGCCCTCATCGCTTTGGAGGGCGCCCTCAAGCTGCTCGCGACGCGGCCGGGATGCGGCGACTCGCTCGGCGGCGGCCTTCTCGGCCTCCCGCGCGGCAGCGAACTCCGATTCCAGCCCGCCGAGGCGCTCGAGCTCGGCCCGCGCGCGCCGGCGCTCCTCCCGGATCTCTGCCTCTCGATTGCGTGCCTGCTCGAACGCCGCGACGGCATCCGCCCAGGACGGTCCCTCCGGGCGGGTGCTCCAGGCGACGAGAAGGTCACGCAGGCCGGTCGGCGGCGGCGGCTCGTCGGGGTTCTTTCGCGGCTTGCTCCACCAGACGGCGCTGACGAAGCCCTTCCGGTTCTCGCTCTTGCCGAGGCGGGCGGCGATCAGAGCCCACGCCGGTTGCTCGGTGGCGCCCGAGGAATCGCGGCCGGACTTTCCGACGCCCATCGCCTGCTCGGCGAGCGCCGGGAAGTAGTCGATGCCCTGCGCCCGCTCGCGCCAGGCGGGGTCAATAGCCTCGATAGAGGGGATCTCGAGGGTTACGTTCTCCACCGCCCCGTTGTTGCTCGAGGCCAAGACGATCTCGAACCCAGTCAGCTCGGGCCGGAGGCGATGGACGACGCGCTCGAATCGCGAGGTCTTCCAGCCGACGGGCTCTCCCCCGAAGGCGTCTGAGGGAAATGGCAGCGCCGCCAGCCGCCCGGCTCGCTCGGTCACGAGTGCCGCGATCAGATCGCGCAGCATCGTGGTCTTGCCCGTCCCCGGCGGCCCGTTGACGGCGAAAAGGCTGCTGCCGGTGCCTCGCATCGCGACGGCCTCGTCAACTGCCACCTGCTGTCCGAGCGCGAGGGGGTGCTCGGGATGGGCAGGCCAGCGCCCGAGGGGGATGCGATCGGGGTCGGTGGCGCTTCGCAGCTCCTCGAGTCGGACCCGCACGTCCACACGATCGTCCGTGTCTATCTCCGAGCCGGACCTCAAGTAGCCGCGCAGCGCCCGACCCACATCTCCATTAGCGACGGCGCCCGCCACGCGAGCGAGGTCGTCGGCGATGAAGCTGTTGAGAAAGTCGTGTTCAACCACCTCGGCTCTCTGTCGCCCGACGATGTAGCTGTTGACGCGAAACCCGTCGGCCTCCAGCAACTCGGCGGCTCCAAGTGCGGCCCCGGCCGCGGCCTCGCATTCCACGAGCCCGTCCCAGCCGAGCACCCGCGACGGCCTGCGCGCCCCCTCCTCCCAGACCAGGAACATCTCCTCGAGCTGCATGGCGAATTCCGCTTCGAGGTCGCCGAAGCCGTCGAGCCACCCGGCTGCCGCGGGACCGGAATCAAGCGCGCGGGCAGTCGCCCAGGCACAGGCCGAGAGGACCGCGGAGCCCTCCAAAAGCGTGCCCTCGTCGGAGACGGCGAACGCGAGCAGCGCGCTGGTGCCCGCGGGCCGCTCCTCAAAGCTTTCGGGTGCTGGGGGAAAGACAGACCTCAGCGCCTGGAAGACCTTGTCGCACGGGTAGATCCCGATGTAGACGATGTGGCGCCAAGTCTGATCCTTCTTCAGCGGCTCACGCCGAAGCGGGTGGCCGGCGTTCCATGGCAGCGGCTGGTCTGGGCGAACGTCGAAGACCCAGTCCGACGGGCGGGCGGCTGGGATCGGTGGGGGACTGAACATCTCCACCGCACGCCAGAACTCGATGACCTTTCCCTGCACGGCTTCCCTCAGTAGGCGGGCTCGAGCCCGGAGATCATCGGGAAGTGGCGCACATTGGTGGTGAGCAGGTCTGCCTCGAGTAGGAGTGCGGTGGCGGCGATCAGATAGTCGGCGTCGTCGATGCCGCTGTGGGCTCGGCGGTGGCTCTGGGCGAGGGATGCCGCAGCCCGTGCCACCTCTTCCCCGACGGGAACCCAGGATATTGCTGAGAAGAACTGCTCCAGCGCTTCGACCTCGTTCTTGCGAACACCCGCCAGCAACTCGAAGCGCACTATCTCGCTAGCGAGCAGCGACTCCTCGGCATCGATCAGGCCACTCAGAAGTCCAACCGCAGGGGGAGAGCCGCGTAGATGGTCGATCGCGACGCTGGTGTCGAGCAGCTTCACTTGACGCCGAGCTGGGCCAAGCGATCGTTGAGGTCACCACCACGGATTGCGTCGACGTAGTCGGCGCCGCTAGCGCGTCGGCCCTTCCATGAACCGGCGCTCGCGTTGAGGGCGTGAAGCTTTTCGTCCTTTCCCTGCTCCCCGAAGGTCGTTCGAACCGCGCGGCGGATCAGCTCAGAGCGTGATGCGCCGGTGTCGCGCGACGCGCGCTCGAGGAGCTCCAACTCGTCCTCGCCCAGATAGACCTGCGTCCTACTCATGACACCACTATACACCCTATGGTGTTGAGCACTCGGGGCTCTTCCGAAACCTCCGGAAAGAACATGGCCCATCTGAAAGCACGCCGCGCCCTCGGGAATCCGATCCAGGTCGTGCTCGACCCGCCAATCGAGATCCGGCCTGCGCTCTCGCATCACACCAACCAGCACTTGAAGCGCGAACACCTGTGCGGACCTTTTTGCGGACCTCCAAATCGCTAACCTGCGTGGCCTCAGAGCACCTCAGATCACCTAAAAGCACTGAACGGAACTGAAATCGCCCCCAACCCCTAGGTTGAGGGCCTTGTGGGTGGAAACACCCGTGATGGTTCGACTCCATTCAGCCGCATGAGAAAGCCCCCGCAAGCGGGGGTTTTTCTTTGTTCAGAGTCTCGTCGGCACCGCCGCACGCCCAGCGCGCGGTGAGACGGGGCCCCTCTGGGGCCTGCGACAACCGAGCCAACCTGTTCCGCCGCCCCGCGAAACACGATTCGACACTCGGAGGCAGGGAGGTCGGGGTCGTCGAGAACAACTAGGTATCAGAAGCTATTGGTAAAGGGTTCGGTACGGTTGGAGTTTGGTACGTTGACGACTGACCAGGCAAGATCGGGAAGGAATCGGTGGAGGCAGGAGGCGGCTTCAGGGGCGGGGCCAGGGGCAGAGTGACCCAGGTTCTCCCAAATCCAGAGGACCGGGGTGAATTCGTCGCCTACCTCTTGGAAGATTTCGGAAATCGTCGGATGAGAGTCGACCCGGCAGTGGTCGAGTTCATTCTCCAGAAAGTCCTCGTCTCCGACGAGCAATGGGCCAGGGGCTGGAGAGCACGGAGGTTCAATCCGGACCGGGTCAAAGCGAAAATCGAAGGTTCGCTCGAGCTGGCGGCCGACCGCGCGGAAGAAGCGGGAGCGCGGGTGATCGACCTGCCGGTGGCGGAAGCGGTCTACGAGGAGGCTCGCAAACGCCGTGCATGCGTCTTCCCCATCAGAAAATGCTGAGCCGAAATTGTCCGCCCGAGCCGAGGACGATAAGCGCCAGGCGCTGAGTTCAGGCCTCAGCTTGAGCCGGCTTCTGCTGTCGGTCGCGGCCGGGACGATCGTCCTCAGCGGGACGCTGCTCCAGACGATCTACGTCGGGCGCACCCTCTGTCTCCTGGAGGGCGCGTGGGTCCTACTCGGCGTGTCGCTCGTGTTCGGCTACTTCGTACACGGTCGTTACGTCTCCCAACTGGACGAATCGAACCTGAACTCCACTGGCACCTTCGAATGGTTGAGCCTCTTTCAGTCCCTCTTCATCGCCGTCGGTCTGGTCCTCTTCGCGATCTTCGTCGCGGTTAACCTCGGTTCCGGGCCCCGACTCAAGGTAACCCGAGCCGAACTCGGCCGCGGAGCCCGGTACGTCGCGGTCACCGTCGACTGCCGGTCGGGGGCAAGCTCGGGCTGCCACGGCGAAGTCGCCCTCGCCTCAACGGGGAAACGACCCCGCGAGATCGGTCGCACCCTCTTCGCCGAGGAGGCGGACGGACCGCTCAATGCTCGGGTCCAATTGAATCGCGCCGCGGGCAGGCCCCTGGCGACGGGGAAGGCTCAAATCCTGGAGGTTCATGCCCTGGCCACCGGCAGGTTCGGCAACCAGACGGAAACGACCTCGAGGCTGCGGCTCAGACGATCGGCGGCATCGCACGCCAGACGGCGAGTAGGCCCAACCAAGCGCCACCCATCGCGTCCTCCAGCCTGAGCCGGAGCGGTCACCGCGGGAGCTTGCGATCAGCGTGAAGGAGCCTCGGGATCCTCGGACGGAGTTCGCCCAAAGCGCTGACCCGGCCTGAGGCTTCGGAAGAACTGCGGGTGGCCGCCGACCGACATCCGGCCGCTGAGCGTTACGAGGGGCTGGGGCATCAGGTTGATCAGGGCACCTAGCGCTGCATATTTCCGGTCCGGCAGGGAAACCGCGCGGCCTGCGGCGGCGTGTCGCAGCGCGGCCTGGGCAACGGTCTCCGGTTTGCTCCAGAGCCACCCCGGAATCCAACTCGTGTCGTAGTCGGCGTCGACATGAGCGCCGGTGGCTGTGAAGCCGGGGCAGACGAGGGTGAGCGAGACGGGAGTGTCCTCGAGCTCCTGTCGCACCGCCAGTGTGAAGTTGGCGATGAACGACTTGGTAGCGAAGTAGACCGCGTTTTGTGGCATCGGCGAGCGATGCAGGAGAAGTGAGACGTTGCAGATTGTCCCGCCGTCGGCCTGCATGGAGCGGACGGCTGCAGATGTGAGGCGGCACACCGCAAGCGCATTGACGCGAATCATGTCCGCCTGGGACTCGACATCGGCATCCACGAACGGGCCGGTCCGGACGGCGGCTGCGTTGTTGACGAGGAGGTCGACCGGGTCGGCCCGATCCAGCAGCCGCGCCTCGGCGCGCTCGAGCTGGGCCGCGTCACCGAGATCGGCGGCCAGCACCTCCGGCTCGCCGGGCAACTCCGCCGCGACGCGCTCGAGCTCCTCGGGCTCGTTGGAGACGAGAATCACTCGTGTACCGACCCGGGCGAGCTCACGAGCGAACTCGAGGCCGATGCCACGGCTCGCACCTGTGACCATCGCCAGCCGCCAGCGCATGGGGCCAGCCTTTCATAAAACTCGGTGTCTGCAGGTCGCCGTAGGGTCCTGAGCCTGAGACGGCGCACCTTCACCCTTCTCCTCCTCGGCGGGGCGACGATCGTCCTCAACCTGGTCCTGGCCTGGCTGGACAGTCAGCTGAAGGACACTGGCGGTCCCTCGATCCTCGGGCTCGAGTTCGCGGGGAACCTCGGGCGGGTGGAGGAGATCCAGGGGGAATGGGGCAAGCATGGTGAGTACCTGGCCCGGATCTCGCTCTGGGTCGACTTCGGCTTCATGGCCTCTTACGGGGCTTTCTTCGCCCTCGCCTGCGCCAGCGTGCGCGACTTCGCGGCGGACCGGGGGCTGAGGAGGCTCGCGGCGGTCGGGGTGGTGGCTCCCGCCTGCGCCGTCGCCGCGGCGCTGTTCGACGTCGCCGAAAACAGCCTCTGGCTCCTCGTCCTCGGCGGCCACCTGGGCGAACCGGCGCCGCCGATCGCGACCGCCTGCGCCTGTCTCAAGTTCCTGCTGATCGCGGTGGCGATCGTCTACTCGCTGGTGGGCTTAGTCGCCTGGCTGCGCCGGCGGCGATAGGAGCTCGCGCTCCATCTCGTCGGCCAGCGCCGGGTGCCGGTACGGGCCGTCCCCGCGCAGCGCATCGATCGCCTTCCACCGCGTCTTCTCGTCTTTGTTCTGGCCTAGCTTGCGCTTCATCTCGAAGCGGTCGATCGGGATTCGCAGGCCCACCGTGCCCCTCGCGATCGGGGTCGCTTCCTCGCGATTCAGGTAGGCCGGCTCGTCGAGGTGGCGCTCGAAGTGGGCCACCAACCTGGTCAGGACTTCGAGGTTCTCTTCCTCCCCGAGCCGCTGCGGGGTGCCGTGCAGGTGGGCGACGGTGAAGTTCCAGGTCGGGACCAAACGCTCCTCCGGCGAGTACCAGCCGGGTGAGATGTAGCCGTGGTGGCCCTGGACGACGACCATGACCTCGCCGCGGTCGATCTCGAGGACCTCGTCGTCGGGCCGGCCCAGGTGGGTGAGCAAGGTCAATCCAGGCGCCCCCTCGTCGAGCATCACCGGATAGTGCGAAGCCACGAGGCCGGCGCCGGTCTGCGTCACCATGGTCGCCCACGGGTGCTCACGCACCAGCTGCTTGACCAGATCCGGGTCGTCGGAGGCGAAGAGCGGGTTCGGGCGCATGCGCCATCTTCCCAAGCTCGAAGGGAGGCCGCGCAAGCTGCGCGCGGCCCCCGTCGCACCTCAGCGCGGAAAGACGCTGTTGGCGATCGCCGGATCGCCAAGCTGCTCGAATGCGATCAGCTTGCCTTCCTCGTTGTAGGTGAGGACGTCAGCCGCCTCGGCGTCCTGACCGTCCAGGATGACCTTGGTCAGCACCACGACCTTGTCGCCGTCGGCGATGAAGTCGTGGGGCTCGGTTTTCAGCCCTTTCTCGCCGAGTTTGGCCCACAACCCGGCGACCTCTTCCTTGCCGGTGTAGGTGCCGCTGAGGGAGCTGTCCCCCCGAGCGGTCCAGACGACGCCGTCGTCCATGTTCTCCATCGCGGCGGCGGCGTCACCGCTGGCGAAAGCCCGATAGGCGGCTTCGGCCGTTTCCTTGTTTGCCTGAGCGCTCATGCTGCGACCTCCTTTGCGCTTGCCCCGACGCTACCCGCGCGGGACCCGTGAATGCAAAGGCCGAGTTGGCCAAACAGAGGGGTTCATTTGTGCATCCGGTCCGGCGCTCAGCCGTTGATGCACGGGGCGTTCGGCCCGGCGTTCTCACATGAGCCGACCGGGCCGCGCTCGGTCAGCTTCCCGACCCGGAAGTGGAAGGTCACCGGCGGCCCCGCAGTACCGCCCCGGCCGATCGCCCGCACGCGGAAGAAGTTCTTCCCAGGGCCGACCCGGTAGCGCGTCGGCGACCTGCAGGTGCGGTAGCGGCGGCCCTCGAGCTTGCACTGGAAGCGAACCGCCCTGCCGACAGCACGGAAGCGAAAGCCGACCTTCGTCCCGCCCTTCCTCCGATCGACCCGTTTCGCCGGGTGGTGGGTGATCACGACGCGGAGGCGTTTGCCCTTCGTGTCCGCGGCCGGCTTCGCCGTCGCGAACGGGTTCGTCGAGGTGATCAGCTGGTAATGCTGGCCGGCGCTGGCGCAGAAGGTCGTCGACGGGCAGGAGACACCGAACATCCCGTTGCCGTCGGGCTGACCGAACGGAATCTGATTTTCGAAGCCCCAGGCGGCTTGGCCGCCGGTCGGATCGGTGGAGGTGAGGACATCGGCGTTGTTGTCGACGGCCACGCAGGCCGAGATCGATGGGCAGGAGATCCCGGTGATCGGCAGGCCGCTGCCGGCGGTCACCACATTCCAGCTCGCCGCGCTCCCCGGCAATGCCGAGGTGATGATCTTGCCGGCGCTGCCGGTGACGCAGAGGCTCGCGCTCGGACAGGAGATCCCGTTGAGGCTGGTTTCGCCCGCCGGGGCGCCGACCTCCCTCCAGGCCTTCGCTCCGCCGCCGGGGTCGTCGCTTACGACGATCTGGCCTTCGTTTGCGACCGCGGCGCAGAAGCTCGTCGTCGGGCAGGAGACGCCGCGGAAATCGAAGGGCCTGGGCAGCTGGGCGACCGTCCAGGCGGAGGCGTCGCCAGTTGGGTCGGTGGAGACGAGGATCTTGCCGCCGTAACCGACCACGACGCAGAACGAGGTGCTCGGACAGGAGACGCCGAACATGTGGATGTTCGGGCCGCTCTCGGCCTGCTTGACGACCTTCCAGGCGGAGGCGGGATCGCCGGCGGGGTCGATGCTGGTGTAGATGCGGCCGTCGAGGCTGGCGGCGACGCAGAGACCGAGCGTCGGACAGGACACGCCGCGGATCTGGGCTCCGCCGAAGTAGATCTGGCCGCCGGTCGGCGAGACTTCGCCGCCGGGCGCCTGGAAGCTCCCGCTCGGGCGTCCCACCCGCCAGGCGGATGCGCCGCCGGTCGGGTTGGCGGAGACCGCGATCGTGCCGTTGCCGCCGACGACGGCACAGAAGGCGGGACTGGGACAGCTCGTCGCGTAAAACGCCGCCTGGGTCGAGTTCTGCGACAGCTGGGTGACCGACCAGTCCGCGGCCGAGGCGGTCGCGGGGACCAGCGCAAGCGCCACGAAAAGGCCCAAGCAGGCGCCCATGCAGAGTCGTCGCCGTGGCCAGCGCGCTGCGGTCGACTCTCCCCCGGCCGTCATCTGTCTCAGCAAACCCGCGTGTTCAGAATTCGATGCGGTCCGGCTCCTACTCCTCCTCGAGCATCACTCGACCGCGGAGCCGAGGGCCTTGTCGATGAACGGGCCCATCAGCTCGGCGACGTTGCGGGCCGCGTCCTCGGCCGACTGACCGGGGGTGGTGACGTAGCTGATCGCCAGCCGGACCAGGCTCTCGGTCAGCACCTTGACGTCTCCCTCGGGCGCCTCCGGCCAGCCCTCTTCGATCACCGCGGTGAGGCGCGTCGCCGCCCACTGGACGATCGGCAGGCCCTGGGTGGTGACGAAGGGCAGCATGCCCCCGGTGCCGTCGTCGCTCAGCAGGATCTTGATCAGCGGGTCCTCGCCCGCCGTGCTGAGGAAGTGCTCGAGCGCCGCGAGGACGGCCGCGCGCGGGTCGTCGAGGTGCTCCCGGACCGCCGTTTCGACCCCGTCCATGAAGTGTTCCGCCTCGTGGATGACGAAGGCGAAGCCGAACTCGTTGCGGTTGCCGAACTCGTTGTAGAGGGTCTGGCGGCTGACGCCGGCGCCGGTGGCGATGTCGGCCATCGTGATCTCCGACCACGGCTGGCGGCCGAGCTGGTCGCGCGCGGCGTCGAAGACCGTCTGCCGCAGCAGCTCCCGCGCGGCCTCCTGGTACGGGGTCCTCCCGGTGGACACGCCCCGTATCGTCGCAGCGGCGGCGGTCAGGCGTATCTCAGGCGTCGGCGACGACCGGTTCGAAGTCGACCTTGTCGCGGACCCCGCAGTCCGGGCAGGCCCAGTCGTCGGGCACCTCGACCCAGGCGGTCCCGGGCGGGAATCCCTCCCGCGGGTGCCCCGCCTCCTCGTCGAAGACGTAACCGCAGCTGGGGCAGCGGTAGGCGCTCATACCGCCGGCCGCCCGTGGCGCTCCAGCACCCGACCCAGCTTGCGCGGCTGGATGTTGGCCTTGGTCACGTCGCCGTCGTAGTGGTCGAGCAGGCGCGGGTCCATCACCCGGCGCCAGAGCGGCGGGAACCAAGCGAGGACGATCATCCCCGCGTAGCCCGTCGGCAGCTGCGGCGCCTCGTCGACGTGGCGCAGCGCCTGGTAGCGGCGGGTCGGGTTGGCGTGGTGATCGCTGTGGCGCTGCAGGTGGTAGAGGAGGACGTTGGAGGCGACGTTGTTGCTGTTCCAGCTGTGTTCGGGCAGGCAGCGCTCGTAGCGGCCGTCCTCGCGCTTCTGCCGCAGCAGGCCGTAGTGCTCGAGGTAGTTGACGACCTCCAGCAGCGAGAACCCGATCACCGCCTGGATCAGCAGGTAGGGCAGGACGACCGGGCCGAAGACGACTCCCAGGCCGGCGAAGAGCACGATCGTCATCGCCCAGGCGCTGAGGACGTCGTTGTGGATGCTCCAGTGCGACTTGCCGAGGCGGTCGAGGCGGGCGGTCTCGATCCCCCAAGCCGAGCGCAGGCTGCCCATCACGGTGCGCGGCAGGAAGGCCCAGAAGCCCTCCCCCAGCCGCGAGCTGGCGGGGTCCTCGGGGGTGGCGACTTTGACGTGGTGGCCGCGGTTGTGCTCGATGAAGAAGTGGCCGTAGCCGGTCTGCGCGAGGGCGACGCGGCTCAGCCACTTCTCGGAGTTGGCGCGCTTGTGCCCGAGCTCGTGAGCGGTGTTGATCGCGATCCCGCCGACCACCGCCATCGTCAGCGCCAGGCCGATGTCTTCGGCCAGCGAGAGGTCGCCGCTCGACCACATCCAGCAGGCGAAGACGAGACCGGCGTACTGGATCGGGATGAAGACGTAGGTGCACCAGCGGTAGTAGCGGTCCTGCTCTAGGAACTTGAGGACGCTGTCGGGCGGGTTGGTCGGGTCGAGCCCGATCGCCATGTCGAGCAGCGGGAAGAGACCGAAGACGAGGAGCGGGCCGAGGTACCACATGCCCCCGAACCCGGTGACCGAGACCCAGAACCAGGCGAGGAACGGCGAGAGCGGGACGATGATCCCCAGCAGCCACGCGTAGCGCTTGCCGTCGGTCCAGGCCGCCGGATTGACATCCAGGTGCTCGTGATGGTGGTGATGATGCGCGTGCTCCGCGTGTGCCTCCATGCCCCTCCTTGTCAACCGCCCGCAGTTCGTCTCCTATCTTTACACAAACTGCGGATGTGTCAAGCATGCCTACAGCGCAGCACGAACTGTCCGCATTGGCGGACACGTTCAGAGGGAGCGAATAACTCGGTTAAATCTTCAGCAGCAGGAACGTGTTCAGCGCGAAGAGCACGGAGAAGAACACCGTCGCGCGATCCAGATTCTGCTCGACCATCGAGCCGCCGCCGACGCCGCTGCCGCCGGCGCCGCCGATGCCGAAGGCACCGGAGAGGCCCGCGTCTTTCCCCGAGTGCAGGAGCACGAGAAAGATCAAGACGATGGCGATGATCACCTGGATGATGCTGAAGAACGTGAACACGGTCGGGAAAGTCTAGGCGATCGGCTCGCGTCGGTGGGCGCCGTTGCCATTCGACCCGTCGAGGATCTCGAGCGCCTCTTCCCGCAGCTCGGCGTCGAGGACGGCGAAATCCTCGTCGGAGAGCTTGCCGGCGGCGTGGTCGAGCTCGGCGTCGCGGATCTCGCGGTACTTCGCTTCCTTGCGGGCGTCGGCTTCGCTGCGGACGAGGGCGCCGCGGCGGCGGCCGCGCGAGGGCCAGAGCGCGATCAGCGCCCCGGCGAGGGAGATGATGCCGCCGATCCACATCCAGGTGACGAGCGGATTGACGATCACCTTGAAGGTCGAGGGCGCATCGGAGGTGACAAAGCTCTTCGCCACCCTCTCGGCCGCCAGGCCCTGCAGTTGGGTGATCTGCTCGAACGCCTGGGTGCGCAGGCTCGGATTGGCGGCCGCGGCGCGCATCAGCGCCCCCAGCGCTTTGCACTGCGGCGGCGTGCCGGGCGCTCCCTGGACGCAGGCGCGGAAGCCTCTGTCGGCCAGTCGGGCGCCGCGCTGAACGCCGGCGACGTTCGGCTGCTCGGCGATCCAGAGGTCGTGCCCGAGCCCGGTCCTCAGGCCCACCTCGCTGGTCGCCTCGCCGGCGAAGTAGGTGCTGATCAGCCCCGTTTCCTGGCCGCTGGGGCGGAAGAACTGGCGGCTCGGCCGCACGAAGCCGACCACCTCGCCGTCTTCTTCGATGCGGAGCAGCGAACCGAAGCCGAGCTTCTCCTCGTCAACCGAGACGGTCGGCTTCACGTAGGTGATCGTGCGGCCGTCGACGGTGATGCTCTCCCCCGGCCGCAGCTCGACGTCGCGGTTGGTCTGGAAGCTGGAGGAGGCGGCGACGCCGATCAGCAGGACGATGATGCCGACGTGGACGATGTAGCCGCCGTAGCGGCGGCGATTGCGGCTGACGAGGCCAACCAGCGCCTGGCCACCCGGCTCGCCGCTGAGCTGCTTGCGGGCGGCGGTCCCGGTCCAGAACTCCTGCGCGAGGCCGGTGAGGGCGAAGGCGGCGAAGGCGAAGAGCGCCAGCGCCCATAGCTGGTCGGCGGCGTCGGTGAAGACCACCAGCCCGAGCGTGACCACGGCGGCCACCGCGAGCGGCAGGCGGAAAACCCGCTTCGCCGACTCCCAGCTGACCCGGCGCCAGGCGAGCAGCGGTCCGATCCCGGTGAAGAGGACGAGCCCGATCGCCAGCGGCGTCGTGTAGCGGTCGAACCAGGGCGCGGCGAGGGAGGCCTTCTCGCCGGTGAAGAGTTCGGAGATCAGCGGGAAGAAGGTGCCCCAGAAGATCACCGCGGTCATCCCGACGAGCAGGAAGTTGTTGACCAGGAAGACCGACTCGCGCGAGGCCAGCGAGTCGATGCGCTTCTCCGAGCGCAGGTCGTCGAGGCGGCTGACGATCAGCGCGGTCGAGCCGACCAGGACCACCCCGATCAGGCCGAGGATGTAGGGCCCGACGGTGTTGTCGCCGAAGGCGTGGATCGACTGCAGGACACCCGAGCGCACGAGGAAGGTTCCGAGCAGCGCCATCGAGAAGGTGCCGACGATCAAGGTCGCGTTCCAGACTTTCAGCATCCCGCGCTTCTCCTGGACCATGATCGAGTGCAGGAAGGCGGTGCCGAGCAGCCACGGCATCAGGGCCGCGTTCTCGACCGGGTCCCAGGCCCAGTAGCCGCCCCAGCCGAGCTCGGTGTAGGACCAGCGGGCGCCGAGCAGGAGGCCGAGGCCGAGGAAGGCCCAGGCGATCAGCGCGAAGCGGCGGGTGGCGCGGATCCACTCGGCGTCGAGGCGGCGGGTGACCAGGGCCCCGATCGCGAAGGCGAACGGCACCGTGAAGGCGACGTAGCCCGAGTAGAGCATCGGCGGGTGGATCATCATGCTCGGGTGCTGCAGCAGCGGGTTGAGGCCGACCCCGTCGACCGGCGCCGGGTCGAGCGTCGCGAACGGGTCGACTCCGGGCGCGAACAGCATCAGCCCCGTGAAGAAGGCCGCGACGCCCATCATCACCGCGGTCGCCCAGGGGACGAGGTCGCGCAGCTTGTCCCGGGTCGCGTACAGCGCGGCGCTGGCGGCGATCGAGAGGACGAAGGCCCAGAGCAGCAGCGAGCCCTCCTGGCTCGACCACATCGCCCCCAGCTTGTAGCCCGACGGCGTCTCGATCGAGCTGTGCTGCTGGACGATGTTGAAGGAGAAGTCGTCGCCCGCGAAGGCGATCTCGATGATCACCACGCAGGCGGTGAGCAGCCCGCAGAAGGCGTAGACGGTGCGTCGCGAGTAACGCAGCAGACGCTCGTCACCCCTGCGCCCGGCGATCGCCAGGGCCCCGGCGCCGAGGGCGGAGAGGAAGGCAAGGCCCAGCAGGGCGCTGCCGAGGCTAGCCATCAGATTTGGTCGTGAACTTCGACGGGCACTTCGTGATCAGGGTTTCCGGCTCGCCGACGAAGACGCCGTTCTGAATCGCCCCGGTGAGGACGATCTCGCGACCGCCGCGGAAGGGGTCCGGGACCGTGCCCCGGTAGGTGACCGGCAGGCTCTCGCCCTTGCCGTCGCGGTCGACGACGCGGAAGGCGATGCCGGCGCCGTCGCGCTGAATCGAGCCCTTGACGACCTTGCCGGTCATCTCATAGGTGGTGCCAGATGGGGCCGTGAGCAGCTGGGAGGGCTCCTTGGCCTCGGTCGAGGCCGAGAAGGAGGTGTAGATCAGCGCCACCGCGAGCAGCACGGCGGTGCTGAGCGCGACGACGAGCCGGATCTTCCGCTTCCGCTGAGGGTCCACAGGAAATCGGGATTATCGCAAGCTGCCGACCTGGGAGAATGTCGACATGGCCGACGACCCCGTTCTCCTGATCACCGGCGCGAGCAGCGGCATCGGCGCCACCACCGCTCGCGCGGCCGCGCCGAAGTACCGGCTGGTGCTCGCGGCGCGGCGCGAGGAGGAGCTGCGGCAGCTTGCCGAGGAGCTCGGAGGCGAGGCGCGGGCGATCGCCGTGCGCTGCGACGTGACCGAGTGGGACGAGGTGCAGGCGCTCGCCGCGGCCGCCCTCGACCGTTTCGGCCGCATCGACGCCGTCTTCGCCAACGCCGGCTTCGGCGCCAGCCGCGGCTTCCTCGAGGAGTCCCCCGAGCACTGGCGCTCGATGGTCCTGACCAACGTCTACGGGGTGGCGCTGACGATCCGCGCCACCCTCCCCCACCTGCTCGAGCGCGGCGACGGCCACTTCCTCGTCACCAGCTCGATCGCCGGACGGCTGGCGCTGCCCGGCTCGCTCTACTCGGCGACGAAGTGGGCGGCGACCGCGATCGGCGAGTCGCTGCGGGCCGAGCTGCGCCAGATGCACGACAACCAGGGGATCAAGGTCACCCTGATCGAGCCAGGCATGGTCGACACCCCCTTCTTCGACAACCGCCCCGGCGAGTGGGCGCTGAAGGACGAGGACATCGCCCGCACGGTGATGTTCGCCCTCGAGCAGCCCGCCGGCGTCGACGTCAACGAGATCCTGATCCGCCCGACGACCCAGCCGATCTAGCGCATCCGGTTTTCGCCCCACCAGGGTGTGACGAAAACCGGCTACGGCAGGAGTAGGCGCACCAGGCGCCAGTAGCCGCGCAGGACGAGACGCGCCGGCCGGCTGCGGACCAGCGGGCTGATCAGCTCGGAGTCGAGATCCGGCGTCAGCCAGGAGGCGAACTCGGCGGCGCCGACCGTCCGCTGGCGCTGCACCTCCCGCCGCTCGCGCAGAAGCCGCGGCAGCCAGCGCAGTACGGCGAGGTTCGCGCGCAGCTTCTGCCGCCCCCAGCCGCCGGCGGCCGAGACCGCCAGCAGCGCCACCTCGGTGGCGATCAGCGCCGGGGTGAGGAGGAGCAGCAGTGAGGCAGGATAGGTGCGCAGCACGAAGGCGAGCCGGTTGCGCTCGAGCCAGAACCACTTCTCGGCGTTGGCGCCGAACTCGTAGTCGTGGGCGACCACGGCCGCCGGCTCGATCCCGACCGCGAGGCCGGCGGCCCGGATCCGGATCGAGAGGTCGACGTCCTCGTGGTACATGAAGAGCTCGGCGGGGAAGCCGCCCGCCTCCCGCCATGTCCGCAGCGGGATCCCCAGGCAGGCCCCCGAGGCGACGGTCACCTCGCCGGCCGCGGGTGCCCGGTCGAGCGGCAGGCCGTGACCGCCAGCCCAGGTGATGCCGGTGAAGTGGAGTGGGTTGCCGGCGGAGTTGACGCTGCGGAGGTCGGCATCGGCGACCAGCGCCTGCCACGCCCCCCAGCCGCGCCCCTCGACCCAGGGCCGGCGGATCGCCTCGCCGAAACCGGGCTGGGGAGTGGCGTCGGGGTTGAGGATCACCAGCAGGTCGCCGGAGGCGAGCTCGGCGCCGGCGTTGCAGCCGCCGGCGAAGCCCGTGTTACTGCCAGGCCGCACGATCCGCGCCCGCGGCGCCAGCTCCGCCACCACCTCGGCGCTGCCGTCGCCCGGCCCGTTCTCGACGACGATCAGCTCGTCGCCGTCCCCCAGCTCGGGCAGCAGGGCGGGCAAGGTCTGGGTGAGGTCGTCGCGGCTCTCGTAGGCGACGACCAGGACTGAGAGCGTCGGGCGCACCGGCGCGGAGGCTATTCGGCCATCCGCGCCGGTGCTCGAGACGCGCTGAACGCGGCTCCTACTTCTTGCCCTTCTTGCCGCAGGAGACGACGTTCAGCTTGAACTTGTTGGCGTTCTTCTTCTTGCCGTTCTGACCCTTCATCTTCACGATCGCACGCTGCGGCTTGGCGCAGGTGTTCTGCGAGTTGACGAGCAGGCTCTTCTTGCCGCCCTTCATGTTGAGGACGAACTTGCTCACCGGCACGTCGGGCACGGCCCGGAAGACCGTCTTCAGGCCCCCGGTGCTGCCGCTGCCGATCACGCCGCGCAGGTAGATCTCCACCTGGCCCCGGAGATCGACGAGCAGGTCCGGCAACTCGTTGTTGGAGGACACGAGGTACACCTTGCCCTGCAACTTCTTGTCGAGCAGCGGCGACTTCGCCCACGCCTTGCCGTACACCGAACCCTTCGGGCAGGTGTGGGAGGCGAGCTGAGGCCGCGTGCAGACGGTGCCGATGTGACCCTGTTCGAGGAACAGGGAGCGCGGCATCGTCACCGCCGTGCGGGCGATGTTGGCGTCGCCCTTGCGTGCGGTCAGGGTGGCCTTCAGGCGCGGGTACTTGTTCCGCTTCGTCCCGCCGTAGAGCTGGATCTTCAGCTTCGGCTTGAAGGCGAGCTTGTTGCATTCGGTCGCCTGGAACGGGTCGTTGACGGGGTAGGAGCTGAACACGGCCGGGTTGGTCGGATCGGCTCCACCGCCGTTGATCGCCCCCGTCGTCGCCTGTGCGGCGCAATTCGTCGGGTTGAGCATGAACTGGTTGCGGTCGATGTCGAGATCGATCGCGCGCAGGTCCAGCTTCACCCCGCCGAAGACGTCGGGGATGACGTCGGAGACCGCGTGGATCTGTGCGGTTTCCGGATTGACCGCGAGCGCCACACGGACGACCACGGTGCCGAGGTCGAACGGGCCCGCCACCGCCGGCGTAATCGTCACCAGCGAGAGCGCGGCGCCCTTGTAGGGACCGGCGAGGTAGGCGTTGCCGCCGAGCTGCAGCGGGTTCGCCCCCGAACCGGACTTGGTCGTGACTGCACCGATCCGGCTGTCGCCCGAGCAGCTCGGGCTTGCTTTCTCGGCTGCCCCGCTCCTACCGGCGGCCGCCGTGATGGCGTTCTCCGGGCAGTAGGGGATGCCGGCCAGTTTCCCGGTCAGCCCCTTCGGCAGGGTGACGTCGACGACCTTCAGCTCCTGCTCGCCGTCCCGACGCCCGATGTTGACGTGGAAGGGCGAGTAGGCACCGCCTTTGGAGCTGTCGACTTTGGCTTTGTACAGCGGCGCGAACTTCCGCTCCGCCATCGTTTTCGGACAGGCCCCACCGGTCGGGTCGTTAGTCAGGGTGACCGTGGAGGTGACCGGCTTCAGCTCACCGGGGCGCGCCCACGGTTCGAAGCGGCTGGTCCCGCTCGCCGAGCAGATCGGCGGGCTGGTCAGCACGTTTTTCGCCCCGTCGATATGGACTTTGATCGATTCGAACGGAACCTGGGGCAGTCCTTCGGGCAGCTCGCCGGCGAACTGGCCCACGAGCTTGTCGTTGAGCACAGCCGTCAGGTCGCCGGTCGTCTTGTTCGCCACGATGCGGCCGACCAGGCGGGCATTGATGTCCTCGTGCTCGCTCTTGGCTTCGAGCAGGATCCGGAACTGGTCGCCCGATTCGGGATCGCTGCTGTTCTGGGTGCCGACGTAGACGTCGCCGATCAGCGGCTCACGCAGCGGCGGCGATACGACTTCGACGCTGCCGATATCGGAGGCTGCGGGGCATTCGTTGTCGAAGACCCGCTGCCCCTTCTTGAACTGGGCGTCCGTGCAGGCCGCCAAGCCATGGGCTCCTGAGGGGTTGATCCCCATTCCCTTCGGCAGGACGACTTCCGCTTTGCGGACGTGCGACTGCGAGATCCCTTCTTTGCCTTCGTTCCTGACTTCGCCGCCTTCTTTGGCGGGATCGAACGGCAGCGTGGTCGTCACCGTCGCGTCAGCAGGGGAGTCGACCGCTTTCGTCCCCGGGTCGACCTCGAGTCCCGGGTCGAACGGGACGCGATCGCAGCCCGATGGTGCCACCCCGGGCGGAAGCTTCCCCTCGAAGGCCGTCGAGCCTTCCGGGAAGGTCGGGTTCGGTTCGCCGTATGACTCTCCCCGGAACCAGGTCGAGTACAGGTGCGACCACTCGTTCGGATCGAAGCAGGTGGTCGGCGTCGTGATGTGAGTCCCGTCGCCGGACTGGCCGAACGCAATCAGACGGCTCTTCAGCGTCGAGAACGGGACGGAGGGCGCCGGTAGGGCGATCGTGAAGTACTCGTGGAAGTCGTTCTCCCAGGCGACGTCGCCTTTGAGTTCGATGACTTTGCTGAAGGCAATGACGAAACCGAGCCGGGCCGGTTCGCCCTCGTTCGGCTCCAAGTTGTAGACGGCGACGCGGGTACCTTTCGCCGGGTCCGGATTGACGACGAATCCTTTCGGGAGGAATTTGCCCGGTTCCAAAGGATTCGGCACTGCTTCGGCGGTGTTTATCGCGAGCCACACTTCCTCGCGGCCGACGATCGTGCTCGGATCGCAGGCCGGAATACGGCGGGGCTGGCCTTCGATGATGACGACTTTTTCGAAGTCTTCCTGCGAGCACTGCGGGCTACCCTGTGGGTTCTCCGTGAACCCCGGCGGCAGGTCGACCCGCTCCGTTTTCAGCGTCCGGTCTTCGAAGGGGAGTCCTTCTGCGTCATTGTCTTCGATCAGGGGTTCAACCACGCCAGGCACTTTGGTTTCGTGCCGGACGATGTATTGGTCGAAACCGAACGGAGGATGCCCGCCGGCTTGGGTGTAGAAGATCTCCGGGGTAGCGGGAGAGCAGAACGGTTTGCTCACGTCAGTCGGTTTGGTGGGAATCGGCGTTTCCGGCACTTCCCCCACCTGGTTTTCGTCACAGGTCCCCGACTGCCAGCCGTCTGCCGCCGTTGGCGGTTCGTTCTGCGGTTCGATGATGTCCCCGGTATCCGCCGCCGCCAATGCGGGCAGCGCAAACAGGACTCCAATACACACCAAAAGCAATGCGGCTGAGCGCTTTGCCATCAATTCTCCTCCTCGTTTATCCCTTAACGAGGACGCCCCCTGTAGCGCCCCACGAACAACTCTCCCGCTGAAGACATTACACGTCGGCACCCGTGATTCAAGTGACTGCCGGTGTTACTACCCGGGTAACCGTTTCACCAATCGGTGACACAACACTGAACCGTGTTGAGGTTGTCAGCGACTCTTGGAGCGGCCGCCGCGCTTCTTCCCCTTGCATGGGGTGCGCAGCTTGGGCTTGCTGTTCGCCTTCCTACCGTTCTGGGCTTTGATCCGGATGATCGCCTTGACCGGCTTGGCGCAGAGGCTGCGTGAGTTGACGAGCAGGCCCTTCTTGCCGCCGGGCAGGGTCAGCACGAACTTCGTCACCGGCACGTCGGGGACGCGGCCGAAGGTGGTTCGGATGCCCCCCTTGAAGCTGTCGATGCGACCGACGAGGTCGATGTCGACCTGCCCCTCCAGGTGGGCCACCATGTCCGGCAGGGGGTTGTTGGAAGAGCGCAGGTACACCGGCCCTTCCAGCGGCTGGCCGAGCAGCGGCGTGAAGGCGCGGGCCTTGCCGTAGATCGAGCGTTTCGGGCAGCTCTCGGCGGCGAACTGAACCCGGGTGCAGACTTTGGCGAGGCTGGCCTGGTCGAGGAAGAGCGCGTGCGGCAGCGCGACCGAGGCCTTGCGGATGTTGGCGTCCTTGCCGCGCGCCTTCAGCACCGCGCGCAGTTTCGGGTGCTTCGCCCGCTGCGTTTTCCCGAACAGCCGGATCTTCAGCTTCGGGCGGAACTTCAGCTTCTTACAACCGGTCGCCTGGAACTCGTCGGCGACTTTGAACGCCGAGTAGGACGCCGGGTCGAGCGGGTTGCCGCCACCGCCGTTGATCACACCCGCGGTCGCCCCTTTGCGGCAGTTGGTGCCGTTGAGGGTGAACTCGTCGCGGTTGATGTTGAGGAAGACCGAGCGGACGTCGAGTTTGGTGCCGCCGAAGACGTCCGGGATCTCGTTCGTCCTCGGGTGGATCTGGGCGGTCTCGGGGTCGAGGAAGAGCGGCACGCGGACGACGACGTTGCCGAGGTCGAAGGGCCCCGCCAGCGCCGGGGTGACGATCGCAATCGACAGCGGCGCGCCTCTGTACCGTCCGGCGAGGTAAGCGTCGCCCTCGATCTTCAGCGGCGAGGGGCCGGTGCCGGCCTGCACGGTGGCGACGCCGACCTTGCTCTCTTTCGGGCAAATGGAGTTTTTCTTCTCGGCCGCACCCGATCGTTTCTCAATTTTCTCGAGCTCGTCCGGCGAACAGTAAGGAACGCCTTTCAGCTTCGCCGTCGCCCCTTCGGGCAGCGTTACGTCGAGACCTTTCAGCTCCTGCTGCCCGGGCGGGCGGTTGATGGAGGTGGAGAAGGGAGTGAAGGTTTTGGCGGCGTCGCTTTTCGGTTTGGCGTTGAAGCCCGGAGCGAACGGCCTCTCCCCCATAGTTTTCGGGCAGGGGCCGCCAGTGGGGAGCGAGGCGAGGTTGAATTTCGAGGTCGGGACCGCAGCCGGGTTGCCGGACCAGGGCGCCAGCTGGCTGGTGGTCTCGTTGGGCCCGCAGGTCGGCGGGCTGCTGAGCGCCGCTTTCGGGCCGCCGTCGATGGCGATCTTGAAGCTGGTGAACGGCACCTGTGGCAGGCCGCTCGGCAGGTTGTCGCTGTTGCCGCCGCGCAGGACGTTGGTTTTCGCCGCTTCGTCGAAGACCGCGGTGAGCCGCCCCGTTTTCGCGTTGGCGACGACATTGCCGATCAGCCGCACGGAGATCCCGTACCTGGCCGACTCGGCGGCAACGAAGATCCGGTACTCCTCGCCGGATTCGGGGTCGCGGCTCTTCTGCTCGCCGACGTAGACGTTGCCGGTGAGCGGGCCCTCCGGCAACGGCGGCGTCACGACGCTCACGGTTCCGACCTTCGAGGCCGGCGGACAGGCGACCGGGTTGCGGGTCCCCTTGCCGAACTGGGCGTCGCTACAGGCGGCGAGCCCGTTGGCGGCCGACGGGTTCAGGCCCATCCCCAGCGGCAGCGAGACCCGCGCCGAGCGCATCGTCGAGGTTTCCTGGCCGCTCGCGCTGGCTTCGACCGGGAGCTTCAGCTCGGTGGTGGCGCCGGCGGGAGCGTCGACCTGGTTGGTCCCGGGGTCGACGCCGATCGAGGGTTTGAACGGGATCGAGGCGCACTGTCTGGGGCTGGTCCCGAGCGGCAGCTTCGACTCGACGTAGGGCGAGCCGTTGGGGAAGCTCGGATCGGTGTTCTGCAGCGAGTCGGCACGAGCGTAGGTCGAGTAGGTGTGTTGGAAGGCGGCGGCGTTGGGATCGAGGCAGGTGCTCGGCGCGCTGAGGAAGAAGCCGACCCCGGGGTCGGCGTGGGCGCGGCCGTTGAAGATCAACCGGTTTTTCAACAGCTTCACCGCGTCGACCTTGGGCACCTGGATGGTGAACCCCTCGTGGAAGTCGGACTCATAGGCGACGTCGGCCTCGAGGTAGATGTCACTCGGCGGCAGCACGGGGAGGTCCGGGACGGCTTCGACGGTGAAGCCGAAGCGGGCCGGCTGGCCCGGTTTCGGTTTCAGGTTGTAGACGGGGGCCGTGATCGGCACCGGCGGCAAGATCGGCAGTTCGGGTGAAACGGTGATCACGCTTTCGCCGACTTTGGTGTTGGCTGGGCATTCTTTCGGATGCGTCGCCACGCACTGCGGGGTCGCGCCCGGGTTAACGCTGAGCCCTACCGGCAGGTCGACCCGCAGCGTCTTCAGGTCGACTTCGGGTTCTTCGTGCAGCAGTTCGGTTTTGTGCCGGACGATGAACTGGGTGATCCCGAAGGGCGGGTGCCCGGCGGCCGTTTCGTAGAACTCGGCTTTGGGACTGTCGGGCGCGCAGGTCGGCGTGTTGCAGGTTCCGGCCTGCCAGCCGTCGTTTGCATTCGGCGGGTTGTTCTGCGGCGAGAAGACGACTTCGCCGGCCTGGGCGGCGGCAGGCAGCAGCATCGCCCCGAAAAGGGCTGCACCCGCCAGCAGTTGTGCGACCGCCTTCCTCACCTGAGCAGGCTCGTACCCAGCTGGACGTGCTGTTAACCGCCTCAACGCTTGCCCTGCTTCTTCGCCTTGCGGCAGGCCGGGGTCCGCAGCGGCAGCTTCTTCACCTTCAGCTTCTTGCCGTTCTGGGCCTTGAAGTTGAGGACGGAGCGATTTGCCTTGATGCAGAGATCACGCGAGTTGACCAGCAACCCCTTCTTGCCGCCCTTCATGTTGATCGTGAACTTGCTCACCGGGACGTCGGGTACTGGGAAGAAGACGGTCTTCAGCCGCTCCTTCGCCGAGCTGATCACGCCGCGCAGGCGGACGTTCACCTGACCATGGAGGTCGGCGAGGAGATCGGGCAGTTCGTGATCGGAGGCAACGAGGTAGACGGGCCCCTGGACTTCGTCGTCGAGCAGCGGCGTCTGCGCCCTGGCATATCCATATATAGAGCGGGCCGGGCAAGCCGAGGCGGCGAGTTGGACCCGGGTGCAGATCGTCCCGATGTGTCCCTGGTCGAGGAACTGCGAGTGCGGCAGGGTCAGGGCCGCCCGCTTGATGTTGGCGTCGCCGGCGCGGGCGACCAGCACCGCGCGGAAGGCCGGGTGGCCGTTGCGCCGCATCGTCTTGCGGCCGCCGATCAGCTTGGTGAACAGCTTCGGTTTGAAGCCGAGCGCATCGCACCCGCTGGCTTGGAAGGGGGCGCTGACCGCGAAGGCGCTGAAGGCCGCCGGGTTGGCCGGATCGCCGCCGCCGCCCTGCAGCGCGCCGATGGTGGCAAACGGTTCGCAGCTGGACGGGTTGAGGGTGAAGTCGGGCCGGTCCATCTTCAGGGCGACCGAGCGGATGCTGAGCAGGGCGCCGCCAAAGACGTGGGGAATCGGGTCGGAGACGGCGCGGATCTGAGCGGTTTCGGGATCGACGAACAGGGCCACCCGCACCACGACCGTCCCGAGATCGAACGGGCCGGCCGTGGCGGGGGTGACCACTGCCAGGGAGAGAGGAGCCCCGTGGTAGGGGCCCGAGAGGAAGACCTTGCCGTCGATTCCGTACGGCGCGGGACCGGTGCCGGCGGCGACCGACGCGGTGCCGACCTGGCTCGCCGCCGGGCAGCTCGAGCTCGCCTTCTCCTCGGCGCCGGCCCGTCTCGCCGCGGTCGCGAGCGCGCTCTCGGGGCAGTAGGGGATGCCGCGCAGCTTGCCGGTCATCCCCGGCGGCAGGACGACGTCGGCCCCTTTCAGCTCCTGCTGCCCGTCGTTGCGGCCGATGCTGACGGTTACCGGGCTGAAGGCGCCGGCCTTGGAGCTGGCCGGGCCGGCGGCGAAGGCCGGACCGAAGGGGCGATCGGCCAGCGCTTTCGCGCATTTGCCGCCACCGGGGGCGCTGGTCATCGAGAAGCTGTCGTCCGGGTGGGCCGGCGGGTTCCCGGTCCACGGCGTCATCGTCGTCGTCGCCTGGTTGGGCCCGCAGGTCGGCGGGCTGCTCAGCACCGCCCTGGCGCCGCCGTCGAAGCTCAGGTCGAACGAGGTGAACGGCACCTGCGGGGTGTCGGAGACGGTCGTCGTCAGCTGCCCGGTCTGCGGGTCGGCGTGCACGTTTCCGATCAGCCGCACCGAGATCCCGTAGCGGTCCGATTTGGCCTCGATGAAGATCCGGTACTCCTCGCCCGAGCTCGGGTCGCGGCTGAGCTGCTGGCCGACGTAGACGTCGCCTTCGAGGACTTCTTCGGGCTGGGGGGTCGTCTGGTCTTCGAGCGGCGGCGACTCGATCCGCGCCCGGCCGACGACCGACTGCGGCGGGCAGGCCACCGGGTTCCGGGTTCCTTTGCCGAACTGGGCGTCGGTGCAGGTCTGCAGCCCGTTGGCGGCGGAGGGGTTGAGCCCCATGCCCCGCGGCAGGGTCACGGTCGCCCGCTTGGTGTGGGAGCTGTCCTGTTCGTCCTCGCCGGCGAGGAAGTCGGGGATCAGGTGCGGGACCCGAACGCTGACGGTCGCCCCCGCCGGGGAGTTCGCCTGTGCGGTGCCGGGGTCGACGTCGATCGTCGGGTCGTAGGGGATCGTGTCGCAGTCCTTGGGTTCGGTCCCGGGGCCGCTCGTTTCGCTGACCGGCGGAATCGGCGACTCGAAGAACGAGGAGCCGTTGGGGAAGTTCGGGTCGGGGTCGCCGACCGAGTCGGCGCGGAGGAAGGTCGAGTAGATCTGGCCGGAAGGCCCGCCGGGCTGCTCGCCCGGCGCCCAGTCATCCGCGTAGGCCGGGCCCAAGCAGGTGGTCGGGGTGGTGAGGAAGGTCCCGTCGCCCGAGCGGCCGTCGAAGACCAGGCGGTTTTTCAGGATCAACCCTTTTTCGCCGCCGAGCAGCCCCAGGAGACCTCCGAGATCCTCGGGTAGGGCGGGGGGAACGTGGATGGTGAAACCCTCGTGGTAGTCGCCGGACCAGTCGACGTCACCTTCGAGGAAGACTTCGTTGCCGGCGAGTTCGAGGCCGAACCGCGCCGCCTCGCCCGGTTTGGGTTCGACGTTGTATACGGGGACTTCGGTCGCCGGCGCCGTCGGCGGCGAGGGGATCCCGAGCGGCGGCAGCGAGGCCGTGACCTGGCTCTTGCCGACTTCCGAACCGGGCGGGCAGCCGGAGGCGCCGGCGGCGAAGACCGTCGCTTTGCAACGGACGGTGGCGCCCGGGTTGACGCTGAGCCCGGCGGGCAGGTCGACCCGGACGGTCTTCAGTTCGTCGACCGGGGTTTCGCCGGGAGGTTCGTTCTTGATGATGAACTGGGTGAAGCCCCAGTTCGGATGGGCCCCGGCCGTATCGAAGAACTGATCCGGCGTTGCGATCGAGCACAGCGCCGCGCCCGGGTCGGGCGGTTCGGCTTTGCAGGTCCCGGCCTGCCAGCCCGAGTCGACGGAGGGATGGGTCGGGTCGCTGGGGGCGATGATGTCGCCGGTGTCGGCCATAGCCGGCGCGACAGCCGCGAGCCAGAGCAGGGCAGAGAAGCAGGTCATCAGTGCTGCGCGGGGGCCGCCGGTACGCATCGAAAATCTCCTCCCAAAAAGCGTCTAGAACGACTACTCGACAAATAACCTACCCGAAATCGATGACATGAGTCAATAATTTTTGGTAATGTCGCTTCATGCCAAACCAAGACGGAATTTCCCCCAACGGTCACTCAGCAAACGGTCATTCCCCAGCAAAAGAGCCGCAAAACGGGCATAACGGCGACGGGCGGTCGGCGCTGCCGGTGAACTGGGAGCGGCTGGCACGGGCGACGGCCCACCCGCTGCGGGTCTCGATCCTCGAAATTCTCGGGATCGACGGCGGCCGGGTCCTATCCCCCAGCGATCTCAGCCGCGAGCTGCAGATCCCTCTCAGCAACACCAACTACCACGTCACCGAGCTGGCCAAAGCCGGGCTGATCGAGCTGGTGGGCGAGCGCCAGGTGCGCGGCGCCACCGAGCACTTCTACCGGCTGCCGGGTGCCCTGGTGGGCAGCGACGCGAAGGAAGGCACCGTCGAGAAGTCGGAGCCCGCCTGGGCTATGGCCTGACGCCATAGCCCAGGCACCGCTTCCTCAGACGTCGAGTTCGACCGCGACCTCGTATTTGTCGACGGCGATCCGGCTGCCCATGCCCTCTCCGGGAGGACTCATGGAGTCGAGCGTCTCGTCACCCTGGCGGTAGTCGTCCTCGGTCTCGAACAGGGTGATCGCCATCGAGCGACCGCTCCCCTGGTCCTGTAGGAGGAGAAACTTCTTCGCCGGAACTCCCTCCGGCGGCCCGGACCCCGCGTCCTCGCGGATCCCGGCGGCGACCTGCTCCAGCGCCTCGGCGCTGGCCCCCTCCCAACGTGCAACCCGTGCGTACATAACGACCTCCTCGTGTTGCGGTGGACGGCATCGCTAGCGGAGCACGTATTCAGAGCTAAATCAAGGGCGCGGATTTGCCGATCTGTACGCCATGTCCAGCGAACGTTCGGCAAACCAGCTGCGGGCGATCATCCGCACCCAAACGGATATCGCCGCCAGCGACCTCGATCCCGCGGTGATCATGTCCCTGATCGCCGAAAGGGCGCAGGAACTGACCCGCGCCAGCGCCGGCCTGATCGAGTTGCTCGAGGAAGACGAGATGGTCTACGCGGTCACCACGGGTGAGGCGACTCCCTATCTCGGCATGAGGCTGAATGCCGAGGCGAGCATGTCCGGCCTCTGCGTGCGCGAAGCGAAAGTCCTCCGCAGCGACGACACCAGCGTCGACCCGCGGGTCGACGCCGCCGCCTGCAAGCGGGTCAACGCCGCCTCGATGATCTGCGTTCCGCTCGCCCACCAGGACGAGACGATCGGCGTCCTCAAGGTCTACTCGCCCCGAGCCCACCACTTCGACGACGGGGACGTCGAGACGCTCGAGCTGCTGACCGGGCTGATCTCGGCCCACCTCTCCCACGCCAACCTCTTCGAAGCCGAGTCCCGCGAGAGCCGCCGCGACGCCCTCACCGGCCTGCCGAACCGGCGCGCCTTCGAAGAGCGCCTGCCGGTCGAGCTGGCCCGCGCCGCCCGCTCCGGCCCGGTCTCCCTCTGCCTCCTGGACCTCGATGGGTTCAAGGGCGTCAACGACCGGCTCGGGCACCCGGCCGGCGACGAGGTGCTGCGCGAGGTCGGCCGGGTCCTCGACGGATCCCGCCTCGCCGACGACTGCTTTCGCATCGGCGGCGACGAGTTCGCGCTGCTGATGCCCGGCACCGACGCGGAGGAGGCGACCGTCGCCGCCGTCCGCATCGCCGAAGATATCCGCGCCGCCGGGCTCGGCGAGGGCGAGATCAGCGCCTCCTTCGGAATCGGCACCAGCGTCGACCGCGACGACGAGGCGCTGATCGCCGCGGCCGACACCGAGCTGCTGGCGGCAAAGGACCGGCTCTACGGCCGCGGCGACGTCTGGGACCAGTCCACCTGAGCCGGCCGCCCGGCGCTCAGGCCTTCTTTTTCCAGGGTTCGCTCATTCCCCAGATCCGCTCGACCTCGGCGGAGAAGAAGAAGGCAAGCTTCTTGCATTCGCCGGCGTCGACCTCGACGCCTTCGGACTCCGGGTAGGGGCTGCCGAGGACGAGGAGCGCCTCGTCGTTGTAGAGGGTGGCCGGCTCGGAGTAGTTGAACGAGCCCCCGACCACCGTGCAGCCGTCGATCACCGCCAGCTTGTGGTGAAGTTTGCGGACGCCGGCTTTCAGCTTTGGGATCCGCACCTCCACCCCGCCTTCCTGCAGCAGGTGGGAGGCGGCGGTCGGCATCGCCGCCTGGCCGCGGTCGAGGATCCCCCGCACCTTCCGCCCGGCGCCGGCGAGGACGATCATCACGTCGTCGATCGCCGAGGAGCCCATGAAGGTGAACATCGCGAAGTCGATCTCGCCGCCCTTCGGGCACTTCAGCATCTGCTTGACCACCTCGGCCTCGGGGCCGTGATCGGGGGCGAAGAGGACCTTGACCGGGATCCCGCCGACGTCGTGCGTGCTCGGCGGATCGCCGAGGCGGCCGCGCCCGAACTCGCCGGCCCAGGCCTCCCTGAACTCCTGGCCGAAGTCCTCCTCGATTCCCTTGCTCTCGAAGACGAAGAGGTGGTTGAGGTTCTTGTGGCCGTCGGTTTCGGTGAAGTTCGCCGAGCCGGTCAGCAGCGCCGGCTCCTCGCCACGCCGCGCGCTCCCGTTCTTGTCGAGGCGCACGTCGCGGAGGGCGAACTTGTGGTGGAAGATCTTGTTGTCGGGGTTGAGGTCGATCCTGACTTCGACCCCGCAGCGGCAGAGCGCGGCGAAGACGTCGCGGTTGATCTTGCGCTCGCTGCCGTCCGCCGCCAGCTCTTCGACCGATTTCAGGGCGGCGTCGGGGCGGTTGCTCGCGTCGGTGTCGTCCTGCAGGTAGGACCGGTTGAGCAGGACGCGCACGCTCTTGCCCTCGCGCTTCTTCGCCGCGATCGCTTCGGCGATCGGCAGCGAATCGATCTCCTGGATGGCGATGTCGAGCGTCTTCGTCGTCCCGGCGATGAACTCGACGATCGTCGCCTCAAGGTCATCCGGGGCTCCGAGCTCCTTCGGGCCGCAGTAGCAGCGCAGTTTTTTATCGGCCAGTTCCTGCACCGCCCGACCATAGGTGCGCTTGGAGAATTGTCAAGTACCGAAAGGAAATTCATTCGGTACATCAAGCGGACGACGGGGGTCGAACCCGCGACCTCGAGCTTGGGAAGCTCGCGCTCTACCAACTGAGCTACGTCCGCGCGGCGACTGATTCTACGCGTGGGCGGACTGCCGGGAGGCCATCGGATCTAGTCTTCGCGATCCGTGAGCATTCGCTCTGTCATCGCAGTCCTCGGCGTGTTGGCCGTCGTCGGCCTGCTCGTCTTCGGGCTGGCCAGCAAGGGGTCCTCCGGCGTGGAGGTGGGGGACCCGGCTCCGAAGGCGCCGCTGCCGCGGCTCGAAGGCGCGGGCTCGCAGTCGCTGGCCGACTACCGCGGGCGCTGGGTTCTGGTCAATTTCTGGGCCTCGTGGTGCGTCCCCTGCCGGGCGGAGGCACCGGACCTGGAGCGCTTCCAGCAGGAACACGCGGACGCGAGGTTCACGGTTGTCGGGATCGACAGCCGTGACCTGACCGAGGACGGGCGCGACTTCGTCGAGCGCTATGGGCTCTCCTATCCACAGCTGCGCGACGGCGACGGCGACGCGGCGCACGACTTCGGCACCACCGGCGTCCCGGAGAACTACCTGGTCGACCCCGCCGGCAAGGTTCGGCTCCTCGTTCGCGGCCCGGTCAGCGAGGAGTACCTGGACGAGGAAGTGGCGCCACTGTTGCCGGGGAGCAGGCAGTGACCGCCCGGGTGGTGACGATCGCGGCGCTCGCGCTGGCGCTCCTGGCACCAACCACCGTCGCCGCGGAGCGGGCCTCGCTGACCGAAATCGAAAAGCAGGTGATGTGCCCTGTCTGCGGCACGCTCCTTCAGCTCGCCGAATCGCCGCAGGCACAGCGCGAGCGGGTCTTCATCGACCGCCTGATCGACGAAGGCAGGACCGAAGCGGAGATCAAGGACGCGCTGGTCGCCGAGTACGGCGACGAGGTGCTGGCCCTGCCGCCCGACTCCGGCTTCAGCCTCTCCGCCTACGTCGTCCCGATCGTCGCCTTCCTGATCGCCGCCGCCGCTCTGGCGGTCGGCGTGCTGCGCTGGCGCCGCGCGGGCCGCAAGGGCGACGGCCCAGGACCGCATGCGCAGGGCCCGAGCGCCGAGGACTCCGACCGCCTCGACGCGGACCTCGCCCGCTACGACCTCTGAGCCACAGCGGTGCGCTTTATGGGTCCCAGGGACCCATAAGGCGCACCGATCAGCCGGAAACTGCGATTGCACCCAGCGCCGGCGGCGGCAGACGGCGCACCGCCGAGCGGATCGCGCGGCTGCTCGCCGCCGGCAACCCGGCAATCGCCGCGTCGGCCTGGGCGGCGACGGCATGGCAGGCGGCGGGTTCGGCGAGGACCGGCGGCGCGAGGAGCACGACGAGCTCGTAGGCCGAGCGCAGTTTCACGACCACGTGGGAGAAGCTCTGCAGGCCGAGCAGGGTCTCCGCTTTCGTCGCCGGCCGGCCGCCGCAGACGCAGACCAGCTGCCCGCCGGCGGCGGCAGCGGGACCGGCCAGGGCCACCGGCTGCAGCACGTCGGCCGGCTCCGCCTCCCAGCGCAGGTACTCGTGCAGGCCGGGGCTCGGAGCAAGTCCGATCTGGGCCGCCAGGCGCGGCCGGGCGAGGTCGCACTCGACCAGGATCGCGCGGCCCCCGGAGGCGGCCGCCGCCGAGGCGAGGGCGGTCGCGGCAATCGCCGGCTCGTCCCCCTCCCCCACCAGCGCCGCCACCCTCTGCTCGAGCAGCGGCGACAGAACCTCGCCGAGGGCGTCGAAATCCCGTCGGCGCAGCGACCATGCCCGCGACCCGTCGGCCGGCCCGGCGATCTCTGCCAGGACGGGGAGCCTGCTGCGGCCCCACAGCATCACATCCGCTCGGGAGCTGAGATTCCCAGCAGCCCCAGCGCCGCGGCGATCGTCCGCTTCGTCGCCAGGCAGAGCGCCAGCCGCGAGGCTTCGACCCCCTCGCCATCGGCCCCGACCACCTGGCAGTCGCGGTAGAAGGCGTGGAAATCGGCGGCGACCGCGGTCGAGTAGGCGCAGATCCGGTGCGGCGCGCGGCGGGCGGCCGCCGCGCGCACCTCCTCGGGGAACTCGAGCAGGCGCTTGACGAGGACCTTCTCGCTCTCCTCCAGCGCCGGTCGCTCGGGCACCGCAGCCGGCTCGGTCGCCGTCTCCTCGCCGGCTTTGCGAAGGATGCCGGCGATCCGTGCGTGCGCGTACTGGACGTAGTAGACGGGGTTCTCGCTCGACTGGCTGCGGGCCAGCTCGAGGTCGAGGTCGACCGTCGTCTCGTGGCTGCGCCAGAGCATGAACCAGCGGGTCGCGTCGACGCCGATGTCGTCGAGCAGCTCGTCGATGGTGACGAAGTCGCCGCTGCGCTTCGACATCTGCACCCGCTCGCCGCCTTCGACGACGTGGACGAGGCTCATCAGCAGCGCCTCGAAGCGCTCCGGGTCGGCACCGAGGGCCTCGATCGCGGCGCGGATCCGGGCCACGTAGCCGTGATGATCGGCGCCGAGGACGTTGATCAGGCGGTTGAACCCACGCTGCAGCTTGTCCCAGTGGTAGGCGATGTCGGGGGTCAGGTAGGTCGCCTCGCCGTTGGAGCGGATCAGCACCCGGTCCTTGTCGTCGCCGAAATCGGTGGTCCGCAGCCAGAGGGCATCCTCGTGGCGGTAGGTGTGGCCGCGCTTCTCGAGCTCGCCCAGCGCCGTCTCCACCTCACCCTGGCCGTAGAGGCTGCGCTCGGAGAACCAGTTGTCGAAGCCGACGCCGAAGCGCTCCAGGGTCGCCCGGACTTCCTCCAGCACCTCCTCGATGCCGCGCACCTCCAGGGCGTCGCGGTCTGCCGGGTCGACCCCCTCGGCCGCCAGCCGCGCCGCGATCTCGCTCACGTACTCCCCCGCGTAGCCGTCCTCGGGTGGCTCCTCCCCCCGCATCCGCGCCGCGATCGAGTCGGCGAAGCGGCCGATCTGGCTGCCGGCGTCGTTGACGTAGTACTCGCGCTGCACCTCGTGGCCGGCCGCCTGCAGCAGCCGCACCAGCGAGTCGCCGTAGGCGGCGTTGCGGCCGGTGCCGACGTGGATCGGCCCGGTCGGGTTGGCGGAGACGAACTCGACCAGGACCTTCTCCGGCGTCGCCGTCGGGGCGGGCCCCAGATCCTCGCCTGCTCCGAGCAGGTCGTCCAGCGCCCCCAGGTACCAGGCGTCGGCGAGGAAGAAGTTGACGAAGCCGGGGCCGGCGACCTCGATCCGCTCCAGGTTGCCCGCGAGGACCGGATCGGCCTCCAGCTCGCCGCGCAAGCGCTCGGCCACGGCCCGCGGGATGTCGCCCAGCGGGCCGGCGAGGAGCATCGCCGCGTTGGAGCTGTAATCGCCCAGCTCGGGTTTGGGAGGGCGCTCCAGAGTGGGTCTCGGCTCGATCGGCTCGCCGTCGCGCAGCGCCCGCGCGGCGCCCTCCACCGCACCCCGCAGCGCGGCTACTGAATCGGTCGCGGTCACGGGGCCATCGTATGGACCGAGGCACGGGCGGGGTACGCTGCCCGCTTGCGCGTAGCCGTCCTCAGCGACATCCACGCCAACCGGCAAGCCCTCGATACCGTCCTCGCCGCGGTCGATGCGGCCGCGGTCGACGAGGTCTGGTGCCTGGGCGACATGGTCGGCTACGGGGCCGATCCCGACGCCTGCACGGCGCTGGCGCGCGAGCGCGCCTCGCTCTGCCTGGTCGGCAACCACGACCTGGCGCTGCTGGGCGCGCTCGACATCTCGACCTTCTCCGAAGCGGCGTCCGCGGCGGTCGAATGGACGCGGGAGAACGTCTCCGAGGAGACGCTCGACTTCCTCGGCTCGCTCGAGCCGGCGGCCTCGCGGGCGGGCGTCGCGCTCGCCCACGCCTCGCCCCGGGACCCGATCTGGGAGTACGTGCTCTCGACCGACCAGGCCGAAGCCGGGCTCGACGCGCAGGAGGAGCGGGTGGGGCTGATCGGGCACTCCCACATCTCGCTCTTCTTCGTCCGCGCCGTGGGAGGGGCCGACCGCCACGCCCAGGGTGCGCAGGCGACCGCGGGGACCGAGATCGAGCTGGGCGAGGGCGAATGGCTCCTGAACCCCGGCAGCGTCGGCCAGCCCCGCGACGGGGACCCCCGGGCGGCCTGGCTCGAGCTCGACACCGAGGGCTGGCTGGCGCGCTACCACCGCCTGGACTACGACATCGAGGGGGCGGCGGCGGCGATCCGCGCGGCTGGCCTCCCGGACGTGCTCGCCGAGCGCCTGGAGCTCGGCCGTTGATCCACATATGCAGGGGAAATATCGCCTTCTGCCCTTTGTCTAGACTCGGATCATGGCCCGCCTGAGCCCGCTTTTGATCGCCCTCCTGCTGGGCGCCGCCAGCGCCGCGGCGCTGGCTTCCTGCGGGGGCGGAAGCGACGCCGACCTGCTGCCGGGGACGACCGCCGAGGAGATCGAATCGAACCTCGACCAGGTCGAGGCGCTGGCCGCCGACGAAGACTGCATCGGCGCCGAAGACGCCGTCGCCGAGGTGACGGAAGAGGTCGAAGAACTGGAAGGCGTCGACCTGAAGCTGAAGACCGCACTGCAGGAAGGGACGGCTCGGCTGAGCGAAGTGGTCGGCGAATGCGAAGAAGAAGTCGCCAGCGAGGAAACGGAACCCTCGTTCGAATCCGATGTTGGCGAAGAAGTGGAAGACGAGAAGAAGCCGAAGCAGGAAAAGCCCGAGAAGAAGGGGCCGGCCGAGGAAGAGCCGGCGGAAGGCGAAGGGCCGGAGCTGCCGCCGCAGTCGAACGGCAACGGCGAAGAAAAAGGCAAAGGCGGCGGCGAGGAACCGACCGAACCCGAAACCGAACCCGAAGAAACTCCTTCCTCCGGCGGGGTAGGTCCCAGCGTGGGAGTCGAATGATGGAGGCGGGCGCGGGCATCCTCTCGGGCCGTTACGAGACGGCGGAGCGCCTCGGCACGGGTGGGATGTCGAACGTCTACAAGGCGACCGACCGCATCCTCGAGCGAACGGTGGCGGTGAAGATCCTCGCCGAGCACCTCTCCGACGACGAGCGCTTCGTCGCCCGCTTCCGGCGCGAGGCGCTGGCGGTGGCGAAACTGATCCACCCGAACATCGTCCAGGTCTACGACACCGGTGTCGACGAGGATCGCCACTACATCGTCATGGAGTACGTCGAGGGACGCTCGGGGGCGCAGATCCTGCAGCGCCACGGGCCGGTCGAACCGGAGATCGCGGCCGAGATCGGAATCCAGTCCTGCGCCGGGCTCGACTACGCGCACCGGCGCGGGATCATCCACCGCGACGTCAAGCCGGGGAACCTGATGATCGTCGGCGGCCCGGTCGGCGGCGGCGAGATGACCGTCAAGCTGACCGACTTCGGGATCGCGCGGGCGATCGAGCAGACCCGGATCACCCAGGTGGGCTCGGTGGTCGGCACCGCCGCCTACCTGGCCCCCGAGCAGGTGCGGGGCGAGGAGGCGACGCCGGCGACCGACGTCTACGCGCTCGGGGTGGTCCTCTACCAGTTCCTCACCGGCCGGCTGCCGTACGAGGGCTCCTCGCTGGCCGAGCTGGCGGTGCGCCAGCAGAACGAGAAGCCACTGCCGCCCGACACCTACAACAGCGAAGTCCCGGAGACGCTCGGCGCGGCCGTGCTGCGGGCGCTGGAGGGAGACCCGGGCCGGCGCTACGCGAGCGCCGACGAGCTGTCCGCCGGGCTGCGGCTGGGGATGGAAGGCGGCGACGTGACGCTGCCGCTGGACTCTGGCACCGCAGCGACCAACGTCCTCGGCGGCGACACCGCCGCCACCCGCCACATGGGTCGCGACACCGCCCAGACCGAGTACCGGCCGGCGCAGTCGCAGACCCGGCGTCCGGCGCCGCGGCACGCTCCTCCCCCCGCGCCAGCAGCCGCCGCGCCACGGGCGTCCAAACCTCCGCGGCGCGGCCTCTTCTCCCGCTTTGCCCGCTTCGTCCTCGCCGCGGTGGCGCTGGTCCTGGTTGCGGCAGCGGTGGCGACGGCGGTGATCGTCAGCACCGACAAGGCCGCCGGCGTCAAGGTCTCGAAGGTGGCCGGCGACACCGTCGACAAGGTCGTCGAAGAAGTCAAGGAACTGGTCCGCGACAACACCGAATAAGGGCTAGGCGTTCCAGGGAACCGCGCCTCCGAGCACCGCGGAGCGGTAGGCGTCGAAGCGACCGGCCTCGATCGCGCGACGGGCATGGGTGGTCAGCTCGCGCATGTAGGTGAGGTTGTGGATCACGATCAGGCGCACGGCGGTCAGCTCCTCGGCGCGGGAGAGATAGCTGACGTAGTCGCGGTCGTGGTGCTGGCAGGTCGTGCAGGGGCAGCCCTCGACCAGCGGCTCGCGGTCCCCCACCCACCTTCCCTTGCGCATGTCGAGGCGCCAGCGGGTCTCGGGCGAAGGCGCCAGGGCGACGCCGTGGCGAGAGAGGCGGGTCGGCACGGCGCAGTCGAAGACGTCGAGGCCGAGGGCGATGCCGCCGAGCAGGTCGTCGACCTCGCCGATCCCCAGCAGGTGCTTCGGGGCCTGCTCGGGCAGCAGCGGCGCGGTCATCGCCAGCACCGCGGCCATCTCCTCCTTGTCGCGGCCGAGGGTGCCGCCGATCGCGATGCCGTCCACCCCGGCCTCGGAGACCGCCTGAGCCGATTCCCGCCGCAAGTCCTCGTGCGTGCCGCCCTGGACGATCCCGAAGACCGCCTGGCGCTCCGACCCATGCTCACCGTGCCAGGCGAGACAGCGGTCGAGCCAGCGGTGCGTGCGCTCGGTCGAACGGGCGGTGTACTCGCGGTCGGCGTGGAAGGGCGTGCACTCGTCGAAGACGAGGGCGATGTCGGAGCCGAGCTGCGCCTGAACGCTCATCGAAACCTCGGGCGAGATGAACAGCTCGGCGCCGTCGCGAGGCGACTGGAAGCGAGCCCCCTCCTCGGTGATTTCGACCCTGGAGCCGTGGTCACCGGAGCGGCCGGATCCCTTGACCTCGTTGGCGACCCCGCCGTGGGCGAGCGAGAAGACCTGGAAGCCGCCAGAGTCCGTGATCAGCGCCCGCTCCCAGCCCATGAACCCGTGCAGCCCCCCGGCGGCCGCGATCCGCTCCGGCCCCGGCGAGACGAACAGGTGGTAGGTGTTCCCGAGGATCAGCTGGTAACCGAGCCCGGCCACCTCCTCCGATTCCAGCCCCCGCACCGTCCCCTTCGTCGCCAGCGGGATGAAGGCCGGCGTCTCGATCGGACCGTGAGCGGTATGGATGACGCCCGCACGAGCACTGCCGTCACGGGCGCCGATCTCGAACCGAAGTCGCTGCGGGTCGCTACGCACGCCCGGCAGAGTATGGGTCGAACGCCTCCCCCGCAGCTCGTGGGAAGGAGATCGGGATCAGCGGGAGACTTTCTGTCGGAGGAGTATTACCCTGGGAAACGTGAAGCCGGTCCAGTGATCGATTGTCAAGCCTGCGGGGATAACCCCTTTCGGGAGGTCAAGCAGTTCTGCGACAAGACCCACAGGCCGCAAGAGCTTCGGCTGAAGCCCGACCCACCCCTAACGCGCTCTTGACTTCGACTTCTTGCCGCGCTCTTCTGCTTTCCGAGGTCCTGAAGTCGTAGAACTTCCGGTTCTGACCGTCAAGGTTTACGATCCCTGCTCCGCCATGGGCCTCCTGTACTCGTTGGCTTCCCTATTTCGAGTTTCAACCAAAGAACCGGCCTCGCATCTGCACCGGGCGACTTAGATTGACTGGATACCAAAGGTTTGCTCGTGACGGTGGTCAGAAATGGCGACGGGACCGACAGTGGCCCCGTCGCCTCAATCACTCACATTTCGCTACAGACCGCCTTTAGCATGTAAGTCTCACTTTGGTCCCCGTCCAGGTGACTACACCCGAGCCGATCTGGGACGTTGTTGTGTAAGCGCCGCCGGCGTCGTTATTTGAGATCAGGTCTGTTTTTTCTCCTGTTGTTGTGACCTGCATGTATTTTTGGACACCGGTGGACGTCTCGGTGAATTCGGCTGAGTGGGACGCCTGAAACGTGCCGCAGTTGGGGAACGGGAGGTGCTCAATGAGCGTTCCTGTGACTGTTTTTTTGGCGAATCCGGCACAGTTGAATGTTACACCTCCGGTTCCGGTCCCGAACCCGGGCAGTGTGATTTTGATGCCAGGTGTGGTTTTGTCATGGTGGATCCAGATATAATGTGTAATTATCGACCCCGTTTTGATTTCACCCGCGACGCCGGTGTTGTTGCAGCTGAACCCGAAACCGGTGATGTTCTCTTTGCAGGTTTTGAAGGTCAGTTCCACCGCGCCTGTCGCCGAGCCGTTGGTCACGGTGGCTTTACCTCCGACCGAGGCGCAAGAGATCCCTTCACCTTTGTCGTTCTTGAGTTCCGTTTTTCCGCCGGCAACGGTGCCCGTGCACGTCGCTGCTCCGTTTTCGCAATCGGCGGCAAATTCCCCCGCCGACGCCATCGCCGGCAGCGCCGCCAACGCCAGGGCGGCGAGCACCCCGGTCGCGAGGTCCATCAGCTTCTTGTTCATGTTCTGCCTTTCTATTGACTAGACCGGCGAAGGTCAAGCGAACCCGCCGGCCAGATCGGTCGTCGCTAGGGGTAACCGACCACAAGACACCAGTCAACAGAATCTGATGTAGAGAACTACACAAAAATGCGCGGCGGCCGGCGCCTGAGAGCTTCAGCCGCTCGTGAGCCTGACGCCGTGCTGGCCACGCCCGCTACCAGGAGCTTCCGCCTGCGCCCGCCGCCCACGGCCTCAACGCGCTCTTGACTTCGACTTCTTCGACTTCCCCCCGCACTTCGTCTTCAGCGCGGTCTTGTAGTCGTGGAGCTTCCCGTTCTGCCCGTCGAAGGCGACGATCGCCTCGTGCTTGCCCTTGCAGAGGTTGGTCGAGTTGACGAACAGGCCCTTCTTGCCGCCCTGCATGTTCAAGACGAATTTCGAGACCGGGGCGTCGGGGACCATT
>Ga0307280_10000029_pt1 | contig 37832 bp, 41 predicted proteins | sample ER_DNA_119_FD_194479 | JGI IMG/M metagenome (GOLD analysis project Ga0307280, IMG submission 194479) | Bulk soil microbial communities from the East River watershed near Crested Butte, Colorado, United States - ER_DNA_119 | ecosystem: Environmental > Terrestrial > Soil > Floodplain | place...
TCTCGCTATGGCTCGATGTTGAGTGTCTGGAGGGGGTCACCCGCTCCCTCCTCGACACGTACAGGTCGACGGTGTGGCAACTGGGTGCTCAGCTGCTATTTCTCGATTGCTTCGAACTCGCCGGTCTCTGGGTCAACTGCTGGAAAGGAGCCGGTCTCTAGCTCTTGCTCGACCGCGGCGTTGACCTCGCCCAGCTCGGGCTCGGGGGCGCCGGTGGTTCGGCGGAGGGTTATTAGTTGGCGTAGGCGGGTTTGGCGGAGCTTGAGGATCTCTAGGACCTCTACTAGATAGACGCTGGCGGCTAGGGCGAGGATGCCGAAGAGGGCGATGACGGCGGTCCAGAGGGGGTCGAAGTTGCCGTGGTCGTCGCTGTAGGGGACGAAGCGCAGGGCGAGCGCGAGCAGCGCCATCGCGGCGGTCCAGCCGTAGAGATAGAGCAGGGTTCTTCGCTGCGAGAAGCCGATGTCGGCCATTCGGTGGTGGAAGTGCCAGCGGTCGGCTTTGTAGATCGGCCGGCCGTATTTGAGCCGCTTGGCGACGACGAAGCCGGTGTCGAGGATCGGCACCGCGAGGATGATCAGCGGCAGGAAGAGGGCGATCACGGCATTCGTCTTCAGCGCTCCCTGCACCGCCACCGCCCCCAGCAGGTAACCGAGCAGGTTGGAGCCGGTGTCGCCCATGAAGGTGCTGGCCGGCGGAAACCCCCAGCGGAGGAAGCCGAGGGCGGCGCCGGCGGTCAGCGCGGCGAGGACGCCGGCGGCGGTGCGGTCCAGCGAGAGGGCGATCGTCGCCAGGGTGATGCCCGAGATGACGGCGACCCCTGCGGCGAGACCGTCGACGCCGTCGATCAGGTTGATGACGTTGATCACGGCGACGATCGCCAGCACGGTGCCGACGTCGCCGATGTGGACGACGCCGCCGCCGGGCAGGGTGAGCAGGTCGACGGTCCCCGGGGTCAGCCGGCCGAAGAAGGGGAAGGTGAAGTTGTCGACGGTGACGCCGGCCGAGACCGGGATGACGACGGCAACGGTCTGCCCGAGCAGCTTCACCGGGGCCGGCAGGTCGAAGACGTCGTCGAGGACGCCGACCGCGGCGATCGCCACCGCGCCGATCAGGATCGCGTGGCTTTCGCCGTCGTTCGGGAGGAAGAGGAGACCGGCGACGGCGACGCCGCCGAGGATGCCGAGGCCCCCCAGCTTCGGCGTCGGGGCGAGGTGCAGCTTGCGCTCGCTCGGGTGGTCGATCGCCCCCACCCGCACCGCCAGCCACTTGGTCAGCGGCACCAGCGCCAGCGTGAGCACGCCGGCGACGAGGAAGGCCAGGAGCGCGTCGCTGTCAGTGGGCATAGCGGTCGAACCAGAGGGTAAGCGCCATCAGGCCCCAGATCTGGCGGCTGAGGTCCTCCTTGCCGGAGCAGTGCCGGTCGACGATCGGGGTCGCCGCGGCCGGGTCGAGCAGGCCCTGGCGCTCGAGCGCGCCCGGCGCCAGCACCTCGCGGGCGAACGGCTCCAGCGGGCCGCGGAGCCAGGCGGCGAGCGGGATCGAGAAGCCCTGCTTGCGGCCGCGGACGATCTCCTCCGGCAGCAGGGGCCCGAGCGCTCTGCGCAGCAGCCGCTTCTTCGCCGTGCCGCGCACCTTCATTCGCCGTGGCAGCGAGAAGGCGAATTCCGCGACTTTCTGGTCCAGGAAGGGGACCCGCAGCTCCAGCGAGTGGGCCATGCTCAGCCGGTCGGTCTTGACCAGCAGGTCGTCGACCAGGTAGATGCCGAGGTCGACGTCCTGCATCCGCGCCAGCGGATCGGCGCCGGCGGTTTCGGCATAGCGCTCGCGGTAGAGGTCGAGCGGGTCCCAGCCGGAGAGGGCGGCGCCGGCCAGGTCGGCCCGCGTCTGCGCCGAGAAGATCTCCTTCCAGCCGTGGTGGCGCTCCAGCGGCGGCAGGGCCGCGGCGCGGGCGAAGCGCTTGGCTTTGTAGTCGAAGCCGACGCGGTCGTGGCGACTCGGCAGCGCCTCGGCCAGCGGCCGGGCGAGCGGCGCGAGGCGGCCGACGCGGCGGGCGAGGAGGTCGGCGACGTAGGTGTAGTAGCCGCCGAAGAGCTCGTCGCCTCCCTCCCCGGACATCGCCGTCTTGACGTGCTCGGAGGCGAGCCGGGAGACGAGGTAGGTGGGCAGCGCCGAGGAGTCGCCGAAGGGCTCGTCGAAGGCCTCGACCAGCTTCGGCAGCAGCTCGACCGCATCGGGCCGGACGACCAGCTCGTGGTGGTCGGTGCCGTAGCGCTCGGCGACGAGGCGGGCGCGGGAGAGCTCGTCGAACCCCTCCTCCTCGAAGCCGATCGAGAAGGTTCGCAGCGGCTCGCCGGCGTGGGCGCTGGCGAGGGCGGCGAGCGCCCCTGAGTCGACCCCCCCGGAGAGCAGGACCCCGACCGGGACGTTGGCAACGAGGTGGGCGCGGACGCTGTCGTCGAGCACCTCGCGCAGCTCTTCCGCCAACTCGGCCTCGGAGCCGCGGCGCGCCTCGGCGTCGGGAACCGGTCCTGGGCGCGCGAAGCGGCGCAGCTCGACCTCTCCCCTCTCCCAGGCGAGCAGGTGCCCGGGGGGCAGCTTGCGCGCCTCGGCGAAGATCGTCAGCGGGGCCGGGATCGAGTTGAAGGCGAGGTAGGCGGAGACCGCCCGGGGGTCGATCTCGCGCGAGAAGCCGGGCTGCTCGAGCATCGCCTTCAGCTCCGAGGCGAAGGAGAGTCCGCCGTCGACATGGCGGTAGTAGAGCGGCTTGATCCCGAAGCGGTCGCGGGCGAGCAGCAGCCGCTGGCGGCGCTCGTCCCAGAGGGCGATCGCGAACATCCCCCGCAGCCGCTCGACGAACCCCTCGCCCCACTCCTCGTAGCCATGCACGAGCACCTCGGTGTCGCAATCGGTGGCGAAGCGGTGCCCCTTCCCCTCCAGCTCCCGCTTCAGCTCGCGGTAGTTGTAGATCTCCCCGTTCTGGACGACCACCGCCGAGCCGTCCTCGTTGGCGATCGGCTGGTGCCCGTGGTCGAGGTCGATGATCGAGAGCCGCCGCGCCGCCAAGGCCACCGGTCCCTCATGAAACAGCCCGTCGTCGTCGGGCCCGCGATGAACGAGCCGACCGCTCATCCGCCCCACCGCCTCGAGGTCCGGACCCCCATCGGGGCTGACGACTCCACAGATCCCGCACATGAGCGGCAGTCTCGCAGGGAGGCTGGAGGGAGGGACCGGGTACCCGTTCCACCCCAGACCCAAATGGCATTCGTCCAATCTCGTGAGCTAGTCCGCCCTCGAATCGTCAGGGAGGGTGGGGCACCCTCCGTACGAGCGGCGTCCGCTATTCGCCCGATAGCTCCTTCTAGGACTGCTCGTGTTCTCCCCGGGCGAATAGCCCAGCGAAGGTAGGAGGGTGTCCCACCCTCCCCAGCGGACCGAGGTGAAGAGCTTCAGCCGTTGTTCTTCGGAGCAGCGGGACCTTTTCCCGCCACCTTTGCGACCGTCGCCAGCAGCACCTGGAAGTAGAGCGGGACCGAGCGGTCGGCGATGTACTCCATGTCGTGGGCTAGCTTGTCGGCCCAGGTCTCCTCGCGGGTGATGCGGGTCTGGGCGAAGCCGGTGACGCCGGGACGAACGACGAGGCGCTGCCAGTACTGGGGGATCTCCCGGCAGAGTTCGGCGTAGAAGGTCGGCCTGATCGGCCGCGGGCCGACGATCGACATGTCGCCGCTCAGGACGTTCCAGAGCTGCGGCACCTCGTCGAGGTGGGTCCTGCGCAGGGCGCCGCCGAGCCGGGTCCGCTCTTCCTCGGTCCGCCGCGTCAGCTCCTCGCCGTAGAAGGGCCCGAGCCGGGTCTCCGCGTCGGGGTTCAGGGTGCGGAACTTGTACATCCAGAAGAGGTGCCCGGCCTTGCCGACCCGGGCGCCGCGGTAGAGAACCGGCCGGCCGGAGTCGAGCGCGATTGCCAGCGCGATCAGCCCCAGCAGCGGCGCGAGAACGAGGAGGATCGAGGCGGAGATGAGGATGTCCAGCGCCCGCAGGACCGGGTCGATCGGCCGCGGGTCGCCCTCCGCCGCGGGCGCGACGAGTTCTTCGAGGCCGGGCTCGGCCTCGGGAAGCTCGCTCAGGAAGGCGTTACGGGATGGGGCTCTTCGCGCAATGGTTGGGCTCCGACGGTACCGAGGATGGTCTTCACCAGCGCGGACGGATCGCGGCGTGTGGGCGTCGCCTCCGCGGTCCGCTTGCGCAGCTCGAGCGCGCGGGCGTCGGTCAGCGGGCGCAGCCGGCCGGAGCGGATTAACGCTTCGTCGACGCCGCCGAGCCGGCCGCCGTAGGTCGTGTAGACGGGCGTGCCGAGGGCAGCGGCCTCGCGGTTCATCGTGCCGCCGGCGGAGAGGACGAGGTCGGCGAGGGCGACGAGGCTCTGCGCCTCCACCGCGCCCGGCGGGACGATCACGGAGGGGAGCTCGAGGCCGTTGATGAACTGGCGCTGGGCTTCGGTGCGGGGCAGGACCACGGCGTGGACGCCCTCGTCGCGACCGAGGCGGTCGAGCACCTTCGGGAAGAGCGGGTTCGACTTGCGGTGGTAGAGCGAGACGTCGGGCGGCGGCCGGACGATGACGACGACGCGCCCGGTCTCGACCCCGAGCCGGGGTAGTGCTTCGGGGTCGGGCTCGAAGTCGTAGAGGTAGTACTCCTCCTTGAGGCCGGGGTAGGGAAAGTGCTTCTCCTCGGTCACCCCGAAGCGGCGCAGGCGGTCGAGCGGGATCGCGTCCGGGAACATCACCCGCCGGGCCAGCCGGCATCCGATCCGGTGCTGGGTGACCGCGTACTCGTAGTCGTGCATGTTGGCCTCGGGGACGCCGAGCGTCCTGGCGGCGATCGCCAGGTCGTTGGAGCCGTGCGCGAGAGCCAGGTCGAAGCCGCGGCCGCGGCCGAACTTCAGCATCCCGGCGCTGCGCGAGGCGAGGCTGTAGGCCTTGCGCACCCGGGAAGCGCCGCCGTGGCGGCCGATCGGCGTGTGCTCCATGCCGTGGAGCTGCAGCAGCTGCTGGGTCTGGGCGTAATCGCGCGAGGTGATCTCCACCTCGTGCCCTTCGGCTCGCAGGCGATCGATGATCGGGCGCAGCACCAGCACGTGCGCCGGGGCGCTCATGTCAACCCAGACGCGCATGGGGTTAAACGGTCGCCGCGAGCTCGGCGTAGAGCGGGAAGCGGTCCATCAGGGCGCCGGTGCGGGCCCGCAGGTCCTCCTTGGAGGACTCGAACTCGGGCCCGAGGGCGGTGACGATCACCTCGGCGATCTCGGTCATCTCCTCGGTGCCCATCCCGCGGGTGGTCAGCGCCGGGGTCCCGATGCGCAGCCCCGAGGGGTTCATCGGCGGCCGCTCGTCGAAGGGGATCGCGTTGCGGTTGACGGTGATCCCGACCTCGTCCAGTCGGTCCTCGGCGGTCTGCCCGTCGAGGCTGGTCGGCGTCAGGTCGACGAGGACGAGGTGGACGTCGGTGCCGCCGGTGATCACCGGGACGCCGCCCGCTTCGAGACCGGCGGCGAACGCCTGCGCGTTGGCGATCGTCTGCCGCTGCCGCTGGCGAAACCCCTCGCTCGACGCGATGTGGAGGGCGACTGCCTTGGCGGCGATCGTGTGCATCAACGGGCCGCCCTGCTGGCCGGGGAAGACCGCCTTGTCGATCGCTTTCGCGTGCTCGGAGCGGCAGAGGATCATGCCGCTGCGCGGGCCGCAGAGAGTCTTGTGGATCGTCGTCGTGACGACGTCGGCGTGCTCGACCGGGTTGGGGTGCTCGCCGGCGGCCACGAGGCCGGCGAAGTGGGCCATGTCGACCATCAGCTTGGCGCCGACCGAGTCGGCGATCTCGCGGAAGGCGGCGAAGTCGAGCTGGCGTGGGTAGGCGGACCAGCCGGTGACGATCAGCGCCGGCTTGTGCTCGTTTGCGAGGCGCTCGACCTCTTCCATGTCGACGAGGAAGTCCTCGCGGCTGACGTGGTAGGGCACCGGGTTGTAAAGCGTGCCGCTGACGTTGATTTTCATCCCGTGGCTGAGGTGGCCGCCGTGGTCGAGTGCGAGGCCGAGAAAGGTGTCACCCGGTTCGAGCAATGCCATGTAGACGGCGTTGTTGGCCTGGGCGCCGGAATGCGCCTGGACGTTGGCGTGCTCGGCTCCGAACAGGCTTTTGGCGCGCCCGATCGCCAGTTCCTCGGCGACGTCGACCTCCTCGCAGCCGCCGTAATAACGACGGCCGGGGTATCCCTCGGCGTACTTGTTGGTGAGCACCGAGCCGACCGCTTCGAGCACCGCCTGGGGGACGAAGTTCTCCGAGGCGATCATCTCCAGCGTCCCCTGCTGGCGGCGCAACTCGGCGTCGAGGACCCCCGCGATCTCGGGATCGACCTCGCTCAGCGGCGCGCTCTGAAAGTTGTCCGGCAAATCGGGCATCGACGGCCGACCATAGCAACGGGTCGGGATAGTCTCCGGCCGGTGCGAGCCCGACTTTTGGCCCCCGCTCTGGCGCTGGTCGTGCTGACCTTCCCGGCGTCCGCCGCGGCGGCGGCCGACAACCCCTGCGAAGGCCCCGAAGCGAGGCAGCTCCTCTGCCCCAACCTGCGGATTGCGCCGCCGAGCGAAATCTACGCCCAGAAGGTCTACGGCCACCTGCTGCTGAGGGCGACCAGCGACGTGCAGAGCCGCGGCCGCGGGCCGATGGAGCTGCACGGCCGCCGCGACGGCCCGCGCAGCATGCGCACCAACCAGCGCATCTACAGGGTGGGCGGGGGCCACATCACCCTGCCGAGCGAAGCGAAGCTGCACTTCACCTACGTCGGCACCTACTTCGGCGGCTCCTACTGGAAGGTCCACCAGCTCGCCAACTTCGAGCTGCGCCGCGTTGCTCCCGACGGCGAGGTCGGCGAGGTCGTCCGCACCAGCCCCAAGCTCAACTACTGCCTGCGCGACCTCTACCGGACCCGCGCCGGCCGCCGCTCGCCGCCGAGCCGCGTCTACCCCGGCTGCAACCAGAACCCCTTCCGCGACCACGTCAGGCTCGGCACCTCGGTCGGCTGGTCGGACATCTACCCCGCGGCGTACCACCAACAGTGGATCGACGTCGCCGGCCTGCGGGGCTGCTTCGCCTACCGGATGATCGTCGACCCGAAGGAAAACCTCTTCGAGTCGAACGAGAACGACAACATGTCCCAGCGCCTGGTCCGCCTGCCCTACCGGGGCGAGCCCGGCTGCTGAAAGCGCTTCGGCTAGGCCTGGGCGCAGCCCAGGCGCTTTTACCCGAGGCCGACCGAGGCGAGCTTGCTCGCCAGGTCGCCGGGCGAGAGGGCGCCGTCGCGGAGGATCCGCCAGGACCCGTCCTCCTCGATCGTCGTGATGTCGACCACCGTCGAGGGCAGCCCCGGCAGCTCGCCCCCGTCGATCGCCAGGTCGGCCCCCTCGCGAATCGAAGCCGGCACGTCCTCGTAGCGAGCCGGCGCCGGCTCGCCGCTGAGGTTGGCCGAGGTCTGGAAGACGGGGCACATCGTCCCCGCCAGCGGGCCGCCGATCAGCCGGATCCCGAGCCGCTCGGGGTCTTGGCGGCAGGCGAGCGGGTAGCGGCGCAGGGGGTTGGCGACGACGAGGGTGACCGGGCCCGGCATCAGGGCGCTGACCGCCGCCTTCGTCCGCGGGCCCAATCCCGCGACCAGCTCCCGGATCGCCAGCGGCGAGAAGTACATGACCGCCGAGGGCTTGCCGTCGTCGCGTCCCTTGAGCCGGTGGACCCTGGCGATGGCGGCCGTGTCGAGCGGATCGCAGGCGAGCCCGTAGAGGCCGTCGGAGGGAAACACGGCGACCCCCCCGCTCGAGACGCAGCGTTCGAGCGCCTTGCGCGCCACCTGCGCCTCACCACTCTGCAGCCGGACTATCTCGCTCATGCCGCTCCCCCTACCCGGCCGACCACGATTCGCTCGATCCCGGCGAGATCGCGCCGCGTCTCGATCGCGCCGAAGCCGGCCTCGTGCATCAGCGTCGAAACCGCCGCGGCCTGCCCCTCGCCGATCTCGACGGCGAGCGCGGTAGAGCTTGTTGCCGATATAGACGTAAAAGCTCTACCGCGGTCGGAGAGAAGCCGGCGATATGCGTCGAGGCCATCGGAACCGGCGAGAAGCGCCTCGCGCGGCTCCCATCCCGTCACCTCGGGCTGGAGCGTCGGCCAATCGGGCTCGGCGACGTATGGGAGGTTGGCGAGGACGAGGTCGAACCCCTCGCCTTCGGGCAACGTCCCTTCGAGGAACCGGACGCGATCGGCGAGGCCGAGGCGCTCGGCGTTGGCCCGGGCGACTTCCAGCGCCCCTGACGAGGTGTCGGTCGCGGTCACCCCGCATCCCGGCAGCTCATCGGCGACCGCCAGAGCGATCGCGCCCGAGCCGGTGCCGACGTCGAGGACGCTCGCGGGCTCCAGCTCCACGGCAAGTTCCACCAGCAGCTCGGTCTCCGGACGCGGAATCAGCACCCGCCGATCGACCGCCAGTTCCAGGTTTCGAAAGCCCCTGCGACCGAGGATGTAGGCGACCGGCTCGCGCCGCAGCCGCCGCCGCACCGTCTCCCCGAACATCCGTGCCGCCGGCGCCGGAACCTCCGCCCCGCTGTCGGCCATCAGCGCAGCCCGCTCGCACCCCATCGCCTCACCCAGCAGCAGTTCGGCATCCAGCCGCGGCTGGTCCACTCCCATCGCCGCCAGCGCGTCGATGGCCGCAGCAAGCGCGTCGCGAACCGTCGCACCGGTCATCGTCGCCACGATGTCAAGCGGCGGAGGCCGCGGCCTCGAGGCGCTGCCGCTTCTCCTCCGCGGACAGAGCGTCGGTGAACTCGCCCAGCTGTCCCGCCAGCACGCCCTCGAGGTTGTGGGAGGTGTGCTTGATCCGGTGGTCGGTGACCCGGCCCTGGGGAAAGTTGTAGGTGCGGATCTTCTCCGAGCGCTCGCCGCTGCCGACCTGGGCCTTGCGCTCGGAGGCGATCTTCGCCTGCTGCTCGGCCAGCTCGCGCTCATACAGCCGCGCCCGCAGCACCCGCATCGCCCGGTCCTTGTTCTGCAGCTGGGACTTCTCGTCCTGCATCGAGACGACGATCCCGGTCGGTTTGTGGGTGATCCGCACCGCCGAGTCGGTCGTGTTGACCGACTGCCCGCCCGGGCCGGATGAGCGGTAGACGTCGACCTGCAGGTCGTTCTGGTCGATCTCGACCTCGACCTCCTCGGCCTCCGGCAGGACGGCGACGGTCGCGGTCGAGGTGTGGATCCGCCCCTGCGACTCGGTCTCCGGCACCCGTTGCACGCGGTGGGTGCCACCCTCGAACTTGAAGACCGAGTAGGCGCCCTCGCCCTTGACCTCGAAGGTGACGTCCTTGAAGCCACCCGTGTCCGAGGCCGACTGCGAGAGCACTTCGGTCGTGAAGCCGCGCTCGTCGCCGTAGCGGGTGAGCATCTTGTAGAGGTCGCCGGCGAACAGCGCCGCCTCGTCGCCGCCGGTTCCGGCGCGGATCTCGACGATCACGTTCTTGGCGTCGTTGGGGTCGCGCTCGACCATCGCCAGGCGGATCTCCTCTTCCAGCGCCTCGATCTGCGCCGGCGCCTCCTCGACCACCTGCCGCATTTCCTCGTCCTCGCCCTCGGCCAGCAACTCGCGCGCCCCCTCGAGGTCGTCGCGCAACGTCCGCCACCGCCCCGCCAGCTCGCTGGCCGGCTGCAGCTCCCGATATTCCCGCCCGACCTCGGCATACCGAGCCCGATCCGAAATCACCGCCGGATCGGACATCTGCCCCTCCAAGTCAGCGAACCGACTTTCTATCTGTTGAACCAAAGACTCGATCACGCGTCAAACATAGGCCAAGCAATGCGCTTCGGGCAGCGGGGGCGGGGGTCTCCTCTCAGGACACTCAACATCGAGCCATCGGCGAGATGTGTCCGGAGAGGGGACCTCCACCCCCGCCCCACTAAGCCACAATCTCAATATGCGGCTTTTTAGCCGCCTCCTCAGGAGTCTCCCGCGCAAGCACCGCATTCAGTGAGGCGATCGCCACCGCGAGCTGCTCTTCGTCAGGCTCGCGAGTGGTCAGGTTCTGAAGCATCAGGCCGGGCCACATGACCGCCCGCACCCAGCGTTTGCGGCGGTGTTTGCCAGCCCACTTGATCACCTCGTAGGAGAGGCCGGCGATCAGCGGGATGCCGAGGATCCGCGAGGCCAGCAGCCAGTACCAGGCCGGCAGACCGATCGGGGCGAAGACGAAGATCGCCAACACCATCACGATCAGCAGGAAGCTGGTCCCGCAGCGCGGGTGCAGGCGCGAGTAGAGCTTCGCCCGGGCGGGCACCAGTTCGTCTTCGGCCTCGTAACAGGAGATCGTCTTGTGCTCGGCCCCGTGGTACTCGAAGACCCGCCGCAGGTCGGGCATTTTGCTGATCGCGAGGATGTAGCCGATGAAGATCGCGGTCCGCAGGACTCCCTCGACCAACCAGAAGAGCAGCGAGGAGCCGAGCTGGTCCTTGATCAAGCTGGTGAGGCCGACCGGGACGACGAAGAAGAGACCGACCGCCAACAGCATCGAGAGGAAGATCGTCAGGCCCCAGATCCAGCCGCCGATTTCCTCTTTCTCGCCCTCCTCGTCCTCCTCCAGCTGCGCGTTGGCGGAGATCGCCAGCGCTTTGAAGCCGATCTTCAGCGACTCGCCGAGGGCGACGACGCCGCGGATCACCGGCAGGCGCCAGAGCCGGTGCCGCTGCGCCCAAGGGACGAGCTGCTCGGACTCGACTTCGATCTGGCCCTCGGGGGTGCGGACGGCGACGGCCCAGACCGAGACGCCGCGCATCATCACGCCCTCGAGCACCGCCTGACCGCCGACCGGCGCGTCGCGCTTGGCGACCAGCGCCCCGTCGGGCATGCGCAGAGGGTCCCCGCCGTTGCCGGAGGGGTCTTGGTGGGATGCCAGTGCCGAGCCCGACGGCGGGCTCACGCGCTACTTCCCAGCCCTGTGCTTGGCGGCGCGGCGCTGGAAGCGCTCGACGCGGCCACCGGTGTCGACCAGCTTCTGCTTGCCCGTGTAGAAGGGGTGGCACTCGGAGCAGAGCTCTACGTGCAAATCCTCTTTCGTGGAGCGCGTGTAGAACTGGTTGCCACACGAGCAATGCACGTTGGCAAGCGTGTAATTGGGGTGGATCTCTGCCTTCATCTCCACCAAGTCTAGAGAACCGCGCAAGCCTTGCCGATAGGTCCCTGTGAGGAATGCGATCTCAGCGATTCTTTTCGGCGGTGCAGCGCTGGTCATCGCCCATGACTGGATCGGGATCGGCGGCTCCGGGCTCAACGGCGCGATCAACGGCGTCGTCTACGACGCGGTCGTCGTCTGCGCCGGCCTGGCCTGCCTGACGCGGGCGCTGCGCGGCGGTCCCGAGCGCGCCGCCTGGCTGGCGATCGGCGCCTCGATCCTCGCCTGGGGAGCCGGCGAGATCTGGTGGACGCTCTACATCGAAGGCAACGCCAACGCCCCTTATCCCTCCCCCGCCGACATCGGCTACCTGGCCTTCTACCCGCTGGCGATCCTCGGCCTCTACCTGCTGGTGCGCGCTCGCGCCAGCGAGCTCGACCCGCGCCTCTGGATGGACGGCGTGATCGCCGCGCTCGGAACCGGCGCCCTCGGCGCCGCCCTGATCTTCGAGTTCGTCGCCGATCGGGCCGAAGGCTCGACGGCCGAAGTCGCGACCACGCTCGCCTACCCGTTCGGCGACGTCCTCCTGGTCTCGCTGATCGTCGGCGTCATCGCCCTCACCCGCTGGCGGCCGGGGCGGACCTGGACGCTGCTGCTCGGCGGCCTCGCGGTGATGGCCGTGGCCGACGTGGCTTTCACCCTGCAGAGCTACGAAGCATCCCTGCCCGGAGGCGACTGGGTCGAACCGATCTATCTGCTCTCCGCCGTCCTCCTCGGCGCCGAGGCCTGGCAGCCGGAGGCCGACCGCATCCTCCCCGATGCGAGGTTCGACGGCTGGCGGGAAATGGTAGTCCCGGGGATCGTCGCCGTGGCGATGATCGGCCTCGTCGTCATGCAGTACTCCAACAGCCACGAGAGTGCCCTGACGACTGCCCTCTGGTCGATGACGATGCTGGCCGTGATCGGCAGACTGGCGTTGAGCCTGCGGGAGAACACGCGGCTGCTGGAGCAGGTGCGGACCGACCCGCTGACCGGGCTCGGCAGCCAGGCGCGGCTGCGGATGGACCTCGAGCGGCTGGAACGCTCGGCGGTCGAGCCGTTGACCGTGATCCTCCTCGACCTCAACGGCTTCAAGCGCTACAACGACAGCTTCGGCCACCCCGCCGGCGACAAGATGCTCGGCCTGCTCGGCCGGCGGCTCGGGGTCGCCCTCGCAGGCAGGGCGACCGGCTACCGGCTCGGCGGCGACGAGTTCCTCGTCCTCGCCGAGGGCGGGCTCGTGGACATGGGCGCGGACGAGCGCGGCAAGCTCGCGGCGACCGCCGCCGAAGCGCTCACCTCCAGCGGCCGGGGCTTCGACCTCAGCGCCGCATGGGGCGTGGCCTCGATTCCGGAGGAGGCGGACTCGCCCGCCGAGGCGATGCAGCTCGCCGACGTACGGATGTACGCGCAGAAGGAGTCGCGCCGGCTGGCGGGCTCAATCGACGCGCTCGACCGCGAAGCCGTCGAGCAGGAGCATTAGGACCTCGGTCACCTCGGCCCTGCCCTGCGGGCGCTCGTCGCGGGCCAGCAGCATCGCCGCCTCGTCGAGGGCCCCGAGCAGGAGGTGGGCCAGCGGCTCGACGGGGAGCTGGCGGATCTCCCCCGCCTCGATCGCCGCCGCCAGGCTGGCCTCGATCAGACCGAGGCCGTTGGCGGCGCCGATCTCGCGCCAGCGCTCCCAGCCGAGGACCGCGGGAGCGTCGTGGAGAGCGATCTGCCGCAGCTCCGGCTTGGCGCACTCGTCGAGGAAGGCCTCGATCCCGGCCTTCATCGCCGCGACCGGGCTGTGCAGCTCCGAGCCGAGGACGATCCGGGCGACCCGCTCGGTCGATTCCGCCTCTATCCGTTCGTAGACGGCCTCCAGCAGGCTCGCCTTGTCGCCGAACTGGTGGTAGAGGGCGCCGCGGGTGACGCCGGCGGTGCGGACGATCTCCTCGGTGCCGACGCCGTCGTAGCCGCGCTCGGTGAAGAGCTCGCGGGCCGCGACGATCAGCGCCTCGCGCGTCGCCTGCGTGCGCTCGGCCTGGGTGCGTCGTTTCTCGGGTTCTGGACTTACATGCATACTGTATGTATGTTAGACGGTCCAACCAGCGGTCGAAGGAGGGCATCGTGACGGAGCAGCGCAAGGAACTTCAACTTCCCCAGGGGACGGTTCGCTACCGCGAGGCTGGCGAGGGCAAGCCGATCGTCTTCGTCCACGGCTACCTGGTCGACGGTCGCCTCTGGGACGGCGTCGTCGACCGGCTGTCGGACCGTTTCCGCTGCATCGCCCCGGATTGGCCGATCGCCGCCCACCAAGTGGCGATGAACCCCGACGCCGACCTCACCCCTCCCGGCATCGCCCAGCTGATCTCGGACTTCCTCGCCAAGCTCGAGCTCGAGGACGTGACGATCGTCGGCAACGACTCCGGCGGCGCGATGTCTCAGGTCCTGGTGACGACGCACCCGGAGCGGATCGGGCGCCTGGTGCTGACCAACTGCGACACCCACGAGAACTTCCCGCCGGGGATGTTCAAGTTCATGCCGCCGCTGGCGAAGCTGCCCGGCGGGATGTTCCTCCTCTCGGCCCCCTTCCGGATCGAAGCGGTCGCCCGCCACGCCTTCGCACCCTTCGCCAAGACCAAGATCCCGGACGAGCTGATCGCCTCCTGGATGGCGCCGGCGAAGACGGACTCGGCGGTCCTGCGGGACGCCGCCAAGGTCACCGCCGGGATGAACAAGCGCTACACGCTGGCCGCGGCCGAGAAGCTGCGAGGCTCGCAACTACCGATCCTCCTCACCTGGGCACCGGGCGACAAGTACTTCCCGATCTCCTACGCGGAACGCCTCGCGGGTGAAGCCGGCATCGCGAAGCTGGTTCAGATCCCGGACGCGAAGACGTTCGTTTCGCTCGATCAGCCGCAACGACTGGCCGAGGAGATCGCCGAGTTTGCGACTTCCGCCTGAGCGCCCGAACGAACAAACGTTCCCAAACAATCGCAAAGAGCATATTTTTCGTCCGACGGGCAGGGGGAGACTTCGCCAACCCCTACAGGAGGACGGAGCGCGATGTCCAAGCAGATCTTCGACCAGGATCGTCCCCGCAGCACCATGGCCCAGCGCCTCGACGAAGCCTTCGCCGGCTGCGACGAGTGGACCGTGATCGCAGCGCCCCGGCGCCGTAGCACCCTCGACTTCACTCCGACGGCAGCGCACGCCAGCCGCATCTTCGACGGCGCCTCGCTGCTGCAGACCGAGGAAGCCGAAGCGGCTTAATTAACGCCGGCCTTCCCGCACGATAAGCCGGGACATCCAGTTCAGCCCCAGGCCCATCACGGCGAACATCGCCACCACGGCGAGTTCGCCACCTCCCCCCAGGGCTACCACCGCCGCCCATGCCCCTGCGCTGAGCATCACAGTGGCGACCAAGACCAAGTTCGCTGCATTTCGCATCGTTCCAGCCTAGTCAATAAACGCAGACAAAACAATTATAACGGCGGCTATCCATATGCCTCCCATACCGCCTCTCACAGTCGCCTCTCGGACCCGCTGCTCATCCGTATTCGAGAGCGCCGGCTCGATGTGAGCCACGAAGCCCCCTACCGCAATAGCCGCTGCCGTCAGGCCCGCGCCGGTCGCAGAGTCACTCATCAGGGTCGCGAGCACCACACCGCGACCCTAGGCGGCCGACTCGCACGCGTGGCGCGCAGGTCGTGCCGTTAGGCGAACAGCTCTTCTACGTCTCCTGGTACAGCGGGCCGTCTCCCCCCTCGGGAAGGGTGAGGCGGCCGCCCTTGGCCGTGATCGCGCCGCACTGGACGCAGTTGGAGGCGGTGACGTGGACGTCGACCTCGGCGGCACCGCTCTCGAGCTGGTCCTCGGGGATCTCGTAGACCTGCGCCGGGCACATCGAGACCCAGGTCTGGGCGATCTCGCGCGGGACGTGGGTCTGGACGCGGACGTGGTTGGGAGCGTCGTCGCGGGTGGCGTTGCCGGAGAGGAAGACCGAGTCGAGCTTGTTGAAGGTCAGCTCGTTGTCGGCCTTCGGGTAGGTGTCCCCCGCCCTGCCGATGTCCATCTCCACCTCGGAGTCGTGCTCTTGCTTCCAGTGGCCGCCGGGGAAGGCCCCTTTGGTCACCGTCATCGCCGAGACGATCGCGCCGCCCACGAAAAAGCCCTTTGAGAAAGGCTGGCGCATGTTGCGCGACTGCTTGATCTCCTTCTCGATCAGCGAGTTGCGAACCTTGTCGTCGTAGGCCTCGAAGTTGACCGAGTCGACGTCCTGCTTCAACGACTCGACGATCGCCTCCGCCGCGTACATCCCGGCGTGCATCGCGTAGTGGACGCCCTTCAGGGTCGGCACGTTGACCATGCTGGCGGCGTCGCCGGCGATCATCATGCCCGGCACCGCGAGGCGCTTGGGCATCGCGAAGTAGCCGCCGGAGGGGATCGTCTTCGCGCCCCAGGCGACGCGCTTGCCGCCGTCGATCAGCTTCTTGATGAAGGGGTGGGTCTTCAGCAGCTGCAGGGCGTCGTGGACGCTGAAGGTCGCGTCGGTGTAGTCGAGGCCGGCGACGAGGCCGATGCAGATCTTGTCCTCGCCCATCGGGTAGATGAAGCTGCCGCCGAACTCGTTGAAGCGCGGCGATTTGCGCAGCGGCCAGCCCATCGTGTGGATCACCCGGTCGAGCGGCTCCTTCACCTCCCAGACCTCTTTGACCCCGAGCTCCCACCGCATCGGGTCGGCCCCGTGCATGTCGAAGTAGTCGTAGGCGGCGTAGGTGAGGTGGCCGACGGTGCCCTCGGCGAGCACGGTCGCCTTGGCCACCACGTCGGAGCCGGGCTCGAAGTTGGCCAGCTCCTGGCCCTCCCTGCCGCGGCCGCGGTCGCCGGAGCGGACGCCCTTGACGATCCGGTCCTCGACCAGCAATTTGGTCGCGGCGGTCTCGCTGAGGATGTAGGCGCCGGCTTCTTCGGCTTTCTCGGCGAGGAAGCGTGCCAGTTTCGAGACCGAGGTGACGTAGTTGCCGTGGTTTTTGAAGTTCGGCGGCATCGGCTTCAGCGGCAGCGCCGCCTTCGAGGTGAGCAGGTACACCGCGTCCTTGGTGACCTCCTGGTAGACCGGCCACTCCTCCTTCGGCAGGTCAGGGAACAGCTCTTCCATCGCCGAGGGCTTCATGTTCGCCCCGGAGAGCAGGTGCGCGCCGGCGACTTTGCCCTTCTCGATCACCGCGACAGGCACTTCGCCCAGCTTCTCGGTCAGCTCCGGCTCGTCCTCGAGCAGCTGCAGCACCTTGTTGGCGCAGGCAAGACCGGCGGGCCCGCCGCCGACGATCGCGACCCCTACCTCAATTCGATCCTCGGGCGCGTCGGTCGGCGGACCGATGACGTCGTTGGAGTCGAACGGGGGCGGGAACTCACTGGGTGCGACGGCGGGCATCTGTCTATTCCTTTCGGTGCCTAACGCAGCGGGACTGAGCCGGTTCGCTCAGCCGCCCTTCTTGGCCTTGATCGCCTCGGTCAGCTTGGGGACGATCTTGTGCAGGTCGCCGACCACGCCGAGGTCCGAGAACTCGAAGATCGGCGCGTTCGGGTCCTTGTTGATCGCGAGGATGTTCTCCGAGTTCTGCATCCCGACCTTGTGCTGGATCGCCCCGGAGACGCCGGCGGCGAGGTACAGCTTCGGCGCCACCGTCTTCCCGGTCTGGCCGATCTGGGCCGCGTAGGGGTACCAGCCGGCGTCGACGACCGCACGGGTCGCGGCGACGGCGCCCCCCATCGAGTCGGCGAGCTGCTCGCAGAGCTCGAAGCCCTCTTTGGCGCCGAGACCGCGACCGCCGCCGACGAGGATGTCGGCGTCCTCGATGTTGACGTCGGCGCCGCGCTGCTCGCCGCGCTGCACCAGCTTCGCCTTGGACGACCACTCGGAGAGCTCGACATCGACGTCGACGACCTCAGCCGTGCCGCCGGACTCCTCGAGATCGAACGCGTTGAGGCGGCCGATGATGATGCCGGGCTCGGAGACGTAGCCGACGTCGGCGACCTCGGAGTCCTGCAGGATCGGCCGCTCGACGACCAGCTTGCCGCCGTCGACTTTGACCGCGGTGACCTCCATCGTCACGCCGGCGCCGAGGCGTGCGGTGAGGCCGGCGCCGATCTCGAAGCCGAGCAGGCCGCCGCCGAAGAGGGCGTAGGAGAAGCCCTCGTCGGAGATGACCTTGGCCATCGCGTCGACGATCGGCTGGGCCAGGCCCTCGGGCACGCTCTTGGCCCGGTAGACCTTGGCGGCGCCGTAGTTGCCGAGCGAGGCGCAGGCGTCGTCGGCGACCTCGCCGACGACCAGAGCGGCGGCCTCGCCGCCGACTTCGCCGGCCAGCTTTGCGGCCACGGCGATCGCCCCGAGCGAGTTCTTGTTGAAGTTGCCCTCGTCGTCGTGAAGGGCGTAAACCAGGATGCCTGCCATTTAGATCAGCTTCCTCTCGTCGAGCCACGTGACGATCTTTTCGACCGTCTCGTTGGTGTCCTCGTCCTCGATGATCTCGCCCGCTTCCTTCGCCGGCGGCGGGTTGAGAGCGAGCACTTTGGTCTTCGAACCGCCCTCGCCGACCTGGCCGGCGTCGATGCCGACGTCGCCGGTCGCCTTCGAGTCGAGCGGTTTCTTTTTCGCGCCCATGATCGCTTTCAGGCTCGGGTAGCGCGGCTCGTTGATCGCGTCGCCGACGCTGATCACGGCCGGCAGCTCGACCTCGACGGTGTCGTAGCCGTACTCGGCCTGGCGCTCGCAGCGGAGCTTGCCGTCGGTGACGTCGATCTGGATCACCTGGGTCAGCGAGGGCATCTTCAGGTGGTCGGCGACGACGGCGCCGATCGTGTAGCACTCGCCGTCATCCGACTGCTGGCCCAGCAGGACCAGGTCGGGGCTCTCAGACTCGAGCACCTTGGCCAGCGCATAACCGGTGGCGCAGACGTCGGAGCCGGCGAGCGCGTCGTCGGCGAGGTGGACCGAGCGATCGGCGCCGAGGGCGACGGCCTTGTGCAGCGCGCGGACCGCGGAGCTCGGGCCCATCGTCACCGCCACGACCTCCTCGACGGGGATCGCGCCACCCTCCTTGATCTGCATGGCCGCCTCGAGGGCGTGCGTGTCGAAGGGGTTGAGGTTTTTCTCGCCGCCGCGGTCCAGACGCATCGTGTTCGGGTCGATGCGCTTCTGAACGGCGGCGTCCGGGACCTCCTTGACCAGGACGCAGATCTTCAAAACAAAGCCTCCTTGGGGACGATTCTCAGGTCTTCTCGGGGCGCGATCTTAACGCGTGCTGCCGGTTGACTGACGAGTCAATCAGGATGATACCCGGATCGGACAGACCTATGCACCGATCCGTGTCAAATGTCACGGAGTACGGCGCAGCGGCCGCTTTTCGCCGCTCAGTCTTCGGCGTGGCGGGCGGTCGCCCGCTCCTGGATGAACTCGACGATGTCGTCGGTTCCCGCACCGGGCGTGAAGACCTCGGCCACCCCGAGCGCCTTCAACTCCGGGATGTCGTCGGCCGGGATCGTGCCGCCGACGGTGACGAGGACGTCGTCCACCCCCTGGGCGGCGAGCAGCTCGACCACTTTCGGGACCAGCGTCATATGGGCGCCGGAGAGGATCGAGAGGCCGACGGCGTCGGCGTCCTCCTGGATCACGGTCTCGGCGATCTGCTCGGGGGTCTGGTGCAGCCCGGTGTAGATCACCTCCATCCCGGCGTCGCGCAGGGCGCGGGCGATGATCTTGGCGCCGCGGTCGTGACCGTCCAAGCCGGGCTTGGCGACGACGACGCGAATCTTGCGGGCGGTGGCGGCCTCCATTTCGGCTCGGACCCTAGCGCGAACGGGTCCGCGGGCCGCCCCGCAGCGGAAACCGGGAAGGCGGTGGCAGCCGCCGCCGGGTGGCGACCCGGCGGGCGCCGAAGCCGGCGACGGTCGCCAGCAGCGTCACCGCCAGGGCAACCAGCCGGCGGCCGAGGCGCTCGAAGCGCAGCACCTGCCATCCCTCCTCGGTGGCGATGGCCGCAAGCGGTGGATCGGGGTTGACCGCGACCGGATTTCCGACCGCGCGCAGCATCGGCAGGTCCGAGATCGAGTCGGAGTAAGCGTAAGACTCGGACAGCTCGATCCCATGCCGATCGGCGAACTCCTGCATCGCGGTCACCTTCCCCTCGCCGTAGACGAAGGGACCATCGAGGCGGCCGGTGTAGTTGCCCTCGGCGTCGACGGCATATCGGGTGCCGATGCCACCGTCCATCCCGAGCACGTGGGCGAGCTGCTCGACGACGCCGTTGCCGGCGGCGCTGACGATGAAGGTGGGCCGGCCGGCGTCCTGGTGGGCGTAGACCTCTTCCAGCATCTGCGGGAAGACCCGCGGCAGGATCGCCGCCATCACTTCCGGGCCCATGCGGTCGATCGTGCGCTCCGGCATGCCGCGGATCAGCTCACGAGCGACCTTCAGCACCTCGGCGGTGCGCTCGTCGTTGGTGCCGCGCAACCGGTAGCGCAGGTGCTCGAATCCCCAGCTGGCGAGCTGGCGTTTGCCGACAATCCCCTGCTTGGCGGCGATGCGAGCGAACTGCATCCCGCTCGACCCCGCCATCAGGGTCTTGTCCAGATCGAAAAATGCCGCAGCCCGTTGTGACTCCTCGGCCTGCGGCATGGGGATCAGCCTCCGTTGACCTCGATGACGATCGCGTCGCCTTGGCCGCCGCCGGAGCAGATCGCGGCAACGCCGAGGCCGCCGCCGCGTCGGCGCAGCTCGTGGACGAGGGCGCCGACGATGCGGGCGCCGGAGGCGCCGATCGGGTGGCCGAGGGCGATCGCGCCGCCGTTGACGTTGACCTTCTCCTCCTCGACGCCGAGCATCCGCACCGAGTTGAGGGCGACCGAGGCGAAGGCCTCGTTGATCTCCCAGAGGTCGACCTCGTCGGCGCTCTTGCCGATCTTCTCCAGCGCCTGCTTGGCGGCGTTGGCCGGCGTTTTCGCCAGGTAGGGGAAGTCGTCGGCGACGGTGCCGTAGGAGAGGATGCGCGCCAGCGGGGACTTGCCTTCCTTCTCGGCCCACTCCTCCGAGGCGACGACGATCGCGCCGGCGCCGTCGTTGACGCCCGGGGCGTTGCCGGCGGTGTGGGTTGCGTCGGGACCGCCGATCCCCTTCAGCCCGGCCAGCGTCTCCAGGGTGGTGTCGGGACGGATTGCCTCGTCGGCCTCGACCGTCGACTCGCCCTTGCGGGACTTGACGGTGACGCCGACGATCTCGTCGGCGAGGCGGCCGGCTTCGGTCGCCTCGTGGGCGAGGCGGTGCGAGCGCTCGGCGAAGCGGTCCATGTCGACGCGGGTGATCTCCAGCTCGTTGGAGACCTCGCTCGCCTCGTTGATCATCTGCTTTTCGGTGAAGGGGTTGGTGAGCCCATCGTGGGTCATCGCGTCGAGCGCTTTGACGTCGCCCATCCGGAAGCCGAAGCGGGCGCCCGGCAGCAGGTACGGCGCCTGGCTCATCGACTCCATGCCGCCGGTGACGGCGACGTTCGAGTCGCCAGCGCGGATCGCTTGGTCGGCGAGGCCGAGCGAGCGCATGCCCGAGGCGCAGACCTTGTTGATCGTCTCCGAGGGGACCTCCTTCGGGATCCCGCCCTTGATCTGGGCCTGGCGCGAGGGGATCTGCCCCTGGCCGGCCTGCAGGACCTGGCCGAAGACGACCTGCTCGACCTGCTCGGGGGCGACGCCGGAGCGGTCGAGGGCTGCCTCGATCACCTGGCCGCCGAGGTCGGTGGCGTCGAGGGAGGAGAGACCGCCACCCATCTTTCCGAAGGGGGTGCGCGCGGTTCCGAGAATCACTGAGCTGGGCATCTACTGCCTTTCCTTTCCGAAGTTCGCTGGCCTGGCCCCTGTCCGCCAGGTCCAGCGGGTGACGATACCGACAGGGCGTAGATGGTCACGTAGACTCGCGGCCGATGAAGGTCGAGGTGAAGCAGGTCGAGCTGGCCGAAAGCGGCGCCGATCTGGTCGCCGTCGGGCTCTTCGAGGACGGCGATCTGCACGCGGCGGTCGCCGCCGCGGCCGGCGCCGACGCCGTCCGGTCGGACTTCGAGAAGTTGACGATTCTGCGACCTGACGATCTTCCGCCGGTACTGGTGGTCGGGCTCGGTGAGCGAGTTGAGCTCGACGCCGAGAAGCTGCGCGTCGTCGCAGCGCTCGTCGCCAAGGAGGCCTCGCGCCTGGAGGCCTCCTCCCTCGCCTGGGCGCTGCCCGAGGCTCCCGGGACGACCGCGGCCGCGGAGGCGCTCGTCACCGGCACGATCCTCGCCTCCTACCGCTTCGACCGCTTCAAATCCGGTGATGGCGACGAGGCGACCCGACTGGGGTCGCTGACCCTGCTCGGCCCGGCCGAGACCGAGGATGTCGCCGCTGCGGCGCGAATCGCCGCCGAGGCCCAGAACCGGGCCCGCGACCTCCAGCTCACTCCCGCCAACGTCGCCACTCCGACCTTCCTCGCCGAGCGCGCCGAGGAGATCGCCGCCGGCTCGGACTCCCTCTCGGTGGAGATCCTCGGCCGGCCCGAGCTCGAGGCAAAGGAAATGGGCGGCATCCTCGCCGTCAGCCAGGGCGGGCCGCAGGAGCCGAAGCTGATCGTCCTCCGCTACAGCGGCGGAGACCCCGGCTCGGCCCTCGCTTTCGTCGGCAAGGGCGTCACCTTCGACACCGGCGGGATCTCGCTCAAGCCCGGAGCCGGGATGCAGGAGATGAAGATGGACATGTCCGGCGCCGCGGCGGTGCTGGAGGCGGTTTCCGCGATCGCCGAGCTGGGACTGCCGCTCGACCTGATCGCGCTCGTCCCGACGACCGAGAACATGCCCTCGGGCACGGCGATCAAGCCCGGGGACATCATCACCCAGTACAACGGCAAGACGGTCGAGGTCAACAACACCGACGCCGAGGGACGGCTGATCCTCGCCGACGCCCTCGCCTATGCGGTCGAGCTCGGCGCCGAGAAGATCGTCGACATCGCGACCCTGACCGGGGCGGTGGAGATCGCCCTCGGCTCGACCTACGCCGGCCTGGTCGCCAACGACGACGAGCTCGCCGCCGCGGTGAGCCGAGCCAGCGAGGCCACCGGGGAGCTCTCCTGGCGACTGCCGCTGCACCGCGAGTACAAGGAGCTGATGAAGGGAACCGTCGCCGACCTCTCCAACCTCGGGAAGAAGCGCAAGGCGGGGACGATCACCGCCGCCTCCTTCCTCGAGGAGTTCGTCGGCGAGACGCCCTGGGCGCATCTCGACATCGCCGGCAGCGCCTGGGACATCGGTCGTGAGTACGTCGGCAACGGGGCCAACGGCTTCGGCGTGAGACTCCTGGTCGAGCTCGCCCGTCACCATTCGGCCTAGTCCCGCCCCAGGATCATGCAGGTGGAGATGCCGTGGGCGAGCAGCTTGCCGCTGTCGGCCGCGGTGAGGTTCGCGTCGGCGGTGGCCTGCTTGCGGCCGCGGTAGAGGACGCGCGCCTCGCAGAGGACGCGGCCGGTGTCGCGGGTTATCGGCCGCACGTACTTGGCCTCCAGCCCGAGGGAGGTGTAGCCGACCCCGGCGGGCAGGGTCGTGTGGACCGCGCAGCCGAGGGCGGAATCGAGCAGGGTCGCGGCGTAGCCGCCGTGGACGACGCCGATCGGGTTGTAGTGCTCCTCGCCGGGTTCGCCCTCGAAGACGACCCTCCCCTCCTCCAGCTCGACCGGCCGCAGCCGCATGGTCACCGCGATCGGCGGCGGCGGCACCTTGCCGGTGACGACCGCGGTCATGTACTCCATGCCGGTCATCGCCGCCCCGGCGGAAGCGGTCGGCATCGGGTCCTGCCAGACGAGGGTGCGGCTGCGGGAGCTCTCAGGATCGGCGGCCGCGAACGCTTCGGCGACCTCCGCCGCGCTCCCCTCGGGCGCCGTGACGACGCCGTTGTCGCTCACCTGATCTCCAGTCGCTGGACGTCGGCGGTGCGGCGCGGTCTCTGCGGCTGGGCCGGGTAGTGCAGGTCGGCGCTGATCTCCGCCTCGCTGATCGCGATCCGCGGACCCTTCGCACGACGGTGATGCCTATGTCTCGGGATCAGCCTCATCTGGGGCCTCCAATCGACTTGGTTGCATGAAGCAACTCTGGACGGCGGAAGCCTACATCGGTCAGTTGCTTGATGCAACTCAGTGTGCGAAGATTCACACGTGCTGCACCGCGACTACCCCGCCCTCGACTGCTCGGTCGCGAAGGCCCTGGAGGTGATCGGCGAGCGCTGGTCGCTGCTGATCGTCCGCTCGGTGATGCACGGCAACCGCCGCTTCGGCGAGATGCAGGAGTCCCTCGGCATTGCCCGCAACGTCCTCTCGGCGCGGCTGCAGCGGCTGGTCGACGAGGAGATCCTCGAGCGACGCGCCTACCAGGAAAGCCCACCTCGCTACGAGTACTTCCTCACCCAGAAGGGTCTCGACCTCTGGCCGGCGCTGATCGCCCTCCTGAACTGGGGCGACCGCTACTCCCCCGATCCCGAGGGTCCGCGGCGGCTAATCGTCCACAAGGAGTGCGGCGGCACCGTCAGCGAGCGCGGCGTCTGCGAGAGCTGCGGCAAGCTGCTCACCGCGCGCGACGCCAAGCAGGTGCCGGGTCCGGGGGCCAAGGTGCCTGAGAGGAAATCCGCAGCGGTCGCCTAGTCCTCGTCCCTCTCCGCTTCCCGCCGACGAATCTCGTCCACGAGGACGATGTACTCCTCGACCATGTTGCGGTCCTTGGGCCGGTTGGCGGCGCGCTTCATCGAGATCAGGTGATCGAGTGACGCCACCCGAACGGGAAGCCCGAAGACCTCCTTCTCCTCGGACCCCGCAAGCAGCTCCTCGAAGCGGCGAACCCCAGCCACGTCGGCCAGCACGTCGAGGTCGCCGAAGGGGGTGACGAAGGTGAAGTTGGCGCCGTTTTCGATAGTCCGCTCATCGAGCTGAAAAGGGAGATCCTCCGGCGCTCCTCGCAAGCGGACCCCGATCTCCTTCAAGGCGGCGACCAAGCGTTTCACGTTGGCTTTGTCGCGGGCGTACGCGATGTCGAGGTCATAGCTCGGATAGCTCGAGCCGCGAGCGATCCCTGCCATCCCCCCAATCATCACGAAGCTGACTCCCTGATTCACCAGCGGACCGAGCAGGCGGCGCAGGTCCGGCGCTTTAGGAGGCAACGTCTCCATCAAGACTCCCATCCTTTCCTCTTGGGCAGCGGGCTCATCTCGATGACCTGGTCGGCGAACGCGGCGCCGTAGTCCAAGCGCTCCCCCTCGTCCATTTGCAATCGCTCGGCGACGAGCGTGCGATCGATCCCGGCATCCCGTGGCTCAACCGTAAGCACCAGATCCTCACCCATCAGGCGAAGAAGCTCCGTCAGCGTTCGAACGGTTGGCGATCCCCTTTCCTGCTCGATTCTCGAGATCGCGGATTGGGTCGTCCCCGCGCGAATGGCCAAGCGCTCCTGACTGAGGCCATGACGTATTCGTGCTTCTCGCAGTAGTTGTCCCGGTTCCAGGCTCATAGCGTAAAAGCGATTATCGCATAAAAACGATGCGCGTTGATCAGCTAGTTTTCGGGCAACTAGAGAGGGCGACGAGGAGGATTTGATGGCGACGGCGGCTGGGCTTCAGGTCAAAAACAAGATCTTCATTGGCGGCGAGTGGGTCGAGCCCAGCGGTGCCGACCCGATCGAGGTCGTCAATCCCACCACCGAGGAGGCGATCGGGACGATCCCCGCCTGCTCGCCGGAGGACGCTGACCGCGCCGTCGTCGCCGCGCGCGATGCGTTCGAGAGCTGGGGGCAGACCTCGCGCGAGGAGCGCGCCGGCTACATCGGCGCGATCGCCGAGGGCCTGCAGGGACGCGCCGAGGAGATGACGGCGACGATCACCCAGGAGCTGGGGATGCCGCTGAAACTGAGCGGGATCATCCAGGTCGGCCTGCCCACCTCGCAGTTCGCCTCGATGCCGAAGCTGATGGAGGAAGTCGCCTGGGAGGAGGAGATCGGCAACTCGCGGGTGCTGCGCGAGCCGGTCGGCGTGCTCGGCGCGATCACGCCCTGGAACTACCCGCTGAACCAGATCGCCGCCAAGGTCGCCCCCGCCCTCGCCGCCGGCTGCACCGTGGTGCTGAAGCCGAGCGAGGTGACGCCGCTGAACGCCTTCCTGCTCGCCGAGGTTGTCGAGGCGGCCGGACTGCCCGCCGGGGTCTTCAACCTCGTCACCGGCCTCGGCCCGGTGGTCGGCGAGGCGATCGCCGCCCATCCCGGCGTCGACATGGTCTCCTTCACCGGCTCGACCAGGGCCGGGCGCCGGGTCTCAGAGCTCGCCGCCGAGACGGTCAAGCCGGTGGCGATGGAGCTCGGCGGCAAGTCGCCGAACCTGATCCTCGACGATGCCGACCTCGCCAGGGCCGTGCCCGACGGAGTCGCCAAGTGCTTTCTCAACAGCGGCCAGACCTGCAGCGCCCTGACCCGGATGCTGGTCCCGCGCCAACGCCTCGCCGAGGCCGAGGAGCTGGCCAAGGAGACGGCCGAGAGCTTCACCCCGGGCGATCCGTTCGACTCCTCCACCCGCCTCGGCCCGCTCGTCTCCGACGTCCAGCGCGAACGCGTTCGCGGCTACATCGCCAAGGGCGTCGAGGAGGGCGCGCGCCTGATCACCGGTGGCGCCGAGCCCCCCGAAGGCCTCGAGCGCGGCTACTTCGTCCGCTCCACCGTCTTCTCAGAGGTCGAGGCGGAGATGACGATCGGCCAGGAGGAGATCTTCGGCCCGGTGCTGGCGATCCAGCCCTACGAGGGCGAGGACGACGCGGTCCGCATCGCCAACTCGACCGCCTACGGCCTCGCCGGCGGCGTCTGGTCGGCGGACAGCGACCGGGCGATCTCCGTCGCCCGCCGCATCCGCACCGGCCAGATCGAGATCAACGGCGGCGCCTTCAATCCCCTCGCCCCCTTCGGGGGATACGGCCAGTCGGGCCACGGGCGCGAGAACGGCCGCTACGGAATCGAGGAGCTGCTGCAGGTCAAGAGCCTGCAGCTGTAGCTCAGCGGTACGCGTTGGTGAGCAGTTCGTCGAGCGACGGTCTCCGCTCGAGCATCTGCTCCTCGAACATCCAGTCGACGAGGTCTCCCGCCCGCTGGGGGTTCATGTGGCCGCTGCGTGAAAGCAACGGAAGGGTTGCTTTCAATTCCGCTTCTCGCGCCTCCCGGTAGTAGTCCGGCGCTCCCCCGGTGGCGATGAAGAGCGCCTGGGAAGCGGCCCCGGGTTCTGCAATCGCCGCGGCAGTTCCACGCGCGACGGCCGACATGAACTTGCGCACGACCTCTGGATGATCCTCGACGATCTCGGTTCGCGTCATCACCACGGACTCTTCGTAGTCCGGAATTCCCAGATCCTGGACACGGGTGATGACCGGCTTCGCCTCTCGGAGTTCGGGCTCGACGCCCTCGAGGTTCCATGATCCGCCGAAGATGGCGTCCACTTCCCCCGCGAGCAGCGACGACACCAACCGGTACCCCACGTTCCGCAGCTGCACGTCGTCGAGGGTCAGGCCCGCCCGCGCCAACACGGTCTCGAGGAAGTCCTTCTGAAACGGGACGCCCGGGAAGCCGATCCTCTTGCCGCGCAGGTCGGCGATCCCGCCAATCCCCGAGCGCTGGAGCCAGATCATCGTCTCGGTCGGGCGCGAAACCAGGCTGCCGACAGCGACTACAGACGCCCCCTTTTCATTTCCGATCGAGATCTGGGGCTGCTGGGTCACCCCGAAATCGTCGATCCCTTTGGCCACGTACTGGACGGGCCGGCCCGGGTCGAGCGGAGCGCCGACCCAGACGTCGAGACCGACGTCTCGGAAGTACCCGCGCCTGTCCGCCAGGACGAGGCCCGCGCTCTCGCCTCCCGCTTCCCCGGCGAGCGTGACCTTCAGCTTGGTGCTCCCGTCCGGGCCCTCGACGAGAACGCGCGCCTTGGCGGTCTCGGCAGCCGTCGAAGGCTCGCGCTGATGCGAAGCCGTGGATTGCCCTCTCTCTCCACCGCACCCGGCCAACCCGGCCGACACTGCCGCCAGCCCCACGAGCCAGAGACAGATCCTCGTCACCTTATGCCCCCTTGCTGCACTCAAGGCGTGTAGAGCAGTTCATCGAGGGACGGTTTGGTTTCGATCATTTTTTCTTCGTACATCCAGTCGATCAGCGCTTCGGTCCGCTGGGCATCGACTTCGCCGTCGTCGGAGAGCAGCGGCACGGATCTCTTGGTGGCGACCCTGAACGTCCTCGGGCTCAGCACCGGGTTCGATTCCCCGTCTTCGTCGAGTTCCCGCGCGGCGCGGCGAGGTTCGGCGGCCGCTTTGACGGCGCCGCTGGCGATCGCCGAGACGACGTCGAGCACCGGCTCGGGATCCGCAGCCATCCGGTCGTCCCGAGCGACCAGGACGAGTTCTTCGTAGTCGGGGATTCCCACGCCGCGGACCGGGGTGACGACCGGCTCGAAGCCCTGCGATTCGAGGTCCACTCCCTCCAGGTTCGCGGAGCCGCCAAAGATCGCGTCGACCTTTTCCTTGACCAGTTCGGGCACGAGGTCGTTGCCGACGTTTTTCACTTTGACGTCGTCGAGCGTCAACCCGCCTTTGCGCAGGACTACTTCGAGGAAGTCCCGCTGGAAGGCGAGGCCGGGGATGGCGATCGTCTGACCCCTCAGGTCGGCGATGCCGCCGATGCCCGACTCCTTCGTCCAGATCAGCGCCGCGGTGGGATGGGGAACCATGCTGCCGACGATCACGATCGGCGCTCCTTTTGCCTTGGCGATGACGACCTGGGGGCCATGAGCGACCGCGACGTCGTCGGTGCGGTTGATCACGTCCAGAATCGAGAGGTTGGGGCTGACCGGACTCAGCGCGGTAAGGAAAAGATCCGCTTTCTCGAAGTCGCCGCGGTGTTCGGCCATCACGAGGCCGATCGTTTCGGCGCCGTCCCACCCGTCCATCGCCACCCAGATTTCCCTGTCTTCTGGGGCCTTGGGAGTCGTCTCGGCGGCGCTCACCGCTTCGGTCGACACGGATTCGGATCCGTCCGCACCGGTCCCACTCCCGCCGCCGCATCCGGCGATCAGGAAGACGATCAGGCCCACCGCGAACAGACACGTGACAGCTTTCATTCGAACATCCCTTCCTCTCGCATCCAGGCGCGGAGCTTCCCTTCCTGCCTGGGGTTCGTCCGGCCGTTGGTGGAGAGAAGCGGAAGCGTCGCCAGCACCTGGGCTTCCTGCGTCCCGAGGGCGACTGCCGGGTTCGCCTCATGGATCACTTCCGCCGCCCGCTCGGGATCGCTCATCGCCGCGGCGTTGCCGCGAATCACCGCCGACATGAACCGGTGGGCCAGCCGCGGGTCCTCGGCGACGCTGTCGGCCCGGCCTATTGCCAGGAGTTCTTCGTTGGGAGGCAGGCCAAGGGCTCCAATTGGCGGGATCGTCAGGTCCACCCCCCGCTCGTCGAGCTCGACGCGATCGATGTTGAGCGTTCCGCCGAAGATTGCGTCGACCTTGCCGCTGATCAGTGCCGGCACCAACCCATACCCGACCCTCTTCAGCGTCACATCGTCGATGGTGAGGCCGGCACGAGACAACACGCTTTCGAGGAAGGCCTCCTGGAAGGTGACGCCCGGAATCCCGATCGTCCTTCCGTCGAGATCGGAGATCCGGCGCATGGTCGAGCTCGCAGGCCACATCAGCACCGCGGTCGGAGCCAGCATCACGCTGCCGACGGCGACTATCGGCAGCCCCTTTTCCTGCGCGAGCGCAAACTGGGGCTGCTGCACCAGCCCCAGGTCGTCGATCCGGTTGGCCACATATGCGGCCGGCCGGCTCGGCCAGTTGGGGCTCCCCCACCAGACGTCGAGGCCGACGTCCCTGAAGTAACCCAACTCATCGGCCATCAGGACCCCCACGTTTCCGGCCCCTGGGCGACCGTCGAGCGTCACCGCGACCCTCTCCATTCGCGGGCTCGGCTCCGCGTCCGCATCCGCCTCGTTGCCATCCGCCCCGCAGCCGACGAGAAAGGCAACCGCGACGACCAGGGCCGCAATCGAGCAACCTGCAGCTGGTAGCCCCCCGCTCCCAAAGAAAGTCCCCATAGAAGGAATGCTAAATATTTCTAGTGGTATAGGCGCAAAGCAAGACCGCCGCCCCGCTTCACAGGCGAGAGAACGAGGTAGCAAATCTCGACGCGCGTGTATTTACGCGCAGCGACCGGTTCTGGTCGACGTGGGCGCTGCGGGCATCTGAGGGGCGAGGTCACTGGTCCTCGTCCAGCAAAAGCGTCGAGGCTTGAAACTGTTTCTCGATGATCCCTTCGTCTGCCATCCAGTCGATCAGGCGCTGGGCTCGCTCTGGATCGATGCGGCCGGTTCGCGAAAGCAGCGGCAGGGTCACTTCGACCTGAGCCCGGGCCGCCCTGCGATCGGTTTCGGGGTTGCCCCAGACCGATTCGTCGACCGTCTCGACGGATTCCCGCGGATCCTCGATCGCGGCAGCGGTACCTCGGATCACCGCGGCCATGAAGTCCTGAACGAGACCTGGGTCCTCGGCCACAGTGTCCGCGCGGGCGATCAGGACGAGCTCTTCGTAGGCCGGCACTCCGAGGGCCTGCGAGGGAGTCACGACCGGCTTGGCCCCCCGCGCTTCGAGTTCGGCCCCGACGACACTGCCGAAGCCACCGAAGATGGCGTCAGCACGGCCCTCGAGCAGAGCGGGAACGAGGTCGTATCCGACCTTCACCACCTCGAGCTCGCCGCGTGACAGCCCCGCTCGCGCCAGCATGAGCCGGAGGAATTCTTCCTGCACGGGCACCCCCGGGACGGCAATCGTCATTCCCTCCAGGTCGGCGAGGGATCCGATCCCCGAGCCCTTCAGCCAGATCATCGCCATCATCGGTTGCGAGACCAGGCTGCCGACGGCGAGCACCGGCGCACCCATCGCCTTCGCTCGCACGACCTGCGGGAGCTGGGCCACTCCCAGGTCATCGGTGCCGTCGACGACGTAAGTCACAGCCCGGCGCGGTGCCAACGGGGAGGCAAGCGAGGCGTAGATGCCGGCGTCGGCAAAGTACCGACGCCTTTCGGCCATCAGGATCCCGAGATCCTGAGGACCCGAGCGGCCCGCCAGCGTCACCCGCAGTTCCTGCGGTGGGCCCGCGGGACTCTGCGTCGTCTCGGAGTCGCTCCCCCCACCCCCACAACCCACCAACAGAAGCCCGGCGAGCGCGAGCCAGAGAAACCGGCGAACGGCTTTCATTACTCAAATTCTACGAATGCGGCGGCGTCGCGGTGACGTCCCCGGCCGGACGCCCAGCGACGGCGGCGGCGCGCGCCACCCTCTCGCCGATGCCGAAATGCGCGCAGATCGTCAGCTCGTGCTCGCGGCGAAGCGGCCGGGCGGGGTCGACGACGGGGGCGCTGCGAATCGCGTCGGCCTCCTGCGAGACCCAGACGCCGAACGGGGCACCGGCGCAGTTGGAGAAGGGGACGGCGACGACGCGGGCGCGGCGGCGGCGGCCGAGGCGGGCGATCAGCCAGGCGGGCTCGCCGCTCTCAGCGTCGACGTAAAAGCCCTGCACCTGGCCGACCGAGCCACCGTTCAGCTCGGCCAGCTCGGCGCCGATCCAGCGCATCGCCTCGGGGGTCGAGGGGGGCGCCGCCTCAGCCATCGGCGTGCTTCTCCAGCAGCTCGCTTGCCGCGGTGGCGGGGTCGAGCTCGCGCCGGACGACCCGGTCGAGCAGGCCTGCCGTCGTCGGGTCCTCGGAGACGGTCTGCTCGAGGCGCCGGCGCATTCGCGAGGTGGCGATGCCGAGCACCTCGCTGCGCAGGTTGCGGGCGCGGCGCTCGGCCAGCGTCCCGGCCTGCTCGATGAACTCTCGGTGCGCGTCGATCTGGGTGGCCAGCTCGTCGACGCCCTCCCCGCGCGCCGCCTCGGTGCGCAGGATCGGCACCTTCCAGCCCTCGGGGTCCTGCGAGAGGGCGAGGACGCCGCGGACCTCGCGGACCATCGTGTCGGTCATCGGGTGGTCGGCCTTGTTGACGACGATCACGTCGGGGATCTCCATCACCCCCGCCTTCAGGGCCTGGATCGAGTCGCCCGAGCCGGGCATCAGCGCCAGCACGATCGTGTCGGCGTGGTCGACGATGTCGATCTCGGCCTGGCCGACCCCGACGGTCTCGATCAGGACGTCGTCTTTGCCGGCGGCGTCCATGATCAGCGCCACCTGCAGCGCCGCCTCGGAGAGGCCACCGAGGGCGCCGCGCGAGGCCATCGAGCGGATGAAGACGCCGGGATCGAGGAAGTGGTCGGTGAGCCGGATCCGATCGCCGAGCAGGGCGCCGCGGGTGAACGGGCTGGAGGGGTCGATCGAGAGCACCGCGACCTCGCGCTCGGCCTTGCGAAGCTCGCCGGTGAGGGCTCCGATCAGGGTGCTCTTGCCCACCCCCGGGGGTCCGGTGAAGCCGACGATCCGGGCCTTGCCGGTGCGCGGGTAGACCTCGCGGACGAGATCCCAGCCGGCGGGGTCGTCGGACTCGATCAGGGTGATCGCCCGCGCCAGGGCTCGCTTTTCCCCGGCCAGCAGGCGCTCGACGAGCGGGGCGGCTTTGGCGACGTCGGCCACGGGCGGCCCAGTCTAAGAGGTCACGCGTGGACCCGCGCGCACCTCTAAAGTTGCCCCGCCGTGCTCCGCTTCCTGGCCCGCAACCGGATGCTCAACCCGCGCTACGCGCGGCTCTTCTGGCGCTACCTCTGGCGGCGGTCGCTGACCTCCGCGGGCCGGCGCTGGCACTCCGACGGGCCCTTCTTCCTCGGCCGGGATCTGGAACTGAAGATCGAGCCCCGCGGCGAGATCCGCTTCGGCCGCTTCGTCTGGATCGGCGACGGGACCAAGATCCGCTGTCACGAGGGCGCCGTCGAGATCGGCGACAAGACGGTGATGGGCCAGGAGTGCACGATCTCCGCCTACCAGCGGGTTCGGATCGGGAACGAGTGCGTGATCGCCGACCGGGCGATGTTCATCGACTTCGACCACGGGATGGTCTACCTCGCGCGCCCGATCCGGCTGCAGGGGATCTACAAGCGCGACGTCGAGGTCGGCAACAACGTCTGGATCGGCTACGGCGCCTGCATCCTGCGCGGCGTCAGCATCGGCGACAACTCGGTGATCGGGACGAACGCGGTGGTGACCAAGGACGTTCCCGCCAACGCGGTCGTCGGCGGCATCCCGGCCCGGATCATCCGCATGCGCGACGCACCCGCGGAGCTGCGCTGGGAGCGACCGGTCGAACCGGACCCCGAGGCGTGGACGACGATGCAGCCGCTGCAAGAAGTCCGTCATCCCTGAAACGTATTGTCTGGCCGACAATGCGCCGTTCGCGAAACAGTTCCTGCATGGCTCCCGACGGCAGACTGCGATCGGAGGAGGTCGCGGTCAAGTTCGGCCGCAACCTCTTCCGCTGCCGCCGCCGCGCGGCGATGTCGCAGGAAGAACTCGGCGCGCTCGCTTCGCTGCACCGGACCGAGATCGGGATGCTCGAGGCGGGGACCCGCCTGGCCCGCGTCGACACGCTGATGAAGCTCGCGGGCGCGCTCTCGATCTCGCCGCTGGAGCTGCTCGACGGCATCCACTGGACGCCGGGCAACAGCGCCGAGGGAAGCTTCAGCGTCACCGATCGCTCGCTCTCACGCCTCCGTGGGGACTGCTGAGCGCAGCGAAGCGCTGTCAGGGAGTCTTGGCGCCAGCCAGGTCGGCGTAGACGGCGTCGGTCTGCTCAGCGACGTCGCCCCAGTCGAAGCGACGCAGGTGCTCGTAGGCTTCGGCGACGAGGCGACGTCCGAGTTCGTCGTCAGAGAGGACGCGGATCGCCACCTCGGCCAGCGCTTCGGGGTCGTGAGCGCGGAAGCGCAGGCCCGCCTCCTCGTGCGGCACCACCTCGCGCAGGCCGCCGGTGTCGGCGACGATGCAGGGACAGCCCGAGGCCATCGCCTCCAGCGCCACGAGGCCGAAGGGCTCGTAGATGGACGGGACCACGGTGAGGTCGGCGATCCGGTAGAGCGAGTGCAGCACGTCGTCGCCGATCCAGCCGAGGAAGCTGCCGTGCTCCATCAGCCCCAGCTCCTCGGCCTGGCGCTTGAGCTCGGCCTCGTGGGTGCCCGAGCCGGCAACGAGGAAGCGCGTTCCCGGGGCCTCGGCGATCACCCGCGGCATCGCCTCCAGGGCGAGCTGGAAGCCCTTCTCGTAGACGAGGCGGCCGATCAGCAGGACCAACTTCTCCTCGGGTGTGGCGAACTCGGACCGCAGCCGGGCCAGCTCCGCCTCCGGCTGCGCGGGCAGGTCGTCGGGGTCGATCCCGTTCGGGATCACGCTGATCCGCCCCTCCTCGACGCCGAAGATGTCGGCGATCTGTTCGCGCATGTAGTGCGAGCAGGCGATCACCCGGTCGGAGCGGTTGGTGATCCAGCGCTCGACGCCGTGGATGTAGGTCTGCGGGTGCTTGTCGACCCAGCCCTGGTGGCGGCCGTACTCGGTTGCGTGGATCGTCGTCACCAGCGGCGCGTCGAAGCGCTTGGCGAGGTGGTCGCAGGCGTTGGCGACGAGCCAGTCGTGGCCGTGGACGAGGTCGTAGCTGTAGCGGTCGCCGAGCTCGACGCCGGCGGCGAGCATGTCGGAGTTCATCCGTTCGATCCAGGCGACGAACTCGCCGAGGTCGGTCGGCCGCTTCGGCTCGCGGATGCGGTGGATGATCACCCCGCCGCGGCGCTCGGTCGCCGGCGACTCCTCGCCGCCGCGGGTCAGCACGTGGACCTCGACGTCGCGTTCGACCAGTGCCTCGGAGAGCTTGCGGACGTGGCGGGCCAGCCCACCCTCGATCAGCGGCGGGTACTCCCAGGAAAGAATCAGTACGCGGGTCATTCGGGGTGGCTTTGATCCGGAGTGGTTTCTAAGGCTCCAGGAGCGGAGCGAGGCTGAGGTCCGGGGCGAGGTGGCGCATACGCGGATCGACGGGGCGGTCGCAGTCTATGGCCTCCAACATCGCCTGCGAGTGATCGGTGGCGCGCTGGTAGGCGTAGTCGCCCGCCTGCTTGCGCTGGTCGAGGAAGGCCCAGTCGCTCGCCTGGGCGGCGAGCAGCTCGCGCGCGGCGCGGGTCAGCGCGTCCCCCCGCAGGCCGCCGGAGGCCGCCCGCAGCAGGCGCAGCTCCATCCGCCGGGCACCCCAGGCGAGGTCGGCGACCGGCGGCGAGTCCCACGTCCGCAGGCTCTTTCCCTCCCCCCACGTCGAAGGCTGCAGTATCCGCTCGACCGGCTCGTGCTCGGCCAGCGCCTGCGGCACGGTCAGGAGCCGGACGCCCGCCTCCTCGGCCCCCGCGAGCACATCCCGCAGCCAGATCGGCCCCTCCGACCACCAGTGGCCGAGCAGCTCGGTGTCGATCGCGAAGACGAGCAGGCCGCGCCGGCCGCGCTCCTCCGCGTAGGCGCGCAGGCGCGCCGCCGCCGCCGCGAGGAACTCGCTGGCCTGGCGCCGCGCTGCGGCCTCAGCCGCCGCCGGGTCGTAGGCGCCGCCGCCGACCTTCCAGATCCGGATCCCGCGCAGCGATTTGCCGGCGAACTGGGCGTGGGCGGGGTCGGAGGGATAGCCGTCCAGCGACCAGAGCCAGGAGATCGCCTCCCAGTCGATCGGCAATGCCACCGGTCCGGCCGCGGTGCGCACCGGCGCCAGCGCCTCCAGGGGCGCGGCGTGCTCGCTCTGGTCGACGCAGAACCAGCGCACCCCCTCCTCCGCCAACTGCCACTCCAACCCGGGGACGTAGGCGCACTCCGGCAGCCAGAAGCCGCCGTCCCAGCCGAACCGGCGCCGGTGGGAGCGGGTGCCGGTCCGCAGCTGCAGCCGCGTTCCCGCCCGCGTCGCCAGCAGGGGCAGCACGGCGTGGGTGGCGGCGGAGGTCGCGAGCGCGACGCGTCCCTCGGCGGCCGCCCGCTGGAAGGGCGCCAGCGGGTCCCCCCCGGCGGCGTCGAGCAGCTCGAGCGCGCGCCCGTAGCGCTGGCGCTCGCCTTCGCACGCCGCCCGGCACTCCGCCGGCACCTGCGGCAGGTCGGCTTCGGCCGCGCCGACCCGCCACTCGACCAGGAAGCGGCGCAGCCGCTCGGCGGCGCCCGCGTCCTCGAGCTGGTCGGCGAGCACGGGGGTCACCGTCATCGTCAGGTCGCGCGCCACCTCCAGCACCGGCAGGTAGGAGCGGATCACCGCGTCGAACAGCCACTCCTCGCCGAACGGATAGGTCCCGAAGCCCTCGACGTAGGGCATGTGGCTGTGCAGGACGATCGCCAGGTCCCCGGCGGTCCCCTCGCGTCTCATCAATCCGTGTGGCAGACCGCGAGGAAGTCGAGGGCGCGGTCGAGGTCGCCCCGCCGCAGGCTGAAGTCGGAGGCGGCGATCGCGGGCGTGAAGCGGTCGTAGAAGGGCTTGGTCAGACGCAGGCTCTTGTGGACGCTGTCCCAGCCGAGCTTGATCGCCAGCTCATGGGCGCGAAGCTTGCGGGCGTGGAAGAGGCCGAGCATCTCGACCTGCGGGAAGTGCGCCTCGCAGAGCTCGCGAAACTCCGCCGCCCGGTACTCCTTGACGTGCCAGGGATTGTCGGACTTCTCCGCCCCGGGGGGCGCCAGCGTCAGCAGGTTCGGCGTCGACACATAGGCGACGCCGCCGGGTGCGAGCATCGACTTGAAGTGCTCGAGGATCGCACCGGGGTCCCGAACGTGCTCGATCGTCTGCAGGAAGACGACGGCGTCGCAGGGCTCGGCGAAGGATTCGACCAGGTCGCGCTCGAAGCGCAGGTTCGGGCGCTGGTAGCGGAGCCGCGCGTGGTCGTGCGCTTCGGGATTGGCGTCGACGCCGATGACGCTCGCGGCGCTCCGGGCGAGGACGTCGGAGCCGTACCCCTCGCCGCAGGCCATGTCGACCGCGCGCTTCCCCCGAATGCGCCCGGCGATCCACTCGTAGACCACCAGGTGGCGGCGGAACCAGTAGTTCTCCTCGGGCACGTCGGGCAGCGTCCGCTCGCCGGTCAAAGGCAGCGGCGGCACCCCGGGCGGCTGGTTCTCCTGGAGGTAGTGACGCTCCACGGGCGGGACGCTATTAGAGTTCCCGCTCCATGCCAGCCTCCCCCACCGCCACCCACGACCACATCAAGGACGTCAACACCCGCTACCACGACGCGGCCGCCGACGAGTACGACGCCAAGTGGGGGATCGACTTCGGCGAGGTCGGCCAGCGGCAGGTGCGCCTCAAGCTGATCAAGGCGCTCGGCGGAGCGAAGGGCCGCTCCTTCGGCGACGCCCTGGAGATCGGCTCCGGCACCGGCTACTTCTCGCTCAACCTGGTCCAGCTCGGGGTGATCGAGCGCCTGACCGCGACCGACATCTCGCCGGGGATGCTGAAGCGGCTGGCGGCCACCGCCGACGCGCTCGGGCTGGAGGACGTGACCACGGTCACCACCGAGGCCGAGACGCTGCCCTTCGAGGACGACAGCTTCGACCTCGTCCTCGGCCACGCCGTCCTCCACCACATCCCCGACCTCGACAAGGCCTTCGCCGAATTCCGCCGCGTCCTGCGGCCGGGCGGGATGATCGCCTTCGCCGGCGAGCCCTCCCGCTACGGCGACACCCTGGCGGCGCTGCCGAAGCGTGCCGGTCTGGCGCTGGCGCCACTCTGGCGCCGGGCCGTCGGTGCCGAGGAGCGCGCCGTCGCCGAAGGGGACCAATCCCACGACCATTCGCTCGAGGGAGAGGTCGACGTCCACGCCTTCGCCCCCGCCGACCTCCGCCGCCTGCTCCGCGACAGCGGCTTCGAGAAGCGCCACGTCGGCGGCGAGGAGCTCCTCTCCAACGCCTGGGGATGGGGCCTGCGCACGGTCGAGTCGAGCGCCGAGCCGGAATCGATCTCCTTCGGCTGGCGCCGCTTCGCCTTCAACAGCTACATCGCCCTGCAGAAGGTCGACACCCGCGTGCTCGAGCCCTACCTCCCCGCAGAGCTCTTCTACAACCTGCTCGTCTCCGCGCGCAAGCCCGCATAGCCGTTGCGGTAGGGGAGGGACGGGTGTCCCCTGACCTCCCTGGGATTTTCGCCGTTAACGCGGCCTCTCTCGCCGAGTGGCCAGTGCGAAAATCAGGACGCCGGTCGGCCAGGGGACACCCGACCCTCCCAGCGACAGTGCTCAGCAAATTCGCTGATCTCACGACAGCTTTTTTCGGAAAGCTCCTGAACCCCGCAGCGTCGACCGGAGCTCGCTTGTTGGAGGGGGCCGGTGGGGGTCCCTGGGTACTCAGCATGGAGCCGCGCCTAAAGCTCTCGGGGCGTCAGCCGTAACGCGATTCACGCGGCGGAGGTGCTCCCAGGGACCCCCACCGGCCCCCTCCCCCGCACTAGCCCTTTGCTTCGTCAGCCAGCCGCGCCCTGAAGAGCTTCACCTTGGCGTCAATGCCCTTCAGCCTCCGCTCGCCGATGTAGGTGTAGGCGAACCCGTCGCCGGCGGCA
>Ga0307280_10000030_pt1 | contig 37139 bp, 31 predicted proteins | sample ER_DNA_119_FD_194479 | JGI IMG/M metagenome (GOLD analysis project Ga0307280, IMG submission 194479) | Bulk soil microbial communities from the East River watershed near Crested Butte, Colorado, United States - ER_DNA_119 | ecosystem: Environmental > Terrestrial > Soil > Floodplain | place...
CTACGCCCAAGCAGCCTTCAAGGAGCTAGCCGAGGCCCTCCTGGTCCTGGCTTTCGCGATCTACCTGACCAGCTTCGATGCCGCCCGCAGCGAGCCGGATAGCCAGAGCAAGGGGGGTCTCTCCCCAGACACTCAACATCGAGCACAGCGAGATGTGTCTGGGGAGAGACCCCCCTTGCTCTTGCTCCTCCCGCCCTTGGCGTTGATGGGCGGCATCTTCTTCTCGTACTCCTTCGCCGGCGTCGCATGGCCGGTGGCGATCCTTGCCCTCTGGAGCTTGACCCTGCCGGAGGTCCGAGCGGCGCTGCGGCCCCGCGCGCTGCTGCGCTTTCTACTGCGGCCGACGACTCTGCTGGCGATCGCCATCCTGGCCGGTCTGGCGGTCCTGGTCACGCTGGTCGGCCCCTTCGGCTTCGCCGGCAGCTTCAAGAAGGTGGCGGGCAGCAACACCTACGGCCCCGTCTCACCGCTGGAGGCGCTCGGCGTGTGGCCGGCCTCCAACTACCGCCTCGACGCCGCTGGAGGCGCCCAGCTACCCGGCCTGGCAGGAGCAATAGCGATCCTCGCCCTGCTGATCGGCATCGCCTGGTGGGTCCGCCGCCGCGAGCTGACCATCCCGATCGCTCTAGGCGCCGCCTGGCTGCTCTACCTCGTCTCCCTCCCGTCCAGCGGCGACTACTCCCAGGCCAAGGCCCTGATGATCATCTCCCCCCTGGCGATGCTGGTAATCGCCCGGCCCCTACTGGAGGAATTCCCGCGACGGAGGGGCAGGGGGGTCCCTACTCCAGACACTCAACATCGAGCACCGCGAGATGTGTCTGGTGTGGGGACCCCCCTGCCCCGACCCCTCGCAAAAATCGCATGGACCCTGCTGGCAGTGGCCTTCATAGGAGGCGCCGTCTACTCCAGCTTCCTGGCCATGAGAGACGCCCCAGTAGGCCCACCAGGCCACGGCTCAGAGCTACAAGCCTTCCTACCGATCCTGCGCGGCCAGCCGGTCCTCTACGCCGGCCAGGACCGCTACGCCGCCTACGAGCTGCTCGGCGCCGACACGCACGTCCCGCTGGTCGAGTTCCCCGACGATGCCGTCTCCCCCAATCCGGAGAAGCCGTTTGACACCGGCGACGCCTACAGCCCGATCGACTTCGACTCCTTCTCGCGCGGGACGCTCGACAACGTCCCCTATGTGATCACCGGCCGGGCCGCCTGGAACAGCCAGGCGCCGCCCAACTTCGAGCGCGTCACCAGCACGCCCTCCTACGTGCTCTGGAGGCGAACCGGGCCCACGCCGGAGGACCGCCATGTCCTGCTCGAGGGGATCGAGGCCGCGGCCTTCGCCGGCTGCGACGCGCCCGAGATCCGCATCCTCCTCTCCGGCCCGGGCCGGGCCGGGCTCTTCCCCGACGCGGTCATCGGCCACAAAGACGCCTGGACGGACGGCAGCGTCCTGGGCACCGGCGCCGAAACGCGGCAGTCGCTGGTGCTGGCGGCCGGCAGCTGGAACCTCTCGCTGCAGTACTTCTCCCCCATCGACCTCACCCTCACGGCGCCCGGCTTCGACGAGGAGCTGCCGGCCGCCCTGGACGGCCAGCGGCCGAACACGATCAGCCTCGGCAACAACGGCCAGTTCTGGCCCGCCGGCCGCTTCGAGAGCAAGGGCGGCCGCGTCGTCTTCGCCCTGCGCACGGCCGGGGCCAGCGCCCTGCAGAGCCTGACCGGCTACGACGGCAAGGCCTACCTCGGCGAGCTGGTCGCGGTCCCGGCCGAGCCGCACCGCACGGTGCCACTAGCGCAGGCGTGTGACCAGTGGATCGACTGGTACGAAGCGCCTGAGGCGCCCTAGCTAAGCGGTCTTCGCCGCGGCTTTGGTTGCTTGCCGCTCGGGCGAAACGCGGATCACATCCCACGCGAGCCCGACCTTCTCGAGGCCGTTGATGACCAGCGAGGAGATGTCGACCTGATACCAACGCAGGCCATGGGTGGCCGAGGTCGGGAAGGCGTGGTGGCTGTTGTGGTAGGCCTCGCCGAGCGTCGGGATCGCAATCAGGGCGAGGTTGCGGGACTCGTCGCTGGTCTCGAATTCGCGGCGGCCGAAGGTGTGACAGAGCGAGTTGATGCTGTAGGTGAAGTGGTGCAGGACGAAGACCCGCACCAGGCCGCCCCAGAGCATCCCGGTGAGGCCGGCCACGACGGTGCCGCCGATGATCCAGCCGAGGAAGAAGGGGAGCAGCAGGCCGAGGATCGCCCAGTAGATGAAGGTGCGGTCGACCCAGCTGATCACCGGGTCTTTGATCAGATCCGGCGCGAAGCGTTCCTTGTTGCCGCGCTGGGTGTGGATGAAGATCCAGCCCACGTGCGCGTGGAAGAGGCCCTTCATCGCCCCCTTCCAGCCGCCGCCGTGGTCGACGTGGGGGCTGTGGGGGTCGCCGTGTTCGTCGGAGAAGGTGTGGTGCTTGCGGTGGTCGGCCACCCAGGAGATCACCGGCCCCTCGATCGCCGCCGATCCCAGGATCCCGAACAGGCCGCGCAGCCAGGGCGTGGTTTTGAAGGCGCGGTGGGTGAGGAGGCGGTGGAACCCGACCGTGATGCCGAGCCCGGTCAGGAGGTACAGCACGACGAAGAGGAAGACGTCGGTCCAGTTCAGCGCGCTTCCCCATACCTGCCAGCCGGCAACGATGACGGCGAGGAAGGGAATCACGGTGACCAGACCGGTGATGATCCGGTCCCTGGTCTCGTTCGCGACGGGCTGAATGTCTGAGGGAAGCGGTCCTACGGTCGTCATGGCGGCGATGATACGGGCCGAAGCCGAGGGGTTCCTGATCCGAGTCTGTAGGCTGCCCCGGCAGTGCCCTTCGCAAACACCGCACCGCTGCGACGGGAGATCGAGACCCGCCTCCCGGAGCGCCCTTTCACGATCGAGTTCTGGGACGGCTCCCGGGTCCCGTCAACCTCTGAGGACGGTCCCGTGTTCAGCGTCCGCTCGCCGCGGGCGATCGCCCACGCGCTGCGGGCGCCGGGGCAGCTCGGCCTCGGCCGCGCCTACGTCAGCGGCGAGCTCGAGGTCGATGATATCGACAAGGTGATCCGGGTCCTCGACGGCTGGCAGGCACCCTCGCTCGACGGTGCCGACCAGCGGGCGCTGATGCTCGCCGCGGTGCGGGCGATGGGGATCGTCAAGCCGCCGTCGCGGCCGTCGGCCGAGCTGCGGCCGAGCGGCAAGCGCCACAGCAAGGAGCGCGACGCCCGCGCCGTCCGTCACCACTACGACGTCTCCAACGAGTTTTTCGAGCTCTTCCTCGGGCCGACGATGGTCTATAGCTGCGCGATCTGGCGCGACGGCGAGATGAAGACGCTGGAGCAGGCGCAGGAGGAGAAGCTCGACACGGTCGCCCGCAAGCTGGCCATCAAAGAGGGCGAGCGGGTCCTCGACGTCGGCTGCGGCTGGGGCGGCTTCCCGCTCTGGGCGGCGACCAAATACGGCGCCGACGTCGTCGGCATCACCCTCTCGCCACCGCAGGCCGAAAAGGCACGGCAGCGGGCCGAGGAGGCCGGCGTCGCCGACCGGGTCGACATCCGCGTGATGGACTACCGCGACCTCGCCAAGACCGGCGAGAAGTTCGACGCGATCGCCAGCATCGGCATGGTCGAGCACGTCGGCGCCTCCCAGATCGAGGTCTATGCGGAAACCCTGGCGGGACTGCTCGATTCCGGCGGCCGCCTGCTCAACCACGGCATCACCCGTCTGCGCCACACCGACGCCGAGGCCGGCGATTTCTCAGAGCGCTACGTCTTCCCCGACGCGGCCCCGCTGCACCTCTCCCGCAACCTGCTGGCGCTGGAAAGGGCGGGTTTCATCACCCGCCACGTCGAGGACTTCGGGATGGACTACGCAGAGACGCTGAAGCACTGGGCCGCAAACCTCGACGACAACCTCGAGCAGGCGACCCGCCTCGCCGGCCCGGAACGGGTCCGCGTCTGGCGCCTCTACCTCCGCGCCGCCCGCAACGGCTTCGAATCGGGCTTCACCGACATCTACCAGGCGCGCTGCACCAAGGCCTAGGCAGGGAAACCGGCCGTCACGTCGGCGATCGCCCAGTCGGCGCCGGCGTCTTTGAGCTCGCCGACGTCGTAGGAGCCGGTGGCGACGGCGACCACGTGGATGCCGGCGCCGTGGCCGGCTTTGACGTCGCGGGGGGTGTCGCCGACGGCAATCGTCTGGTCGCGGTCGAGGGGCTTCCCGGATATCTGCGCGCCGCGCTCGAGCGCCTTCTTGGTCAGCTCGGTGCGGCTGCGGGAGTCGGAGCCGTAGCCGCCGAAGGTGAAGTAGCGGTTGAGGTCGCCGCGGCCGAGCTTGATGTGGGCGGCGGATTCGATGTTGCCGGTGACTACGCCGAGCAGGACCCCCTGCTCGACCAGCCGCGGCAGCAGCTCCTCGATCCCGGGGATCACGAAGTAGCCCTCCGATTCGGCGACGGCATCGGCCAGGTGGCCCAGGTAACAGCCGATCGCCTCCGCCCGTTCGACGTCGCTGCCGTCGCGCCCAAGCACCTCGCGGAAGACGATCTCGGCGATTTCGGGGTCGGTCATCCCCGCGTGCGTGTGTTCGGCGATGTTCGCTTCGACCTCGTAGAGCTCGAGGAACGCGCGCTGCCAGGCGACCGCCCCGGCCCCACCGGTGTGGAGCAGGGTGCCGTCGATGTCGAAGAGGACCGCCTTGATCATGGGCCGGGCAGCCTACCCGTGCCCGAAGGCGGTTCGTGGTTCCTTGCGGACGCTTAGCGACCGAAAGGAACCGCGGAACTCAGTGCTCGGACTCGAGTAGGTCCTTCTGGGCCAGCGTGTAGAGCAGCGCCAGCGATGGGAGGACGACCACGGCGGCGACGGCGAAGACGACGAAGACGATCGTCATCGTCGCGTCCGGGGCGGCGGCCTGGTCGATGCGGAGGCTGGTCGGCAGCAGATACGGGAACTGGGCGACGCCCCAGCCCCAGATCACCGCGATCACGGCCCCAGCGGCGAGCGGGCGCAGCGGGCGGCGGCCGCCGCGCCTCAGCACGAGGAGCAGAGCGGCGCCGCAGAGCAGCGAGAGGATCACCAGCGGCAGCCCCTCGGCGGTGAGCCGGTCGAAGACGTAGCGGGCTTCGGAGCGCAGGGCGAAGAGGCCGGCGAGGGCGAAGGCGCCGGCGACCACGGCCGCAGCGAGCGCCCGGCGCCCGAAGTAGCGCTCCATCTCCTCGTCACCGGCGCGGCGGGCGTCGCCGACGAGGAAGACGGCCGCGAGATAGGCGCCGCTGGCGACGAACATCGCTCCTATCAGCAGAGGCAGCGGCTGGATCCAGCTCGAGAAAGCGTCCCCGTTGCCCTCGGCGGGGACGTTGCCGGCCGCGATCGCCCCGACCACGGTGCCCATGAAGAACGGGGTGAGGACCGAGGAGATCGCGAACGTCGCCCCCATCGCCCGCCGCTCCCGCAGCCCGACGATCGACTTGCGGAAGGCGAAGCCCGCGCCGCGCAGGACGATCCCCAGCGCCGCCAGCGCGATCGGCACGTACAGCGTCGTGAAGATCGCGCTGAAGGCCTGCGGGAAGGCGGTCCAGAGCACGACGAGGACGAAGATCAGCCAGACGTGGTTCGCCTCCCAGACGGGGGTCAGCGAGCGCTGGATCGCCTCCCGCGGCCGCTGCCCGCGCTCGTCCCAGCCGGCGATCAGGTCCCAGAAGCCGCCGCCGAAGTCGGCGCCTCCGAAGAGCGCGTAAAAGGTCGCCCCGACCCAGAGGATCGCCGCCGCGGCGTCGGCCTTGCTCACCTGACCTCCTCGCGCTGCGGCGCGTAAGGGCTCTCGACGTTCTGGGCGCCCTGCTCGCGCCAGCGGCGCGACATCGAGCGCAGGACGAGGATCGCGCCGGTTCCGAGCCCGGCGTAGAGGATCAGGACGAGGCCGAAGCTGAACCAGATCCCCTCGGCCTCGGTCACCGCTTCGGAGGTGCGCATGTAGCCCTGGACGATCCACGGCTGGCGCCCGACCTCGGTGACGATCCAGCCGCACCAGAGCGCCACCACCGCGCCGGCGCCGGAAACCGAGACCGCGCGCAGGAACCACGGGGTGCGCGGGATGTCGCGCCGTTTCCACCAGACGAAGGCGAACCAGGCGGCGAGGCCGAGCAGCGCCGAGCCGATCCCGACCATCGCGTCGAAGGAGAGGTGGAGCAGAGTGTGGGCCGGCGGCTCCTCGTCATCGGGAATGTCGTTCAGCCCGGTCACCTTCGTATCGGTGCTCCAGCCGACCAGGAACGAGTCGAGGCCCGGGATCCCGACCGCCCCCTTCACCCCGTCCTCGGTGCAGATGCCGCCGAGGTACTCGGTCTGATCGGTGCCGGTCTCGTAGATGCACTCCATCGCCGCGAACTTGGCCGGCTGGTGGTCGGCGACTTCGCGCGCCGCGGTGTCGCCGACGAACAGCTGGACCGGGGTGACGATGCAGGCGATCGTCAGCGGGATCACCAGGCCGAGCTTGTGCAGGCGGTCGCGGCGCCCTTTCAGCATCCCGACCGCGTAGATCGAGGCGACGAGGAAGCCGACCACCATGTAGGCGGCGAGGATCATGTGCGGGACCTCGTAGCCGGTCGCCGGGTTGAAGAGAACCTTCAGCGGCTCGACATCGACGACCTTGCCGGCGCTGTCCAGAGTGAACCCCTGCGGCTGGTTCATCCAGGCGTTGGCGGCGACGACCGAGAAGGCGCCGCCGATCCCGGTGATCACCATCGGCACCCCGGACCAGAAGTGCGCCCAGGGGCTGAGCCGCTTCCAGCCATAGATGTAGATGGCGAGGAAGATCGCCTCGACGAAGAAGAAGATCCCCTCGATCGCGAAGGCGACGCCGAAGGCCGCGCCGAAGCGGTTCATGAACTCGGGCCAGAGCAGGCCGAACTCGAAGCTGAGGACGGTGCCGGTGACGGCGCCGACCGCGAAGGTGACCGCCATCGCCTTCGACCAGCGCCGGGCCAGCTCCAGCGCCGCCTCGTCGCCCTTTTTCAGGCCGACCCAGTTGGCGACCAGGATCATCGCCGGCAGCGCCACCCCGAGGCAGGAGAGGACGATGTGGAAGGCGAGGGTGAACGCCATCTGCTCACGCGCGGCGAGCAGGTTCGACTCCGACGCCGCCAGCGGCAGCAGGTCGAGGCTCATAGGGAGAGCCTACTGGCGCTGGCTGCGATAGCGCCGGATCAGCGCGTTGGTGGAGCTGTCGTGGCGCAGCTGCGGCTCGGCCTCGGACTCGAGCTCGGGAATGATCGCCACCGCCAGGACCTTGCCGAGCTCGACCCCCCACTGGTCGAACGAGTCGATCCCCCAGATCGCCCCCTGGGTGAAGACGCTGTGCTCGTAGAGGGCGACCAGCGAGCCGAGCGTCGCCGGCGTCAGCCGCTCGGCGAGGATCGTGTTCGAGGGCCGGTTGCCCTCCATCACCCGGTGCGGGACGACCTCCTCCGCGGTCCCCTCCGCGCGCACCTGCTCGGCCGTTTTGCCGAAGGCGAGCGCTTCGCCCTGGGCGAAGACGTTCGACATCAGGATGTCGTGGTGATCACCGAGCGGGTTGAGGGAGTTGGCGAAGCCGATGAAGTCGCAGGGAATCAGCCTCGTCCCCTGGTGGATCAGCTGGTAGAAGCTGTGCTGGCCGTTGGTCCCCGGCTCGCCCCAGTAGACGGCACCGGTGTCGTAGTCGACGTGGACGCCGTCGAGCGTCACGTGCTTGCCGTTCGACTCCATCGTCAGCTGCTGCAGGTAGGCCGGGAAGCGGTGCAGGTACTGGTCGTAGGGCAGGACCGCCTGCGTCTCGGCGCCGAAGAAATCCGTGTACCAGACGGCCAGCAGGCCCATCAGCATCGGCAGGTTGGCGCCGGTATCGGCTTCCCGGAAGTGCTCGTCCATCGCGTGGAAGCCGCTCAGCATCTCCTCGAAGCGCGCCGGGCCGATCGCCAGCATCGTCGAGAGCCCGATCGCGGAGTCCATCGAGTAGCGGCCGCCGACCCACTCCCAGAAGCCGAACATGTTCTCGGTGTCGATGCCGAACTTCGACACCTCCTCGGCGTTGGTCGAGACGGCGACGAAGTGCTTGGCGACCGCCTCGGAATCGCCGCCCAATCGCGCCAGCAGCCACTCCCGAGCGGTTCGCGCGTTGGTCATCGTCTCCAGCGTCGTGAAGGTCTTCGAGGAGATGACGAAGAGCGTCTCCTCGGGGTCGAGGTCGCGGGTCTTCTCGGCGAAGTCGGTGCCGTCGACGTTGGAGACGAAGCGGCAGGTCAGCTCGCGCTCGGAGTAGTGCTTCAGCGCCTCGTAGGCCATCACCGGCCCGAGGTCGGAGCCGCCGATGCCGACGTTGACGACCGCGCGGATCGGCTTGCCGGTGTGGCCGCGCCACTCCCCCGAGCGCACCCGCTCGCAGAAGCCGGCCATCCGGTCGAGCGTCTCGTGCACCTCCTTGACGACGTCGACCCCGTCGACGACGAGCGAGCGGCTGCGTGGCATCCGCAGCGCCACGTGGAGGACGGCGCGGTCCTCGGAGACGTTGATGTGCTCGCCGGCGAACATCGCTTCGCGCCGCTCGGCGACCCCCCGCTGCTGCGCCAGCGACCCGAGCAGCAGCAGCGTCTCGTCGCTGATCCGGTTCTTCGAGAAGTCGAGGTAGAGGCCGGCGCCCTCGGCCCGCAGGCGCTCGCCGCGCTCGGGGTCGGCGGCGAAGAGGTCGCGCAGGTGGGTCCCGCGGATCTCCTCGAAGTGGGCCTGCAGCTCGGCCCAGGCGGCCGCCTGCCGCAACGCCGAGGGCTCGGTCACCCGGCCTTGACTCCGCTCTGCGACTCGATCGACGCCAATAGCTCGTCCCAGGACTTGTTGAAGCTCTCTTTGCCCTCCTCCTGGAGGCGCGTCGCCAGGGCGGCGACGTCGATCCCGGCCTCGGTGAACTCGGCCAGCACCTGCTCGGCGTTGCCGCCGTCTTTCGGGAAGAGGTCGGTGACCTCGCCGTGGTCGGCAAACGCTTTCAGGGTCGGCTCCGGCATCGTGTTGACCGTGAGCGGGGAGGCGAAGGCCTCGATGTAGAGGGTGTCGGAGGCGTCGGGGTCCTTGGTCCCGGTGCTCGCCCAGAGCAGCCGCTGCGGCCGCGCGCCCTCGTTCATCAGGCGCCGCATCCGGTCGGACTCCAACAGCTCGTTGTAAGCGCGGAAAGCGCGGCCGCCGACCGCGATCCCGAGCCGGTTGACCAGCTCGCCGGGGACCTCCTCGGCGACGGCGACGTCCCAGCGGCTGATGAAGAGCGAGGCGACGGAGGCGATGTCGGGGTCGAGCCCGGCCTCGATCCGCCGTTCGATCCCGCGCATGTATGCCTCGGCGGCGCCGAGGTACTGCTTGTCGTCGAAGAGCAGGGTGACGTTGATCGGGACGCCGGCGAAGATCGACTCCTCGATCGCCTCGCGCCCCGCCTGGGTGCCGGGGATCTTGATGAAGATGTTGTCCCGCTCGCCCTTGGCGTGCAGCGCCTTCGCCTCCTCGATCGTCGCCTCCGCATCATCGGCGATCAGCGGCGAGACCTCGAGCGAGACGAAGCCGTCGACGCCGGCGGTACGGCGGTGGACGTCGGCGAAGAGGTCGGCTGCGTCGCGCAGGTCGGCGAGCGCCAGCTCGAAGAAGATCCTCTCCTGGTCGTTGGCGCCGACGCCCTCGCCGGCGGCCGCCTTCGGCGCCACCTCGGCGATCTGCTCGTTGTAGGCGTCGCCGCCGGAGATCGCCTTGTCGAAGATCGACGGGTTCGAGGTCAGGCCGGTGACCGAGAGGTCCCGGATGTAGCCCTCCAGCACGCCCTCGGCGAGCATCGGCCGGGTGATGTTGTCGAGCCAAAGGCTCTGGCCCAGTTCGTGCAGACGCTGCGTCGGCTTCATCGGGCGCTCCTCAAGTCGTGGGGTTTGCGGCCGCGCGCTTCGCGACCTCGCGCGCCACCTTGGTGACGTTGTCGACGGTGAACCCGAACTCCGCCTCGACGTCCGCGAACGGCGCCGACTGCCCGAAGGTGGTCATCCCCATGATGGCACCCTCGCTGCCCGTCCATTTCTCCCAGCCGAGCGGCGAGGCCTCCTCGATCGCCAGCCGGGCCTTGATGTCCGGCGGCAGCACCTCGTCACGGTAGGACTGGTCCTGCTTTTCGAAGATCTCCCAGCAGGGAAGGCTGACGACGCGGCTGGCGATCCCCTCGCCAGCGAGCCGCTCGTGGGCGCCGATCGCGAGCTGGACCTCGCTGCCGGTGGCGATCAAAATCAGCTCGGGGTCGCCGTCCTCGGCGTCGGCGAGCACGTAGCCGCCGCGCTGAACGCCCTCGGCCGAGGCGTACCTGGAGCGGTCGAAGACCGGCACGTTCTGGCGGGTCATCACCAGCGCGACCGGGCAGTGGGTGCGGCCCAGCGCGAGCTTCCAGGCCTCGGTCACCTCGTTGGCGTCGGCGGGACGGATCACGTCGAGCTCGGGCATCGCCCGCAGGCCGGCGAGCTGCTCGACCGGCTGGTGGGTCGGGCCGTCCTCGCCGAGGCCGATCGAGTCGTGGGTGAAGAGGTGGATGACCGGCAGCTCCATCTGCGCCGAGAGGCGGATCGCGGCCTTGCCGTAGTCGGAGAAGGTGAGGTAGGTCGACCAGAGCGGGCGCAGCTTCGCCGTTGACATCCCGCTGCAGGCCGCGGCGGCGGCGTGTTCACGGATCCCGAAGTGGACCTGGCGGCCGTCGTAGCTGCCGGGCTCGTACTGGTCGGCCTCGCTGAGCCGGACCGAGGTCGAGTCGGTCAGGTCGCAGGAGCCGGCGATCAGCCACGGAACCTTCGCGGCGATCGCGTTCTGGACCTTGTTCGAGGCCTTGCGGGTCGCGAGACCCTTCTCTTCGTCGGCCTCGAAGCTCGGCAGATCGGCGTCCCAGCCATCGGGCAGGCCGCGCAGCTGCATCGTCTCCAGCTCGGTCGCCTGCTCAGGCTTCTCGCTCTTCAGGGCGTCGAACTTCTCGACCCAGGCGGAGTGCGCCTCGGCGCCGCGACTGCCGATCACCTCGGCGAAACGCTCGCGGACGCCGTCGGGGACGAGGAACTTGGCGTCCTTCGGCCAGCCGTAGGCCTCCTTGGTCAGTTCGATCTCCTCGTCGCCGAGCGGTTCGCCGTGGGCGGACTCGGTGTCCTGCTTGTTCGGCGAGCCCCAGCCGATGTGGCTGTCGACGACGATCAGGGTCGGACGGCCGGTCTCGGCCTTGAACTCGTTGAAGGCTTTGCCCAAGAGGCCGAGGTCGTTGGCGTCGCCGACCCGGATCACGTTCCAGCCGTACCCCTCGAAGCGGCTGAGGACGTCGTCGCTGAAGGCCAGCGCCGTGTCGCCGTCGATCGAGATGTGGTTGTTGTCGAAGATCCAGCAGAGGTTGTCGAGCTTCAGGTGCCCGGCCAGCGAGGCGGCTTCGTGGGAGATCCCCTCCTGCAGGCAGCCGTCGCCGGCCAGCGCGTAGACGTCGAAGTCGAAGAGCTCGGGACCGTAGGTCGCGCCCAGCCATTTCGAGGCCATCGCCATCCCGGTCGAGGCGCCGACCCCCTGTCCGAGCGGGCCGGTGGTCGTCTCGACCCCGGTCGTCCAGCGGTACTCCGGGTGGCCAGGGGTGCGCGAGTGCAACTGGCGGAAGTTTTCGATCTCCTCCAGCGACAAGGCCGGCTCGTCGGTGACGTTGTAGTCCTCGTCGACCTTGCGGACGCCGGCGAGGAAGATCATCGAGTAGAGGAGCATCGAGGCGTGGCCGGCCGAGAGCACGAAGCGATCGCGGTTCGGCCAGACCGGGTTTGCGGGGTCGTAGCGGAGGTGGTTCTGCCAGAGCTCGTAGGCGACGGGGGCCAGCGACATCGGCGTCCCGGGATGGCCCGAGTTCGCCTTCTGGACGGCGTCCATCGAGAGGGTGCGGATCGTGTTTATGGCGAGCTGATCGATGTCCTGAGTCATGGGTGCCCGATCCTAGATGTTTGGCCGTGCCGCTTAGCCCGCGGTTCTCAGGGCTCGATCCGAGTGACGGTGCCGTCTCCGTTATTTGCGACCCAAACCGCGTCGCCGCCGACGGCTACCGCGCCCGGTTCCGGGCCGACCTGGATCGGACCGCCCTCGACCTCGCCGCTCTCGAGGTCGATCTTCCGCACCGCGTCGTCGGAGCGGTCGGCGACCCAGACGGCGCTGGTGCCGCCGTCGATCCCGCCGGGATGCCCGTCGACCGCGATCCGTTCGACCACCTGCAGCGAGAGCGGGTCGAGCTTGGAGACGGTCCCAGAGCGGCTGCTCGCGACCCATACGTAACCGCCCGCGACGGTGATCCCGGCGGGGCCGCCGCCGACGCGGATCGGCGCGCTGGTCGCCAGAGTCGCCGGCGCGATGCGGCGGACGACGTTGGCGCCGGAGACCGCCACCCAGAGGCTTTCGGCACCCCATGCCAGCCGCAGACCCGGCGACTGCGGCGGCAGGCCGCGCTTGGCGATCTCCCCTGCTTCGGCGTCGACCGCGGTGACCCCGTTGCCGGCCTCGTCGGCGACCCAGACGCTCTGCCCGCCGAGGGCGAGCGGGCCGGGTTCGCCGGGGAGCGGGATTCGCTTGAGGATCCGGCCACTGAACGGGTCGATGCGCATCAGCATCCCCTGCTCGGGGTTCGTCACCCAGGTCCATTTGCTGCCGACGGCGACCCCTGCCACGCCTTTGCCGAGCTTGTGGGGGCTGCCGACGACTTCCCCGGTTTCCGGATCGAGGCGGGTCGCGGTGCCGTCCTCTTCGCTCGTCACCCAGACGGCCTTCGGCCCGGCGTCGAGGCGCAGCGGCGGCGTCCCGATCGCAATCGGCGCCGAGACTTCCGGCCCCTCGTCGCCGAGAAGCAGGAAGAGGACGGCGGCGACCATCGCCGCGACGAAGACCAAGGCACCGCCGGCGAGCCAGGCCGCCGAGCGGCTGCCGGCGAGGCCGAAGAAACGCCGCGAGCGGTTCGGCACCGTGGTGCGCTCGCTCGGGTCATGGGAGAGGACCGCGGTCGGCCGCACCTCCGAGCCCTCGGCGGCGCGGGCGGCGGCGATCAGTGCCCCCGAGGTCGGGTAGCGCTCGCCCGGCTCCCTGGCGACCGCACGGCGGATCGCTTCGTCCACCCCCTGCGGCAGTTCCGGCTCGGTGTCCTCTTCGCCGCGCCGGAAGGGCGGGATTCCGGTCAGCGTCTCGTAGAGGACGCAGCCGAGCGAATAGACGTCGGCGGCGGAGCCGACGTCCTCCCCGCGCCACTGCTCGGGCGACATGTACTGGGCGGTGCCGACGACCGAGGCGCCGCTGCCGGCGCCGCTTTCGTCGAGCGCTTTGGCGAGGCCGAAATCCGAGAGGTAGGCGCGGTCGCCTTCGACGAGGATGTTGTGGGGCTTGACGTCGCGGTGGACGACTCCGGCGACGTGGGCGGCGTCGAGCGCGTCGGCGACCTGGGCGAGGAGATTGATCGCGCGATGCGGCGGCAGCGGCCCCTCGCGGTCGATCAGCCGGCGTAGATCGCCGCCCTTGATCAGCCGCATCGCGACGATCAGCTCGCCGTCGACCTCGCGCGAGTCATAGACCGGCACCACCGAGGGATGCTCGAGGCGGGCGGCGAGGCGCGACTCGCGCAGGAAGCGCTCGCGGAAGCCGGGCCGGTCGACCAGCTCGCGGGCGATCACCTTCAGCGCCACCGGGCGGTCGAGGCCGAGGTGGGTGGCACGGAAGACGACGCCCATGCCGCCGCGCGCGATCTGCTCTTCGATCCGGTAGCCGGCTATCTCCGACCCGATGGAAAAATCCCCCACCCGGCCGTTATAGCCGGATGGGGGACGGGAACGCCGACTGGTCGTCTGCTGTTAGCGGCGCTGCGGCACCGGCTGCCAGTCGATCACCGGGCCGAGGACGGTGCCCTCGCCTTCGTCGAAGTCGTAGCCACTGGCGAGCTGGCTGTCGCGGCCGGTTTCGACGTCGATCGAGACGAGCTGCTGTTCGTCCTCGACCTGGACGAACGCGGCCACGCGCTTGCCGTCGGAGGAGAAGACGGAGCTCGTCTCCGACTGGTCCGGCAGATTGGTCAGCTTGCGGGCTTTGGTCGGGCCGATCTTCTTGACCCAGAGGCCCTGGGCGCGGCGGAAGATCAGCGTCTTGCCGTTCGGCGCAACGTCTTCGACGTAGGCCGAGCCGACGCCGGCGACCTGCTCCTTGACCTTGGTGCCGCTGCGGCGCATCGTGAAAATGTCCGCGTAGGCGGCCGGTCCGGGGGTGCTCTCGCCGCGGCTGAAGACGATGCCGGCGGCGAAGAAGCGGGGCGCGAACTCGTCGATCGCGCCGGTCCGGGTCAGCCGGGCCAGGCCCGAGCCGGTGGGCTTGATCGAGTAGATGTCGTCGTTGACGTTGCTCCCCCCTTTGACGGCGCGGACGAAGACGATCGCCTTGCCGTCGGGCGAGTAGGCGGCTTCGCGGTCGTCGCCGCCGCTGGTCAGCGCCCGCAGGCCGCCACCGGTGGCTCCCACCGTGTAGAGGCTGGCGGAGCCGCCGAGGGCGCCGCGCCGCTCGAAGACGACGTAGCGGCCGTTGGGGGCGACCTTCGGCAGCGAGTCGATCTCCGGGCCGCTGCTCAGCTGCCGCTGGCCGGAGCCGTCGGGCCGGACCGAATAGATGTCGCCACCGCGGGCGAAGGCGATCGTCCGCCCGTCCGGCGAGAAGTTCGGTTCGGTGTCCGTCGGGTCTTCGGTCAGCTGGTTGAGCCGGCCGTCCTTGACGGCGAAGAGGCCGCCTTTGACCTCGTCCCCAACTTTGGAGGATTTCGAGAAGACGACCGCGCCCGTGCTGGACGCCGCCGAGGCCGCTGCCGGGACTACGAGGGCGAGCAGCGCGAACATTGCGATCAGGGTCTTCTTGAACATCAGGTGCTCCTTTCCGAGCAATCGGTGACTTGATGCACCAATGCTCGGACCCGGAGCCGTGCCGGCCAATGACAGCGGCGCCACCCACCGGGCCATGCATGGCCCGGTGGGGGTCAACCCAATGGGCACAGAGCTCCGTCGGACATTCGTCTGCACCGTTCGCCAAACGCATTTAGCCCTCTTATGAATACTCCACTTATCATTAGCAATGAGAGGAGAGAAGATGGAGGCCCCGAAAGCATCTGGGATTGCGATGGGGGTCGCCCTTGTGGTGATCATGCTGGTCGGGGCAACGGCTCCTGCTCGAGCCGCACTTGGGAAGACGGGGGATCATCAGCTATTGGGCCCGACCCCTCCCGTTGCGCCGTCCTACATCGGAGGCTCCGATTCCGATCTAGAAACGGCAACCTCCTGCAATCTGCGACAGCACGGGAGCAGACAACTCTCCAGCCTCCTGCTCAACGGCTGCGCTGGTGCTTCACAGACCACCCACCGTTCATCGACCCGCGGCGTCAGACAGACCGAGCCGCGAAGCGACAGTCCCTACTCCACCGCGGTGACCAACGAAGCAGGGGACATTGTGGAAGTGCAAGCTGCACACCCGTCCTCGATGTACAAAAACGAAGGCAGCTTCTACACGCAGTGCTTCGGCACGATCCCCTACATCGGCTCCTCGTACACCCCGTGCGGCTACGTCTACCTCTACGACGCAACGCTGAACTCGTCTACCAAAGTGCCGATGAACAACCAGGAGGAAGACACGATCTATGATGCCTGCGGCAACCTCGTCAGCCGCGGCAGCACCTTCGGCTGGCACATCGTCGGCACTGAATACTGGCGCTCGGGATGGACGCCGGGGCGCTTTCTCACCATTCCCGCCAATACGTCGACCGCTTGCCTCGGTAACTGGAGCCTCACCTACACGTTCTCTGAGACCTTCACCGACGGTGAAACCCTGACCGACAGCCTCACGGTGCCCTTCCTTGTAACGGCGGTCCCGATCTCACCCGATTCCACCTGGGGCGGAGGCAACCCAAGCGAACTCCCCTGCGCGCAGGCCTGTGAGGGGGACCCCGTTAACACGGCTACCGGGGACTACAACGAGACGGCCACGGATCTGGCGATCAGCGGCAGGGGGCCCGGGCTGGAAATGACCAGGACCTACAGCTCGCTGTCCGCAGAGGCGGGGGAATCTTCCGCGCTCGGCCCCGGGTGGGCCTTTGCCTATGGGATGAACTTGTCCCTCGATGGCCTCGGCTCCGCGACCGTCACCAACGGAAACGGCAGCAAGACCAAGTTCGATCCTGGCCCCAGCGGCTTCGTCGCACCCCCGCGTATCCTCGCGAAACTGGTCGAAAACGGCGACGGGACCTACACCTACACGGTAAAGGGGCGGACCACTTACACCTTCAACGCTACTGGCGCATTGACGGGAATCGCCGATATCAACGGAAACAAAACGACGCTTGCCTACAACGGGACTGGCCAGTTGCAGACTGCCACCGACGTCAGCGGTCGGTCGCTCTCGTTCAGCTACAACGGAGCAGGGCGGCTCAACACCGTGACCGATTCTACCGGACGCTCCGTTACCTACACGTACGATGAAGCCGGCCACCTGGAAGACGCCAAAGACGTGAGAGGAGGCCATTCGACTTACACCTACGACTCGAACGACCTGATGCTCACGCACAAAGCCCCGCGCGGGAACATGATTGTTACGAACACCTACGACGGCCTCGGCAAAGTTGAAACTCAGACTGATGGACTCGCACACGAAACGCTCTTCGTCTACTCCCAATCAGGAGAATCGCTCACTACCGAAGTCACCAACCCTCGGGGCTACGTGGCCAAATACGAGTACGCCAAAGGAGTGCTTCAGGAACGAACCGAGGCGGCAGGGACTGAAAACAGCGCGACCTGGCTGTACGAACACGATCCCAACACGATGGGCATCACCGCCGTCACCGATCCCAATGGTCACACGACTCGTGCTGCATATGACGCCCGCGGGAACGTGATTTTCACGGAAGACGCTCTCGGCCATACGACTGCGTCCAAATATGATGCTTTGAACGATCTCCTCGAACACACGGATGCTAAAGGCGTCACCACGAGCTACACCTACGACAGCAAAGGGAAGCTGCTCACCTCCTCTACGCCCCTTGTCGGCTCCAGCCCGCTACAGACCCGGACCACCACTTATACGTATGGAAGCAAAGCCTTTCCCGAAGACCTCACTTCCATAACTGATCCCAACGGGAAAGTCAGCACCTTCACCTATGACAGCGCTGGCAACCTAGCGAGCGCCGCCGATGCGGTCGGGGACAAAGCCACCTACACCTACGATGCGCTGGGCAGGATTCTGACCGAAGTCAGCCCACGAGGAAACGCGAAAGGTGGCAAACCGTCCGAATACACGACCGTATTCACCTACGATGCCGCAGGGAACCGCTTGACCGCAACCGACCCCCTTGGGCATAAAAGCGTCTGGACCTACGATCCAAATGGAAACCTGGCAAACACGACCGACCCCAACGGGAAGCTGACGACCTATTCCTACGATGCCACTAACCGCTTGACCACGGTTACCCGAGACGATGGCAGAACCGAAAAAATGACCTATGACGGGAACGGCAACGTCCTTACCCAGACGAACGGCCGCGAATACTCCACCGACTACAGCTACGACCCGCTAGACCATCCCGCGTCGGCCACTGACCCCCTCGAACGAGTCACCAGCTACGAATACGACGCGATGGGCAATCTGGAGGCGTCCGTGGATCCAGAAGGGCGCAGTACGAGCTACTCCTATGACGCTGCGGACCAACTTCTGGAAGCGGATTTCTCGGACCCAGCGACCGCGGACGTCGGTTTTGGCTACGACGCGAACGGTGCCCGGACGTCGATGGTCGACGGGACCGGCACCTCTAGCTTCAGCTTCGACTCTCTCGGCAGGCTGACGAGCACGACCAACGGCCATGGCGACACCATTTCCTACGGCTACGACCTGGCCGGCAATCAAACGAAAATCAACTATCCGAACGGAAAATCGCTCACCCAGAGCTTCGACAGTGCAGAGCGCTTGAGCGGCATTACCGACTGGCTCGGCAACACGACGACGTTCGGCTACGACACTAGCTCGAACGTGACGGCCGCGACCTACCCGTCTGCCACTTCGAACGTCGACACCTACAGCTTCAACCGGGCGGACGAGCCGACCGGCGCCAACCTGGCGAAAGGCAAAACCACCCTCGCCACTCTGGCTTACACGCGCGACAACAACGGTCAGTTGCTTAGCGAAGCGACCACCGGTCTACCCGGAAGCAGCAGCCAGTCGTTTACCTACGATGGCTTGAATCGCCTGACCAAAGCGGCAAGCGGGAGCTATGCGTACGACAAAGCCGACAACCCGACGACCATCGGGGGAGCAAGCGGGTTCAATTATGACGCAGGGAGCCAACTGACCGAAAGCGCGGCCGCGTCCTTCTCCTTCAACAAACTGGGTCAGCGCACCGGCAATACCCCGGCCAGCGGGGCAGCGACGACCTACGCTTATAACCAAGCCGGTCGTCTCACCAGCGTCTCGAGACCGAAAGCAGGAGAAATTCCCGCGATCGAAGATGCCTTCGCCTACGACGGCACCGGCACCCGAACCGCCAAGACGGTCGCCGGCGTCACCACCCAGTACGCGTGGGGCCGCACGGGACCGCTGCCGCTGCTGATGGCGGAAGGTTCGACCTCCTATATCTATGGCCCTGACGGGCTTCCGATCGAGAGAATCGACGGAAGCGGAATTCCCACCTTCTTCCACCACGACGTGCAGGGCTCGACGCGGACGCTGACCAACTCCAGCGGCTCCGTCGTCGCGACCTATTCTTACGATCCATACGGGAACGTGAGCGGCAAGACCGGGACGGCAAACGCGCCCCTCCAGTACGACGGCCAGTACACGGACAGCGAGACCGGCCTGCAATACCTGCGCGCCCGGTATTACGAGCCCGCCACGGCTCAGTTCCTCAGCGTTGATCCGCTAGCCGCCACGACGCAGTCTCCGTATGGCTTTGCAAGTGCCAATCCGCTGAACCTGGGCGATCCGTCCGGGCTCTGCAACGCGAATCCCTTCAGCGGCAGCTTCTGGACCGAGGGTAACTGCGTATCGGAAAGTTCTTTTAACCCGATCCCCTACTACGAAAGAGAGATTGAGGCGCTCGAAGCCGGCTGCAGCTATTGGGAGTCGGTGAGGTATGGCGCCGAAGGCGCCGTCGTTGCGGCTACCGATGCCTACCTCGCGGGAGGCTTGCTGAAGATTGCGGCTCGCGGAAGCGTGGAGATCGTCTTCGGTCATGGAGCCCGCCACTTGGCCGGTACCGGATTGAGTCAGGTTGAGGTGGAGGGGGTAATTCAGGCACAGGTCGCGCAGCGCGTCGCAGCGGGCGGGATCTCGGGTCCGTTCAGCGGAACCGTGGTCGTCGACGGCCAGGTGATCCAGTACCGCGCCTACGTCCTATCTGATGGATCCGTCAACGTAGGGACCTACTTCCCCGTTTCCTAGAAGAACCAATGAACGCGCCTAACCTCCGAAGACTGTCGAACGGAGAGCACGTCGTGCTCAAAAGATTGCTTGACGATGACTTTCAAGGAGTTGGTGCCCTGCGAGAGCAACTGGGGGCCATACAGGTACAGTCGATCGACTCCGAGGGAAGCCTGAAACTGCAACCGGAAGAGGGTTCTCCGCGTGCCGAAGTAGCGCAACGGGTTCCCGTAGAGGCCGAGCTCAAAGATCATGACGGATTCATGATCCACGTACTGCTTCACGTCATCGATGGTCTGATGGACGAGTTGGAGATCTACAAGGAGAACTTGAGCGCGCCCCAGCGAGATCTGGACGCCAAGGATCTGCGCGTCTTTGCCTCGAAGGAAGGCCCCCTCTAACGCGGGCGGTCGAGGCCGAGCTCGATTACGCGAGCGGCGATCTGCCTCGGGCGATCCCGGCCGGCGTCGCCGGGGACGTCGAGCTTGGCGGCGAGGGCGTCGAGGCGGCGCTGGGCGGTGCGCTCGGAGACGTGGAGCTCGGTGGCGATCTCGGCGCGGGTGGCCGGGCGGCCGGCGAAGGCGCCCTCGCTGCGGTAGGGGGCGACGAGGGCGGCGGCGGTCGCGCGCTCCTCCTCGCTGAGCGCGACGGAGGGCTCGGCGGCGGCGACCGTGGCTCCCGCCGGCGTCACCGATCCGGTCTTCACTTCCAGCCGGTGGTCGCCGACGATCAGGGTGTCGCCGTCGCGGAGGCGCCGCGGCCGCTCGAGCGGCTCGCCGTTGAGGGCGGTGCCGTTGCGGCTGTCGAGGTCGGTCGCCATCAGCACGTCGCCCCGGCGCTCGATCTCCAGGTGATTCCAGGAGACCGCCTCGTCCTCGAGCACGACGTCGGCCTCGGGCGAGCGCCCGACCACGGTCCGCTCCTCCGTCAGGGGAACGGAGTGCGGCGCCTCACCTGATTTCGACAGCCAGAGTCGCGGGTCCATCCGCCGAGATTAAAACTCGGCGGGGTCGCTAGTAGCGGTAGTGGTCCGGCTTGAACGGGCCCTCGACCGGCACGCCGAGGTAGGCGGACTGCTCGGGGCTCAGCTCGGTCAGCTCGACGCCGAGCGCCGCCAGGTGCAGGCGGGCGACCTTCTCGTCGAGGTGCTTGGGCAGGACATAGACGCCGGGCTCGCCGCCGTATTTGTCCTCGCGCTTGCCGAATAGCTCGATCTGGGCGATCACCTGGTTGGTGAAGGAGTTCGACATCACGAAGCTCGGGTGCCCGGTCGCGTTGCCGAGGTTCAGCAGCCGACCTTCGGAGAGGACGATGATCGCGTTGCCGCCGGGGAACGTCCACTCGTCGACCTGCGGCTTGATCTCGATCCGCTCGGCGTCGGACTCTTCCAGCGCCGCCATCTCGATCTCGTTGTCGAAGTGGCCGATGTTGCCGACGATCGCGTTGTGCTTCATCCGCCGCATGTGGGCGAGGGTGATGATGTCCTTGTTGCCCGTGGCGGTGACGAAGATGTCGGCGGTCTCGACGACTTCGTCGAGCGTCCGCACCTCGTAGCCCTCCATCGCCGCCTGAAGGGCGCAGATCGGGTCGATCTCGGTGACGATCACCCGCGCGCCCTGGCCGCGCAGCGAGGACGCGCAGCCCTTGCCGACGTCGCCGTAGCCGCAGATGACCGCGACCTTGCCGCCGATCATCACGTCGGTGCCGCGGTTGATCCCGTCGACCAGCGAGTGGCGGCAGCCGTAGAGGTTGTCGAACTTGGACTTGGTGACGGAGTCGTTGACGTTGATCGCCGGGAAGAGGAGATCGCCGGTCTCGGCCAGCTGGTAGAGCCGGTGGACGCCGGTCGTCGTCTCCTCGGTGACGCCCTTGACGTTGGCGGCGATCTTGGTCCAGCGCTGCGGGTCCTCGGCGAGCGAGCGCTGCAGCGTCTGCAGGACGATCTTGAACTCCTCCGATTCGGCCGAGGCGGGGTCCGGGACCGAGCCGGCCTTCTCGAACTCGACGCCCTTGTGGACGAGCAGGGTCGCGTCGCCGCCGTCGTCGAGGATCATGTTCGGGCCCTCGCCATCGGGCCAGTCGAGAGCCTGCTCGGTGCACCACCAGTACTCCTCCAGCGTCTCGCCTTTCCAGGCGTAGACGGGGATGCCGGCGGCGGCGATCGCGGCGGCGGCGTGGTCCTGGGTGCTGAAGATGTTGCAGCTGGCCCAGCGCACCTCGGCCCCGAGCGCGACCAGGGTCTCGATCAGGACCGCGGTCTGGATCGTCATGTGGAGGGAGCCGGTGATGCGCGCGCCCTTCAGCGGCTGCGCGGCTCCGTACTCCTCCCGGGTCTGCATCAGACCGGGCATCTCGACCTCGGCGAGGGAGATCTCCTTGCGGCCGAAATCGGCGAGGCCGATGTCGGCGACCTTGTAATCCTGGGTGTCGGTGGCGGTTGCCGTGCTTGAAGTCATTGGAGCAATGTACCGTGCCGGTCGTGAGCGCGGCGGACACCGAGAAGCGGCTCGCGGCCGAGGCTGCGGCGGAGCTGGTGAAGAGCAGAATGACGCTCGGTCTCGGCACCGGCTCGACCGTCGCCCACCTGCTGCCGGCGATCGCCCGACGCGGGCTGGAGGGGATCCGCTGCGTCGCGACCTCGGTGGCGACCGAAGAACAGGCGCGGGAGCTGGGGATTCCGGTCGAGGAGTTCGACAGCCTTACCCGCCTCGACCTGGCGATCGACGGCACCGACGAGGTCACCCCCGGCGGCTGGCTGATCAAGGGCGGCGGCGGCGCCCACCTGCGCGAGAAGATCGTCGCCGCGGCGGCGGAGCGGTTCGTCGTCGTCGCCGATTCGAGCAAGCCGGTCGAGGCTCTGCGCGGCCCGGTGCCGCTGGAGCTGTTCGGCTTCGGCGCCGCCTCGACCCTGGAGCGGCTCGGCCCAGAGGTCGAGCTGCGGGACGCGCCGCACAGCCCCGACGGAGGCCTGATCGCCGACTACCGCGGCGGCGGGCTCGACGACCCGGCGGCGCTGGCGGCGCGGCTGGAGGCCGATCCCGGTGTAGCCGCCCACGGCCTCTTCCCCCCGGATATGGTGAGCGAGGTTTTCGTCGCCAGGGGAGACGCCGTCGACCGCACCACCCTCACCTGAGCCAAAAGGAGCCTCCTAGATGACCGATTTCACCGGGCTGGACATCGCCGGCCGCATCGTCACCCCCGACGACTCCGACTGGGACCAGGCGCGAGCGGCCTGGAACCTCGCCGCCGACCAGCGCCCGAGCGCGGTCGCCTTCGTCGAGAGCGGCGACGACATCGCCAGGACCGTGCGCTTCGCCGCCGAGAACGGGCTGCGCGTCTCCGCCCAGAGCACCGGCCACGGTGCCGTCGCTCTCGGCTCGCTGGAGGGCGCGATCCTGATCAAGACCGAGCGGATGCGCGGGATCGAAATCGACGCGGGGGCGCAGACGGCGCGAGTCGAAGCCGGCGTCCTCTCCGTCGAGCTGACCGAAGCCGCGCAGGAGCATGGGCTCAGCTCGCTGCCCGGGTCCTCGCCGGACGTCGGCGTCGCCGGCTTCAACCTCGGCGGCGGGCTCAGCTGGTTCGGCCGCCAGTACGGCTTCGCCTGCAACCGGGTGCGGGGGATCGAGCTCGTTACCGCCGACGGCGAGGCGCGAACGGTCGACGCCGAAAACGACCCCGACCTCTTCTGGGCGCTGCGCGGCGGCGGCGGCGATTTCGCCGTGGTCTCCGCCCTGCACGTCAACCTCGTTCCGGTCGCCGACGCCTACGCCGGCGCGTTCCTCTTCCCTGGCGCGGTCGGCGCCGAGGCGGTCCGCATCTGGCGCGACTGGGCTGCCGGCGTCGGCGAGAACGTCACCTCGGTCGTCCGCTTCCTGCGCCCGCCCGACATCCCGGACGTTCCCGAGCCGCTGCGCAACACGCCGCTGCTGACGATCGACGGCGCCTGCATCGGCAACCGCGAGGAAGGCGAAGCCGCTTTCGCGCCGCTGCTGGAGATCGGCGAGCCGATCATGAACACCTTCGACCAGGTGCCCCCGGCCGCGCTCTGCCGAATCCACATGGATCCCGAGCAGCCTGTCCCCGGCCTCGGCCACCACCGCGTGCTGCGCGACCTGCCCGACGAGGCGATCGAGGTCTTCGCCTCGATGGCGGATGCCGACTCCGGGACGCCGCTGCTGCTGACCGAGATCCGCCACATGGGCGGCGCTCTCTCGCGGCCGGACGCGAACGGCGGCGCCCTCTCCCACCTCGACGCCGAGTTCGCGATGTTCGGGATCGGGATGCCGATGACGCCCGAGCTGGGGCAGGCGATCGAAGCCCACCACGATCGCCTGCACGAGGCGATGGATCCCTGGGCGGCCGACGGCGGCTACTTCAACTTCGCCGAGCGCCCCTGCGACGCCGACGCGATCCTCCCAGCAGATGTCTGCGCCCGCCTCGCCGAGGTGAAGCGCCGGTACGATCCCGACGGCCGCATCATCGGCAGCCACGCGGTCTCGCTCGATTCGGCGGCGTAGGTCTGTCGACTTCCTCCCGCAGGCCCGGGAGGAAGTCGACACTCACGGTGGGTTGGCAGCGGAGATCTCCGCCAGTCGCTTGTAGGACTGGTCGTCTTCGCCGACGAGACCGCCAACGGCTTCAACCGCGGCCGCCACGTCCTCTGGCGTCACCAGGGCGACCTCCTCGATGTCGCCCCAATCGCGGGTGCGGGCGAAGAATGACTTGAAGACCACCAGCGAGGCGCAGTCGAGGACCGGAATCTGTGATCCCTGCATATCGACCCAAAGCACGCCGTTCGCAACCTCCTCGTGCAGCGGCAGGTTGTTGAGGAAGACGTCCACGGGGACGCCGTCCCAGAAGAGGCGGGTTTGCCCGTCCCGAACCACATTCTCGACATCGCCTCCCTCCACCCGCACTCCATCCGGCAGCGCCGCCAGGACCTCCGCGGCCCTCTCGGCGTCGACGAAGATGTTGACGTCGAGGTCGCGCGTCCCACGCGGCTCCTGGACGCAATAAGCGAGGGCAATGGCGCCGCCGAAGGCATGCGGGAGCGAGCTTGCCTTCATCGCCTGGTGGATCGCCAGGAGCTTTTCGACGAGCTCGGCGTTCATGCCGATGCCGGCTTCGCGAGCCGGTCCTTCAGCGGTGGGTAGGCCATTTCCGCCCGCGGTCGATAGGGAAGGGCCTCGGCCAAACCGAGAACCTGGTTGAGGATGTAGCCGGCGCGATGGGGATCCACCGGTGGCCTCCGCTCCTCGATCTCGAGCCTCATCCCGGCGGCGCCCGCAATGCGCAGCAGGGCATCGACTCCAGGCTCACGATTCCCACGCAGGTAGGCGTTCAGAACCGAGCGGGGCAGGCCCGCGCGGCGGGCGAGCTCAGCTTGAGTGAGACCGCTCTTCTGCAGGATCTCGGCGACGAACGCTTCGGCTGACATAAGGGCATGTTAGCGGAAACGATTACATGCTGTTCGCGATTTCGCTTACGACACTGCGGCCTCGTCGGCCACCACGATCATGTTCTCGTTGCGCACCCGGCCGGCCGGGATCGAGTCGTCGCCGGCGAGGAGCTTCTGCAGCGGCTCGACCTTGTCGGGGCCGGTGACGAGCCAGACGATGCGGCGGGCGTCGTCGATCGCGGGGTAGGTGAGGGTCATACGGGGGTGGCCCTGGTACTCGCCTGTAATCGCGACGCGGCGGTCGCTGACCTCGAGGACGGGGTCGCCCGGCACCAGCGAGGCGGTGTGGCCGTCGGGGCCGAGGCCGAGGTGGACGAGGTCGAAGCGCTCGGGGAGCGAGGACTCGTACTCGCGCGCGGCGGCGTCGAGGTCGCGCTGGGTGACCGGCATCGGCCGCAGGGTGGCCTGGTGGTCCATCGAGAGGCCGAGGACCATGTGGGTGAGGTTGCGGTCGGGGCTGCCAGGGGAGGCGACGCGCTCGTCGACCTGGAAGAGCTCGGTCTTCTCCCAGGGCATCGCCTCGAGTTCGCCGAGGATCGCCAGCATCGCCCAGGGCGAGCGGCCGCCGCTCATTGCCAGTGTGAAGTGGTTGCGCTCGGCCGCCGCCTCGTCCCCGGCGGCGGCGATCAGCTCGGCGGCGCGACGCGCAGCGGCCTTTTCGTCGCCGGCGACCTCGAGCTCGATCGGCACCTCAGCTCGCCTTCTCATCGTGCCCGCCGAACTGTTTGCGCATTGCCGAGAGGACTTTGTCGCCGAAGTCGCCCAGCCCGCGCGAGTAGAAGCGCTCGTGCAGGGCGGTGGTCAGGACCGGCGTCGGCACGCCCTCGTCGATTGCCGCGATCGCCGTCCAGCGCCCCTCGCCGGAGTCGGAGACGCGGCCGGTGAACTCCTCCAGGCCGGGGGACTCCTGCAGCGCCGCCGCGGTCAGGTCGAGCAGCCAGGAGCCGATCACGCTGCCGCGGCGCCAGACCTCGGCGACCTCGGGAAGGTCGAGGTCGTACTGGTAGTACTCGGGGTGGTCGAGCGGCGCCGTCTCGGCGTCGGCCTCGCGCTTCACCTTGCCGGCGTCGGCGTTCTGGAGGATGTTCAGGCCCTCGGCGTAGGCGGCCATGACCCCGTACTCGATCCCGTTGTGGACCATCTTCACGAAGTGGCCGGCCCCGTTCGGGCCGCAGTGGAGGTAGCCGTTCTCCGAGGGAGAGGGGTCGCCCGAGCGGCCGGGGGTGCGCTCCGCCGACTCGACCCCTGGAGCGAGGCTGGCGAAGATCGGGTCGAGCCGCTCCACCGCCCGGTCGGGGCCGCCGATCATCAGGCAGTAGCCGCGCTCGAGCCCGAAGACGCCGCCGCTGGTGCCGCAGTCGACGTAATCGATCCCCTGCTCGCCGACCTTCGCTGCGCGGCGGATGTCGTCGCGGTAGTAGGAGTTGCCGCCGTCGACGATCGCGTCGCCGGACTCCAGCACCGCGGCGACGTCGTCGACCGTCTTCTCGGTGATCTCGCCCGCCGGGACCATCACCCAGACCGAGCGCGGCGCGCTCAGCTTCGCGGCCATGTCCTGCAGCGAGGAGGCGCCCTTGGCACCATCGCCTTGCAGCTGCGAGACGGCGTCGGGGTTGACGTCGAAGGCGACGATCTCATGGCCGTCGCGCATCAGGCGCCTGGCCATGTTGGCCCCCATCCGTCCGAGGCCGACGATTCCTAGTTCCATGAGACCTCCGCGGTAGGGGTGGGTGGCACTGCGAGCATCGTACTTTCGCGAATCCGCGTCAGTGTCCGCATATCGGACTTTCTCGCGGACTCGGCGCATGGAGTGGATAGCCTGCGGCCGATGAGCGACGCGGCCGACGCGCTGGCGATCTTCGGGATCAGCGGCGACCTGGCGAAGAAAATGACCTTCCGGGCGCTCTACAAGCTGGAGGAGCGCGGCAAGCTCGACTGCCCGATCGTCGGCGTCGCGATCGACGAGTGGGACGACGAGCAGCTGCGCCAGCACGCGCGGGACGCGATCGGCGCCACCATCGCCGAGCCCGACGAGGACGTCTTCTCCCGGCTCGCGGCGCGGCTCACCTACGTCCAGGGCGACTACGGCGACGCCACCACCTTCGAGCGGGTCGGGAAGGCCCTCGGCGAGACGAAGAATCCCGTCTTCTACCTGGAGATCCCGCCCTCGCTATTCGCCACCGTCGTCCAGGGGCTCGGCGCGGCGGGCCTAACCGAGAACGCCCGCGTGGTGATCGAGAAGCCCTTCGGCCGCGACCTCGAATCGGCGCGCGAGCTCAACTCCGAGCTCTGCTCGGTCCTGCGCGAGGAGCAGATCCTCCGCATCGACCACTACCTCGGCAAGGAGCCGGTGCTCGACATCACCTACCTGCGCTTCGCCAACGCGATCCTCGAGCCGGTCTGGAACCGCGAGCACGTCTCCCACGTGCAGATGACGATCGCCGAGAACTTCGGGGTCGACGACCGCGGCCGCTTCTACGACGCGGTCGGGGCGATGCGCGACGTCATCCAGAACCACGCCCTGCAGGTGCTGGGGATCGTCGGCATGGAGCCGCCGACCGGCAACAGCCCCGACAGCGTCCGCGACAAGAAGCTCGAGTTCTTCAAGGCGATGTGCGCCGCGGACCCGAAGCGCTACGTGCGCGGCCAGTACGACGGCTTCCTCGACGTGAAGGACGTGGCACCCGGCTCGCAGACCGAGACCTTCGCCGCGGTCGAGCTCGCGGTCGACAACTGGCGCTGGGCGGGGGTGCCGTTCTTCGTCCGCGCCGGCAAGAACCTGCCGGTCAAGGTGAGCGAGGTGAGCGTCTTCTTCAAGCGGCCGCCGCGGCTCGGGGTCGGCCGGGGCAAGACGCCGGAACCGAACCAGCTGACGATCCGGATCGAGCCGAAAGCCGGCGCGCGGATTCGCCTCTACGCGAAGCAGGCCGGCGAGGAGACCTTCCAGGCCGCCGACATGGAGGTCCTGTTCGAGAAAGTTCCGGGCGAGGACCCCGAGCCCTACGAGCGCCTGCTCGGCGACGCCCTCGCCGGAAATCACCAGCTCTTCACCCGCCAGAGCGCGATCGAGGAGACCTGGCGGGTGGTCCAGCCCCTGCTCGACGAGCCGGGGCCGGTGCTCCCCTACGAGCCTGGGACCTGGGGGCCGGACGAGGCCGTGAAGCTGCTCCGCGGGACGGGCCAGTGGGCCTCGCCCTGGCTGCCTGCCGACTGAATCCCTAGCTGCTTGCTAGGTTTTCGGGCACCCTAATTAGGGTCGCCTAATCAGACGCCGCTCGAAAGCCCTGTCTCTTCCATGTCCCCGCTCACCCGTCGCCGCCTGCTGACCTCCGCCGGGGTCGGCGCCGCCGGCCTCGGCCTCGGCGCCGGGGGATATCTGCTCGGCCAGGAGAGCGCCGAGGCAAACGGCGACGGCACCGGCAGCGTCCCCTACTACGGTGAGCACCAGGCCGGAATCGCGACCGCCGCCCAGGACCGTCTCCACTTCGCAGCCTTCGACCTGCTGAGCGAAGACCCGGCGGAGCTGCGCGAGTTGATGCGGGCCTGGACCGTGGCGGCGGCGGAAGCGACGGCAGGGGACATGGTCGGCAACGTCAACGACGTGCAGCTGGCGCCGCCCGACGACACCGGCGAGACCGTCGGCCTCCTCCCCTCCCGCCTCACCGTCACCTTCGGCTTCGGCCCGAGCCTGTTCGACAAACCCGGGCTGGGGCTGGCGGGCAGGCGCCCGGCGGCGGCGCAGCCGCTGCCGCCGCTCCCCGCGGACGAGCTGAGCCCGGCCGAAAGCGGCGGCGACATCTGCATCCAGGCCTGCTCCGACGATCCCCAGGTCGCCTTCCACGCGGTCCGCAACCTGGCCCGGATCGGCCGCGGCACGGTGGCGATGCGCTGGTCGCAGCTCGGCTTCGGCCGCACCGCCTCGACCAGCCGCAGCCAGGACACGCCGCGCAACCTGATGGGGATGAAGGACGGCACCGCAAACATCCGCGCCGAGGACACCGAGGCGATGGACGAGTTCGTCTGGGTGGGACGCGAGGGCCCGGCCTGGATGCGTGGCGGCAGCTACCTCGTCAGCCGCCGGATCCGGATGCTGCTCGAGGTCTGGGACCGGACCTCCCTGCTGGACCAGGAGCGGACGATCGGCCGCCACAAGTACAGCGGCGCCCCGCTCGGCGGGTCCGACGAGTTCGAACCGCTGCCGCTCGAGGCCGAGCGGGGCGGCCACCCCGTGATCCCGCCCGACGCCCACGTCCGCCTCGCCTCGGCGAAGGAGAACGGCGGCGCCCGCATCCTCCGTCGCGGCTACTCGTTCACCGACGGCGTCGACGAGAGCCTCGGCGAGCTCGAAGCCGGGCTCTTCTTCATCAGCTTCCAGCGCAATCCCGAGCAGTTCGTCGCGATCCAGCGGCAGCTCGGCTCGATCGACGCGCTCAACGAGTACATCAAGCACGTCGGCAGCGCCCTCTTCGCCGTGCCACCCGGAGCCGCCCCCGGCGGCTACGTCGGCGAAGCGCTGCTGTCCTGAACCAGTCGTAACCGACAAGGAGAAACGCACCACATGCACCGAAATCTCGTCCGAACCATGCTCTGCCTGGCAGCCGCCGGCTCGCTGGCGCTGTTCGCCGCCGCCTGCAGCTCCAGCGACGACGACACCACTTCTGGATCCACCGAGGCCGAGCTGCTGAGCTTCACGGTGACCGACGCCGGCTGCGACCCGATCGACGCCGAGGCAGCCGCCGGGCCGATCACCTTCGAAGCCGAGAACGGCGGCACCTCCCAGGTCAACGAGCTGGAGATCCTCGACGGGGAAACGGTTCTCGGCGAGGTGGCCAACATCGCCTCCGAGGGCGACAGCGGCACCATGTCCCTCACCCTCGAGCAGGGCGAATACACGATCCTCTGCCCGGGCAGCGACGGCGACGCCGGCACCCTCACGGTCAGCGGCGAGCTGGAAACCGCGAACAGCCCGGCGGTCGAAGAAGCGGTCGAGAACTACCGCGCCTACCTGGAGGAAAACACCGCCGAGTTGGTCGAGGCGACGGAACCGTTCGTCGCCGCGGTCGTCGCCGGCGACATCGCCGAGGCGAAGTCCCTCTACCCCGCCGCCCGCATCCCGTACGAGCGGATCGAGCCCGTGGCCGAGTCCTTCGGCAGCCTCGACCCCCGCATCGACGCGCGTGAAAACGACGTGCCGGCGAGCGAATTCGAAGGCTTCCACCGGCTCGAGAAAGCCCTCTGGGAAGAAGAAAGCCTGAAGAGGATGGCGCCGGTCGCCGAACAGCTGCTGGCCGACGTCGAAGGACTGGCCGAAAAGGTGAAGACGGTCGAACTGCAGGCGGTGCAGATCGCCAACGGTGCCAACGAGCTGCTGGCCGAGGTCTCGGCTTCGAAGATCACCGGCGAGGAGGAGCGCTACTCGCACATCGACCTGGTCGACTTCGAGGCCAACGTCGAAGGCTCCGAGGCCGCCTTCGAAGCGGTGAAGCCGCTGCTCGACGAAAGCGACCCCGACCTGGCGGGCGAGATCGAAGCCGACTTCAAGATGGTCTTCAACTCGCTTGAGCCCTATCGGACCGCGGACGGGTTCGTCCCGTACACGGACCTGACGCAGGCCGACACCAAGAAGCTGGCGGTGGCTATCGACACCCTGGCGGAGAAGCTGAGCCTGGTGCCGGCGGCCATCGCCTCCAGCGAACACGGATAGGGACGGGCCGCTCGGCCGGCGGGTCCTGTCGCCGCAGGGGACCCACCCCCTCCTGCAACTGCGCAGGAGGGGGTCCCCCCTACGACGCCACCCGCCGGAGGGGCCGCAAAGTCCGAGGGACGGACCGCGGTGCTGCCGGAGAGATGCCTAAGGTTGCTCGCCCATGGTGGAAGCCGGTCAGAGAGCTGATGAGTTGCTGCGTGAGCTCGGCTATGCCGAGTGGCGGGCTGGGCAGCGGGAGGCCGTCGTTGCCGCGCTGGAAGGACGGGACAGCCTCATCGTTATGCCGACGGGCGGGGGGAAGAGCCTCTGTTACCAGTTGCCTGGTCTCGCCTCTGAGAAGTTGACGATCGTGGTCAGCCCGCTGATCGCCCTGATGCGGGACCAGTGGGGGAAGCTGAGCCGGCAGGGCCACAGCGTCGTGATGATCACCTCCGGGATGGAAGACTGGGAGGCCTCCGAGGCGCTGGAGAAGGTGCGTGGAGAGGCGCGGATCGTCTACTGCGCGCCGGAGCGGTTTGCATCGGGCGTCTTCCTCGAAGCGCTCGCCTGCCGCCAGGTCGACCTGATCGCGGTCGACGAGGCGCACTGCGTCTCTGAGTGGGGGCATGACTTCCGGCCCGACTACCTGCGGCTGCCCGAGGTGGTCGAGCGGCTGGGGCGGCCGACGGTGATGGCCTGCACGGCGACGGCGACGGTCCCGGTCGCGCGCGAGATCGCATCGCGCTTCGCGATGCGGGAGCCGCTCCAGGTCCGCGCCGGCTTCGACCGGCCGAACCTCTCCTTCGACGTCGTCGCGCTCGAGGGCAAGGGCTCGACGGCGCGCCGCCAGGCGCTGCTCGAGAAGGGCCTGCACGACCCGGCGAACCGGCCGGCGATCGTCTACTGCGGCACCCGCAAGCAGACCGAAGAGGTCGCGGCGGAGCTGCGCGACGCCGACGTCGCCGCGGTCGCCTACCACGCCGGCCTGGCACCCGAGCAGCGGACGGCGATCCAGGAACGGTTCATGGCCACCGACACCGGCGTCATCTGCGCGACCAACGCCTTCGGGATGGGCGTCGACAAGGCCGACGTGCGATCGGTCTGGCACGTGACGATCCCGACCAGCGTCGAGGCCTACTACCAGGAGGCCGGGCGCGCCGGGCGCGACGGCCTCCCCTCCCGGGCGGTGATGCTGGCGCTGAAAGCCGACCTCGGCCGCCTCGTCCGCTTCAACGAACAGCGCGCCGGCGACCCCGACCTGGCCGTCGCCCGCGAGCGCGGCTGGCGCGCCTACCACGTGATCAAAGACTTCATCTACGGCACCGAGTGCCGCCGCCGCGCCCTCCTCGACCACTTCTCGGACAGCACCGCGGGCGCGCCGCTCGACCGCTGCTGCGACGTCTGCGACATGCTCGACTGGCTGCCCGACCCGGACACGATCGCGGTCCGCAGCTCGAAGCGCAGCGCAGCCAAGTCCGCGCCCGCGCCCGACCTCTCCCCCGCCGACGCGCCGCTCTTCGAGGCGCTGAAAGCGTGGCGCCTGGGCGCCGCGGCCGACAAGCCCGCTTTCACCGTCGCCAGCAACAAAACCCTGACCGCGATCGCCGCGGTTCGCCCCGGCGACGAGACCGCGCTGCTGGCGATCAGCGGCGTCGGCCCGGCCTTCATCGAGAAGTACGCGCCAGAAGTGCTCGAGATCGTCGCCGAGCACGCCCAGCCGCTCGCCGCCTGACTCGCGGTTCCTTACGGTCGCTGAGCGTCCGAAAGGAACCACGCAACGCAAAGCCGGTTGCATCGTCACGCCTCCGGAGAAGGCGGGTGCCCTCCGCTTGCCACCATGGAGCGCTCCGGTGCCCGGCCCGTCGACGTCACGTATCGCCCTCGCGGTTGCCCTTGCCAGCGCGCTCGCGCTGGTCGTCTTCGCTGCGCCCGCCGCCGCCTTCAGCCCGCTGCTACCGCCCGGCAAGAAGGTCTACTGGGGTGTCTCGGACACCGGCGACCCGGCCGACTTCGGGCAGTTCTCGAGCGACCTGAACAAGCACCCGGCGGTGATCCAGTCCTTCCGTACCTGGGGGACCGACTTCGACGAGGTGATCACTCGCTGGCAGATCGCCCGGGCGCGGCCGATGATCCACCTCACCACCGCCGACAACAACGACGGCCACGAGCTGATCACCCCGGCGCAGATCGCCGCCGGCGCCGGCGACCGCTACCTGGTCCGCCTCAACAAGCTCTTCTACGAAAAGGGGATGCGGGCCTACGTGCGGCCGCTCGGCGAGCCCAACCGCTGCCTCAACGTCTACGCCGCCTACGACTGCGCCGGCGCCTCGCGCGGCCCCGAGCACAGCCCGCGCGCCTACAAACAGGCCTTCCGTCGCATCTACGTCGTCGTCCACGGCGGCGGCAGGGCGCGGGAGATCAACCGCCGCCTCGCCGAAGCCGGCCTGCCGCCGCTGACCGTCAACGTACGGGCGCTGCCGAAGTCCCCCGTGGCGATCGTCTGGAGCCCGCTCCCCGCCGGCTCGCCGACCGTCCCCCACAACAGGCCGAAGCACTTCTATCCCGGCTCGCGCTGGGTTGACTGGGCCGGCACCGACTTCTACTCCGGCTACCCCGAATGGAAGGCGCTGACCGGGCTCTACCGCCGCTTCTCCGGCAAGCCGTTCGCGATCACCGAGTGGGCGGTGGAAAGCGGCGACGACCCGAGCTTCGTCGACAAGCTCTTCGCCTGGGTGAAAACCCACCGCCGCACCAGGATGCTCGTCTACTACCAGGACTTCGGCGACAGCAACAGCTACCGTATCCAGAACTACGGATCTAGCTTGAACGTCCTCCGCGCCCGCCTCCACTCCGGGCTTTTCCCGGCTTACGCGCGGGGCGCGCCTCACCTACCGCCGCCACCCCCCGGTGGGGTTGGAGCGCCGTGATCGACGAGTAGCCGGTCAGGTAGATCCGCCGGCCGTCGGAAATCACCGGCGTGTAGGTGCCCTTCGGGTAGCGGAAGACGCGCTTGCCGCTCCTCATCATGAAGCCGCTCGTCGTTTTGTTGGTGAACTCGGCGACATAGACGATGTCCCCGATCGCCGAGAGCGAGCCGACCACCTGGCCGCCGGCCGAGCGGCTCCAGCGGACGCTGCCGTCCTTGGCGTCGAGCGCGTAGACGTTGCCGTCGAAGGAGCCGATGAAGACGGTCGGTGGGCTGTGCCGGGTATTGGCGACGGTCGGGCCCGAGTAGGCGTAGCCGCCGGTCGAGTAGGACCAGGCGAGCTCGCCGTCGGTGGTGTCGTAGCTGTAGACGCGGGCGTCGTTGTTGCCGACGTAGACCCGGCCGTAGGCGACCGCCGGGGTCGAGTAAAAGGCGCCGGAGCCGCCGAAGCCGGGCCCGAGTGAGCCGCTCTGCCAGACCAGCTTGCCGCTCTTGGCGTCGACCGCGTTCATGTAGCCGCCGTAGTCGCCGACGAACAGCTTGCCGTCGGAGTAGGCCGGGGCGGACTTGATCGGGCCGCCGAGGGGGTCGACCAGCGGACCTGGCCTTTGCCGGTGCTGAGCGCGAACAGTTCTCCGTTCTCGCAGCCGAAGTAGACGGTGCGATTGACGATCACCGGCGAGGACTCGGCCCGCCCCGGCAGGTTCCGTTTCCAGATCGTCTTGCCGGTTTTCGCGTCGAGCTTGACGATGTGGCCGGGGACGAGGTTGACGATGTAGAGGCGGTGTTTGTAATACGCCGGCGAGGAGGCGTTGAGGCGGCCGATCCGCCGTTTCCAGAGTGGGTTCCCGGTGTCGGCGTCGAGCGCGTAGGCGAAGCCGCTGTTGTTGACGAAGTAGAGCTTGCCGCCGACGTAGATCGGCGGGAACTCGAGCAGCGGCCGGTCGGTGAAGCGCCAGAGTTTGTCGAAGGGCGGCTTCACTCCCTTCACCGGTAGGTAGCGGGTCCGGGCCGGGTTGAACCCGAAGACCGGCCAGTTGACCGTCTTCGGCTCCTTCGGCGGCGGCGGCTTCTGCGGTTCGAAGTTTTCGATCGCGGCCTGGTTGTGGACGTCGCCGGGCCGCTTCAGGAGCTCGTAGGCGACGATCGCGCCGCTGACGACGATCGCCAGGGCGAGGAACGCCATGACCAGCATCTGATTCGAGCGGTCCGAGAGGTGGAGCTCGAGGAAACGCCTAACGCGCATCGGCAGCGCGGCGCTCCGACTCTTTCGAGACCCCGGCGATCAGATCCCTGATCGCTTTCTTCAGGATCGCCATGAAGACCGGCCCGGCGAGCGGGATCGTCGGCGTCGTCTTAACCGCGTAGGTGATCTCGGTGCCGCCGTCCTGCGGGCGCAGCTCGACGGTCCCGACGTGGTCGCGGACCGGCAGGCCGGAGAGGATCTTGTACGAGAAGCGGTTCGGCCGTTCGTAGGCGATCACCTCCTCGCGCATCGGCGGCCCGGGCAGGGCGCTGAGCACGCGGATCGCGCCGAGGCCGTTGGGCGCGGGCTCGCCCTCGCGCTCCAGCGTGGCCTTGCGCAGGGGAGTGATCTCGGTGTAGCGCCGGTGGTCGGTGAGGACGTCGAAGACGACCTCGGGCGGGGCGGCCGCCTGGCGCACGTAAGTGAAGCTCGCCATCGCCGACAGGCTACGTGAGGCGCCAGCGCCGCGGGTCCGTGCCCTCGACGGGCTCGACCTCCTCGGCGATCGCCAGGTGGTCGAGGCAGGAGCGGACGATCTGCAGGACCCAGGCGCTGGCCGGGGTCCTGACCATCTCGGGGCCGATGATCTCTTCGACGATCTCGAAGGCGGTGCGCTCCTCGCCGCCGGCCAGCGCCGCCCGCACTTTGTCGAGCAGCTCGGCGACCTGGCGGCGGGACTCGGAGATCTTCGCCTCGGGGTCGCGGAAGGTGCGGCCGTGGCCCGGCAGGACGAGGTCGACGTCGAGGCCCTCGACCTCGTCGAGGCCGGTGAGGAATTCGCCCACCGGGTCGGGGCTGTGGCCGTAGTCGAAGAAGAGGACCGTGCGCCCGAGCAGGTGGTCGCCGGAGATCAGCAGCTTGCGCTCGGGCTGGTGGAGGACGACGTGGGATGGGGCGTGGCCGGGGGTCTCGTGGACCTGCCAGACGCCGAGGTCGGTCTCGACCTCCACCCCCGGGACGAGCTCGCGATCGGGCTCCCTGAGGACGTCGATCCCGGATTCCTCGTCGCTGCGGGCCTCGCGGTAGCGTTCCAGCGCCGCCAGCGGCACGCCGCTCTCGCGCGCCACCTCGATCCGCGCCTCGAGCGCCGCCTGCGGGTCGTCGGCGAGCAGCCGCACGTGCTCCCAGCGGGGATGCATCCAGAGCTCGCATCCGGCCCGCTCGGCGATTGCCCCGGCGAGCCCGTAGTGATCGGTGTGAGAATGGGTGCAGACGACCAGCTGCACGTCCTCGACCCCGAAGCCGGCCTGAGCGAGCGCCAGGTCGAGCTGCCGCAGCCGGCCCTTGCCACCCATCCCGGTGTCGAACATGACGATGCCGCCGTCGTGGGCCAGCGCCCAGGCATTGCCGTGCGGGACCCCGGGCCAGGGGAGCGGTAGGCGCAGGCGCCAGATGCCCGGCATCAAGCGTTCAGTCCGCGGCGCCTCCGCTCGTCCGTCACTGGCCACGCAGCCAATCCTTTCAGAGCGCCTGTCTCCTAGGGACGCTCGAACTCCTGCATCGCGCCGGCCGCGGCGAAACAGGCGGCGCCGCTGAAGGTCGCCCAGTTGGCGATCCCGATTGCCAGCGCGTCGCCGGTCTCGGGGCGGACGAAGGCGGCGATCCCGGCGGCCATAAACAGCGCCGAGCCGACCTGGTTGACGATCACGATCCACCAGCCGAGGTCGGCGCGCCGGCCGCGCGGCCGGTCGCGGTGCATCTCGGTCAGGGCAAGGTGGCCGGAGACGAGGAAGAGGACGCAGCCGATGATTTCCGGCGACCAGACGAGACGGTGCAGCTGCGCGATGGTGAGGTCTCCGACCAGCGCCACCGCCAGGCTGGCCCCGAAGTAAAGGGTGCCGACGAAGAGCGCGACGGCGCTCGCCCAATCCAGCCGCCCGGGCTCAGTCGACCACCAGCGCCACTCGGGAGCCCGCACCACCCCATCCGCCCCTGCCTCCCGAGGCGCATTCGCAACCTGCAGCACCGACGCGTAGCCGCCAGTGGTGAAGAACACCCCACCGACCATGAACACGGCCGCGGCGAGCCTCGGCCCCCCAACATGCGCCTGCGCCAACAGCGCCCCAAGTGAGAACAGCGACCCACCGACCACGAAAGCGGTAGCCGCAACCGCATTGATCCGCGTCAGCCGCCTCTTCGTCGACCCATCGGCCTCGGCCCGCGAGCCAGCTGGACCACCATCCCCGCTGCGCAGTACCCCCCGCTTGCGCAGGGTCCGCCGATCGAGAGCCATCGCCGCAGCGTATTCAGACCTTCACCGCGGATGGCAGGAGGGGGCGGGGTGCCTCTTCCAGACACACAACAACGAGCCAATGGCGAGATGTGTCTGGAAGGGGCA
>Ga0307280_10000031_pt1 | contig 35971 bp, 33 predicted proteins | sample ER_DNA_119_FD_194479 | JGI IMG/M metagenome (GOLD analysis project Ga0307280, IMG submission 194479) | Bulk soil microbial communities from the East River watershed near Crested Butte, Colorado, United States - ER_DNA_119 | ecosystem: Environmental > Terrestrial > Soil > Floodplain | place...
TGACCGCGTTCTTCCCCGGGGCACTCGGCTCCTGGGGGTTCGTCGACCGCATCAAGCTGACCCTGCAGCGAAAATTTACCCGCCACGGCGTCCAGCGCAGCTATTTCAACTCGAGCTGCCCCGCACCCGGGCGCGCGAAGCTGACCAGCTTCAACCTCGCCAGGGCCAGCTTCTTCTTTGCCGAAAAGGACCCGATATCCCTCGACGTCACGAAGATCTGCGGGGTGGAGGAATGAGGGTGCGCCTGGGCCTGATTGTCGCCATCGTGACGCTGATTGCGATCGGCGCCTCACCGGTTGCCCGGGCGACCTACGACCCCCTCGGCTCCGGCGCCACGGTCTTCCGCCTCGACAAGGGCTTTCTCCGCGTTTTGCAGAAGCACGGGGTCAAGCTGGCGACCCGCGAAGGGGCCGCCTTCAAGTCTGGTTCTCTCCGGTTCCCGGTTTCGGGTGGCAAATTCGATCCCCGGACTAGGGAAGGGACGGTGGAGCATGGGGGCCTCGTGCGCTTCCAGCGAGGCCGTCGCTCGATTTCCATGAAACGGCTGCAGCTGAAAACGACCCGCCGCAGCTCTCCGTTCGTGGCGAAGCTGGCGGGCGGGCAACTGAAGTTGGGCGCGGTGAGACAGCTCACCGTCGGCCGCAGCGGTTTCGCGAACGAGGTCACGGTCTCGTCCCTGCGACTCTCGGCCAAGTTCGCCGACCGGCTGTCGAAACGCCTGCGTCTTCGCGATGTCTTCCAGGAGGGAATGCCGATGGGTTCGGCGGTCACGAGAGCAATCCCGGCGACGGTGGCGATCCTGCCCAAGACCGGCGTTCAGCTCGAGCTCGACACCGGCATCGCGGCGAAGCTGAACGAACTGCACGTTGCGGTGAACCCGATCTTCCCGGCCGAACGCCCGAGCCTGTTCACGCTGCCGATCTTCAGCGGCAAGCTGGCCCTCGACTTCAGCTCCGGCTTTCTCCAGCTCCAGGGTGGCATCGAATTCATCGAGCTCGGCAGCGGTCAGGCGATCTGGCGCGAACCGCGTATCGACCTCGGCGCCGCCTCTTTCGGTCCGGAAGTCGACGTCGAGCCCTCGCCTCCCTTTGCGGGGAAGGCCGGACCGCTCACCGTCGCCGGGCTAGACCTCTCCGGCGGTACGAGCGCGACGAACCCCGCGCACCGAACGCTCACGGTCAGTGGCGCCCCCCTGATCCTTCCGGAGTCGACCGCCGCCCTCTTCAACGAAGTCTTCGCCAAGCCTCAAGAGAAGGAGAACGTCTTCTCCCCGGGTGAATTCCTCGGCCGGCTCTCCTTCGTCGCCGAGGCGCAGTAGGGCGGTCCCTACAGCCCCATCGTCTTACCGATGATCTCCTTCATGATCTCGTCGGTGCCGCCGCCGATCGGGCCGAGGCGGGCGTCGCGGACGGCGCGCTCGATTCCGTACTCGCGCATGTAGCCGTAGCCGCCGTGGATCTGCAGCGACTGGTCGGCGATCTCGAGGACGGCGCGCTGGGTGACCAGCTTCGCCATCGAGACCTGCTGGATGCAGTCGTGGCCCTCGTGGAAGAGGCGCAGGGCGTTGTAGGTGAGGGCGCGGCTGGCCTCGGCCTTGGTTGCCATCTCGGCGACGTGGTGGCGGATCGCCTGGAACTTGCCGATCGGGCGGCCGAAGGCTTCGCGCTCTTGGGCGTAGGCGACGGTGATCTCGATCAGACGCTGCATCGCGCCGACGGCGCCGATCGCCATCAGCAGGCGCTCCCAGGCGAAGTTGAACATGATCAGCCTGAAGCCGCCGTTCTCCTCGCCGAGCAGGTTCTCGGCCGGGACCTCGACGTCGGAGAAGGAGATTTCGCCGGTGTCGGAGGAGTGCCAGCCCATCTTCTCCAGCTTGGCGCTGACCTCGTAGCCAGGCATCTCGCTCTCGAGGACGAGGAAGGAGATCCCGCCGTGGCCGCCCTCCTCGCGGGTCTTGCAGGCGCAGACGAGGAAGTCGGCGCGGACGCCGTTGGTGATGAAGGTCTTGGCGCCGTTGACGACGTAGCCGTCGCCGTTGCGCACGGCGGTGGTGGAGAGGGAGGCGACGTCGGAGCCGGCGCCGGGCTCGGTGATCCCGAGGGCGCCGATCTTCTCGCCGGCGATCCCCGGTACCAGCCAGCGCTGCTTCTGCTCGGCGGTGCCGAAGTTGAAGATCGGCGGCATCGCGATCGAGGCGTGGGCGTTGAGCCCGGCGGCGACGCCGCCCGAGCCACCGGAGCGGGCCAGCTCCTCGACCCAGATCGCATCGTGCAGATGCGTACCGCCCTGGCCGCCCAGCTCCTCCGGGAACTTCAGCCCGAGGAAGCCCAGCTCGGCGCAGCGGGCGAACAGCTCCCGCGGGAATTCCCGCGCCGCCTCCCACTCGTCGACGTTCGGCGCGATCTCCTTCTGCACGAAGCGGGAGACGGTCTCCCGCAGCTCCTCGTGCTCGGCGCCGAAGGGCGGCAGGGTGGCGCGGGCGCCGCTGTCCTTGACGACGGTCATCCCGCGTCCTCGTCGGTCACGCCGTCCTCGACCGCGTGCGCCGGTGCCTCCCAGTCCTCGAGCATCCGGTAGCCGCGCCCCTCGTAGTCGAACCCGAGCAGGTCGCCCTGCGGGTTCTTCCTGCCGCCGTGGTGGTAGGCGCGGACCTCGGCGATCCTGCCGTCACGGATCAGGAACCACTCGGCGCCGCGGTCGAGGCGCTTGTCGCCGCTCTGCGGGTCGCGCCAGGTCATCGTCCACTCGATCGCGACCTGGTCCCCGGCCTCGATCAGGTTCTCGATGTACCACTGGGCATCGATCGAGGCGACGCCGAGCGCGGCGAGATCGCCGATCGTCTTCGCCCCCTCGTGCGGGCCGAGCCGCGTGTAGTAGTGGACCGCGTCGGCGGTGAAGTGCGACGACACCGCGACGGCGTCGCCGCCGTTCAACGCCTCGTAGTAGGAGCGGACCCGCTCGGCCCCGGTCATGGGCCCTACAGCCCGTAGCTCTTGCCGATCACGTCGAGCATGACCTCGTCGGTGCCCGCCCCGATGCGGTTGAGGCGGACGTCGCGGTAGGCGCGCTCGATCTCGTACTCCTTCATGTAGCCGTAGCCGCCGAGGATCTGGATGCACTCGTCGGCGACCTCGCAGGCAATGCGCGAGGAGAAGAGCTTGGCCATCGTGATCTCCCGCACCGGGTACTCGCCGTTGGCGAAGCGCCAGGCGGTCGCATAGGTGAACTGCTTCGCCGCCTCGGTCTTGGTCGCCATCTCGGCGAACTTGTGGCGGATCGCCTGGAACTTGCCGATCGGGCGGCCGAAGGCTTCGCGGTCCTTGGCGTACTCGAGGGTCTTCTCGATCATCCGTTCGCAGCCCGCGTGCGAGCCGGCGGCGGCGACCAGCCGCTCGCCCTGGAGCTCCCAGGCGATGTGGTAGAAGCCCTTGCCGACCTCGCCGAGCACCGCGTCGGCGGGGACGCGGACGTCTTCGAAGGCGAGTTCGCCGGTGTCTGAGGCGTGCATCCCCATCTTCTCCAGCTCGGCGGAGACGGTGAAGCCGGGGACCTTCTCGCCGTTCTCGTCGCGCAGGTCGACGATGAAGAGGGTGATGCCGGCGTGGCGCTCGTCCGGGTCGGTCTTGCAGACGAGGACGATGAAGTCGGCCCGCGGGCCGTTGGTGATGAAGGTCTTGGAGCCGTTGATGACGTATTCGTCGCCATCGCGCAGCGCCGTGGTGCGGATGCCGGCGACGTCGGAGCCGGCGCCGGGCTCGGTGATCCCGAGGGCGCCGACCTTTTTGCCCTCGAGGCCCGGTTCGAGGTACTTGCGCTTCTGCTCCTCGGTGCCGAGCAGGTGGATGGGGGGGAGGACCATGTCGCTCTGCACCGCAAAGCCCATGTTGGTGCCGCCAGAGCCGGAATAGCTCATGCACTCGGCCCGGACCAGGGAGTAGAAGTAGTCGCCGCCCTGGCCGCCGTACTCCTCCGGGAAGCAGAGGCCGAGGAAGCCGAGCTCGCCCGCCCGTTCCATCGCCGAGGTCGGCCAGTAGGTGTCCTCCCACTCGTTGCGGTGGGGCCAGAGCTCCTTCTTCACCCACGACTCCATCGACTCGCGCAGGTCTTCGTGCTCCTGGCTGAAAATGAAGTGCTTGCGCCCTGCTGCGTGGTCGGGCTTGATGACGCTGGAGCCATCGGTCGCGGTCGCCACTGGTCTCTCTCCTCCTGGTGAATTGCGGGACCGCATCGGCCCCCGAATGCGAAGTGGACAGTAGCACTTCCTACTTTCAGTTCAGTGCTATGGTCCGCGCCGATGACCCAGGGAGATCAGCAGTGGAACGGCGAGAAGGTCGCCTACGAGGTGGCCGACGGTGTCGCCACGGTGACGCTGAACGACCCGGAGAAGCGCAACATGCTCTCCGGCCAGATGCTGAGCGAGCTGGTGGAGGCGATGAAGCAGGCCAAAGCCTCCGAGGAGGTGCGCGCCGTCGTCCTCACCGGGGCCGGCGACAAGGTCTTCTGCGCCGGCGCCGACCTCGGCGGTTTCGCCGCCGACGTGCCGCTCGTCAGCAAACATTTTGCAACTGATCTTTTTCTCGAGTTCTTCCGGCTGATGCCGCGGCTCGGCAAGCCCTCGCTCTGCGCCGCCAACGGCCACGTCCTCGCCGGCGGCATGGGGCTGGCGCTCTCCTGCGACCTGGTCATCGCAAGAGAGGGAGCGACCTTCGGCACGCCGGAGATCAACGTCGGCGCCTTCCCCTACATGATCATGTCGATCATCTACCGCAACGTCCCGCGCAAGAAGGTCAACGAGATGATGCTGCTGGGCGAGCGGCTCTCGGCCGAGCAGGCGGTCGAGTTCGGGCTCGCCAACAAGGTGGTCCCGGCGGGCGAGTTCGACGCCGCGGTCTCCGAGTGGGCCACCAAGCTCGCCTCGAAGAGCCCGGTGCTGATGCGCCTCGGCCACGACGCGATGTACCGCCAGCAGGACATGGCGCTCGACGATGCGCTCGAGTTCCTCCGGTCGCAGCTCTCGCTCACCTTCACCACCGAGGACATCGTCGAGGGGGTCACCGCCTTCTTCGAGAAACGCGACCCGCAGTGGAAAGGACGCTAGTGGCGACCGAGGAGAAATCCCCGAACCTGCTGCCGGGCACCGCCCCGCTGGCGGACCTGACCGCGCAGCTGCACGAGCGGCGGGCGAAGGCCAGGCTCGGCGGCGGCGAGGAGAAGATCGCCAAGCAGCACGATCGCGGCAAGCTCACCGCCCGCGAGCGGATCGACCTGCTGGTAGACGAGGGGACCTTCGTCGAGCTGGGGATCCACGGCCGCCCGCACTTCGCCCAGCGGGCGATGGACGGGGTCGAGGCCCCCGCCGACGGCGTCGTCACCGGCTGGGGCGACGTCGACGGCCGCGCCACCTGCATCGCCGCCTATGACTTCACCGTGATGGCCGGCTCGATGGGGATGACCGGCGAGCTCAAGGTCACCCGTCTGCGCGAGATGGCGCTGCAGAAGCGGATGCCCTTCGTCTGGCTGCTCGACAGCGCCGGCGCCCGCATCCAGGAGGCGACCGGGTCGCTCTTCGCCGGCTCCGGCTTCCTCTTTCGCGAGGAGGTCGAAATGTCGGGCGTGATCCCGATGGTGGCGGCGATGATGGGGCCCTGCGCCGCCGGCACCGCCTACATCCCGGCCCTCTCGGACTTCGTGCCGATGGTCTCCGGCCAGGGCGCGATGGCGCTCGCCGGCCCGCACCTGGTCAAAGCGGTCACCGGCGAGGAGATCTCGATGGAGGACCTCGGCGGCGCCAAGGTCCACTGCCGCAAATCGGGAGTGGGCGACCTCGAGGTCGCCGACGACGAGGAGTGCATCGCTTCGGTGCGCAAGTACCTCTCCTACTTCCCGGGGAACTGCGAGGAGCGGCCGCCGGTGATCGACGTGTCCGACCCGATCGAACGGGCCTCGGAGAAGCTGATGGAGATCGTCCCCGAGTCGCCGCGGCAGCCGTACGACATGTACGACGTGATCCGCGAGATCGTCGATGACGGCGACTGGTTCGACCTGAAGCCGAAGTTCGCCAAGAGCGTGATCACCTGCTTCGCTCGCTTCGGCGGCCAGCCGGCGGGGATCGTCGCCAACCAACCCAAGCACCTGGCCGGAATCCTCGACAACGACTCCGCCGACAAGGCCGCCCGCTTCATCAACCTCTGCGATGCCTTCAACATCCCGCTGGTCTTCCTCCAGGACGTCCCCGGCTTCATGGTCGGCTCGAAGGTCGAGCACGCCGGGATCATCCGCCACGGGGCGAAGATGCTCTACGCGGTCAGCCGCGCCACCGTCCCGAAGGTGACCGTCGTCGTCCGCAAGGCCTACGGCGCCGGGTACTACGTAATGTGCGGCAAGGCCTACGAGCCAGACCTGATCGTCGCCTGGCCGGGAGCCGAGATCTCGGTGATGGGCGCCGAGGGGGCGGTCGAAATCATCGGCCGCTCGGCGATCGAGGCATCCGACGACCCCGAGGCGACCCGCGAGGCGATGCTGAACGCGGTCCGCGCCCAGATCGACCCCTACATCGCCGCCGGCAACGCCGTGATCGACGACATCATCGACCCGCGCGAGACCCGCCAGACGATCGCGAAGGCGCTGCAGATGTCGAGGAACAAGCACGTCGAGAAGCCGAAGAAACGACACGGGGTGATGCCGGTATGACGGGGCGCTTTTGCAAACCATTGGTTGACAAAGTCGCCCAGGGAGGTGAGCAATGAGCTCTTTCGGCGACCCGGTGATCATCAGCTGCTCGATCAGCGGCGTGATCGCCAACCGCGACCAGTGCCCGGCGATCCCCTACACGCCGGAGGAGTACGCGGCGGAGGCGCGCCGCGCGGTCGACGAGGGTGCCTCGCAGATCCACATCCACGCCCGCAAACCCGACGGCACGCCCTCCTACGAGGTCGAGGACTTCCAGGCGATCACCGAGGCGATCCTCTCCGAGGTCGGCGACGTGATCGTCAACTACTCGACCGGCGCGATCGGGATCCCGATCGAGAAGCGGATCGAGTACCTGCGCGCCTGCAAGCCCGACGTCGCCGCGCTCAACATGAGCTCGATGAACTACGCGAAGTACTCGAAACGCCGCAAGGACTTCGTCTTCAAAACGGTCTTCGAGAACAGCTTCGACACGATCATCGAGTTCCTCACGGCGATGAAAGAGATCGGGATCAAGCCCGAGCACGAGTGCTTCGACTCCGGCCACGTCGCCAACCTCGACCCGCTGGTCGACATGGGCCTGCTGGAGCCGCCGTTGCAGATTTCGCTGGTGATGGGGGTGACCGGGGGCATCCGCCCGACGCCGCGCAACGTGACCCTGATGTCCGACCAGATCCCCGGTGGCCCCGAGGGGCCGAACCAGTGGCAGGTGATCGGCATCTCCCGCGACCAGTGGAAACTGCTCGCCTCCTCGCTGGTGCTGGGCGGCAACGTCCGCGCCGGGGTCGAGGACAACCTCTACCTGCCGAACGGGGAGATGTGCCGCTCCAATAGCGACCTGATCGCCAAGGCGCGGCAGATGGCTGAAGACATCGGCCGCCGCCCCGCCAGCGTCGCCGAGGCACGCGAGCAGCTGGGCGTGCCGAAACGGGCAGCGGCCTAGGCGGACCGTCCGATGGCGGACCTCCCTCTCAGCGACGTCAAGGTTCTCGACCTGACCCGCCTCTTGCCGGGCGGCTTCTGCTCGCTGCTGCTCGCCGACCTCGGCGCCGAGGTGCTGAAGGTCGAGGACACCGGCATGGGCGACTACATCCGCTGGGCGCCGCCCTACTACGGGACCGAGGAGCAGCAGGGGCTCGGCACCCGCTCCTCGCTCTACCTCTCGCTCAACCGCGGCAAGCGCTCGGTCCGCCTCGACCTCAAGTCCGAGGCCGGGAAGGAGGCGCTGCTGCGCCTCGTCGCCGCCCACGACGTCGTCCTCGACGGCTTCCGACCCGGCGTCCTCGACCGACTTGGCGTCGGCTACGAGCGGATGCGCGAGGCCAACCCGGCGGTCGTCTACTGCGCGATAACCGGCTACGGCCAGGACGGCCCCTACGCCCAGCGCGCCGGGCACGACATGAACTACCTCGGCCTCGTCGGACTGCTCGGCCTGACCGGGGCTAAGGACGGGCCGCCGGTGCAGTCGGCGGGACAGATCGCCGACCTCGGCGGCGGCGGCCTGATGGCCGCCTTCGGGGTGATGGCGGCGCTGCACGAGCGCCGGCGCTCAGGCGAGGGGCAGATGGTCGACGTCTCGATGGCCGACGGCGCCCTCTCCTGGCTGGCGATGGTCGCCGGCCGCTACTTCTGCGACGAAGAGGTGCCGCGGCGGGGCGAGCAGATGCTCGCTGGCGGGGTCATCTGTTACCTGCCCTACGAGGTCGCCGACGGCTGGGTCACCTGCGGCGCGCTGGAGCCGAAGTTCTGGGCCGCCCTCTGCGAAGGCGTCGGTCGCCCCGACCTGGTCGAGAAGCAGTTCGAGGCGCCGGGCTCCGACGCCTGGGAGGAGATCGCCGCCGTCTTCCGCTGCCGCAGCCGCGACGAGTGGCTCGCCTTCAACGACGAGCACGACTGCTGCATCGAGCCCGTTCTCGACCTCGACGAGGCGCTCGACTCCGACCTGGTGAGGGCCCGCGGGATGGTCGTCGAGCTCGACCAGCCCGAGCTCGGCAGGGTCCGCCAGCTCGGCGCCCCGGTGAAGCTGAGCCGCACCCCGGCCGACCCGACCCGTCCCGCGCCCGCCTTCGGCGAGCACACCGACGAGGTGCTGGCCGAGGTCGGCTACTCGGCTGAGGAGATCGCGGCGATGAAGGAATCGGGCGCCGCCGCCGGCCCCGCGGTTCCTTTCGGTCGCTCAGGGTCCGAAAGGAACCACGCGCCCCAGGGGGAGTTCCGCGCGTGAGCGCCAACGCCACCCCCGGTACTCAACAGAACAACGGCCTGCTGAGGATGCGCGAGCTGGCCGAGGCCTCCGGCGTGCCGGCGCCGACGATCAAGCACTACCTGCGCGAGGGCCTGCTGCCGGAGCCGGTGAAGACGAGCCGCAACATGGCCTACTACCCACCCGAGTTCGTCGACCGGATCAAGCTGATCAAGCGCCTGCAGGAGGAGCGCTTCCTGCCCCTGAAGGCGATCAAGACGGTCCTCGACGAGGACCCCGACCGGGCCGCGGCGATGCTCGAGCTCGGCGACCAGATCCTCGACCGTGCGCTGGCCGGCGAGCGCTCGCGCACCAGCGCCGCCGAGGTCCGCAAACGGTACGGCGTCCCCAAGGAGGTCCTCGACCGGCTCGCCGGGCTCGAGGTCCTGACCCCGAACAGCCGCGGCTACTCGCCCTCCGACGTGACGATCATCGAGGCGATCAGCCGCTTCCGGGCCGGCGGCTACGACGAGCAGATCGGGTTCACCGTCTACGACACCCTGCGCTACAAAGCCGCGCTGGAAGAGCTGGTCCGCCAGGAGGTCGACGTGGTGATGGAACGGCTCGCCGGCGAGGTGCCGCCCGAGCGGGTGGTTGAGATGCTCGAAGCCGGCGCCCAGCCGCTCAAGGACCTGATCGCGGCCCTCCACACCAAGCTGATGGTCGCCGAGCTCGAGCGCCGCGGCTAGGACGGGCTAGTAGGCGGTGCCGGCGCTCTCGAGCTGTTGGCGCTCGGCGTCAATGTCCATCAGCAGCGTCGTCGCCCCGGTCTCGCGCGCCACGCGCTCGGCCTCGTCGAAGGCCTCGTTCACTCCCTCGGCTCCGGCGGCCGCCCGCGCCCGGGCAAGCGTCAGCATCGCCACCGGGTAGCTCCAGAGCATGCCGCGCTCACGCGCGATCCGGGCGGCCCTCTCGGCCACCTGCAGGCCCTCGCCCTCCCTGCCGACGAGGACCAGGGCGCGGGCACGGAGCTGGCCGCGCCAACCCTCCATCTCGCCGCCGGTGTCCATCGCCTCGCGGTAGAGCCGCTCCGACTCTTCGATCGATTCCAGTGCCGCCTCGCTTTCCTCGGCGATCAGCTGCACCCAGGCGAGGTTGGAGAGCGCGAGGCTGCGGGAGAAGACGTCGCCGAGCCGGTTCGTCAGCTCGCAGTTGCGGCGGGCGATCGCCAGCGCCGCCTCCGGATCCCGGCGGATCACCAGGCTGGCCTGGTTGCTCCGGATCCAGCTCGCAGTCTCGGCGTCTTCGGCCTCCAGCGACGCCTCCAGCGCCCGTTCGAAGAGCTCCTCGGCCTCCTCGAATTCGAGCTTCTCGCGCCGCACCATCCCCTTGCCCATCAGCCCCCAGGCGATCGGGCTGCCGAGGACGATGTTGGCGCCGACCGAGCCGTCGTCGCCGACGATCTCCAGCATCTCGTCGAGGATCCGCTCGAAGCTCGCGAAGTCGGCGACGCAGAGGTAGGCGTAGGCGCCGGCTCCCCTCACCGCCGCCCGCAAATGCCGATCGCCGGAGCGGTCGGCGAGCGCGATCGTCTCCTGGACGGCCTCGATCCAGTCCGGCCCGTGGTGGGGGAGGCCCGGTCGCACGGCGGTCGCCACCTTGAGCAGGACCAGTGAGTGCAGGTCGTCCTGCCGCATCGCAATCTCCTCGGCTTCGGCGGCGAGCCGGCTTTCCTCCTCCCGGCTCATCCCGACCCGCCAGGCGTACTGCAGCTGCAGCAGCCGCGAGTGGATCGCCAGCGCCGCGACCTCCTCGTCCTCCTCCAGCCCGGTGGTCAGTTCCATCACGTCGTGCCAGAGGCGCAGGGCGTCGCGCGGGCGGCTGTGGCCGGCCCAGTGCGCGGCCCGGGCCGACCAGCGCCCGGCTTCCAAGTTCTCCCCACCCTGGCGCAGGTGATCGGCGATCAGCGCCGAGAGCTCGTCGTAGCGTTCCGGCGGTTCGAGCTCGATCAAGGCCCGCGCCGCCGCCGCGTGGGTCGCCGCCCGTTGTTCGGCCAGCTGGGTGCCGTAGGCGACCTCGCGGGTCAGCGGGTGACGGAAGGCGAGCACTCGCTCCGGGTAGATCTCGGCTTCGAAGAGGAAGCCACCGTCGATCAGCTCGGCCAGGACCCGCTCCATCGTCTCGGAGTCGTGACCGGCGGTTATCAACAGCGCCTCGCCGCTGACCTCCTTGCCGACGACGGAGGCGACCTGCAGCAGTTGCTTGGCGGCGGGATCGAGCCGGTCGATGCGGGCGGCGAGGACGGCCTGGACGGTGACCGGCACGCCCGCGTCCTCGATCGGCTTCGCCAGCCGGTAGGCCCCACGCTCGCCCTCCAGGTGCCCGCACTCGGCCAGCTCGCGGACGATCTCCTCGATGAAGAAAGGGTTGCCGCCGGTTCGCTCGTGGATCGGCTCGTCGACCCCGTCGAGGGAGGGGTCCTCGCCGGCGAGGTCACGGAGCAGCTTGGCGGTGCCGGCGCGGTCGAGCGGCTGCAGCTCGATCGCCTCGTAGCGCGGCGACTCCGCCCACGCCGGCCGGTGCTCGGGCCTGTAGTTGACGAGGACGAGGGTCGGGGTCCCGTCCATGCCGTCGACCAGCCCGTTCAGCATCGCCTGGCTGCCCTCGTCGACCCAGTGCAGATCCTCGACGATCAGGACCAGGGTCTTGCGCCGCGACGGGTTGCCGACCAAGCGGCAGAGGAAGTCGGCGAGGGCGCCCTGTCGCCCCTCGGGGCTCATCCGCGGCACCGGTCGGTCGGGGTCGGGGACGCCGAGGAAGTCGAAGATCAGCGGTAGGTCGTCGGCGAAGGCAGGGTCGAGGAGGAGCGAGCGGCCGGCGATCTTCTCCCGGGCGAGCTGCTCGGGATCCTGATCGCCGATTCCGTAGAAGGAGCGCAGCATCTGCAGGATCGGCATGAAAGGGATCGCCTTGCCGTGCGCCTGTCCCTGCGCCTCGAAGACCTCGAGCCCCTCGGTGCGGCAGCGCTGGGCGAACTCGTGGTAGAGCCGGCTCTTGCCGATCCCCGGTTCGGCGACGACGCCGACCGCGGTTGCCTCGCCGCCCTCCGCGCGCGCCAGCGCCGCGCCGAGGCGCTCCAGCTCCGCCTCGCGGCCGACGAACTGCGAAAAGCCGCGCTCGCGGGCGAGGTCGAGCCGCGACCGTGCCCGGCCCAGACCGGCCAGCTCGAACACTTGCACTGGCCGGCTGGCGCCCTTGATCTCGAACTCGCCGAGGTCGTGGAGGTCGAGGTAGCCGCGGGCCAGCTCGGCGGTGCTCTCGGTCAGGTACGCCTTCCCCGGCTCGGCCAGGGCCTCCATCCGCTGCGCCAGCCCGACCGTGTGGCCGATCGCGGTGTAGGAGGAGCCGCCGCCGCCGTCGATCGCCCCGGCGACGACCTCGCCGGAGTTGATCCCGATCCGGGTCGAGAAGTTGAGCCCCTTGGCGCGACGCAGCTCGGCCGCGTACTCGGCGACGTCGTCGAGCATCTGCAGCGCCGCGTAGCAGGCGCGCCTTGCGTGGTCCTCGTGCGCGACCGGAGCGCCGAAGATCGCCATGATCCCGTCGCCGGTGAACTTGTCGACCGTCCCCTCGAAGCCGGTCACGGCCTCGGCCAGGGTCGAGAAGAAGCGCTGCATGATCCCGCGCCACTCCTCGGGATCCTCCTGCTCGGCGAGGTCCATCGAGCCGCTGACGTCGGCGAACAGGACGGTGACCTGCTTGCGCTCCGCATCGTCCTTGATGGCTTCGTTCACGACTGAACAAAGGTTACGCCTCCTTGCTCAACGGCAGCATCGGATTTCTGCCTCAGCGGGCTGTGGTCAAAATCGGATGCGCCTTCGAAGCATCGCGATCGTCTCGACGAGCGCCGCGCGGACGCGGCCGGGTTCGTAGCGGACCTCGTAGTGCGTGAAGCGCAGCGGCGTCATTCCCGCCATCACGTGCGCCCGGTCACGGCGGGCGTCCCGAAGCTGTGCTGAAGGGGTGCGGTGATAGCGGAGGCCGTCCGTCTCGACGACCAGCCCGAGGTCAGGCCAGAAGAAGTCGACTTCGAATTTATTGACACGTTGTTTGGTGAGAGGAATCGGGAGCTGCGCCGTTCTGACGATGCGGCGGAAATAGATCTCCAGGTCCGAGTCCGAGAGCCGGAAGAAGAGCTTGTCGAGCAGGTGGCGCAGGGGACGGATGCCAGGATGACCGCGGAAGCGAATGAGCTCTGCTCGCAGGGCCTCCGGATCGATCAGGTCACGCTTGTCGACGTCGTTCACCGCTCGCTCGAGGGCCACGGGGTCGAGTTCGGTCGCGAGGTCGACAAGCGTCTGCGCCGGCGAGGTGGCCGGGATGTCGTCGTGTCGCACGATGTCACCGAGCGCCAAGCTCGGCCGCCCGCGGAACCGGATCCCGGGGCGTCGCAGTTCGCAGCGCCGCCGAACGCTGACCTCGATCCTCCGGCTCTCTTCGCCGATCTCCCACAGAGCCGCCGCGCTGAGATGGCTCAGAGCCGCGCCGTCCCCGCCCGCCAGGACCACCGCCGTCTCCGGTCGAGCGCTGGCCAGCCCACCGCGTAGACGCCGAGGCTCACCGGGAAGAGGCGCCCCCGTGCCACCCGATGTTCGATCGAGCTCCGCCCGAAGCCGAGCGTCAGCAGTTGTCGGCGGGTGACGATGCCGTGCTGCTTCGCCGCGAGCTCCCAGGCTCGCTTGCTTCGCGTGTCCGATTCTTTCCCCACCCTGTTGTGGCAAGAATCGGGAGCGCCGATTTCGCCCCCCTGTAGCCTCGAGAGGATGCGATCCGCACTTGTAACCGGGGCCTCGACCGGCATCGGCCGCGCCACCGCGCTGGGGCTCGACGGCTCCGGGTGGCGGGTCTTCGCAGGCGTTCGCAGGGAGGAGGACGCCGACAGCCTGCGGCGGGAGGCCTCGCCGAACCTCGTCCCGGTGACCCTCGACGTCACCGAGCCCGAGCAGATCGCCGCCGCGGCCGCGCAGGTCGAGGCGGAGAGCGACGGTGGGCTCGACGGGCTCGTCAACAACGCGGGCGTCGCGGTCCCCGGCCCGCTGGAGACGATCCCGCTCGAGGACCTACGCCACCAGCTCGAGGTCAACCTCGTCGCCTACGTGGCGGTGACCCAGGCGATGCTGCCGCAGATCCGCCGCGCCGAAGGGCGGATCGTCTTCCTCGCCTCGATCGGCGGCCGCATTGCCTTCCCCTTCGGCGGGCCTTACCACGCCTCCAAGTTCGCGACCGAGGCGATCGGCGACGTCTTCCGCCAGGAGCTGCGGCCCTGGGGGATCGAGGTCGCGATCATCGAGCCGGGCTCGATCGACACTCCGATCTGGGGGCGCGGCCAGGACAAAGCGGCGGAGCTCGAAGCGAAGTCCCCGCAGACGAGCCTCCTCTACGGCGCCGCGATCGAGAAGTTCCGCAAGGTGATCGAGGACACCGCCGAACGCGGGATCCCGCCGGAGAAGGTGGCGAAGGCGATCGCCCACGCGCTCGAATCGAGCCGGCCGAAGACGCGCTACCTGGTCGGACTCGACGCCAAGGTGCAGGCGCGGATCCAGCCGCTGATCCCGACCCGTCTGTTCGACAAGATCGTTGCTCGTCAGCTGAACCTCTAGAGCCGTCAAGGCGCCCCGAGCGCTCATATACTGCGGTTGCCGATTGACTGGTCAATCAACGAAGGGCATGCGTGCGCGCAGCGGCGGTACAGCTCAACTCCAACGGGGACAAGGAACGGAACCTGGCAGCGGCCGAGCGCCTGGTTCGCGCGGCGGCCGCCGACGGTGCCGAATTCGTCGCCCTGCCGGAGAAGTGGAATCTGCTCGCGGGCGGGGCGGAACTCGTCGCCGGTGCCGAGCCGCTCGACGGTCCGAGCCTGACCGCGGCGCGCGGCTGGGCGCGTGAGCTCTCGATCCACCTCGTCGCCGGCAGCATCTCCGAGCGCGGGGGAGAGGGCGAGAAGCCCTCGAACACCTCGGTCCTGATCGGCCCCGACGGCGTCGACGTCGCCATCTACCGCAAGATCCACATGTTCGACGTCGACGCCGGCGGCGTCTCCTACCGCGAGTCGGAGTTCGAGCGTCCGGGCAGCGAGCCCGTCACCGCCCCGCTGGCCGACCTCACCGTCGGCCTGAGCGTCTGTTACGACCTGCGCTTCCCCGAGCTCTTCCGCATCCTCGCCCTGCACGGCGCCAGGCTGATCGCGCTGCCGTCGGCCTTCACCCTGGCGACCGGCCGCGACCACTGGGAGGTCCTGCTGCGGGCGCGGGCGATCGAGAACCAGCTCTTCGTGATCGCGCCGAACCAGTGGGGCGAGGCGCCGCCCCACTACAGCTCCTTCGGGCGTTCGGCGATAGTCGACCCCTGGGGCGTCTTGCTCGCGACCGCCCCTGACGGCGAGGGCTTCGCCGCCGCCGAGCTCGACTTCGCCGCCCAGGACCGCGTCCGCAAGGAGCTGCCGTCCCTCGCCAACCGCCAGCCGGACGCCTACCGCTGGCCCGAGCCGACGGAGAGCCGCTGATGGCGCAGGCACCGCCCGCCGACAAACGCCGCTTGATCCTCGACGCCGCGATCCGCGTCTTCGCCCGCCAGGGCTTCCACGCCACCCGCGTCTCCGACATCGCCGACGAGGCCGGGGTCGCGTACGGGCTCGTCTACCACTACTTCAAATCCAAGGACGAGGTCCTGAATGAACTCTTCATCGAGCGCTGGTCGCTGCTGCTGGCGGCGATCGAGGAGACCGACAGGACCGGCGCCGACCCGCGCGAGAAGCTCGGTGCGGTCGCGAGGTTCATCTTCGACTCCTACCGCCACGACCCGGAGCTGATGAAGGTGATCATCGTCGAGGTCACCCGCGCCGCCAACTCGTTCGGCAAAACCCACCTGGAGGAAATCCGCCGCGCCTATGAGTCGATCGCGAAGATCGTCGCCGACGGCCAGGCGAGCGGCGCCTTCCGCGGCGACGTCGCGCCGATGTTCGCCTCTATGTCCTTCTACGGGGCGATCGAGCAGCTGCTCTCCGGCTGGATCTTCGGCACCATCCCCGCCTCCGACACAGACTTCGACGAAGCGCGGGATCTCCTTGTCACGACCATCTGCGACGGCCTCGAGCCACGCGGATAGGGTTTACTGCCCAGTCCGCATGGGGAAAGGTTCGAGCTAGTGGATAACGATCTGGTCAAACGTCTCGTCTGGAGCGGTCTCCTGGCCGGCACCGGCGCGCTCGCGAGCATCGCCGCCGCGCGCGTCGCCTCGCTGATCTACCGCCGCATCTACAACGAAGACCCGCCGGACTAGGAGCAGCGATGCCCGAGCCGACGCAGAACCCACCGCCGATTCCGCCGCCGGGGCCGCCCCCGCCGCAGGAGGATCGCTCGATCGCCGACCTCGTCGTCGAGGTCTCGGAAAACGCCTCGACCCTGGTGCGCGAGGAGATCGAGCTCGCCAAGGCCGAGGTCTCCGAAAAAGTCAGCAAGATCCTCAAGGGCTCCGCCGTCGGCGCGGCCGCCGGCGCCTTCGCCTTCCTGGCGCTGATCATGATCCTGCACGGGATCGCCTGGCTCCTGGGTGAAGAACTCTTCAGCGGCAATATCTGGGCCGGGTACTTCGTGACCGCGGCGATCTTCCTGCTGCTTGCCGCTCTCGCCGGCTGGATCGCCTCGAAAGCGTTGAAGGCAGGCGCGCCGCCGGTCCCCGAGCAGGCGATCGAAGAGGCGAAGCTGACCAAGGAAATGCTCGAAAGGGAGGCCTCGTGACCAACGGTGCTCCAGGCCGCTCCCCGGCGGAGATCCGCCGCGACATCGAAGTCAGGCGCCGACAGCTAGGGAGCTCGGTCGATGCCCTCCGCCACCGGGTCAACGAGCTGACCGACTGGCGCCGGCAGGCCGAGGAGCACAAACAGCAGCTGATGGTCGGCGCCGCAGCGGTCGGTTTCCTGATTGGCGCACGCGCAATGCTGCGCCGCCGTCGCAACCGCGGCTGACGGTCCCAGGCGCCGCCATACGGCGTCCTCTCAGCTGATCAGGTCGGTGCGGACGCTGCCGACTCCGAGGAGGCCGGGGCCGACGTGGGCGCCGAGGACAGGGCCGACCTCGGAGATGAAGGCCGGCTCGCCGCCGAAGATCTCGTAGCAGTCTTCGATCAGGGAGTCGGCCGTCTCCTTGTCCTGGATGTACTGGACAACCCACCCGTCGCGACCGGATTCGTGCCGCTGGCGGGCGTAGCCGCGCAGCCGCTCGAGCGAGCGGGCCCGCGTGCGAACGCGCTCGACCGGGGTGATCTCCTCCTCCAGGGTGAGGATCGGCTTGATCTTCAGGGCGCTGCCGATCCAGGCGCGGGCGCCGCCGATGCGGCCGCCACGGCGCAGGTACTCGAGGGTGTCGATCGCGAACCACATCTTCAGGTCGTTGCGGGTCTCCTCGGCCTGGGCGATGACCGCGGTCGCGTCGGCGCCGGCCCTGGCTGCCGAAGAGGCCCCCAGCGCGCAGAGGCCCATTCCCCCGGCGGCTGACCGCGAGTCCAGCAGGTACAGGCGCTCGCCGCCCTTGTCCTCCTCCATCAGGCGCTCACGCGCCTGGCCGGCGGCCTCGAACGTGCCGGAGATACCGGCCGAGATGTGAATGGAGACGACTTCCCGGCCTTCGGCCAGGAGCGGTTCATAGACCGCGAGGAAGTCGCCGATCGACGGCTGCGAGGTCGTGGCTCCACTTTCGGAGCCCCGTAGCCGCTCGTAGAACGCGTCGAAATCGGAGATCTCCGACTCGCGCTCCTGCTCGCCGTCGACCGAGACGTAGAGGCTGATCTCCTGGATCCCCCGCTTGGCCAGGAGGTCGGTCGGCAGGTAGCAGGTCGTATCGCAGACGACCGCCGTCTCGGCTGGCGAGCTCACAGATCGATTCTAGAGGCGCCGACCAAGGGGGGACACCGCCATCGCCCGCTACACTTTGTGAAGTGACCGATACGCCCCAAGCAGCGATCACCCTCACCGACAAGGCAGCCGAGAAGATCGGCGAGTTGCTCGGCTCTCAGGCCGACGGCTCCGAGCAGGCCCTGCGGGTCGCCGTTCGTGGCGGTGGTTGCTCCGGCTTCCAGTACGCGCTCGCCTTCGACAAGGCCAAGGAGGACGACAACGTCTTTGAGGTCGACGGCGTCGCCGTGATCGTCGACAAGGTCAGCATGCAGTTCGTCTTCGGCTCCGAGGTCGACTACGTCGAAGGCCTCCAGGGCGCCGGCTTCCAGGTCAACAACCCGAACGTTGTTGCGGCCTGCGGCTGTGGGTCCTCTTTCCAGGTGAAAGAGGACGCGGCCGAGCAAGCGGCCGTCTAAGCGCTCTATTCGATTTGCAGGGGCGGGGACTGCGCCGGCAGGCTCTCAGCGGGCGATGCGGCGACTTCCGGCTGCTCGACGCCTAGGGCCTCGGCCAGCTCGCCGGACTCGAACATCTCCTCGATGATGTCGCAACCGCCGAGCAGCTCGCCGTTGACGTAGAGCTGCGGGAAGGTCTGCCAGTCGGAGATCTCCGCCGTAACTTCGCGCAGTGGCTGCAGCGCGGGGAGGACGTCGATCGCGCCGTAGTCGACGTCGACCTGGTCCAGCACCTGGACCACGCGCATCGAGAAGCCGCAGCGCGGCATGTCCGGGGTCCCTTTCATGAACAGCAGGACCGGGTTGGCGGCGATCAGTTCTTCGATTTTGGACTTCAGCTCTGGGTCGGCCATGGAGAGCATTGTAGGGAGGAGGGAGTGTCGACTTTGTCCGGGACAGCCGAACAAAGTCGACATGGTCAGTCCGGGGCGCTGGTTTTAACCGAGAGCGCGTGGATCGTTCCGTCGTCGAAACGTTCCTCGACCGCGGCCTTGACCAAGCGGTGCTGGTCGATCCGCGAGAGGCCCTCGAACTGTGGGGCGCTGACCGTCGCCCGCAGGTGGTCGCCGGTGCCGGTTTCGTCGATTACCTCGACCTCGGCACCCGGCAGGGCCGCCTCGATCATCCCTTGCAGCTCGACGAGGTCGGCGGCCACGGGACTCAACCGGCGAGGCGCTCGCCGACGGTCTCGAGCATCTCCTCGACCCGGACGAACTTGACCCGCGGGCGGCCGTGCGGCTCGCCGCGGCCGACCTCGGCCTCGTCGATCGCCTGCCAGTCCTCGAAGCTGACGTAGCGGGTGCCTCGCTCGCGCAGCAGGTCCTCGACCGCGACTGGGTCCGGGTTCTCTGGGCTCAGCAGCGACTCGGACTCGACGTCGGCGAGGAGGTGCTGGACGGTCTCCAGCGCGTCTTTCTTGTTGGTCCCGATCACGCCCGAGGGGCCGCGCTTGATCCAGCCGGCGGTGTAGTGGCCGATCTTGTGGCCGGCGTCGTGGGAGTCGAGGATGCGGCCGCCCTCGTTGAGGATCAGGCCGCGCTTCTCGTCGAAGGGAACACCCTCGATCGGGATGCCGGTGTAGCCGACGGAGCGCAGGACCAGGCCACACTCGAGCTCTTCGCGCTCGCCGGTGTCCCTGGCACGCAGGGTGCCGCCCTCATCGACCAGCTCGTTGCGGCCGACGACGATCGATTCGACCTTGCCGTCGCCCTTGATCTCTACCGGGGAGGCGAGGAAGCGGAGGACGATCCGCTGCTTCTTGCCCTCGGGTTGGCGCTCGGAAAACTCCTTCAGGGTCTCGACATTGACGCGCGTGGTCTTGTCGACCTCGTCGGACTCGAGGAACGCCTGGCTGGCCGGGTCGAGCTCGACCTCCGCCGGGTCGACGACCACGTCGGCGTCCTCCATCTCCCCGAGCTCCTTGATCTCCGGGTTGGTGAAGGCCGCCTGGACCGGGCCGCGGCGGCCGAGGACGACGATCTCGCGGATCTGCTTCGCGTCGAGGGCCTCGATCGCGTGGTCGGCGGTGTCGGTCTGGCGCAGCTCGTGGTCGGTGAGGGCCAGCATGCGGGCGACGTCCATCGCCACGTTGCCGTTGCCGATCACCACGGCGCGCTCGCTCGAGAGGTCGAACTCGCGGTCGGCGTAGTCGGGGTGCGAGTTGTACCAACCGACGAAGGAGGTGGCGGCGTGGCTGCCGGGCAGATCCTCGCCGGGAATGCCGAGCTGGCGGTCGGTCTCGCAGCCGACCGTGAAGACGATCGCGTGGTAGAGCCGCTCCAGCTCCTCGACCTCGATGTCGTGGCCGATCTTGACGTTGCCGAAGAAGCGAAAGCCCTCCCTGGCCGCGGTTTTTTCGTAGACCCGGATCACCGACTTGATCTTTGGGTGGTCGGGGGCGACGCCGCCGCGCACCAGGCCGAACGGGCTCGGCAGGCGGTCGAAGAGGTCGACCTGGGCGTGCAGGTCACCGTCTTTGAGGATGTGCTCGGCGGCGTAGAAGCCGGAAGGTCCGGCGCCGACGATGGCTACGCGGAGGGGGGTCTCTTCGGTTCCGATCTTGCTCATGGGATCGCGCAGGATACGAAAGTCGGCCGCTCAGCCGAGCGCCGGGGCGCTGGTCCCGACGGCGCTGGGGGTGCCGTCGAGGGCGTCGAGCGCCTTCGCGACCGACATCGAGACGCAGGTGAAGATCGGCGTCTCGCGCTCGGTGTACTCGCTCGACTCGGTCGGCCGCAGCTCGTTGACGAGGTCGAGGAATTCGCCCGGGTCGTCGCCCTCGAAGCAGACGACGAACTCCTGGTCGTCGATCCCGTAGGAGTAGGTCGTGTTGATCGTGATCTCGGGATAACGGCGGCCGACCTCGATGTGGCTTTTCATGATCCGCCCGCGCTCCTCCGGCGGCAGCCCGTACCAGCGCCGCTGCTTGACCATCGGGTAGAGGAAGAGGTACCTGCGCTCCGAGGTGCAGATCTCGGGCCGGGCGTCCTCGGCCGAGTAGGGCGACTTTTTCGTCATCGAGAGGAACGAGAAGGGCGCGCTGGCCCATTTCGCCAGCCCGCTCTGGCCGAGCACGACGTGGAAGGTGTGGATGTCGTCCAGGTTGGCGCTCTGGCTGAGCAGGACGAGGTCGACGTCGCCGCGCGTTCCTATGGTTGAGTAGGCGCGCAGAGAGCGGTCGACCGCGAAGTCCTCGCAGGCGGCGAGGAACTCCTGCTTGTCCGCTGCGCGCAACTCCGGGTCCCGACGACGCCAGGCTGGATCGATCTTGAAAAACGAGAACTTGGCGAACGTGCGCTCGGCCATCGGGGCCACGATAGCGCTCGTCCTGCTGCTGGCTCTGGCGCCGGCGGCGACCGCGAAGAACCTCCCCGAGATCCACCTGCTGCTGCTGCCCTCGGGGACGACCGTGGACGAACTCGCCGAGGCGGGCTTCTCGCCTGGCCTGATGAGCGCCGGCCTCGGCACCGTTGCGGCCGCCCAGACTTACCTCGACATCGGCCAGGGCAATCGCGTCTTCGACTCCCTCTACGACGAAGATCTTCCGGAGCGGGAAGGAGATCAAGCCGCATGGTGGCGAGCCTTGGAGAAACGAGCCGAATCCGCCCCCGCGGACATCGTCCCGGGGCTGCTCGCCTCGACCCTGAGGCAGGCGGGCGTTCCACCGCGCCTCTACGAGTCTCGTTCCGGCACCTTGCACAGGCTCAGGTCCCCGAATCGCGACCTGGTCATCGCGATCGCCCGCCCGACCGGAACGAGTGACGCGCCGCTGCCGATCGGCATCTCCGGGCCCGGCTTCGACGGCAATCTCACCTCTGACAGCACTCGCACGGACGGCTATGTGCTGTCGACCGACGTGGCGCCCACGGTTCTGCGGCACTTTGGGATCCCGATCCCCTTCGAGATGTCGGGACAGCCGATCCGCAGCGAAGGAAGCGTCGACGCGGCGGCGATCGATTCGCTCGGCGCCCGGATGGAGGTGATCTCCTCCCGGCGCGGCCCGGTGGTCGGGTTGAACATCGTCGTCTGGCTGGCGGCGTTCGCCCTGGTTGCCCTCCTCAGCCGCGGGCGGCTGGCGCGCCCCGCCGCGCGCGTAACCGGTCTGACGATCGTCTACCTGCCGCTCGTCCTGCTGCTTGGCGCGGCTCTGGGGCCGGCGGAGACCGCGGAACGCCTGCTCGTGCTCCTCCTGGCCCCGGCGCTGGCGGTGTTCACCCTGCTGCTCCTGCGCGGCTACCGCGCCCTCGCCGTCGCCTCGGCGCTCACGGTCCTCGTATACGCGATCGACGTGATCGCCGGCTCACCGTTGACTTCGCTCTCGCTGCTCGGCCCGAACCCGGGGCTGGGGGTGCGCTTCTACGGGATCGGCAACGAGCTCGAGGCGCTGCTGGCGGTTTTGGTGCTGGCTGGAACCGGCGCCGGGCTGGCCGCGTTCGCGCCCCGCGCCTCGGCGCGGGCATCCGCCTCGACCTTCCTCGGGGTAGGCCTGATCGCGGCTGCCGTCTTCGCTGCCGGCCGCTTCGGTGCCGACGTCGGCGCGGCAATCGTCTTCCCGGTCGGCGCCGTCGTCGCCGCCATGGCGGTGGCTGGGCGCGGCAGGCGGCCGATGCTGTTGGCGGTCGTTGCGGCTCCCGCCGCAGTCCTCGCCCTGCTCGCCCTGGTCGACCTCCTCAGCGGCGCCAACGCCCACCTCACCCGCTCGGTCCTCGACGCCGGCGGGCTCGGTGACCTCGCCGACGTCGCCCAGCGCCGGCTCCAGCTCTCGGCCCACAGCTTCGCCCGGCCAGTGCTCCTCGCCTTCCTGCCCGTGGTCGCGGCCGTTGCCGTGCTCGCCTACGTCCGCCGTGATCGCCTCCGGGCCTGGCTCGCTCCCGTCCCGGCGATGCGAGCCGGCCTGACCGGCGCTCTCGCCGCCACCGCGATCGGGACGCTCGCCAACGACTCCGGCGCGCTCCTGCTCGAGATCGGGGCGGCCTATCTCCTGGTCTTCGTCGGCTTCGCCTGGGCCGAGAGCGGCGCAAATACCGAGGAAAGCAAGACCGCAGACGAAAAGTTACAATTTTGTGCGCCACACGTATGACTTGTTTCCCTAGCCTGGAGGAATGAAGGCGATGCGATCCACCTGGACCGATTCCCGCTTGGACGACCTAAATGGGCGTGTGGACGGGATTGCGGCCGAGGTCCGCGAGCTGGGCCGGGACGTCCGTGACCTGCGGGGCGAAATCGGCTCTCTGCAGCGGACGATGATCCAGATCGGCGGCGGCGTCATTGGCACCCTTCTGGTCGGGATGCTGGGGATGATCGGGACTCAGCTCTGAAGTACGGGGGTCGGTCACCCGGCTCCCCGATGCGTTCCGGGCGATGAACTACGCTTAATCGTCCGTGCGCATAGGTCTCGTCTCGCCATATTCCTGGTCCTATCAGGGGGGCGTGAACCGGCACGTTGAGGCTCTCGCCGAGGAGTTTCTCGGTCGAGGCCACGATGTCCGTGTCCTCGCTCCCGTCGACCCGCCGGGTCGGCTCAGCCGAGCCCTGCATCGGGCCCCGGCGGAAGCCCGCGAGTTGCCGGAATACCTGACGCCGCTCGGTCGGACCATGGGCTTCGGCGCCAACGGCTCGGTCTCGAACCTCGCTCCCTTTCCCGCGGGTGGGGTGGTGGCGCCGCGCCGCCTGGTCCGCAGCGGCGAATTCGACGTCATCCACGTGCACGAGCCGGTGGTTCCGCTGGTCGGCTGGAACGCCACGCTCGGTGCCCGCGACCCGGTCGTCGGCACCTTCCACACCTACTCGACCAAGCCGGTTCCCAACCACATCGCCAACGCACTCGGCGCCCGGCGGGTCTTCAACCGGCTCTCGGCCCGGATCGCGGTCTCCGAAGCCGCCGCCTGGTCCGGTCGCCGCTGGTTCGGCGGCGAGTACCGGATCGTCCCCAACGGCGTCGACGTCGACGCCGCGCCGAAAGGGCAGAGGGCCCCCGACGGCGAGCTGCGGATCCTCTTCGTCGGCCGCTCGGAGGAGCGCAAGGGGTTGCCGATCCTTCTCACCGCCTTCAACGCCCTGGTCGAGCACGTTCCCTGTCGCCTGACCGTGATCGGCACCGATCGCGAGGAGGTCCTGCGCTACGTCGCCGACCCGGACCTGCTGCGCTTCATGGACATCCGCGGTCGCGTCTCCCGCGAGGAGCTCTGGGCCGAGCTCCACGGCGCGGACCTCCTCTGCGCTCCCTCGCTGTCCGGCGAGAGCTTCGGCATGGTCCTGACCGAGGCCTTCGCAGCCGGAACCCCCGTGATCGCCTCGGCGATCGCCGGTTACAGCGACGTGGTCAGCGACGGCGTCGACGGTCTCCTGGTGCCGCCGGGCGATCCGCAGCGCCTGGCCGAGGAGCTGCAGCGGGTGCACTTCGAGCCCGAGCGCCTGCAGGAGATGGGCGAGGCGGCCCGCCGCAGCGCGCAGAGGTACGCGTGGCCGCGGGTGGCGGACCAGGTGGCGGCTGTCTACGAGAGCGCGATCGAGGCGCCCAAGCCCGCCCTCGCCTCCGAGAGGTTCGCTCACTGGGCCGGGATGAGGCCCGCCGACGGCGGCCCGCGGCGACCCGCCGAGAGGCTCCCCTCGCTCGATCCTCCCCCCGCAAAGGCGCAGAAGAAGGGCCGCGTTGTAGCCCGCCGCCTCGGTCTCGCGGTCGCCGGGATCATGGGGGTCGGCCTGACCCTTCTCGCCGCCCAGAAGATCGGCGTCGACAAGGTCGTCGAAAGCATCGTGCGCTCGAACCTGACCTGGGTGCTGATCGCCTGCGCTCTGATGGCCAGCTCACTCTTTTTCCGCGCCGCCTCCTGGTACTGGATCGCGCGCGCGGCGCTTCCCAATCGCCCGATCCGCCGCCGCGACGTCACCTCGGCGACGATGATCGGGGTGCTGATGTCGGCAACCCTGCCGGCGCGCCTCGGCGAGCCGGCCCGCGCCCTGACCCTGGCCCGGCGCAGCGGCCGCATGCGGGAAACCTTCCCGGTGCTGCTCGGGACCCTCGTCTCGCAGACGATGCTGAATTTGATCGCCCTCGTCCTGCTCGGCGTGATCATCGTCTCGACCACGCCACTCTTCCATTCCGGGACCAAGCAGATCTTCGCTTTCAGCCTGGTTCCGCTGCTGGTCCTGATCGTCGTCCTCTTCGCGCCGCTGCTGATGCGCCGCAACGGCAACGGCCGGATGGCACGCATGGGGGGGATGGTTCACCGGGCGCTGGTCCAGGTCCGGGCCGGCCTGACGGTGTTCAAGGATCCTCGTTACGGGACCCTCGCCGCCGCCGCCCAGTTGACCGCCTGGGCGATCCAGCTCGCAGCCTGCTGGGCGCTTCTCTACGCCCTCGGGCTCGACGGGCAGGCCGGGATCGGGGCCGCAGCGGCGGTGCTCTTTGCCGTCAACGTCACCGCAGTCGTGCCGGCGACGCCGTCGAACATCGGTGTCTTCCAGCTCGCGGTGATCAGCGTCCTCCATTCGGGTTTCGGCATCAGCACCCAGGATGCGCTCGCCTATGGCGTGATCCTGCAGGCGGTCGAGATCGCCACCGCGGTCGCGCTCGGACTGCCCGCCCTCGTCCGCGAGGGCCTGACCTGGAGCGATCTGCGCATGCAGGCGCTGCAGACCACGCCGGTGCGCCTCGAGCCCAAACCGCGGGCCAGGCCGGGTCACCCCCAGCCGTAGCCGCAAAATGCGGAGCTCGGCCCAAGTACTAAAAAACTCTGATGTATTGATCTAGTATCGCGGCGGAGGCGTGCCGCCACCATTCCCAGGCCGGCACTCCTGGTCCGGGAGGGCGTGCGGCCGGCGCCGTTCCATCCACGCGGCGCCCTGGCCCCCTTCTCGGACCCCATTCCATAGCCGGATCGACAAGGTTCCTTGACGGGTCCACAGTAAAGTGCATAGAGTCGAGCAATCGGCCAACAACTCACGCGAACTGGGGGAAAGTGAGCAGTGAGATACGACTCGGCAGTGCTGGAGAGAGTCGCGCAGCGCTTCCGGCGCGACATGTGGGACTCGGTGGTTCCGGAAGCAGTCTCCGAATCGGGGGTTGAAGTCGAGAAGTTCGGACCGGTGCAGGCGACCGCTTTCGGCGACCTGCCCGAGGTCCATCTGCTGCAGCAGATCCAGGGAGCGGCGGAGCCGGGGGCGATCGAGGGCGGTCATCTCGCTGCGGCGGTCGAATGGATGCGGGCGCGCGAAGTCGATTATCGGATTCCGGTAGCGGCCGGGCGGCCGGGGGCGGGCGAAGCCGAAAACTGGCTGGGTGGCAGGGGCTACGAGCGCGGAGCGGGCTGGGTGAAAATGGTCCGCGACGGTTCGCCGCCCGATTTCGAGATCGATCCCGGCATCACGCTCTACCGCCTCGGGGCAGACGAAGCAGAAGGAGAAGGGCTGAGCACCATCGCCGCCGAAGCGCTGGAAATGCCGCTGGTCGCGGGGACGCTGTTCTTCTCTCTCCCGCAGCGCAACGGGTGGCACTGCTACACGGCGGCGCTCGGGCCCGACGAGGTCCCCGTCGCCACCGGCTCGATGTTGATCGTCGACGGGATCGCCCAGCTCGGCGCCGGTACGACTCTGGAGCAGGCACGGGGGCACGGCTGCAATGCGGCCCTGCTGCACAGGCGCCTGCTCGACGCTCACCGCGCCGGTTGCCACACGGTCTTCGTCGAGGTCGGGGAATGCGACCTCGCCTCCTGGTCGGCGGTCACCCGCAACCTGCGGCGGGCTGGGTTCGAGGAGGCCTACGAAGGTCGCAACTGGCAGCGCCCGGCGCTGCACCCGGCGGAAGTTCCAGGCCGGTTCAGCGGCTGAGCTCGGGGGCAGGGGACGCTTCGGCGTCCTCGCCCTCCCCGGAGTCCGGATCGGACTCCGGCGGCAGCCCGCCGCCGCGAGCGGTGCCGGCGATCAGTTCGTCCGGCGCCTTTTCAGCGGGGATGAAGCCCGACTTCATCCCGAAGTAGACCGCTTGCGGGTGGTGGGTGACGATCGCCACCGTCGACTGCTCCGGCATCACCGCGTAGCCACCGGAGAGGGTCATCCCGATCTCTTCGAGGTCGAGCAGGCGCCAGACTTTCTCGTGCTCTGACTGATCCGGGCAGGCTGGATAGCCCCACGAGTAGCGTCGTCCCTGGTCGAGGTCGATACCAAGCTGGCGCCGAATTTCGGAGTGGAGCCACTCGGCCAGGCCCTCGGCGCTCTGGACTCCGAGGCCGTGCACGTAGAGCTGTTCGGCGAACTCGCCTTCCTTCTCCAGGCGTTCGATCAGCTCGGTCACCTCGGGGCCGACGGTGACGCCCTGCAAGGCGACGACGTCGCGTTCGCCTGAGGCGAGCGGCCGGTAGAAGTCGGCGAGGCAGATCCGGTCGTGCTTCGGCTGGCGCGGGAAGACGAGGCGCTCCAGCTCGCGCTCGTGGTCCTCGGGATCGAAGACGACGAGCTCGTTGCCGTCTGAGTTGCAGGGGAAGTAGCCGAGCCGCGCCCGCGGGCGCAGGTAGTCCTGCTCCCGCCACATCCGCTCCAGGCGGGCCGCGAAACCCTCCTCCTCGGTGGTTCCCTCGACTAACTCGCGCCAGGCCTCGCCCTTGACCCCGCGCCCGCCCCAGTGCAGCTTGAAGAGCACGTGGCGGTCCAGGTAGGGAAAGACGTCTTCGAGGTCGATCGGAAGCTCGCGCGCGCCCCAGAAGGGCGGCGCCGGGATCGGCGTGTCGGTGCGGGCGGCGGAGCGGACGCTGTCATCCGTGGTCGGCGGCGCGTCGTCAACCACGACCGGCTTCTCGCGCAGCTGCTTGGCCTCGGCTTTGATCCGCTCGACCAGGGCGGCATGGGCGGCGTCGTCGACCAGCGCGTCCATCGTGTCGAGGCCCTGGAAGGCGTCCTTGCAGTAGAAGACCCCGGGCTCGTAGACCTCGTCGGACTCTCTGCCCTTCGGGTAGAGGGTGCGACGGCCGAAGTCGCGGTTGATCGCGGCGCCGCCGATCAGGACCGGAAACTCGAGGCCACGCTGGTGCAGCTCTGCGATGCAGGTCGGCATCTGCTTCGAGGTCGAGACGAGCAGCGCCGAGAGGCCGATCGCGTCGGCCTCGTTCTCGACTGCGGCCTCGATGATCGTGTCTACCGGGACCTGCTTGCCGAGGTCGATCACGGTGTAGCCGTTGTTGGTGAGGATCGTGTTGACGAGCGACTTACCGATGTCGTGGACGTCGCCGAAGACGGTCGCGATCACGACCTTGCCCTTGGTGTGGCCCTCGATCCGGTCGAGGTAGTTCTCCAGCTGCGCCACCGCGCGCTTCATCGCTTCGGCCGACTGCAGGACGAAGGGCAGGATCAGTTCGCCGGCGCCGAATTTGTCGCCGACCTCCTTCATCGCCGGCAGCAACACCTCGTTGAGGGTGGGAACGGCGCCGATCTTCTCGACCGAGCGATCGATCCAGACCTCGACCCCGTCCTTCTTGCGGCGCAGGATGTGCCAGTGCAGGGCTTCCTCGGGCTCCATCCCGGCGGTGGGGTCGGCAACCTCGGCCTCGGCCTCCTCGCCCTGGGACTCGAAGTGGGCGATGAAGCGCTCCAGTGCGTCCTCGCGGCGGTTGAAGACGAGATCGTCGGTCAGCTCCCGCTCCTCGTCCGGGATCTCCCCGTAGGGGGTGATGTGGTTGGGGTTGACCATCGCCAGGTCGAGGCCGGCCTCGACGCAGTGGTGGAGGAAGACCGAGTTGAGCACCGCGCGCGGCCGGGGCGAGACGCCGAAGGAGACGTTGGAGACGCCCAGAGAGGTCTTCACCCCGGGGATCTCCGCCTTGACCCGGCGGATGCCCTCGATCGTCTCCACCGCGGAAGGCCGCCACTCCTCATCTCCCGTGGTGAGGGTGAAGGTGAGCAGGTCGAAGATCAGCGCCTCGGGGTCGAGGCCGTGCTCGCCGCAGGCGATGTCGCGGATCCGTTCGGCGATCTCGACCTTGCGGTCGGCCGTCTTCGCCATCCCGACCTCGTCGATCGTCAGCGCGATCAGGGCGGCGCCATGTGCCTTTGCCAGCGGGATCACGACGTCGGCCTTGTCGCGGCCGGCCTCGAGGTTGATCGAGTTGACGATTGCTCGGCCGGGGATCGTCTCCAGGGCTGCCTTGATCACCTCGGGCTCGGTCGAATCGACCTGGATCGGCGCCGGCTGGGTGAGCGAGATCCGCTTCACCACCGCGCTCATCTGCTCGTCCTCGTCCTGGCGCTCGGTCAGGGCGACACAGGCGTCGAGCACATGGGCGCCGCCTTCGACCTGGTCTTCGGCGACCTGGACCAGCCCGTCGTAATCATCCGCGAGCAGCAGTTCCTTGGCCTTTTTCGAGCCCTGGGAATTGACCCGCTCGCCGACCAGGGTCGGGCGCGGCTCCTGCACCAGCGCCGTGGAGGTCATCATCGAGGAGACCTCGATCGGGCCCGGAGCCGGGCGCTCGCCGGGGGTGCGGCCGTCGACCCGCTCGCGGATTGCGGCGATGTGCTCGGGCATCGTCCCGCAGCAGCCGCCGACGATGCCGACCCCGTAGCGCTCGACGAACTCGCCCAGCGTCGCCGCCAGCGGCTCGGGCTCTTCCGGGAAGATCGTCTCCCCGTCGGGCCCCTGCAGCGGCAAACCGGCGTTGGGGATGCAGTGGACCGGCACCGGGCAGGTCTCGCCGAGGAGGCGGATCGCGTCGCGCATGTCCTCCGGACCGGTCGAGCAGTTGAGGCCGATCACGTCGACGTCCAGCGCGGTGAGCGTGGTCAGCACCGACTGGATATCGGTCCCCAGCAGCATCTTTCCGCCGTTCGGGAGCAGCGAGACGCTGCACTGGATCGGCAGCGTCTGTCCCGTCTTTGCGAACGCCTCACGGGCGCCGAAGATCGCCGCCTTGACCTCGAGGATGTCCTGCGCGGTCTCGATCATGATCAGGTCGGCGCCGCCGGCGACCAGGCCCTCGGCCTGCTCGGCGAAGACCTCGACCAGGCGGCCGAAGGAGATGTCGCCCAGGGTCGGGTCGGTGGAGGCGGGGAGGAAGCCGGTCGGTCCGATCGAGCCGGCGACGAAGCGATCGTCGCCTGCCGCCTTGCGGGCAATTTCCGCCGCCTTGGTGTTGATCTCCAGCGTGTGCTCGCCGAGCCCCCACTCCTCGAGCTTCAGCCGCGAGCCCTGGAAGCTGTCGGTCTCGACCACCTCCGCACCGGCCTCCAGCATCGACGAGTGAACCCCCTCGATCACATCGGGCCGATTGAGCACCAGCGCCTCGTGGCATTTCCCCTCGAGCCCTCCGTAGTCCTCCTGCGTGAGGTCGAACATCTCCAGCGTCGCGCCCATGCCGCCGTCGAAGACGACGACCCGCTCGCGAGTTGCGGCTAGATAGTCACGTTCAGCCATGAACCTAAAGAGGCTACCGGGGCGCTCCAGTGCGGGAATGGATGGGGAGGGGCGGGGGGTCCATCTTCAGACACATCTCGCTATGGCTCGATGTTGAGTGTCTGGAGACGAACCCCCCGCCCCTCCAACGACACGCAGTGGCAGAGCGGCCCAGGGTCCGACAGCTCCAATGAGTGAAGCCTCCGTTCTTGAGACGCCCAGCAATCCCGTGGTTCCTTTCGGTCGCTATGAGTCCGAAAGGAACCACGGGATCGATGGCGGGTGCCAATCTCGGTTCCGCGGTTCTTTTCGGTCGCTATCCGTCCGAAAGGAACCACGGGATTGATGGGCGTCTGCCGGCACCCCCTTTACCGATTGCGCTTTCTCTCTTAGCGCTTGAGGCCCAATTTGCGGCGCCAGTCGCGGGCGCCGAAGAAGCGGGAGATGTGGGGGAGGAGGCGGCGGCGGGCCTTGCTGTAGGGGTACCAGGTCGGCTCGCGCTTGCCGCCGAAGCGGGTGATCACCAGGGACTCGCTGCGGCAGAACTTCTTGATTCCCGGCTCGCCATGGCGGTAGCCGATGCCCGATTGCTTCCAACCGCCCATCGGCACGTCGGTGGCGAAGTAGTTGACGAGCACGTCGTTGACGTTGATCGCCCCGCACTCAACCCGGCGGGCGACCTGCTCGGCCCGCTCGCGCTCGCCGAAGACGCAGCCCGAGAGCCCGTAACGGCTGTCGTTGGCGAGCTGGATCGCCTCCTCGGAGTCGCGCACCTTCATCACCCCGACGACGGGCCCGAAGGTCTCGTCCTTCATCACCTTCATCGAGTGGTCGACGTCGACCAGGACGGTGGGCTCGAAGTAGTCGCCGGGGCCCTCGACCCGCTTGCCGCCGGTCAGCGCCCTGGCACCGGAGGAGAGGGCGTCGTTGACGTGGTCCTCGACGATCGCGCTCTGGTTGGGCGAGGTCATCGCGCCGACGTCCTTCGGGTCCGAGCCGTCGTCGGCGCCCTGGCGGAGCCGCCCGACCTCGGCCGTCAGCTTGTCGACGAACTGGTCGTAGGCCGGTTCCTCGACGTAAATCCGCTCGACCGACATGCAGATCTGGCCCGCGTTCATCATCCCGCCCCAGGCCGCGGCGTTGGCGGCGCGGTCGAGGTCGGCGTCGGCGAGGACGATCATCGGATCCTTGCCGCCGAGCTCGAGGCTGACCGGGGTCAGCGTCTCCGCCGCCCGCGCCATCACCTTGCGGCCGGTGCGATCCGAGCCGGTGAACTGGATGAAGTCGACGGCGTCGACCAGGGCGCCGCCGGTCTCGCCGATTCCCTGCACGCAATCGAAGACGTCGGGGCCGCCGATCTCGTTCTTCCAGGCCTCGACGACCTCGGCCAGGCCGAGCGGCGTGAACTCGGAGGGCTTGATGACGACCGCGGCGCCGGCCTGCAGGGCGGGGATCGCGTCGCCGAGGGCGAGGATCAGCGGGAAGTTCCAGGGGCTGATGATGCCGACCACCTGGTGTGGCCGGTACTGGACCCGCAGCTTCTTCGCCGCCAGCAGCGGGGTGTGGGGGCGAATGCTCTCCTCGCCGATGAACTTGGCGGCCCGGGCCCCGTAGAAGTTGATCAGGTCGGCGAGGTAGGCGGGCTCGTTGCTGGCGTCGGCGCGGACCTTGCCGGTCTCCGCCTGCATCGTGTCGAGCACTTGCTCCTGGTTGTCGAGCAGCCAGTCGCGCAGCTTTCCGAGCCAGTGGTAGCGACCCTCGATTCCCATCGCCTCCCACTCGGGCTGGTTGGCGCGCACCCGGGCCACGGTCGCGGCGACGGCCTCGGGCGAGTCGATCGGGATCTCCTTGATCAGTCTCCCCGTCGCTGGGTTGTCGACCGCGATCGTCTCGGCGGCAGGCGCCGACGCCCCGTTCGTCTCCGTGCTCCGTGCCGCCGTTCCGCTCTCCACCACAGCTCCCTTCGCCCGTTTGGCTGGTTAGCCAAACTCTAACGGCGAATCAAAGCTGGGTCACTATCAAGGTGATTAGCCCGGCAAGCATCCCGGTTATGACGGTCAGGACGGCGCCGACGATGCCGAGCCCGATCTGCATCATTCGGGTGAGGTCGCTGAACCGCGCTTCCATTTGATTGAACCTCGCATCCATGTGTTTCGCGAGGTCGTCGAGGCGCTCGTCGGTCCAGCCTTCTCTCGGAGTCATCACCGCCATGAAAGCAAGTGTAGACAGCAAGTTGCAACGAGATGCGCGCGGAATGTAAATTCTTCGGCGCTTCAGCGCGGGACGAGCCGGTACACGGGGCCTTCGAGCGAGGTCACGTAGAGCCGGTGGCGCTGGTCTTCGCCGAAGGAGCTGGGGCTCGAGACCTGGAGGCCGAGCCTGCGGTCGTCGCTCGCCCGCTTCAGGTGCGGGACGAGCGAGCGGAGCTGTCCCTCGCAGAGGTCGGCGTAGACGTAGCGCCCGCGCATGCCGGCCAGGCGGCGGTCGCGGACCACGTAGCCGCCGATGATCGAGCAGCTGCCGCCGCGGCTGTGGGGATAGGCGAAGATCGGTTTGACGGTGCCGCCCGGGTCCGGGGTGCCGCTGTTCTCGTCGGTGTACTCGCCGAAACCCTCGAACGCGTCCCAGCCGAAGTTGGCGCCGCTGGCCTTACCGACAGTCGTGTAGTCGAGCTCCTCGACCTGGCTCTGGCCGACGTCGCCGATCGCGATCCGCGGCGTTCCGTGGCTGGTGTCGAAGGAGAAGCGGAAGGGGTTGCGCAGGCCGTAGCTGAAGATCTCGTCGCGGCCGGGCTCGCCGACGAAGGGGTTGCTCGCCGGCACCGTGTACGGCTTACCGCCGGATGCCCGGGGGTCGACCCGCAGCAGCTTCCCCAGCAGCACGTCCTTGTTCTGGGCATTGTTGGGCGGGTCCCCGCCGGAGCCACCGTCCCCGGTCCCGAAGTAGAGGAGGTTGCCGAGGAACTGCAGCTGGCCGCCGTTGTGGTTGGAGTTGACCGGGTGGGGGATCGTGATCACCGGCCGGCGCGAGCCGCTTGCCGCTCGGGTCGCGCTGCGACTGCGGAACTCGTCGATCTGGATCGACCCGTCGCTGTTCGTGTAGTAGATGTAGAAGCGCTTGCTGCGCGCGTAGTCGGGCGGAAAGGCGATGGAGAGCAGACCGCGCTCGCCGCCGTAGTTGACGAGGCCGCGGAGGTCGAGGAAGGTGCCGGCGCGGCGCCCGCCCTTCAAGACCACGATCCGCCCGGGTTGCTCGACGACGAAGAGGAGCTTCGGGAAGCCAGGGGCGCTGGTGACGTAGACGGGTGCGTCGAAGGAACCGATCGACTTGAGCCCGACTCCACGCTTCGCGCTCGGCGTCGCGGTGTCTGCGGCGGTGCCGCCCGGGTCGTTGGCCGAGCCGCAGGCGGGCAGGGCCAAGGTCAGGAAAGCCGCCAGCGCGGCCGCAACCGAGGAGGCCCTACTTGCCTTTCTCGATCTCAACGATTTCGCCGCTGTCGGTGACTTCGGTTTCCGGCAGCCGGTCGCTGATCTCGGTCGTGAACGAGCCACCGGGGGTGACGCCGCCTTCGGTCTCCGCCTTCGCCTCGCCGCCGAGCCCGGCGTCGATGTCGTAGAGCAGCGTGTACTCGCCGGCGCGGACCGCGCTCAACTTCCAGACCGCCTTGGTCGTCTCGCCGGGCTTCAGGGGGCCGAAGGTGAAGGTCTTCGGACTCGAGCTCGAGGCGCCGCCGGGATCCGAGGAGCCGAGGAGGCGGGGGTAGGTCGCGGACAGCACCCAGACCGGGCGGTCTGGCTGGGCGAGCTCGGGCTGGGGATCGCTGACCCCGAACGGGAGGCCGGAGTCTTCGCCCCGCTGGCCCTTGATCGTGAAGCTCACGGTCAGGCCGGGCACGGTTCGCTTGCCGGTGTTGCGGATGTCGAGCGCCAGGATCGAGGTCTGACCGAGCCGCTGCAGCGAGGGGAAGCTGGCTTCGGTGACCTTTACGTCGAAGGTGCCGCTCGCTTCGTCGGACGGCGAGGAGTCGCCGCCGCCACCGCAGGCACCGAGCAGCGCCGCCACCGCCAGCGCGGCAAACCCGGTCGCGATGGCTTGGAGGCGGGTCCGCCGGGATTGTCGTCCGGTCCCCCGCAAAGCGGCCCGAACATAGCACGGGGTTTGGCCGCCTTCGCAGGCATTTCCGCCCCTCCCCGAGGGGTTAGCCGGATCTCAACACGCGGCTAACGGTAGGCGCATCGGCATCCCCTAGACTGCTGCGCACCGGGTGGGGTGCCGCGCGCGTGCGGCGCAGCCCGGATGGAGGAGCTGATGGTCGGATCCGCGGTAAACAGGGCCTTCTTGCCCGCCAAGTCGCTGTTCGAGGTGGTGGGGGAGATGATGATCCTCACCGCGCGGACGATCGTCTCCGCGGTCAAACCGCCCTATCCCTACGGCGAGGAGTTCATCGGCCAATTCCTCTTCGCCCTGCAGCTCTGCTGGTTCCCGCTGCTGGTCTCGACCGTCGCCTTCGGCTTCGGCGCGCCCGGCCTGCAGGCGGCCAACTTCCTCTCGCTGTTCGGTGCCCTCGACCGCCTCGGCGGCTTCTTCGTCCTCGCCTCGATCCGTGAGTTCGCGCCCTTCGTCACCGCGGTGGTCGTCGCCGGCGTCGCCGGCACCGCGATCACCGCCGACCTCGGCGCCCGCAAGATCCGCGAGGAGCTCGACGCCCTTCAGGTGCTTGGCGTCGACCCGATCAAGAACCTGGTCGTGCCGCGCTTCCTGGCGCTGATGCTGATCACCGGCCTGCTCGACATCTACGCGCTGGTCTTCGGGATCAGCGGCGGCATCCTCACCGAGGTCCTCTACAACCAGCCGCTCGGCGGTTTCTTTGCGACCCTCTTCTCCAACGCCTCGATCACCGACCTCTGGGGCTCGGTGATCAAGTGCACGCTGTTCGGTGCCCTGATCGCCGTCGTCTGCTCCTACAAAGGGATGACCGCCTCCGGCGGCGCCGCCGGCGTCGGCCGCGCGGTCAACGAGGCGGTCGTCATCTCTTTCATGGGCGTCTTCGCCTTCAACTACGTCTTCACCCAGACCCTGCTGGCGACCAACCCGGAGCTGCAGACGATCCGATGAACGCCTGGCTCGCGATCCCGCGCAACTGGCTCGACTCGGCCGGCGAGATCGCCCGCTTCGGGTCCCGCGTCGCCGGCCTCGTCTATTCGGGCCGCGTCCTGCGCTTCTTCGGCGAGAGCCTGCGCCAGGCCGGAATCCTGATCCTCGGCTCGGCGTTGATCATCTGGGGCTTGGTCTTCACCCTCGGCCTGCAGTGCGGGATCGAGGGCGCCTACCTGCTGCGTGCCCAGGGCGCGCCCGCCTACGCCGGCGTCTTCTCCGCCTGGTGCGACCTGCGCGAGATCATGCCCTACGCCTTCGGCTACATGCTCGCGGCCAAGGTCGGGACCGGGATCGTCGCCGAGCTCGGGGCGATGCGGATCTCCGACGAGATCGACGCCCTCGAGGTGATGGGGGTACCGCCGGTCACCTTCCTCTGCGCGACCCGCCTGCTCGCCGCCTGGATCGCCTTCCCTTTCATGTATCTGGTCGGGATCGGGATCATGTACCTGGCCAGCTACCTGGCCGTGGTCGAGCAGATCGGCGACGTCTCCTCGGGCGGCTACCTCCTCATCTTCTGGATGTTCCAGAACCCACCCGACCTGATCTTCAGCTTGATCAAGGGAATGGTGATGGCGACCGCGATCGTGCTGGTCGGCTGCTACTACGGGTACACCGCCTCGGGCGGCCCCGTCGGGGTGGGGACCGCGACCGCGAAGTCGATG
>Ga0307280_10000032_pt1 | contig 33579 bp, 34 predicted proteins | sample ER_DNA_119_FD_194479 | JGI IMG/M metagenome (GOLD analysis project Ga0307280, IMG submission 194479) | Bulk soil microbial communities from the East River watershed near Crested Butte, Colorado, United States - ER_DNA_119 | ecosystem: Environmental > Terrestrial > Soil > Floodplain | place...
TAACAAAGGACGAACGCCGGAGGGTGGGCGCGTAGGATCGCGGCGTGAGCGCCAACGCGGAAGCGCAGGAGTGGGCCGAGATCGTGCGCCGCTATGGCGAGCGGAACCGGCTCACCTACGAGCCGGTGGGCGGGATCAACCCCAAGGACGGGCCGGTGGCGCTCTGCGTCGGCGGCGTCAACCGCCTCACCGGTCAGCTCGGCGAGGGCTTCTGGGGCGCCTGCTGCGACGCCGACGAAAAGGAAGTCGGCGGCTTCTTCAGCAGGGCGGTGGTGCCGACCGCGATCCTCGCCAAGGCGCATATGCCGGACCTGGCGAAAGTGGTGCCCGCCTTCAACGTCGAGTCGATCGAGCGGCACGAGGTCGTCACCCAGCGCTTCCAGCGCAAGGTCGAGTTCGAGTCGATCGACTTCAACAAGCGCTTCCTGACCACGGTGCCGAGCGAGTACGACCCGGTGGCGCTGCGGGAGCTCTTCGGTCCCGGCTTCCTCGGCTGGGTGACGACGATCCGGGGTGAGATCGACTTCGGCGTCAACGACCGCCAGCTCTGGTTCCTCTGGCGCCTGCGCGAGCGCAGCGAGGAGGAGCTGGAGGCCGCCCTGGTAAATGCCGGCCAGCTCTTTCGCCGCCTGCAGGGGGAGATGGACGAGAGCGGCATCCACACCTACCCGCCCGGCCCCTGGCACGCGGGCCTGGAGCCGTTCCCGGCCGAGGCTCAGGCGGGGTAGTCGGGGTCGCCGGGTAGGACGACGCGAGGTTCGGCGCCGTCTTCGGCGATCACCACCGGCAGGATCGGCTCGAGGGTGCGCTCGCGGTAGGCGGCGAAAACCTCGTCGGAGGTGCGGAACTCGGCCAGCCAGCGGAGTTGGTTGACGGTCGGGAAGGAGAGGACGAGCTCGCCGGCCTCCTGCGCCGCGAGCGCCGCGGCGGGTTCGAACCAGCGCGCCTCGGTCGTCTCGACCCCGTCGGGCCGCGGCGGGGAGTGGGCGGGAGCGAGGGCGAGGAAGAACCAGGCGTCGAAACGGGTCGCGACCACCTCCGGGGTGATCCAGCGGGTGAAGGGCACGAGCTCCTCCTCGGCCGGCAGATCGATACCGGCCTCCTCGGCCAGCTCGCGGACCGCGCAGGCGCGCAGCCCGGCCTCCTCGGCGCCGTCGGCCTCGTCGAGCGAACCGCCGGGGAAGACCCAGACGCCGGGCATGAACCTCGCCTCCTCGCTGCGCCGCAGCATCAGCACCTCGAGGGCGCGCTGGGCGTGCTTGCCGCCGCGCCGCAGTAGGACGATCGAGGCCGCCGGCCGTGGCGTCGACGGCGGCCCGAAGTTGGGCATCTCCGCCGGTCCCCGTCGCCGCTCCTCCATGCGGCCCAGCGTACCCGCGCCAGACGTGTCTGAGTTTTTCCCTCACATATGACGGGAAAACTCAGACACGTGCAACGTCAGCTGAGGACGCGGCGGCGCTCGCGGCGGACCCAGGCGCGGTGGGTGAGCCAGGCGAGCAGGGCGATCAGCGCGATCGGGCCGAGGATCGCGAGGGCGACGACGGCGACCGCGGCGGCGACGGCGAGGATCTGACCGGCGTCGTCGAGCGCGTCGCCGACTCCCCAGGCGCCGCCGGAAGATTCCTCGGCGGCGCCGGTCTCGATCCGGACCAGGACGCGGGAGTAGTCGGCGCGGCGCTCGAGCTGCTGGAGCTGGGCGCGCAGGCGGGCCCGGTGGCGACGCTCCTGCGCCAGCTCGGCTTCCACGGCTTCGCGCTCGGATTCGGTCTCGGCCGCCTCGAGCTGGGCGAGGAGGCTGTCGATCCGCGCCTTCGAATCCTGTAGCAGCTCGCCGGTGGCGACGGTCGGGGCGGTGATGTCGTCGGTTGCCTCGTGGCGTGAGCGCACCTCGTCGATCGACGAGAGCGCGGCGAGGGCGTCGCCGAGCTTGGCGCTCGGGATCAGCAGCTCGAAGCGTGCGCTGGCGACGCCGGCCTCGCCCTCGCGGGTGGAGGAGCGCAGGACGATGCCGTCGTGGGCGTGGACGGCTTCGAAGACCTCCGCCGAGTCGTCGGCGACGTCGGCGGGGGCGGCGCCGAGGACGAGCTCGGCGGAGCGTTCGACGGCCCGGTTGTGAAGCCGGGTGCTGCCCTCGGCGTAGCTTCCGTTGCCGTCGAAGCTCTTGGACATGGGGGCGCTCGCGGCGGCTCCGGCCGAGGACGCGGAGCTTCCTTCGACTCCTCCGGTCGCACCTTCGTACTGCGGCGACGGCTTCGCGGTGTCGGCTCCGGACGGCTCTGCGATCTCGGGGGCGGGGGCGCGGGACGAATCGGTCTTCTGGATCAGGGCGCGGGGTGCATCGGCCCCCGACCCGCCTCCCCCTTCGTCGATCGCGACGACGGTCGTCGCCAGTGCGATCGCGACAAGGGCGATGCCGCCGGCCGGGATCAGCAGCTTTCGCGGCTGAATCGTCTGTAGCCGGTCGAACCAGGCCCGCGGCAGCGGCGAACGCCGCGGGAAGCCCGCGGCGGCGCGCTCGTCGAGCTCGGCGACGAACTCGGGCCGCGGGGTCGGCCGCAGCGCCCGCAGCTCGGCGGCCAACTGGTCGTCCCTAGGCGTGTCCATCGCAGGCCTCCCTCAGCTTGGTCATTGCTCGGTGCAGCTTGGTGCCGGCGTTTGACTCGGTCAGGCCGAGGACCTGGGCGATCTCGGCGTTGGCCAGGCTGGCGAAGAACTTGAGCGCGACCAGCTCGCGCTCGTTGGGCTCGAGGCGCTCCAGGGCAGCGGAGACGGCGAGGCGACGCTCCTGGTGCTCGGCGCTCTCGGTCGACCCGAAGCTCTCCAGGTCGGCCGGCTCGGCGGTCAGCTCCGCCTGGCGCCCGCGCCGGCGCAGCTCGTCGAGAGCGGCGTTGCGGGCGATACCGAACAGCCAGGCCCGCGGCTCGCCGCGTTCGGGGTCGAAGCGGTTGCGCTTGCGGTAGGCGCGCTCGAAGGCGGCGGCGGTGACTTCCTCGGCCGCCGGCCCGTCTCGCAGCAGGCTGGCAACGTAGGCGTAGACGTCGTCGCGGCTGGAGCGGTAGAGCCGCTCGAAGGCGATGTCGCCGGCGCGGGGTGCGTCTTTTGCCTCGGCGATTAGCGTCTGCTCCATGCCCGTACTACGGCCGGAATCCGAGTCCATCACGGTCAGTATTCAGCGGACGCTGAATTTTGGCCCCCATGAGGGCTCATTTTCAGCGGTCGCTGAATTTTGGCGGGGCGTGAGCTAGGCGGCTTGGGGGAGGTCGATCGGCGCTGCGGCGACTGCGGCGCGGATCGAGTCGGTGGCGATCGCGACCAGCTCGCGCAGCTCGTCCTCGGAGATCGAGAGCGGGGGCATGAGGACGACCGTGTTGCCGAGCGGGCGGATGAAGGCGCCGCGCTTGCGCGCCTCGACCGTCACCCGGTGGCCCATCCGCAGCGCGGCGTCGTGGTCTCCGAGGTCGATGCCGACCATCACGCCCCTCTGGCGCACCTCCGCCACCTCGGGCATCGCCCCGACCCCCGCCAGCAGCTCTTCGAAGAGGGCGATCTTCGGTCCCAGCCGCTCCAGCGTCCGCTCCTGCTCGAAGACGTCGAGGTTGGCCAGCGCGGCCGCGCAGGCGAGTGGGTTGCCGGTGTAGGTGTGGCCGTGGAAAAAGGTCTTGAACTCCTCGTAGCTGCCGAGGAAGCCGTCATAGATCTTCTCCGTGGTCAGCGTCGCCGCCAGCGGCAGGTAGCCGCCGGTGATCCCCTTCGCCAGGCACATCAGGTCCGGCGCCACGCCCTCCTGCTCGCAGGCGAACATCGTCCCGGTGCGTCCGAACCCGGTCGCGACCTCGTCGCAGACGAGCAGGACGCCGAAGCGGTCGCACAGCTCGCGGGCGGCGCGCAGGTAGCCGGGCGGTTGGACCAGGATCCCGGCCGCGCCCTGGACCAGCGGCTCGACGACGACGGCCGCCACCTCGCCCCCGTGCGCCGCCAGCACCCGCTCGAGGTCGGCCGCATCGCCAGGCTCCGCCACGTGGGTCTCGAACAGGAGCGGCCGGTAGGTCGAGTGAAAGAGGTCGATGCCGCCGATCGAGACCGAGCCGATCGTGTCGCCGTGGTAGGCCTCCCGCAGGCGCACGAACTTGGTCCGCCGCGCGTGCTCGCCGCCGCGCTGCTGCTGGTACTGGAAGGCGATCTTCAGCGCGATCTCCGCTGCGGTCGAGCCCGAGTCCGAGTAGAAGACGCGCGACAGGCCCTCGGGCGCGATCTCGACCAGCCGCGCCGCCAGCTCGGTCGCGCCCGGGTGGGTGAGGCCCAGCATCGTCGTGTGGGCGACCCGGTCGAGCTGCTCTCGCACCGCCGCGTCGATGACGGGGTGGCGATGGCCGTGGACGTTGCACCAGAGAGCCGCAGTCCCGTCCAGGTAGCGACGGCCCTCGCTGTCGAAGAGGTAGGAGCCCTCGCCGCGCTCGATCACCAGCGGCTCTTCCTCGCTCCATCCCTGCTGCTGGGTGAAGGGGTGCCAGACGAAGTCGCGGTCGAGCTGGGCGTGATCCACCATCTGGGCCGACGTTAGCCCCGGGATCGGCGGCACGGGTCGCTCGAAAAGGCCGAGTTAGCGCGTTGCTAGCGTCGCCGCATGAGACGGATCAACATCGCGGCACCCCGGTTCGAGTACGACGGCGACGATCCCGACGGTTTCCGCAGCGGGCTGGCTCGCCTCGGCAAGTTGCTCGGCGGCGCGAAGGAGTCCGGCGTCTCGGTATACGAGCTTCGCCCGGGCCAGGCGATCTGCCCGTACCACTACGAGGTGGGGGAGGAGGAGTGCTGCTGGTGCTCGAGGGCGAGCCAACTCTGCGCCACCCCGAGGGCTCGGACCGGCTCACTCCCTGGGATGTCGTCTTCTTCGAGAAGGGCCCCGCGGGCGCCCACGGAGTTCGCAACGAGACCGGGGAGACGGTGCGGGTGCTGATGCTCTCCACCGTCGTCACGCCCACCGCCACCGTCTATCCCGACAGCGACAAGGTCGGGATCTGGACCGGCGACCCCGAGACGGACGTGATGGTGCGGCGCGAGGCGAAGGTCGACTACTTCGACGGCGAGGCCTGAGCTCGCCGCGCGGCGAGTGATATCCATCACACGAACAAATATTGCCCTTTTGAAAAGGTTGCGTTCGTGCAACTATTGTCGTGATGAATGCGACGATAGAGGCGACTGACACCGCCGCCCGCATAGCAGCGCTCCTCCACCACGTCTTCCTCTACGACCGCGGCAACCAGCTGCGGGTGATCGAGGAGAGCGGCCTCTCGATGACCCAGTGCAAGGCACTGCTCGAGCTCGGCGGCCTCGGCGGCGACGCCCGGGCATGGCAGGTGAGCGACCTCGCCGAGCGGTTCGGCGTCTCGGTTCCCTCGATGAGCCGGGCCGTCGACGCGCTGGTCAAGGCGAAGCTGGCGACCCGGGTCGAGGACCCGGACGACCGCCGGGTCCGCCGGGTGAAGATCACCGCCAGGGGCGAGGACCTGGTCGCCCGGCTGGTCACCGTGCGCATGACCGGAATCGAGGCCTTCGTGACCACCCTCAACGCGGCGCAGCGACGCAAGCTCGACGCCGCGGTCGAGGCGCTGATGGAGCGCGAGGCCCTCGCCCAGACTTACGAGGCCCTGAAAGGAAGTGAGCGCGCTTGACCCGTTACCGCCACCTGATCACCGACGACAACCGCAAGTGGTGGACGCTCGGAGCGATGTGCTTCGCGCTGTTCATGATCATGCTCGACAACACGGTCGTGAACGTCGCCCTGCCCTCGATCCAGCAGGACCTGGGGGCGACGATCAGCGGCCTGGAGTGGACGATCAACGGCTACACGCTCTCCTTCGCGGTGCTGCTGGCGACCGGCGGGCGGCTCGGCGACATCTTCGGCCGGCGCCTGATGTTCCTGATCGGCGTCGTCATCTTCGCCCTCTCCTCGGCGACCGCCGGCTTCGCCCCCGACGAGACCGCGCTTGTCCTCAGCCGTGTCGTCCAGGGTGTCGGCGCGGCGCTGATGATGCCGGGGACGCTCTCGATCATCACCGACGCCTTCCCCGCCCACGAGCGCGGCAAGGCGATGGGCACCTGGGCCGGCGTCTCCGCCCTTGCGCTCGCCGTCGGGCCGGTGCTCGGCGGCTTCCTCACCGAGCACGTCAGCTGGCGGGCGATCTTCTACATCAACATCCCGGTCGCGATCGGCGCGGTGGCGGCGACGCTGTTCGCCGTGCGGGAGTCGCGCGACACCTCGGTCGGCCGCGAGGTCGACTTCGCCGGCGTCGCGGTGCTGACCGTCGGCCTGACGGCGCTGGTCCTCGCCCTCGTCGAGGGCAACGCCTGGGGCTGGGGCTCGACCGAGATCGTCGCCCTGCTCGCCCTCGCGGCGGCGGCGCTGCCCGCCTTCGTCTTCGTCGAGAACCGGGTCGAGGCGCCGATGGTGCAGTTCGATCTGCTCAGCGACCGCAACTTCCTCGCCGCGGTCGTGGTGGCGATGATCATCAGCTTCGCGATGCTGGGCGTCTTCTTCTTCCTCGCCCTCTACATGCAGGACATCCTCGGCTACTCCCCGCTGGAGGCCGGCGTCAGATTCCTGCCCTCGACGCTGATGATCGTCGGCGTGGCGCCGGTCGCGGGGCGGCTCTCAGACCGCTTCGGTGCCCGCTGGCTGATCGCCGGCGGGTTGGTCCTGGTTGCCGCCTCGCTGTTCAGCTTCAGCCGCATCGCGGTCGATTCGACCTACCTCGACCTGCTGCCGGGGTTCATGCTGCTCGGCATCGGCATCGCGCTGACGATGTCGCCGATGACCAGCGCGGCGATGAACGCGGTGCCGGTGCAGAAAGCCGGTATCGCATCCGGCGTGCTCTCGATGTTCCGGATGGTCGGCGGCAGCCTCGGCGTCGCCGTCACCGGCGCGATCTTCCAGGGCCTGGTCAGCTCGCGGCTCGACTCGCTGCTGACCGGGACCGGGATCACCGCGGCGCAGCAGCAGTCGATCTCCGACCAGCTGGGCGGCGGAGCCGTGCCGAAGGTGCCGGGGCTCGAGGCGGCGCAGGTCAAAGAGGTCGCTGCGGCGGGCAACGAAGCATTCGTCTACGCGCTCAGCCACGCGATGACCGTTTCCGGGTTCGTCGCGCTCGTCGGGGCGGCGATCGGGGCTACTGCTATTCGGGCCAAGGCGAAGGGGCACACGAGCGTTGAGGCGGCGGCTGCTGAGGTTAATCCTGGTGGGGAGGCTGTTGCTGCTGAGGAGCGAGGGGCGGCGCAACCTGCATAGGGCTCAGGCGGGGAGGGCGCCGGTGGGGGGTGCCTGGGAGCACCTCCGCCGGGCGGGTCGGGGATGGCTGGTGCCTCGGGCCGCATCGGCCCGGCTCCATGCTGAGTACCCAGTCACCCCCACCGACACCCTCCCAGTTGAGGCACCGGACTAGGGTGCCGGCCGATGTTGATCTTGCTTCCCCCGTCTGAAGGGAAGGCTCGTCCTGAGACGGGCCGGCCGGTCAATCTTGATTCGCTGGTCTACGCGGACGAGCTGGGTGAGCGGCGGGCGCGGTTGCTTGATGCTTTCGATCCGGGGTTGCGGGAGGCCCCGGCGAGGGTGGCTAGTGGGGTCTACACCGGTGTTCTCTATGGACGGTTGGGGCTTTCGGATCTGTCGGCCAAGGCGCGGGGGCGGGTTTTGATTGCTAGTGCGCTTTGGGGGGTTGTGCGGCCTGATGACCGGATTCCGTATTACAAGTTTCCGCCGAAGACGCGGTTGAAGGGGTTCGAGGCGCCGAATGCTTACTGGCGGCCGGTGCTGGCCGCGGCGCTTCCCGACAAGGAGGGGGACCTGGTGGTTGATATGAGGTCCGGCGCTTACGCCCCGGCCTGGAAGCCCGAGCGGGCGAGGTTGCTCGCGGTGCGGGCTTTCACCGAGGTGGATGGGGAGCGCAAGGCGGTTTCGCATATGGCGAAGGCCGTTCGCGGCGACGTCGCCCGGGCGCTGCTCGAGGCGAAGAAGGCGCCGGCCGATCCCGAGACCGCCGCCGCGATCGCCGAGGGGGCCGGCTTCGCGGTTGAACTCAGCGACAGCAGCCTCGACGTCGTCGTCTAGATCCGCAACTCCGGCCAGGTGGTGGGGTCGGCGAGGTCGAGTGGGGGGAGGGTGAGGACCGGGGTGGCGCCGAGGGCGGCGATCGTCTCTCGGTTGGAGGTTTCGATCTCGGTTGGCCTCGCCGGCCAGGGGGTGAGGACGACGACGGCGACTGCGAGCCCGGCGGCGCGAGCCGCCTCGAGGGTCAGCAGGGTGTGGTTGATCGTGCCCAGGCCGGGGCCGGCGACGACGACGAGGGGGTAGCCGAGGTCGGCGGCGAGGTCGCGGACGAGATAGGTGGGGGAGAGGGGGACGAGGAGGCCGCCGACTCCCTCGCAGACGATCGCGTCGGCTCCGGCCGCAGCGGCGCGGGCCGCCTGCCGCAGCCGCTCGGGGTCGATCCCCTCTCCCGCCATCTCCGCGGCCAGATGCGGCGAGGCCGGCGGCCCGTAGCGGTAGGGCGCGATCTCCTCGTCGCTCTGGCCCGAGCCGGAGGCACGGCGCAGCAGGGCGTGGTCGGTTTCGACCCCTTCGTCGAGGCCGGTGACCGCCGGCTTGAAGACCGCGACGCGCTTGCCCTCGGCGGCGAGGGTGCGGGCGATCGTCGCGGCGACGACGGTCTTACCGACCTCGGTGCCGGTGCCGGTGACGAAGACGCCGTCGGCCACGGGTCAGGCGGCCAGGGACTCCGGCGCGACCAGGCTCAGCTCGCGCGCGACCTCCCCGACCACGCGGGCTGCTCCGACCAGCTCCTCGGGCTGGTGGGTCGCCATGGCCGTGAAGCGCAGCCGGCAGGAGCCCGCCGGGACGGTAGGCGGCCGGATCCCCTGGGCGAAGACCCCGCGTTGCAGCGCTCGCTCGCAGAGCTCCATAGTGGTCTCCGCCGCGCCGATCTCGACCGGGACGACCTGGGTCGCGGAGGCGCCGACCCTCAGCCCCTCGGCCCTGAGACCGCTGCGCAGCGTCTCGGCATTCGCCTGCAGTCGCTCGACCAGCTCGGGCTCGGCTTCGAGGACCGAGAGCGCGGCCAGCGCCGCGCCGGCGGCCGTCGGCGGTGGAGCGGTCGAGAAGATAAAAGGGCGGGCGGTGTTGACGAGGAGGTCGATCGTCCCGGCGTCGGCGCAGGCGTAGGCGCCGTAGGAACCGAGCGCCTTGCCGAGGGTGCCGACCACCAGGTCGACCTCGCCGCTGAGGCCGGCGGCGGAAACCGAGCCGCGACCGCCGGGGCCGACCGCGCCGGTTGCGTGCGCCTCGTCGACCATCAGCCGCGCCCCGTGCCGCCGCGCCAGCTCCAGCAGCTGCGGCAATGGCGCGACGTCGCCGTCCATCGAGAAGACCCCGTCGGTGACGATCAGGGAGGCGCGATCGCCGGCCTCGCGCAGGCCCCAGGCGAGGTGCTCGACGTCTCCGTGGCGGTAGACGAAGGTCTCGGCCCGCGAGAGCCGGCAGCCGTCGACGATGCTGGCGTGGTTGAGCTCGTCGGAGAAGACGATCTCGCCGCGTCCGGCCAGGGCGGCGATGATGCCGCTGTTGGCGAGGTAGCCGGAGCCGAAGAGGAGCGCCGCCTCGTAGCCCTTGAAGGCGGCGAGCTGCGTCTCGAGCTCGCGATGGGGCTCCATGGTGCCCGAGATCAGGCGTGAAGCGCCCGAGCCGGCTCCCCATCGCAGCGCCGCCTCGGCCGCCGCCTCGCGCACCTCGGCGCGGTCGGCGAGTCCCAGGTAGTTGTTCGAGCAGAGGAGGAGGACCGGCTGGCCGTCGAGCGTGACGCTCGGCCCCTGGGGCCCCTCGATCAGGCGCAGTCGCCGGTAGAGCCCCTGCTCGCGGAGCTCGCCGAGCCGCTCGGCGACGTCGGTCACGCCGCCGTCGGGTAGGAAGGCGGCTTCTTCGCCTTCTTGACGACCCGCAGCTGGGTCGACGGGTCCCAGAAGTTGGCCTCGTCCTGGCTGTCGACCAGCTCGTCGATCGGGGTCATGGGCGTCTCGCCCTCGAGCCAGCCGGAGCGGTTGTCGGGCCGCGGGTCGGCGCCGTTGTCGGGCTGGCGGGCGACGTTGAGTCCGAGCTCTTCGAACATCGCCCGGTCGTCTGCCGGCTCAGCGCCGAGCGTGGTCAGGAAGTTGCCCATCATCACCCCGTTGAGCCCGGCCTTGACCGCCAGCTTGTGCATCGAGCCGAGGTTCTCGACCCGCCCGCCGCAGAGCCGGAATAGCGCCCCGGGGATGATCAGCCGGAAGATCGCGATCCACTTCACGACCTCCCAGGGGTCCATCACTTCGCGGTCGGCGAACTTGGTCCCGTCCTTGGGGATCAGGAGGTTGATCGGCACCGAGGTGGGGTTGATCTCGGAGAGCTCGAAGGCCATCTCGACCCGCTGCTCCTCGCTCTCGCCGAGGTTGAGGATGCCGCCGACGCAGGTCTCCAGTCCCGCCTCCTTGACCGCCTGGATCGTCCGCAGCCGGCCCTCGTAGCGGACCGTGGTCGAGACCTCCGGGTAGTAGGAGCGGGCCGACTCGACGTTGTGGTGGACCCGCTGGACGCCAGCCTCCTTCAGCGCCTTCGCCCGCTCGCCCGACATATGGCCGATCGAGGCGCAGCGCTTGAGGTTGGTCTGCTCGGCGACCAGCCGCGTCCCCTCGAGGATCTTCTGGAAGTCCCGCTTGGAGAGGCCCTGGCCCTGGGTGACCATGCAGAAGCGGTGGGCGCCGGCCGCCTCGGCCGCTTTCGCGTGCTCGAGGATCTGCTCGGGCTCCATCATCGCGTGCATCGGCGTATCCGCCTCGGCGTAACGCGACTGGGCGCAGAAACCGCAGTCCTCGGCGCAGCCGCCGGACTTGGCGTTGACCAGCGAGCACATGTCGGTCGAGTCGCCGAAGTTCTCCCGGCGCACTTCCCAGGCGCGTTCGACCAGGGCTTCGATCTCGGTGTGGTCGGTGAGGGCGCCGTAGGCGCGGGCCTCGTCGACGGTGATCAGGGGGGGCATCGGGACGCAATCTAGGAATCGCCCCGGACGCCTAGCATTGGCGCCATGGAGCGGACCGTGGCGCGGCGGCGAGGGGTGGCGGGGGTCCTGCTCGTGGCGCTGGCGATCGGGGCGTTCGCGTGCGGCGCGACCCTCGGCGATGGGGCCGAGCAGCCGCGGCCGAGCGTCGCCGAGACCCTGCCGGCCGATCAGCTCGCCGGCCAGCGGATCGTCACCGGCCTCGACGGAACCTCGATCTCGCCTCGCCTGCGAGAGGCGATCCACACGGGGCATGTCGCCGGCGTCGTCCTCTTCGCCGAGAACTTTCCGACCCGCACCGCCGGCCGGCGCCTGATCGCCCGCCTGCAGGCGATCCCGCGGCCGCCGAAACTGCGCGACCCGCTGCTGGTGATGGCCGACCAGGAGGGCGGCCTGGTCAAGCGGCTCTCCGGCGCCCCGACCGCCTCGGCGCGCGAGATGGGCGAGCGCGGGGCGGCGTTCAGCGCCAACCAGGGCCGCCGCACCGCAGCCAACCTGCGCGACGTCGGGGTGGACGTCGACCTGGCGCCGGTCCTCGACGTGGGGCGGCCGGGAGGGGTGATCGCCGAGACCGAACGCAGCTTCGGCACCACCGCGTCGCGGGTCGATTCCACCGCGATCCCGTTCGCCGAGGCGCTCCAGGCGGGCGGCGTCGTCGCCACCGGGAAGCACTTCCCCGGCTTCGGCGCAGCCCGCGAAAACACCGACTTCTCGGTCGAACGGATCGACCTCTCCAAGCGCGAGCTGCGGGCGATCGACGAGAAGCCCTACGCCGACTTCGCCGCGGCCGGCGGCGAGATGGTGATGCTCAGCACGGCGATCTACCCGGCCTTCTCCGATGTTCCCGCGGCATTCACCCGCGCGATCGCGACCGGAGAGCTGCGGAACCGGCTCGGGTTCGAGGGCGTCACGATCACCGACGCCCTGGAAACCCCGGCGGTCGAGCATTTCGGCGGCACCGGGAAGGCCGCGGTCGCGGGCGCCCGGGCCGGTGCCGACATCCTCCTCTACGCCCGCCTCGGCCCCGCCGAACGGGCCTGGGAGGCGCTGGTCGCGAAGCTGCGGACCGGCGGGCTCGACCGTGCCGCATTCGAGGAAGCGGCCCAGCGCGTGCTCGAACTCCGCGCCGGGCTCGCGCCCTAACCGCCGGGCACGTCCTCCCGCACCGAGAAGGGATCGAAGATTCGCACCGCGTCGCGGCCCGCGTCCTTCGCCCCGTACATCGCCGCGTCGGCCTCGGAGACGACGGTGGCGACGCTGGTCCGCGGGTCGTCGCCGAACATCGCGATGCCGATGCTGACCGTGACCGCCCCGCTGTCGGAGCTGTGGTTGCGTATCTCGTCGGCGATCGCTTCGGCCGCCAGCCGCGCCTCCTCGCGGCTGCAGCGCGGCAGGATCACAGCGAACTCGTCGCCCCCGAGGCGGGCCAGCGAGTCGCTCCCGCGGGTCCGCCGCCGCAGCGCCTCGGCGATCTCCTTGATCATCCGGTCGCCGGCCGGGTGCCCGTGGGAGTCGTTGACCTGCTTGAAGCGGTCGAGGTCGAGCACCAGCAGCGCTCCGCGCGAGTCGTCGCGGCGGCTGCGCGCCATCGCCGCCGCCAGGTCTTCCTCGAACCGGCGCCGGTTGCCGAGCCCGGTGAGCGAGTCCTGGCGCGCCTGACGCTCCAGCTCCTGCATCCGTTCGGTCCGGCCCCAGGCGATGATCAGCGCGCCGAGCAGCGCCGCCAGCGAGATCCCCAGCACCGCCAGGGCGACCGGCAGGCTGAGGTCGGCGCCGCCGGGGTCGGCGACAGTCAGCGTCCAGGTGCGATCGGCGATTCGCACCGGCGCCAAGGCGCCGTCGGAGAGCCGCTCGCCGGATCCGAACACGGTCTCGCCGTCGGCTCCCACCTGAACCCGCACCGAGGGATCGACGGCTTCTGCCGCGGTCCCGGCGAGGTCGCCGATCCGGAAGCTGCCGGCGGCGAACCCGACCAGGGCGCGGCGGCGCTCGGCGACGGTTCCGACCGGCGCTCCGTCGCGGTAGACGGCGTGGAAGACGTTGATCCCGCGGCCGCCGATCAAGAGCGGGATTACCGGGCTGGAGACGGCAGTGCCGGTGTCCCGGGCGCGTTCGAGGTAGCGGGCCCGCTCTGGGTCCTGGCCGAGGTCGTAGCCCAGGGCGCGGCGGCGCTCTTCCCGCTCGGCGGCGACGTAGGTGATCGGGAAGTACTCGGGCCGGGGCCGCGACCGGGCGAAGTCGAGGAAGCCGACCCGTTCGAGGATCGGCAGGTCGTGGCTGCGCTCGAAGCGTTCGCGGCTGGCCGCCGTCACCCGCGGGATGAAGACGGCCCCGGACAGCGCTCCCTGGCTGATCAAGGACCGGCCGTAGACCTGGAACTCGTGGCGGCTGAGGTCGTCCTCGGCCTTGAAGAAGGCCGCGGCGCTGTCCAGCTGGTCGACCGAGAGGCCCGCCACGGCTTCCATCTGGTGGGCGGCGCGCGCCGCCTCCTCGCGCTGCATCTGGTCGAAGTCGCGGTCGTCGTCGAGGTAGACGAGCGCCGCCGCCGTGACCGACCCGACCGCGACCAGGGTCACGGCGAGCATCCCCAGCCAGAATCGGCGCCTCAATCCGGCACCGCCGCCAGGGACTCCCAGAGGTAGAGCGAGGCGAGGCTGCGGTGCGGCCGCCAGCGCTCGCCGATCTCGACCGTCCGGGTCGGGGTGGGCATCTCCTCGAGCCCGTACTCGACCTGGATCGCTTTGCGGATCCCGAGGTCGCCGCCGGAGAGGACGTCGGGCCGCTGCAGGTGGAAGAGCAGGAACATCTCCGCCGTCCAGCGGCCGAGGCCGCGCACCGCGACGATCTCCTCGATCACCTCCTCGTCGCCCAGCTCCTCCAGGCGGTCGAGCTCCAGTTCACCGCTGATCACGTGGGCGGCGAGGTCCCGCACGTATTCGGTCTTCCGGCCCGAGAGCCCGCAGCCGCGCAGGTCCTCCTCCTCGGCCTCGAGCAGCTGCTCCGGCGAGGGGGTGGCGCCGCCGAAGAGGTCGACGACGCGCAGGTAGATCGTCCGCGCCGCTTTGGTCGACAGCTGCTGGCCGACGATCGCCCGCAGCAGCGCCCCGTAGGCGTCGGGCGGCCGCTCCTCCTTGCGGCGCTCCAGCCGGGTGGCGAGGTCGATCTCGCCGATCCGGTCGATCAGCGCCGCCATCGTCGGATCGGAGGCGGCGAGCGCCCTGCGTGCCTTCGCGCTCACCGGCCCGACCACTGCGGCGGGCGCTTCTCGGCGAAGGCGCGGATGCCCTCGCGGAAATCCTCGGAGGAGAAGCATGATTCCCGCAAGGCGACCAGCCCGGCCTCCTGCTGCTCGGTGAGTTCGGGATTGGCCTGCAGCAGGTCGATCGCGTGCTTGTTGCCGCGCATCGAGAGCGGCGCGTTGGCGGCGACCGCCGCCGCCAGGGCGAGGCCCTCGTCCTCGAGCTCGGCGTCGCCGACCACCCAGTTGACGAGGCCGATCCGCTCCGCCCGCTCGGCGTCGACGTTGCGGCCGGTGAGGAAGAGCTCCTTCGTGGACGGGAGGCCGATCGTGTCGAGGAACTTGCGCAGCCCGGTGTGGCCGTAGATCAGGCCGAGCTTCGCCGGCGGCATCCCCAGCTTCGCCCCGGAGGCGCAGATCCGCAGGTCGCAGGTCACGGCCAGCTCGAGCCCGCCGCCGAGGCAGTGACCGTTGATCGCCGCGACGGTCGGCCAGGGATGGCGGGCGATCGCCTCGATCGCCGCGTGGAAGGGGTGGGCGACGAGCGCCTCGGCGTCGCGTTCGAAGCTCTCGTCGGGGATGCCGGCGATGTCGTAGCCGGCCGAGAAGAGCGGCGGCGCGCCCGTGATCAGGACGCAGCGGGTCTCGATGCCCCGGTTCAGCTGGGGCAGGGTCTCGGCGATCGCGTCGAGGATCTCGTGGTCGAGGGCGTTGCGGCGCTCCGGGTTGGAGATCGTCAGCCGCGCGACCGCGTCGGCCGGCCGGTCGAGGAGGAGCTTGCCGCCCGCGAGCCGCTCGTCCACTGCCGTCCTACTCCAACACCACGAGGACGTCGCCTTCGCTGACGCTCTGGCCCTCCTCGCAGCGAATCTCCTTCACGACCCCGTCGTCCTCGGACTCGACCGGGATCTCCATCTTCATCGACTCCAGGATGACGACGGTGTCGCCGTCGGAGACCTGGTCGCCGACGGCCACCTCGATTTTCCAGACGTTGCCGGTGATGTGTGCCTCGATGTCTGCCATGGGCGGGGACAATAGCCCGACGATGGGACCCGAACAGGCGGCAGGGGAGGCGGGCGCGCTGGCGGTGATCGTCGCCGCCCGCAACGAGGCGGACCGGATCGGCGAGACGGTGTGGGCCCTGCGCGGCGCCTTTCCGGCGGCGCGGGTCTGGGTCGCCGACGACGCTTCCGAGGACGGGACGGCCGAGGCGGCGCTGGCGGCCGGCGCCGAGGTTGTCAGCCGCGGCAGGCCCCACGGCAAGGGCGCCAACGTCTCCGCCGCGGCCGAGGCGGCGCTGAGCGTGCCTGGCCCGCCGCGGCTCGTCCTCCTCTGCGACGGGGACCTGGGCGGCTCCGCGGCGCGGCTGGCGCCGCTGGTCGAGGCGGTGCGCGGCGGTGAGTGCGACCTCGCGGTGGCCGCCTTTACCCGCCGCGCCGGCGGCGGTTTCGGTCTCGCGCTCGGCTTCGCCCGCTGGGCGATCCGGCGGCGCTGCGGCCTGGAGACCGAGGCGCCGATCTCCGGCCAGCGGGCGATGCGGGCGGAGGTGCTGCGCGCGGTTCTGCCCCTGGCGCCCGCCTACGGGATGGAGATCGGGATGACCGTCGACGCGGTCCGCGCCGGGTACGCGCTGCGCGAGTACGAGCTCGACCTCGAACACAGGGCGACCGGCCGCAACCTCGGTGGCTTCCTCCACCGGGCCGGGCAGCTGCGGGACTTCGCTCGGGTTTACCGCTCGCGGAGGCGGCGAGCGCCGGGCTCGTAAGGTGTAGAGATGAGGCTGGGGCGGAAGAGACTTGGGGTCGCGGTGCTCGTCACCGTGCTGCTGGCCGGCGCCGCCCTCGCCAACGCCGAGCTGGTCGAGCGCGGCAACCTCTTCGTCAAGTTCCAGGGCGGCATCGCGCCGACCAAGCTGCCGCGCGACTCGAACGCGCCGATCTCGGTCCGGGTCGACGGCACCGTCAGGGTCCTCTCCGGGGACCGGCCGCCGGCGCTCCGCTTCATCTCGATCGCGATCAACCGCGGCGGTCGGATCGAAACCAAGGGGCTGCCGACCTGCCGACGAGGGCAGATCGAGGCGGGCACCTCCGCGGCGGCGCTGAAGGCCTGCGGGGATGCACTGGTCGGCACCGGCCGCTACCTCGCCGGGGTCGACTTCCCCGAACAGAACTCGTTCCCCCTGCAGGGGAAGATCCTCGCCTTCAACACCGTCGACGACGGCGAGCGGGCGATCCTCGCCCACGTCTTCGGTCAGGACCCGTTTCCCAACAGCCGCACCTTCGTCTTCCACATCCGCAAGACGAGCGGAACCTACGGGACGCTCCTGACCGCGGCGCTGCCGAAGTCGATCAACCGCAACGGCTACCTGAAGCGGATCGTCCTCGACCTGCGGCGCGACTACGTCTACCGCGGTCGCAGGCACAGCTATCTGAGCGCCGCCTGCGGCGCGCCGGAGGGCCTTACCGTCGGCGTCTTCCCCTTCGTCAAGGTCGGGATGACCTTCGCCGACGGCCGTAAACTGGCCTCCACCTTGATCCGCACCTGCACCGTCCGGCGCTAGCCACCCTCGCCGCCCAGTGATCCTCGCGATCGACCAGGGGACGACGGGGACCACCTGCCTCGTCTTCGACCCGGAGGGGGCGATCGCCGGGCGCGCCTACTCGGAGTTCCAGCAGTTCTTCCCCCAGCCCGGGTGGGTCGAGCACGACGCGAACGAGATCTGGGAGGTGACGCGGCGGGTCGCCGCCGAGGCGATCGCCGACGCTGGGATCGAGGGAGCCGAGCTGGATGCGATCGGGATCACCAACCAGCGCGAGACGGTCGTCGCCTGGGACCCCGAGAGCGGCGAGCCGATCCACCGGGCGCTGGTCTGGCAGGACCGCCGCACCGCCGGGCGCTGCGACGAGCTGCGCGCGGCGGGGCACGAGCCGCTGGTGCGCGAGCGGACCGGCCTCACCATCGATCCCTATTTCTCCGGGACGAAGATCGAGTGGCTGCTGCGGAACGTCGAGGGGGCGGAGCGGGCGGTCTTCGGCACCGTCGACTCCTGGCTCCTGTTCAAGCTGACGGGCCAGCACCTGACCGACTACACGAACGCCTCGCGGACGATGCTCTTCGACATCCGCCGGCTGGAGTGGGACGCGGAGATCTGCGGCCTGCTCGGGGTCGACCCGGCGCGGCTGCCGCAGCCGCGGCCCTCCTCCGGCGTCTTCGGGACGACCAGCGAGTTCGGCGGTGAGGTGCCGGTCGCGGGGGTCGCCGGCGACCAGCAGGCTGCGCTCTTCGGCCAGGCCTGCCACCAGCCGGGGATGGCGAAGAACACCTACGGCACCGGCAGCTTCGTCCTCCTCAACAGCGGCCCCGAGCCGCCGCCGGTCCCCGATGGGCTGCTGGTGACGGTCGCCTGGGGGCTCGGCGAGGAGGTCGCCTATGCGCTGGAGGCCTCGATCTTCGTCACCGGCGCCGCGGTGCAGTGGCTGCGGGACGGGCTGGGGATCGTCGAGAAGGCGGGGGAGACCGAGGCGCTCGCCGCCTCGCTGGAGTCGAACGACGGCGTCTACTTCGTCCCCGCCCTGACCGGCCTCGGCTCGCCGTACTGGGACCCCTACGCGCGCGGCACGATCGTCGGCCTCACCCGCGGCAGCGGTCGGGCGCACCTGGCACGGGCGGCGCTGGAGGCGATCGCCTACGAGACCGTCGACGCGGTCCGCGCCCAGGAGGCGGCCTGCGGCGAGCGGCTGGAGCTGCTGCGCGCCGACGGCGGCGCCACCGCCAATCGCTGGCTGATGCAGTTCCAGGCCGACGTCCTCGGTGTACCTGTCTCCGTGCCCGAGATCTCCGAGACCACCGCCCTCGGCGCCGCCTACCTGGCCGGCGTCGCGACGGGCGCCTGGACGGTGGAGGGGGTGGCGGAGATGTGGCGCGAGGCGGACCGCTACGAGCCGCGGATGGAGGCGGCCCGGCGGGAGGAGCTGCTGGCCGACTGGGCACGGGCGCTGGAGAGGTCGCGCGAATGGGCGAGATGAAGCCGCAGGTCTACAAGGACCCGCGCCCCGCCGAGTACTTCGACCAGTTCCACGCCGCGGCGCGCAGGGGGGTGGGGTGGACCTACACCTTCGCCCGCATCATCCTCACCCTGCCGACCGCGCTGCTCTGGCGCGTGCGGGCGATCGGGGTGGAGAACGTGCCGAAGGGCGGCCCCCTGGTCCTCGCCCCGAACCACTTCAGCCAGATGGACCACTTCTTCGTCGGCGTCTACCTGCGCCGGAAGATCCGCTTCATGGCCAAATCCCAGCTCTTCGGCCCCCCGGTCCTCACCTACATCTACAAGCACGGCGGCGTCTTCCCCGTCCGCCGCGGCCACCACGACGAGGAGGCCTTCGAGACCGCCCGCCAGCTCGTCGCCCAGAACGAAATGCTCCTCGTCTACGCCGAGGGCGGACGCATGCGCTCCCAGCAACTGGGAGAGCCCAAGTCCGGCATCGGCCGCATCGCCCTCGAATCCGGAGCACCCATCGTCCCGGTCGCGATCAAGGGCTCCGAGCGCGCCCGCCAGTGGAAGCACCTCCGCTTTCCCCAGGTCACCGTCCAGTTCGGCGAGCCGCTTACCTTCCCGGTCGAGGAGTCACCGGCCCGGGGGCGTCAGCTGCAAGTCGCGACCGAGATCTTTGTTCAGGTCAGAGAGATTTACGAAAGGCTGGCGAGGCCGTGAGACCTCGCCAGAGTTTTACGCTTTAGGTTCGCCTAGACGCATGTAATGACAGATTCTTTACCGGCGCCAAATTTCACGGTTCCTGTTGCATCCAGTGCCTCTGTGATACCAGCGCTGCCGTTGAACGAGGTCAGAGGAGCGAATATCCCCCCTGTCCCTGTGTTCTGCGTGTATTTCTGTTTGCCTAATGCCACCCTCTGGAACGCGACGGTAAATGCGTTCGATGGGCCACCGGCACAGCCTGGCTCGATAGCGCCGATCAACCCACCGGTCATTGTCGTGTGACTGCTGAAGCAGGTATATGTGGAATCCAGGTTTGTAATTAAGATCCCAGGTGCCGTTTTGCTATCGGTTAGATAAATATTGTCAAATTGGTAGTTGGGCAACACAACTGTGCCAGCAGGCTGACCTGGGCTGGTGCACGGAATTTTGAAACCGGTGACGGTGTCGATGCAGCCATGGAAGGACAGTGAAATCGACCCTCCAGTTTTAGAGCTGTAGTTCCCCGTACCGGTGACGCTGGTGCATTGTGTTTTGAAGCCATTTTCCAGAGTGAATTCCACCAAGCCACCCTGGAAAGTGAACGGACCGCATGCGGCTAGAGCGCACTCAACTTCAGGAGACCCTGCAGAGGCTCCGCTCGGCAGGGACAATGCAAGGGCGCTGAGGACCGTTGCAGCGACCAGCAACTTTTTCTTAGTCATGCTTGCCTTTCAGTCGGGATGGCGGCATCATCTAGCCATCCGTTTGCATGACTACGGGTACCAGCTCCACTTGCAGAATCAAGGCGTGTTGTAATCTTCGCGTTTGCAGCTTCGCGCGCGTTCCAGCACGCGTGGCCACTACTCGTAGCGCTTCTCGAACCCGGCGTAGAACTCCGGATCGTGACCGGGCGTGATTACCGCGTCGGGGAACTGAGAGCGGAAGAGGCGCAGCTCCTGCAGGGAGCGGCGGTAGTTGTGGGCGTCGGCGGGACGCGGCGCCTCCGGCACCGATTTGTCGAGCTGGCCGAGCACGTACATCGCGTCGCCGCCGATCACGAAGTCGCGCTCGGCGAGGTGGGCGATCACCGACATGTGGCCGGCGCTGTGGCCCGGCGTGTAGGCGAGGCGGATCGAGCCGTCGCCGAAGAGGTCGAAGGTACGGCCGAAGCTGGCGTAGGAGTCGACGCTGTCGCGGTTGAAGTCGACCGTTCGGTACTCGAAGGCGTAGTCGAAGTGGGCGCGCCGGTAGCCGTTCAGCAGCGGGCTGGAGCCGTGCGCGGCGGCCTGCCACTCGTTCTCGCTGACGACGAAGGTCGAGTTGGGGAACTCCGAGATCGCCGAGGTGTGGTCGATGTGGAGATGGGTCATCACCACGATCGGGATCTCACCGGGGTCGAGACCGAGCTTGCGCAACTGGGAGGGGACGTCTTCGCCGGGGGCGAGCGTCGGCTTTCCCGAGCGGGTGGCGAGAGTGCCGAAGTTCTCCTTCGGGTCGGTGGCGATCGAGGGGTGCAGGCCGGTGTCGACGAGAATCGCTCCGGCGCTCGGGTGGCGGATCAGGAAGGCCGGCACCGGCACCACGTTCTCCTTCGATCCGAGCAGCAGCGCCTTCGCCAGCTTCGCGGTGACGAAGCGGCCGCCGGGGCTGACCATCATCTCGCGGGCGAAGTCGACGTGGCCGGCGATCAGCGGTTCGACCGCGACGGTGGCGCCGCGGGTGCCGCCGGCCAGCGGTTCGTGCAGGGGGTGTGGTTCGACGCTTATGTCCATGACCAAGGCAATTTACGCGGGTCCGCTTGTCTATAGGCTGCGCCGTCGATGGCTGAAAGCGACCGTTCGCGGATCTTCAGAGACGGTTTGCTCGAGGGGCAGGTCTGCGCCGTCTCCGGTGCGGGCAGCGGACTCGGGCGGGAGACGGCACTGGAGCTGGCCCGCCTGGGGGCGACCGTCGTCGCCTGCGGGCGGCGGGAAGAGCCGCTGGCGGAGACCGCCGAGCTCGCCGCCGGGCTGCCGGGATCCTTCGAGCACGAGTGCCTCGACATCCGCGAGGAGGAGCCGGTCGGCCGCTTCTTCGACGGCCTGCTCGAGCGCCACGGCCGTCTCGACGTCCTCGTCAACAACGCCGGCGGCCAGTTCCTCAGCCCGGCCGAGGCGATCAGCCCGAAAGGGTTCAAAACGGTGATCGATCTCAACGTCCTCGGCACCTGGCTGATGACCCACGCCGCCGCGACCAAGGCCTTCATCCCGCAGGGGGAGGGCAAGGTCCTCAGTGTCACCCTCTCGCCCCACAACGGGATGCCGGGGATGGTCCACTCCGGCGCCGCCCGCGCCGCGGTCGAGAACATGATGCGGACGCTGGCCGTCGAGTGGGCCAGGTTCGGGATCAAGACCTGCGCCCTCGCCGCTGGTCAGTTCGCCACCGAGACCCTGCTGACCAAGTATCCGCAGGTGGTCGTCGACAACCTCGAGCGCTCGATCCCGATCGGCCGCGCCGGCCGGCCGGAGGAGATGGCCTGGCTGGTCGCCTACCTCGCCTCGCCGGCGGGAGACTTCTACTCGGGGACGACGATCACGATCGACGGCGCGCGCGACAACTGGGCTGGTCCCTGGCCTCCGGCGGCGATCACCACGGAGAGCGGGGAGCCGGTGGCGGAGGAGCGGCGCTCGCCATAGCCCCGCTCATTCCAGTTCTTGTGGCGCCGCGACGGCCACCCACCATTTGCCGGCTTCCCTGTCCATGAGCACTGCCCAGTTGTTGCCGTCGTTGCCGTGGTAGAGCGCGATTCCCAGTCCGCCGCCGACTCTGAATCTGTCAATCGACCCTGACAGAGTGTTCCTGTAATCGCCAGAGGCGGCGCTCCCAAAGAAGTCGAGAGCCTGGGCGCAGGTCTGAACTTCGCCATCCGACACCTGCGTCGCGTCTTCCGCGACCAGGGCATGGCGATACCGGCGGGAGAAGTAGCTGCAGTCGGCCGCCCAATCTGTGGTGGCTCGAGCACGGAGCCAACCCTCGATCACTCGCGAGGCTCGAGCCCGTTCGGCCCCCGAGGCCTCATGGCCGAAAACCGCCTGGGTATTTTCTCCATCCGGCCCCCGGAAATTTCCGGCCTCCTTCGACAGGTCGGTCGTGCGGGCGCTCTTTTCAGTCGTGGTATCGACTGGATCCGTCGATTCACCACTGTTACCACCACACCCGCAGGCGAAGACGAGCAGGACAACCACCGCGAGCTTCCCGCCCTTCTTCATGGCAGCGGACTATAGAACAGATTTCCCGAGTAATCGGGGAACCGCGTCAGCTAGCGCGGCTCGAGGACGACGAGCGGGATCTCGCGGCCTTTGCTGCGGGCGGCGTAGTCGTCGTAGCCGCGGTATCCCTTAACGGCCAGCGCCCAGAGGCGCTCCCGCTCCTCTGGTTTCGCCACCCGGGCGCGGACCGGGATGTGGTCTCCCATGACCTGCACGGTGGTGTCGGGGTTGGCCATCAGGTTGTGGTACCAGGCCGGGTGCTTCGGGAAGCCGCCCTTGGAGGCGACGATGACCAGGTCCTCGCCGTCGCGGACGTAGAGCAGTGGTGAGGTCCGCTTGGTTCCGCTCTTGGCCCCGACGTGGTCGAGCAGCAGCATCTTGCCCGGCACGCCGGGGATGGTGTGGCCGAGGCGCCCACCCGTCCTCTTGTAGAGGAACGTGTGGGCGCCCATGAAGCGGCGCGTGAGGGGCCAGACGTGGTCCCCCACGTCGAGGTAGCGCGGCGTGCGCCGCGAACCGGACTGTGAGGTGGAGCTCAGGTGTACATCCCCCCGAACATGCCGCCGGTCACGTTCAGGACCTGGCCGTGCATGTAGTTGGCGAGCGGCGAGCTGAGGAAGAGAACCGGGCCCGAAGCCTCCTCCGGGGTCGCCGGGCGGCCGAGCGGGATGATCGCCGAGGCCATCGCCCGCATCTGCTCGGGGATCCCGAGCTCGATCTTCTCCCCGGTCGGCGAGGTCATCTCTTCGCCGGCCTCTTTGGCGGCGGTGAGGCGGGTTTCGACGAAGCCGAAGGCGACCGCGTTGACGTTGATCTTGAACTGACCCCACTCCTTGGCCAGCGTTTTCGTCAGGCCGACGACGCCCATCTTTGCGGCCGAGTAGTTGACCTGACCGGCGTTGCCCATCATCCCCGAGGTCGAGGAGGTGTTGATGATCTTGCGGAAGACCTCCTTGCCCTCGGCTCGCTCGGCCTTCGCCGCCTCACGCCAGGCCGGGGCGAGCGCCCGGGCGACCCGGAAGGGGACGATCGTGTGGATGTCCAGCATCGCCTGGAACTGCTCGTCGCTCATCTTGTGGGCGACGCCGTCCCAGGTGTAGCCGGCGTTGTTGATCGCGATGTCGACCGTGCCGAAGGCGTCGGTGGCGGCCTTGACCAGCTCGTCGGCGGCGCCCTCCTTGGTCAGGTCGCCGGCGAAGACGGCGGTCTCGCCATTGATCTCGCTCGCGGTCTGCTGCGCGATGTCGGGGTCGAGGTCGTTGATCAGCACCTTCGCACCCTCGGCGACGAACAGCTCCGCGGTGGCGCGTCCGATGCCGCGCGCCGAACCGGTGACGATCGCGGCTTTCCCGTCCAGAAGTCCCATTACTCCGTCTCTCCTTCGCTCGATGAAAAGTCGGCCGCAGGGTATCGGGATCGGGGCCGACTGGTTGACTGGCCAGTCGGTCGTGGGGGACCGAGGCTCAGCCGAGCCGCACGCCGCCGTCCGCGGTCACGGTCCAGTGCGGGTTGTGGGCGATCTCCCAGGGGTGGCCGTCCGGATCGACGAAGACGCCGCTGTAGCCGCCCCAGAAGGTTTCCGCCGGCTCGCGGCCGATCGTCGCGCCGGCGGCGCGGGCCTCCTCGATCACCTCGTCGACCTCCGCCGGGGAGCCGAAGTTGAGCGCGAGGGTGGTGCCGCCCCAGCCGCCACCGTCGGCGACGGCGCTGTCCTCGGCCAGCTTCGCCCGGTCCCAGAGGGCGACGATCATCTCGCCGGCTTGGAAGAAGACGACGTCGTCGCCCGGCTCCGCGCCGGTCCGCCAGCCGAGCGCATCATAGAAGCTGCGGGAGCGGGCGATGTCGCCGACTCCGAGGGTGATCAGGCTGACGCGCTGCTTCACGCCCCGACCGTAGCGCCTTAAGGTGGCGACGTTTGTTAGCCGATGCACATGTTTAAGATGCCGCGGATGCCAATTCCCCATGGCCGCAAGCTCGTGGTCGGCTTGCTCTTGGTGGTCGCCGTCGCAGTCCTGGTGATCCCCAGTGCCGCCACGCCCGCTCGCAAGATCGTCATCTACGGCGCCAACTCGGGGTCGACCCTGACCCTGACCAAGAAGCACCACGGCCGAATCATTGTCGTCAAGGGCAGGATGGCCCACCAGCGGCCCCGCGGCTGCCACTTCACCAAGCGCGCTCGCAAGGCCATTTGCCCCACTCGAGGCGTCCACCGGATCGAACTTCAGATGGGCCGCCGCGGCGACATGGTCCGGGTGAAGGAGAAGATGCCCTTTCCCTTGGTCGTCTACCTCGGCCCCGGCTCCGACAAGTTCATCGGCAACGCCGAGCGGGACTTCTGCTTCCCCGGCGGCGCCCGCCGCAACCGCTGCATCGGCCGGGGCAACAACGACGTCTGCATCACTGGCAACCGCAACAGCGACTGCGTCGGCGGCGGCGGCAACGACTACTGCCGCCACGGCCGCGGCAGCGACGGCTGCTGGGGCGGCCGTGGCCAGGACATCTGCCTCATGGGCCCGGGCCAGGACGGTTGCCACGGCGGCCCCGGCCGCGACCGCCTTTACGGCGGCCGCGGAGCCGACCAGCTCTACGGCGGCGCCGGCTTCGACTACTGCAACGGCCAGCGCGCCTGGGGCAGGTCCCACCGCTGCGAGGTCGGACCGCGGCGCTGATCGCACCTAAATAGGTCGATCACTCAAATTCCGCTATAGAATGGGCCAGGATGAGGAACAGGTGGACGATGTTTGCGGCTGCGGCGTGTGGTCTCATGGCCTTCCTGGCTCCTGGCGCGACCACCAGCTCGGCTGCTGAAACCTCCCTGCGCTGCCAGGCCCGAACCTGTCCCTACGGGCTGTCGGCTGGGGCCTTCGAGCTCGAGTTCGGGCAGGACTCGATCAGGTGCCAAGGGGCCCGGGGGGCGGGGCGCTTCACCTCGGCCACCGCATCGCAGGTGCGACTGAGATGGCGCAACTGCAGGGAGCAGACCACGCCGTTCGCGTTCAGTTGTGTGGACATGAAGGGGTCGAGTTCGCGGGTGCAGCCGAGGAGACTGACGGCGACCCTGGCGTCCGAAGGGGAGTCGGGATTGGAGATCGCCAACTTCAAAGTGAATCTGGTCTGCGGCGGTGGCATCCGGTCGATCATCGAAGGATTCGTGTACTTCCAGATCGATTCAGGGGTCTGCGGTCAGCGGAGGAGGGCCTACCGCTTGCCGGCGGAATTCATCGGCCACGGCGGGCGGAGCATCGGCACCTTCTATGACGTCCTGGTCGACGGAGGAGACCTCGGGGAATACTGGTTCGATGATTCGTGGCTACTGACTTTTCCGTATAAGGCGTCTATTGCGTGCTAACGCTGGGGTGTACCTCCTGGGCTTACCAAAATACGCGCCCGAAAATCTGCCTAACCTGAACTTGCAGGGTTTTTCAGACAGGTAGTGCCGAGTCTGCGGTGACCTGGAAGGGCCCTTCTGAGCGGGCCGTTGACCGCCTCCCAAGCGAGTCATATACCTATCTCTCTATTGGTACGCCGCTGTGCGGGCAGGTCCGCTTGCCCTCTGTGCGGCGTTGACAGGGATTAGGGACTCAAAGGAGAGAGCCACGTGAGCAGTCACGAGACGGCGTCAGCCGTATCACCCAAGCGACCTCATCTACGCAAATCCGGCCTCCGCCTAGCAATGCTGATGGCTATGGCGGCGGCCATCCTGCTTCTTCCCGCGGCGCACGCGGTAGCCGCGAACAGCTTCAAACTCAACATCCTCGGCACCGGTAGCGGGGAAGTCAAATCAGGGCCTCCAGCCACCGGCACGCCTGCCATCGCCTGCAGCTACACCGCTCCAGGTCCTGCCACCGGCACCTGCGAAAACGAAATGGACTCCCTCGAATTCCTCCCTGGAAAAGTCGGGGTCGGCCTGGAAGCGACGCCTCAAGCAGGGTCGATCTTCGACCATTGGACTATCAGTAGAGGCGAAGGCTTCGGAGGGGCCTGCGCAGAACCCGAAGCCATGAAATGCTTTGTCATGACCGACGAAGGCGAAGATGCTGAAGTAAACGCCGTCTTCTGTCCCGCCGCAGAGCCGGGCTGTGCTGGCGTCCTCACCCTCTACGTCAACGGCCCTGAAGAAAGCGGCACGGTCACCTCGAGCCCGGCGGGCATCGATTGCGCAGCCGGGGAAGAATGCGGCCAAGAGTTCATGGGCACTGTCACCCTTGAAGCGATCGCCGAAGATGGCTATGTCGTCGCCGGCTGGATAGGCTGCAAACAGAACGGTGGCGACCCGACCAGCTGCACGGTCGAGATGGACGGCGCTCAGGATGTGACCGCCATCTTCCTCAAAGAAGGCACTGAAGGCCCCCCCGGCCCGAAAGGGGACCCCGGGGAAGACGGTGAAGACGGTGCTCAGGGTCCGACTGGGCCCGCCGGAGCCGCTGGTGCCCAAGGTCCCGCCGGCCCTGCCGGTGCCCAAGGTCCCGCCGGTCCCGCCGGCAAGGTCAAGGTGACCTGCAAGATGAAGGGCAAGACCAAGGTCAAGTGCACGGTCAAGACCCAGGCAAGCTCCAGCAGTTTGGCTTGGCGCCTAATGCACGGTGGCCATACCGTCAGCCACGGCAAGACGGGTGCTGCTCGCCTACAGCAGGTCATCAACGGCCTGCCCGACGGAAACTACGTCCTGCAGGTGAAGGGCCAGGGCGCTACCAGGCTCTCTATCAGCTGAGCCCATTCCGCTCGCCGACGGCCGCACTGCGGCGGCCGTCGGCGAGCCCTTACGCGGCGTGCAATGGTCACGCGCGGCTGTTCCGGCTGCCGCATCCGCATGAGCCGCGCCTTGCACTGACCGAAGCATCCCTGGTGAGGTAGTCGGGTCGCGAACCGCCGTGCCATATCACTCGGAATGGCACGCATAACTGTGTGGCGACCTACATCAGATTCTGTTGACTGGTTCTCCGGTGGTCGGTTAGGCCTGAAGGGCTAACCGATTCAGGACGGCGGCTTCATCGCTGCCGGCCTGCGAGCAGAAAGGCAGAATCATGACTAAGAAGTTGATGCTCCTCGCGACCGGGGCGCTTGCTGCCCTCGCGTTCGCGGCCCTTCCGGCCGTGGCGTCTGCAGGGGAACCTATTGCCGATTGCGAAAACGGCGCCGCGACCTGTAACGGAACCGTGGCGGGCGGTGCATTCTTACTCAGGAACGATAAAGGTGAAGGATTCCAATGCACCTCCGTTACCGGTAGCGCGTCTCTGACCAGCAAAACGTCGACAGGCACCCTGTCGTTGGTATTCCACGGGTGCAAAGAGAGCATCACCGGGTTCGGATTCAGCTGCAACAACAACGGTCTACCCGCGGGCACAATCAGCACCGGTTCGATGGTGACGCACCTCGTCTACCTCGAGCACGCTCCGAACACAACAACCGGCCTCAAAATCACACTGCCCGGCCACGGGACCGGAACCGGCGGCGTGACATTCAACTGCGCCGGGTTCGCAAAAAAAACAATCACAGGATCCCTCATCGGGCACATCTCGAACCCGAACTGCGGCACGTACCAGGCCTCCCACACAGCGGACTTCACCGAGTCGGCGATCGGTGTCCAGCGGTGGATGCACACGACAACAACAGGGTCGACAACAGACCTGATCTCGAACAACGACGCCGGTGGCGCTTACACAACAATGGCGATAATCGGCTCGACATCGATCACCTGGACGGGGACCAAAGTCAACATCACATGCTGAGATAGAGCCGAAGTCACGGATGCGGGCAAGGGGCGGCCGAACCGTCCTTTGCCCGCTAAGCCGAGGTTCCACTCGATCTTTTCTCCCCGTACATCTTTGCGATGGCATCTGCATGGCAAAGTGCTGAATGCAGGGGAAACATTGAGGAAAATGAAGTTTTCGTCGTGTCTGAAAGCCACTTCGAACAGCAATCCTTGATCGATCAAACTGCTCCGATTACCAATACGTTCATAAGCAGGGATCGGCGTTCCAGTCAGACGCGCTGGTCCCGATCAAGGGCCCCGGCTCGGAGACCAAGTCTCTGACTGGGACCAGAAGAAAGGCACAACATGAACAAGAAGTTGATGCTCCTCGCGACTGGGGTGCTCGCTGCCCTTGCGTTCGCGGCCCTCCCGGCCGTGGCGTCGGCGGGGGAAATTATTGCCGACTGTCAAGACCATGCTGCGGTCTGTAACGGCACCGTGGCGGGCGGTACAACCGAACTGAGAAACGACAAAGGTGAAGGGATTCACTGCACCTCCGTCACCGGTACCGCAACTGCGACCAACACAACGTCGACAGGCACCCTGTCGTTGGTGTTCCACGGGTGCAAAGAGAACATCACCGGGTTCAAATTCAGCTGCAACAACAACGGTCTAGCCGCAGGCACAATCAGCACCGGTGCGATGGTGACGCATCTGGTCCGCCTCGAGGCACTGCCGAGCACGACAACCGGCTACAAAGTAACACTGCCCGGACACGGGACCGGAACCGGAGGAGTGACATTCAACTGTGCCGGGTTCTCCAAAAAAACAGTGACAGGGTCGGTCATCGGGCACATCTCGAACCCGAACTGCGGGAATTTCTCGGCGTCCCACACAGCGGACTTCACCGAGACGGCCCTCGGAAGCAATATCCAGCGGTGGACTCAGGCGACAACAACGGGGTCGAAAACAGACCTGGAATCAAACAACGATGCCGGTGGCGTATACACAACATCGGCGCAGATCGGCACGGGCGTTATCACCTGGGCGACCTCAGTTAAGATCACATGCTGAGGGTCTGCCTCTAGCAGGATGGGAGTGAAGTGCGCGGCGGGGACGCTCAGCGTCCCCGCCGCTCGTTCCGGGCATTCGCTCCTCTGGTAGGGCAGGCCCGCCGAACTGCGAGTGTTGAGTTTTGGGCTACGGGAATTTGCAGGCAAAATGCTGCGCATCACAACCGTCCAGCGGAGCGAGAGTGGTGGCGGAACGAGATTGGGTTGATCCAAGACGCCCTTCGAAGTAGTTGTCTTATCCGGGCGCAAGGGCTGCGACCGATGATGGGGGGTTTTGTAGGCTGGCGCCTGGCTGGCTCAAAAGGGGACTGGAGGGAAATGGAATGATGTTGGCATGTCGGTTGCGCCTCGCGAAACTCGGCTTCTTCGGTGCTGTGGCAATCCTTTCTATCGCGCTCTGTGCCCCCTTGGCTGGAGCCAAAGTCGAGTTCGAATTCGAAAAGAGCTTCGGGCCGGCGGGGCCTGGCGTGGAAGGCTTTGCCTCGGTCACCTCTGTGGCTGTCGACCAATCCGAAAGGAGGGTCTACGTCCTCGACCGCAAGGCCGATGCCCTCTACAAGTTCGATTTCGCTGGCAACCCGGTCGACTTCGGCGGGTCTAATCCTGACGTCTCCGGTAACAAGCTCTCAGGGTTTTCGATTGCTGACCTCAACCCCGGCGCCCGGCAGGTTGCGGTCGACCCGGCGACCCACACGATCTACCTCCCTGACAAGGACGATGCGGAAGAATTCGGCGGCACCGTCCTAAAGGCGTTCCAAGCCGACGGCGATCCAGCAGAATTCACGGCGGGTCCCGCATCCGGGACCAATGAAATCCCCGGCTTTCACGGGCTTCGGGGCCTCGCCGTCGACCTCAAAGGCAATTTGTACTTAATTGAGTACGGCGTACCATTCGTTCGCGAGGGTCGCTTCAGCGTCTACAAACCCAGCGGAGCGGTACTCGTGTCGGATCCCGGCCAGCTTGTCCTCGGAGGCGAAAACGCCGCAGTCGATTCCAACGGCACCCTCTACATCCAGTACAGCGGAGGCACCGGCCGATTCGTCCCCTCCGTATACCCCGTTTCCCCCGAGACCACCTACTCCTCGCAGGGAAAGGTAGCCGCGAAACCGGCCTTGTCCTTGGCGGTCGACCCGACCTTCGACCAGCTCCTCGTAGGCGAGAAATTCAACGAAGCAGGCAAAACGATCGCCCGCGTCTCGGTATTCGACCAAGACGGCACCGTGGAAGGATCGTTCGGCGAGGGCGAGCTGACCAAGCCCTACGGCATCGCGGCCGGAACCGAAAACGAAGCGACGAAGGCATTCGTCGCCAACAACCCCGAAGGCGGCCCCGCCCAGGTCCGGATCTTCAACGAAGAACTGATAGTCGCGGCCCCCACGATCGAATCGATCAGCGCCAACACCGTGACCGGGGACTCGGCGAAACTCCGCGCGAGGATCAACCCCAACAACGCCGAGACGACCTTTGTCTTCGAATACGGCCCCGAAGACTGCGCGGTGGCAATAGAACCCTGCACCCAGATCCCGATCGGCGGCGCCTCGATCGGCAAAGGCCGAAGAGGCGTGGTCGTCGAGCAGGCCCTGACCGGCCTAGCGCCCCAGAGCACCTACCACTACCGGGTGGTGGCGACCAACGCCAAAGGCATCAAAGCGAGCCTCGACAAGACCTTCACCACCCAGGGCTCGGGCCTCGGCTTCGGCCTCGGCGACGAACGGGTCTGGGAGATGGTCTCGCCCCCCAACAAGTTCGGCGGCACGCTCTTCACCTCCGAGCAGGTTGTGATTCAGGCCTCGGAGTCCGGGGATCGCCTCGCCTACGCGAGCCGCGGCTCGATCGTCGGGGAGCCCGAGGGCGGGCGGCTGCCCGAACCCGCGACGGTCCTCTCCAACCGGCTCGAGAGCGGCGAGTGGCTGACCCGGGACCTGACCCCGCCCCACACCCTGGCGACCCAGCTGCAACCCCACACCGAATTCAACCTCTTCTCCCCGGACCTGGGGCGGGCCGAGATGGAGCCGGTCGACGCGACCCCGCTGTCGAGCGAATCGAGCGAACAGACGCCGTATCTGTGGAGCGACGGCGCCCCGCCGCTCTTCACCCCGATGCTGACCGCGGCCAACGTGCCGCCGGGAACGGAATTCGGGCGAAAGCCAGGGGAACTGAAGAACCCGGTGCGAATCGAAGGGGCGACCCCGGATCTCGAGAGCGTGGTCGTCCGCTCCTCGAAAGTCCCACTCACCGAAGACGGGTCAACCGGGCTATATCTGTGGGAGGACGGAGTCCTCGACTTCATCAGCGAGCTGCCCGCCTCCGAAGGCGGAGGGGACGTAGCGGGCGCGATGGGTTCGAGCGGGGGCTCGGTGCGCAACGCGATTTCCGAGAACGGCTCGCGCGTCTTCTGGGCCCCCGGCTCCTACAACGCCGCAGGCATCAACCTGACCGCGCTCTACCTGTGGGACCGGGAAGCGGGGGAGTCGGTGCGCCTGGACGTCAAACAAGCAGGAGCCAGCGGGACCGGGGCGAAACTTCCCGCCTTCAACGCCGCCAGCGCCGACGGCCGGGTCGCCTTCTTCACCGACTCCCAGCGGCTGACCAAAGACGCGAGCACCGTCGGCCGGGACCTCTACCGCTGCGAGGTCGGCCCGGTTACGGGCGGCCTGGGCTGCGCGACGCTGACCGACATCAGCGCCCCGATCAAAGGCTCGGGGGAAAGCGCGGAAGTGCTCGACCAGGCGCCGGCGATCAGCGAGGACGGGACGCGCCTCTACTTCGTCGCCCGTGGCGTGCTCGACCCGGAACCGAACGACCAGGGCGCTACCGCGCAGAAAGGCAAGCCCAACCTCTACCTCTTCGAGGAGGGCGCGGGGGTGCGGTTTATCGCGGCGCTCGCCGAGGAGGACAATCTCGTCTGGGGAGGCGCGCCGACGCTGCCCAACAAACTCGGCTTCGCGGTGCAGATCAGCGCCGCCGCTTCGCCGAGCGGGCGCTTCCTCTCGTTCACCTCCGAGCAGCCGCTGACCGGCAACGACAACGAAGACCCCGGCGGCGCGCGCAACACCGAGGCCTACCTCTATGACGCCGAAGCAAACGGAGGGCAGCTCAGCTGCCTGTCGTGCAACCCGACGGGGGGCTCGGCGGTGGGCGAGCTCCTGCCCACCAGCGCCCCGCAGCTCTTCCCACCCGACCCCGGAGGCCTGTGGGAGGGAAGGCGGGTGGCGGCAACCCTTCCCCAGGCCACCCACACCGAAGCCGAAACGGGCCGCTCGCTCTACCGCCCGCGCTCGGTCCTCGACAACGGCCGAGCCTTCTTCAACTCGGTCGACCCGCTGGTGGCCGCCGACTCCAACGGCAACTGGGACGTCTACCAGTACCAGCCCATCGGGGTCGGGTCCTGCGCCGCGCAGACCAACAGCGCCGCCGCGGTCCGCTCGGGGCCGGGCTGCGTCAGCCTGATCTCCTCGGGCACCGCCGAGGGCGACGCGGGCTTCCTCGACGCCACGCCGAGCGGCAACGACGTCTTCTTCCTGACCAAGGGCCGGCTCTCGGTCCTCGACACCGACAAGGACCTCGACGCCTACGACGCCCGCGTCAACGGCATCGAAGCGGTGCTGCATCCCCCGCGCGAATGCGTCGGGGAAGCCTGCCAGCCCTCGGTCCCGCCGCCCAACGACCCGACGCCCTCGAGCGAATCCTTCCGGGGCGCCGAGACGCCGCTCAACTGCCGCAAGGGCCAGCGCAAGGTCACCCGCAACGGCAGGGCGGTCTGCAAGCCCAAGAAGAAGCAGAAGAAGAACAAACACAAGAAGAAGGCCGGCAAGAGCGGGAGGGCGCAGCGATGAGGGGCTTTGCGGCAGGACGCAATCTCGCCCGGGCGGCGCTCGCCTCCTCAGTCGTTTTCTGCTTCCTGGCCCTACCCCTGGCCTCGGCCTCCGCCGCGGCGCCCTGGTGGCAGATCACGACCGGCAGCCATCCGACCAACCTCTGGATCCCCGAAGGCCCCGAAGGCAGCGGCCGCCTCGTCGTCACCCTCACCAACCTCGGTGACGCCCCGCTCGATGCGACCTCCACGCCGCTGAAGATCGTCGACGAGCTCCCCGAGGGCGTGGAAGCGGTAGACCTCGAAGTCCTAGGCGGCGTCCAGGACGAATTCGGCCCGGTGCAATGCGAAATCGCGGCCTCCGACCTGGTCGAATGCACCTACGAAGAGGTGCTGCCCGCCTACGAGGCGATCGAAATCGAAATCATCGCCAACCTGACCGAGGCCACGCCGGTGGCGGGCAAAGCCGGGCAGGTGAGCGTCTCGGGCGGAAACGCCGCCCCCGCCACCGCCAACCAGCCGATCACGGTCAGCCCCGACCCGACCCCCTTCGGGATCGAACTGCTCGCTGCCAAGGCCGAAGAAGAGGGCGGCGGCTGGGCGACGCAGGCCGGCAGCCACCCCTTCCAGCTGACCACCACCCTGCAGCTGAACACCGGCCGCTTCGAAGCCGGCCCCTCGCGGACCGAAAGCTCGGTGCAGCAGGCCGGCCAGCCGCGGAACTTCCGCTTCCCGCTGCCGGC
>Ga0307280_10000033_pt1 | contig 33377 bp, 39 predicted proteins | sample ER_DNA_119_FD_194479 | JGI IMG/M metagenome (GOLD analysis project Ga0307280, IMG submission 194479) | Bulk soil microbial communities from the East River watershed near Crested Butte, Colorado, United States - ER_DNA_119 | ecosystem: Environmental > Terrestrial > Soil > Floodplain | place...
GCGACCGCAACCTCGCTCGACGTCTACGTCGGCGGCAAGCTCCTCTTCGAGGAGGTCGGCTTCAAGCTCGAGCCGCGCGAACGGATGACGCTTTCCGGGCGCAACGGCGCCGGCAAGTCGACGCTGCTGCGGGTTCTCTCCGGCGAGCTGTCCCCGGATAGCGGCTCGCTGACGGTGCAGCGCGGCGCCCGGGTCGCCCTCCACGACCAGCGGCCGCCGCGGGAATCGGCGATGAAGCTGGGCGAGTACGTCTTCTCGGGCCGTACCGACATGCTCGAAACCGAGGTCGAGCTGGAGCGGCTGGAGGCGGAGATGGGCGGCGAGGTGAGTGAGGAGACGATGCGCGCCTACGCCGCCGCCCAGCAGCGGCTCGAAGCCGGCGGCGGCTACCGCTGGCGCGACGACGTCCTCGCGGTGCTCCGCGGCCTCGGTTTCGAGGCCGAGCACGCCGAGCGGCCGCTCTCGACCTTCTCCGGCGGCGAGCTGACCCGCGCCTCGCTGGCGCGCGCGCTCGCCACCCGCCCCGACCTGCTGCTCCTCGACGAGCCCACCAACCATCTCGACATCCCCTCGCTGGAGTGGCTCGAGCGCTACCTGGTCGACCTCGACGCCGCGGTCGTCCTCGTCGCCCACGACCGCTGGTTCCTGGAGGCGGTCGGGACCTCGGTGCTGGAGCTGGAGGCGCAGCGCGCCCGTTTCTTCGCCGGCCCGTGGCACGCCTGGCGCCAGGAGCAGGCGGCGCGGCAGATCGCCCTCGGCAAAGCGATCGAGCGCCAGCAGGCGGAGATCGCGCGGATGGAGCGCTTTGTCGAGCGCTTTCGCTACAAGGCGTCGAAGGCGCGCCAGGCGCAGTCGCGGGTGAAAATGATCGAGAAATCCAAGCGCGAGGGTCCCTCGGCCGAAAAGCGCGACAACCGCCACCTGCGCTTCCGCTTCAAGCCGCCGGAGCGCCCCGGGCGGGTGGTGCTGAAATTCGTCAACGGCAGGCTGGAGGTGCCGGGGCGGACGCTGCTGGACGGCGCCAACCTCGAAATCGAGCGCGAGGAACACATCGTCCTGGTCGGCCCCAACGGCGCCGGCAAGACGACCCTGATCGAGACCCTCGCCGGGGATCGCGAGCCCGCCGCCGGCAGCGTCCGCATCGGCCACAACGTCAAGCTCGGCTACCTCTCCCAGCACGCCGAGACCGCGGCCGGCAGCGGCAGCGTGCTCGACGCGGCGAAGCGGGAGACCGGCCTCAACGAGGTCCAGTCGCGCGCCCTGCTCGGCGGCTTCCTCTTTTCCGGAGCTGACGTCGAGAAACAGCTCTCCGACATCTCCGGCGGCGAGCAGCGGCGGCTCTCGCTGGCGATCCTCGTCGCCTCCGGCGCCAACGTCCTCGTCCTCGACGAGCCGACCAACCACCTCGACATCGAGAGCCGCGAGGCGTTGGAGGACGCGCTGATCGAGTTCGAGGGGACGGTGCTGCTCGTCTCCCACGACCGGGCATTGCTGGAGGCGGTCGGCAGCCGCACCCTCGTCTGCGAGGACGGCAGGCTGGCGAGTTATCCCCACGGCTGGGCCGAGTACCAGCTGCGGCGGGACGAAGCGGAGGCCCAGGCGACCGCGGCCACCAGGCCGTCCGGCGGGGGCGGCAAGAAGTACAGCGCGACCAAGCCGGCGCAGAAAGCGGCCCGCAAGGCAGCGAAGCTGGAGCAGCGGATCGAGAAGGCCGAGGCGGAGCTGGGGAAGCTGGAGGACGAGCTCGCCGACCCCGCCGCCTGGTCGAGTCCGGGCCGGGTCGAGCGGGCGACAAAGCGCCACGCCGAGGCGACGACCGCGGTCGAAGCGCTCTACGAAGAGTGGGAGTCGGCCCAGCAGGAGGCCGAGGGCTCGGCCGCTTAGGCGAGCGGGCGCTCGAGTACGACCCTGGTGCCCTTGGCCGGCGCGAGGGTGATGTTGCGAACGCGAACCGGTTCGGGCTTCTGGTCTACAGCCCGCAGATCGGCTCGCTCGACGAACTCGCGCAGGATCAGCCGCATCTCGTATTCGGCGAAGGCGGCGCCGATGCAGCGGCGGATGCCGCCGCCGAAGGGGATCCAGGCGTAGTTGTCGGCCTTGCCGTCGAGGAAGCGCTCGGGACGGAACTGGTGGGGATCGGGGAAGAGATCCTCGCGGTAGTGGAGGCCGGCGATCGCCGCCAGGACGAAGATCCCGGCCGGCAGCTCGTAGTCGCCGATGGTCGCCGGCGCCTTCAGCTTGCGGGCGACGTCGACGATCACCGGCCGCGCCCGGAGCGTCTCCTTGACCGTCGCGTTCAGGTAGTCCTCCTCGCCGGCGGCGATCGAGTCGCGCAGCTTCGCCAGCACGCCGGGATTGCGGACCAGCCGCTCCACCGCCCAGGCGAGCCCGGTGGCGGTCGTCTCGTGGCCGGCGCCGAGGACGGTGACCAGCTCGTCGCGCAGTTCGGTGTCGCTCATCGCCTCGCCGTCCTCGTCGCGGGCGCCGAGCAGCAATGAGAGGACGTCGTCGCGCTCCTCGTGGTCGACCTCGGCCCGGCGCAGCCGGATCTCTTCGTAGATGAACTCGTCCAGCGCCTCGCGCGAGCGGACGAACCGGTTCCAGGGGCTGAGCCGGCCGAGGTCGCGGCGGAGGAAGGGGAAGGAGGTGATGACGCCGACGCGGCGGGCGAAGTCGTCGATCAGCCGCTCGAAGCGCTCCAGCCGCTGCTCGTCGTGGACGCCGAAGACGGCGCGCATGATCACCGCCAGGGTGATCCGCTGGGTGTGGGGTCGCAGCGCGAACGGCTCGCCCACCGGCCAGCTCTCCATCTCGCGGCGGGTCATCTCGACGATCAGGTCGCCGTAGCGCTCGATCCGCTCGCCGTGGAAGGGCGGCAGCAGCAGCTTGCGCTGGCGCATGTGCGGGTCGTCGTCGAGGGTGAGGACCGAATTCGGGCCGACCGCCGGCTCCAGCACCGTCGCGTTCGCCTCACCGGCGTGGAAGACGGCCGGGGATCCGGTGAAGAGGGCTTTGACGAGGTCGGGACGGGCGACGTAGACGAGGCGCCCGAAGAAGGGGAAGCGGACGCTGAAGATGTCGCCGTAGCGACGCTGGTGCCGGGTGAGGAACCCGAGTGGGTCGCGGGCGTAGCTCACCGCCTGCGCGAACGCCGGTGCCCGCGAGCCGGGGAGCTCGGCGCGGGTGCGAGTCGCGTGGGGCCGGGTGAGGGTCGCCTGCTCCATCGGGTCCTAGGTTACGCGAAACTGGCTAGCCAGCCAGTTTCGCCTCAAAAGACGATCGTGCGGTCGCCGTCGAGGAGGACGCGGTCGTCGAGGTGGGCTATCACGGCGCGGGCGAGGACGAGGCGCTCGACGTCGCGGCCGAGGCGGACCATGTCGGTGACCTCGTCGCGGTGGTCGACGCGGGTCACGTCCTGGGCGATGATCGGGCCGGCGTCGAGCTCGGCGGTGACGTAGTGGGCGGTGGCGCCGATCAGCTTGACGCCCCGCTCGTAGGCGCGGTGGTAGGGGTCGGCACCGACGAAGGCCGGTAGGAAGCTGTGGTGGATATTGATCGCCGGTGCGGCGAGCGCGCCGAGGAAGTCCGCCGAGAGGATCTGCATGTAGCGGGCGAGGACGAGGACGTCGACGCCTCCGAGCAGCTCCAGCGCCTGCCGCTCCGCGGCGCCGCGGTTCTCGGGGGCGACCGGCAGGTGGTGGAAGGGCAGACCCACCGCCTCGACCTGGGCGGCATGGTCGGGGTGGTTGGAGATCACGGTGACCAGCTCGCCGCCCAAGTCGCCGTTGCGCCAGCGCCAGAGCAGGTCCGAGAGGCAGTGGTCCTCGCGGCTGACCATCACCCCGACCCGCCGCGTCCGCCCGGTCTCGTGGAACTCGAAGTCCATCTGGAACGGTTCGCCGATCTCCCGCGCGAAGCGCAGCTCGAGCGCCTCGCGCTCGCCGTCGGGCAGGCGGTCGAAGACCATCCGCATGAAGAAGCGCCCCTCGGCGCTGGAGTGCTGGTCGACGTCGACGATGTTGAGGCCGGAATCCGCCAGGAAGCCGCTGACGCGGGCGATCAGGCCCGGCTGGTCGGGACAGGCCAGCAGCAGCCGCGAGGTCGGCGCGTCTCCCATTCGCCGATGATCGCGGATAGGGTGCCGCGGATGCGGATCGGCGCGATTCCCGACGGCTTGGTGGAGCGGCTCGGCCTGCTCTTCGGCAAGGTGCCGACGCCGATCGGCGAGTCGCTGTTCGCGATGCCCGTGGCCCGCTCGCTGCAGGTCGCGCAGCGGACCGGGATCCTCGGTGCGCTGGCGGAGGGGCCGCGCGACCCGGCCGAGCTGTCCGAGCACCTCGGCCTGCAGCCGCTCGGGACGAGCCGGGTCCTCGACGTGATCGCCACCCTCGGACACGTGAAGCAGAACCCGGACGGGACCTACGAGATGACCGCCAGCGGCCACCGCTGGCTCGACCCGAAGTCGGACACCTACCTCGGCGACTTCCTCGCCGATACCGCCCATTACTGGGAGTGGTACGCCGGCCTCGAGGATCTGGTCCGCGACGGCACGCACGTCGAGCTGCACGAGAAAGCCGCGGACGACCCGTACTGGCAGTCCTACATCCGCGGCCAGTACCAGCTGGCGCGGCTCTCCAGCGCCGAAGTCGCGAAGGCGATCCCGCTCGCCAAGGGCGCCCACTCCCTGCTCGACGTCGCCGGCGCCCACGGCGAGTACTCGATGGCGCTCTGCCGCCGGCACGAGGGGCTGCGGGCGACGATCGTCGACCTGCCGGGCAGCGCCCGGGTGGGGGAGGAGATCGTCGCCGAGGCGGGGATGGGCGATCGTGTCCGCCACCTGGTCGGCGACATGTTCGAGGTCGACTACGACGGCCACTACGACGGCGCGCTCAGCTTCAACATCATCCACCACCTCTCGCCGGAGCAGATCCGGGCGCTCTTCGCCCGCATCCGAGCGGTGCTGCGGCCGGGCTCGCCGCTCTGCGTCCTCGACCTCTACGACCGACCCGGCGGCCAGCGGGCGAACCTCGCCTCGATCCTCGGCCTCTTCTTCCATCTCACCTCGGGCGCTGACACCTACACCGTCGATGAGGTGTCCCGCTGGATGGGGGAGAGCGGGTTTGGGAGCGTCGAGGTGAAGTCGTTCCGGACCTTGCCTGACCTGCGTTTGCTGATCGCCAAGGCGGTTTGAGGGGGGGGGGGTGGGAGGCCCTCTCCAGACACATCTCGCCGATGGCTCGATGTTGAGTGTCTGGAGAGGACCTCCCTCCCCCGCCTGTGACACGCAAGATCTCGGCCATTTCGTCAGGGCGGGAAGGAGTTTCGTGCCTGAGCTGGTGCGGATTGGTGCTAGTGGAGCGGTATCTGTGACGCCCGCCACACATGAGAGCGGCGCGGACCTTCACGGTTCTGCGCTTGCTCACAAAACGCAAACAATTCACCACGATCTTCCTCATCCTGCTTGCATTCCCGGCCGCCGCTCTGGCTGCCGGCGGTGAGGAGACGAAGGCCGGGCCGGCCATCGGGCAGGCCGAAGTGGCGCCGCTCGAGCGGCTGCAGCGGCCCGTTGATCGCTTCCACCGCATCGTCAGGACGATCGCTGCCGACATCAGGGCCGACGAACGCGCCGCCGAGCGCCGGCACGAGCGCGAAGCCGAGGAACGGTTCGCCTCCCTGGGCGTCTCGATGGCGACGCTGGAATCGATCGCTTCCTGCGAGTCCGGCGGCAACCCGGAAGCCGTCTCCTCCGATGGTTCCTACCGCGGCAAATACCAGTTCGACTACGGCACCTGGGAATCGATGGGCGGAAGCGGCGACCCCGCCGCGGCCCCCGAGTCCGAGCAGGACTACCGCGCCGCCCTCCTCTACGCGTCCTCCGGCTCCAGCCCCTGGCCGATCTGCGGCTGACCCTCTCCTTGTCGGCGTTCGTCCTTTGTTTGTCGTAACGCGAATAAAGGACGAACGCCGAGGGCGCATCTACGATGCGCTCGATGGCTGAGGAGCCGAACGAGCCGATAGCCGCAGGCGAGGAGCAGGTTCCGGCACCGAGCCCGGAGGGGCCGGCGCGGAAACCGCCCAAAGAGGCGGTCGCCGAGGCGCGGGTGCGGGCGCCGACGCGCGGTAACCGCAGGCTCGAGAGCTTCCTCGACGCGGTCAACGGCGACGACCAGGTGCGGGCCTGGTGGTACATGACCCAGGTCCACGCCGAGCGGCTGGGGATGTCCGACCACTCCTGGGTCCACATGCAGATCGTCCTCAACATCGCCCTGCGCCTGCTGCGGCTGCTGGTCCGGGCGGGGGTCGAGCCGGCGATGGTGACCGACCATGGGATGCGGGATCGCGATGCCGAAGTGGTCGTCGCCGGCGGCGCTCTCCTGCACGACACGGGGATGTCCATCCACCGCGCCGACCACGAGGCCTACTCGCTCTTCCTCGCCAGCGGGGCGCTGCAGCGGCTGCTCGCCGACGTCTACGAGGAGCCGGAGCGGACCGTCGTCGCCTCCGAGATCCTGCATGCGATCATCGGCCACCGCCGCCGCGGCGAGCCCTACACGCTGGAGGCCGGCGTCGTCCGCGTCGCCGACGCGCTCGACATGGCCCAGGGCCGCACCCGGCTGCCGCTCGAGTCCGGCCACGAGGGGATCCACTCGATCTCCGCCGCCGCCGTCGACGAGGTTCGCATCGCCGCCGGAGATGAGCGCCCGGTGCGGATCGAGATCCAGCTCAACAACTCGGCCGGGATCTTCCAGGTCGACGACCTGCTGGCGACGAAGATCCGCGACACCCCGCTGGAGGGGAAGGTCGAAGTCGTCGCCAAGGTCGAGGGCGAGACCGAGAAACGCCTGCTCTCGGGCTTCCGGCTGTCTTAGACGTTCGACGTTTGGTGAGTTGACGTGGCTACAGCGACGTCAACTCACCAAACGCGTTACGTGGCGTCGAGTTCGGCGGCCAGCGCCTGGACCCGGCGCTCTATCTCGTCGCGGGTTGCGCAGACGGAGTCCAGGGACTGGCCTTTCGGGTCGTCGAGATCCCAGTCGATATAGCGCTTGCCGGGGATGTAGGGGCACTCGTCGCCGCAGCCCATCGTCACCACCACGTCTGCCCACTCGGCGTCGGTCTGGTCGAGCTTCCGCGGCCGGCGGCCGGCGAGGTCGATCCCCAGTTCTGCCATCGCCTCGACCACCTCGGGGTGGACCCGCTCGACCGGCGTCGTCCCGGCGGAGCGCGCCTCGTGGCGCCCGCCGGCGGCGCGCAGGAAGAGCGCCTCGCTCATCTGCGAGCGGCCGGCATTGTGCAGGCAGACGAAGAGGGCGCGGGCCACGCGCTTGGCCCGACTAGTTGAAGCGCGCCAGATCGCTGCGGCGCTGTTCTTTGCGCTTCTCCAGCTTGTTCTGGATCAGCGAGAGGCCGATCACCAGCACGGCGAAGAAGGCGATCACGCCGAAGCAGAAGTAGGTCACCGTCTTGTCGGTGGTCGGTCCGGCGAGGCCGACGCCCTCGTCGGCCAGCGCGGCCGGGGCGACGAGCAGCATCAGGGCCCAGATCGAGAGCAGGGCTGCGACGGTGCGCTTCACGGCCGGGAATCTAGCGCACCGAGGGGCGTCGCCGTCCGCTCTTTAGGTCCCGTTCAGTGTCAGGTGAATAGCCTCTCGCGGCGATGAGCGCTCTCGAAGCAATCGTCCTCGGCCTCGTGCAGGGGCTGACCGAGTTCCTGCCGATCTCCTCGTCGGGCCACCTGCGGATCGTCCCGGCGCTGCTCGGCTGGGGGGACCCCGGGGCGGGATTCACCGCGGTGATCCAGCTGGGGACGATGGCGGCGGTGCTGCTCTACTTCCGCGCCGAGCTCTGGCGGATCGCCTCGGCCTGGCTGCGGGAGCTGCGCACGCCGATTCCCAGGGCCTCCCAGGACGCGCGGCTCGGCTGGTTCATCCTCCTCGGCACGATTCCGATCTGCATCTTCGGCTTCGCCTTCAGCGACCAGATCGAGTCCGGCGCCCGCGACCTCTACCTGATCGGCTCGGCGCTGATCCTCTTCTCCTTCGTAATGCTCGCGGCCGAGCACTTCGGCAGCCGCCGCCGCAACCTGGACGAGATGAGCGGACGCGACGGAATCGCGATCGGGTTCGCCCAGGCGCTGGCGCTGATCCCCGGCGTCTCCCGCTCGGGCGCGACTATCTCCGCCGGCCTCCTGCGGGGCTTCACTCGCTTGGACGCCGCCCGCTACTCGTTCGTCCTCTCGGTCCCGGCGGTGGTCCTCAGCGGCCTCTTCGAGCTGCGCAAGATCGGCGAAGCGGGTGAACCGCCGGTCGGCGCGACCGTGATCGCCACCGTCGTCGCCTTCGTAGCCGGCTACCTCTCGATCGCCTGGCTGCTGCGCTACCTGACCTCCCATTCGCTCCGGGTCTTCGTCGTCTACCGGGTGGCGCTGGGAGTGCTGGTGCTGGCCCTGGCCGCGAGCGGCGCCGTTCACTGACGCCCGGCGCCCCGCTTGCCGCAAATTCGGGGTGCGCCTCCGCCAGGCTGTGAAAATCCTGTGAACGCAGGGGTTAACGGCTTCCCGGACCCATACACTTCCCCTATCCGAATCGCCGTCCTCGACACCGATAGCGGCTTCGTCACCGTTCTCGCCCGCCGCGCCGAGGCGGCCGGTTGGCACCTGAGCCAGAAGACCGGCCCGGTGCCGCCGCGCGACCTGGTGGCGATGAAGCTGAACGCGCTCCTGGTCGACCCGGCAGTGCTGGGCGACGAAGCGTGGGCATACCTCGAGCGGGTCTCTTCGATGCTGCCCGACCTCGGCCTGGTCGTCTGCACTGGGCGCTCGACCGTCGCTCAGCGGGTCCGCGGGCTGCGGCTGGGGATCGACGACTGGATGACCAAGCCGTGCCACCCCGAGGAGGCGATCGCCCGGCTCGAAGCGGTCTCCCGCCGGCGCCGCCGCGGCCGCCAGGAACACGAGGCCTCGCCGCTCGCCGTCGGCGAGCTGGAGATCCGCCCCGACCGCTTTCAGGCCTTCGTCGGCGACGAGGCACTCGACCTCACCCGGCGCGAGTTCGAGCTGCTGTACCTGCTCGCCGAGGAGCGCGGCCAGGTGCTCGAGCGCGAGCAGATCTACCAGCGGGTCTGGGGCTACGCGATGGCCCACGGCGACCGCTCGGTCGACGTCTTCATCCGCAAGCTGCGCAAGAAGCTGGAGAGCCTCTCGCCGAGCTGGAGCTACATCCACACGCATTTCGGGATCGGCTACCGCTTCGACCCCGAACCGGCGGGCATCGTCACCGAGGACCTGCGCCCGGCGCCGGAGGGGGCGCCTGCCCCGGCGACCGAGCCGCAGCCCGCAGCCGATTCACAGGCCGTTCACAACACCTTCACGGCCGGATAACCGCCGCCACCCAGCGCGCCGCCATGCTCGCACGCATGGGACGGCTGGAGATCAAGCCCGATCAGCACGCGGCGCTCGTCGACGGCCGCCCTCTGAGCCTGACCGTTCGCGAGCTGCAGCTGCTGGTGACCCTCTCCGAGCACCCGCAGCGGATCATGACCCGCGAGGAGCTCTTCGCCCGGGTGTGGGGCGGCAAGCCCCGCAGCGACGATCGCTCGGTCGACGTCTATGTGAGCCGCCTGCGGGCGAAGCTCGGAGAAGCGCTGCCGGAGACACGCCTGATCCACACCCACAACGGGATCGGGTACCGCTTCGCGCCCGAGGCCTGACGGCTTCCCGAGCCGTTTTTACATCTTTTTCACACGCTCGACACAGCCGCGTAACAAGGTGCAGGTAAGCCGCTGCGAGGGTGGCGCCATCTAGTGAATCGACCGAAGGAGAAAGAGTTGACCAGCTCTAAGTGGCTCGCGGTGCTGAGCGCCGCGGTGATCCTCGCGCTCGGCGTTGCCGCCTGCGGCGGCAGCGATGACGAGACGGCCAGTGGCAATAGCGGTGGGGGCGACCTCTCGGGCTCGATCCGGATCGACGGATCCAGCACGGTGGCGCCGCTGACCGAAGCGGTCGCGGAGGAATTCATGGCCGAGAACTCGGGCGTCCGGGTCACGGTGGGCACCTCCGGCACCGGCGGCGGCTTCGAAAAATTCTGCGCCGGCGAGACCGACATCAGCGACGCCTCGCGCGAAATCGAGCCCGAAGAGGTCGAAGCCTGCAAGAAGAGCGGGGTCGGCTACCAGGACGTCCACGTCGCCACCGACGCGCTGACGGTGATGATCAACAACGAGAACCCCGTCTCCTGCCTGACCGTCGACCAGCTGGCGGCGATCTGGGGTCCCGACTCCAAGATCGGCAACTGGAGTGAAATCCCCGACGTGAAAGAAGGATTCGACGAGGAGCTGGCGCTGTTCGGCCCCGGCACCGACTCGGGCACCTTCGACTACTTCACCGAATCGATCAACGGCGAAGAGGGCGTCAGCCGCAAGGACTACAACAACGTCGGCGAGGACGACAACGCCACCGTCAAAGGCGTCGAGGGCTCGCCCGGCGGCATGGGCTACGCCGGCTTCTCCTTCTACACGGAGAACGAAGGCAGCCTGAAAGCGCTGGAAGTCGACAACGGCAAAGGCTGCGTGCTGCCGTCGGTCGAAACCGCCCAGGACGGCAGCTACGCGCCGCTGAGCCGGCCGCTGTTCATGTACCCGAGCGAGAAGGCGCTGCAAAAGCCCGAGGTCAAGGCGTTCATCGCCTACTACCTCGAAAACGTCAACTCGGTCGCCGAATCGCTCGGCTTCGTACCGCTTACCGACGAACAGCTGGCCGAATCCGAAAAAGCCGCCGAAATGATCGGCGCCTAGGAGCATGTTGCAGGCCGAGGGCAAGCGCTACGGGGAGCGGGCGATCAAATGGTTGCTCGCCTCCTGCGCTGCGCTCTCGGTCCTCACCACCACGGCGATCGTCATCTCCCTTCTGGGCCCGACGATCGGCTTCTTCGAAATCGTCCCCGCCGACGAATTCTTCTTCGGGATCGACTGGACGCCCCAGTTCGAGCCCCCCAGCTTCGGCGTCCTCTCGATCGTCGCCGGCACCCTCAACGTCGCCCTCTGGGGCATGGTTTTCGCGATCCCGGTCGGGCTCGGCTCGGCCGTCTATCTCAGCGAGTACGCCACGTCACGGGTGCGGAAGACGATCAAGCCGGTGCTCGAGGTCCTCGCCGGGATCCCCACCGTCGCGATCGGCATCTTCGCGGTCAGCTTCCTCCTGCCCCACGTAATCGTGCCGCTCTGGCCCGGGGACTTCCTCGGCGGTGCCGAAGGCAAGCCCTTCCTCGCGCTCGCGGCATCCCTCGGCATCGGCCTGATGGTGGTGCCGATCATCGCCTCGCTCTCCGACGACGCGATGCGGGCGGTGCCGCGGGGCCTGCACGAAGGGGCCTACGCGCTGGGGGCGACCAAAGCCAAGGTGGCGACGCGGGTGATCTTCCCGGCCGCGCTGTCCGGGATCGTCGCCTCGGTTGTCCTGGCGATCTCCCGCGCGGTGGGGGAGACGATGATCGTCGTCATCGCCGGCGGCTCGACCCCGAAGTTCACCCTCAACCCGGTCGAATCCATCCAGGCGATGACCTCCTACATCGCCACCACCGCGACCGGCGACATCTCGACCGGAACGGTGGACTACAAATCCGTCTTCGCGGTCGGGGCCGTCCTCTTCGTGATGACGCTGGTGATGAACGTGGTCAGCATCCGCCTCGTCCGCAGGTACCGGGAGGTGTACGAGTGATGGAGGCCGGAGGGGCGAGCGCGCCGCGGAACCGCCTCGCAGTCGCGGGGGCCCGGTCGACGACGCAGGCGATGCTGCGCGGCCAGCCACGCCGCGACGTGATCCGCAACGCGATCTTCGCCGGTCTGCTGCTGCTTGCGGTGGCGATCGCCCTCGCCGGGCTGACGGCGCTGCTGGTGCAGGCGTTCGTCAGGGGGTCCTCTGCTCTCAGCCTCGATCTGCTCACCAACCCGCCCTCGACCATCAACCCCGACCAAGCCGGCTATCGCCCGGCGATCATCGGCTCGCTGGAGCTGATCGCCGGCGTCATCCTCTTCGTCGTCCCGATCGGCGTGGGCGCGGCGCTCTACCTCGAGGAGTACGCCGACGACTCGCGCTGGTGGAACCGGCTGGTCGAGGTCAACATCCAGAACCTGGCGGCGGTGCCATCGATCATCTACGGCATCCTCGGCCTCGCCTTCATCGTCCGCGGCCCGCTCGACCTCGGCTTCATCCTCGTCGCCGGCTCGCTGACCCTGGCGCTGCTGGTCCTGCCGATGGTGATCATCGCCTCGCGGGAGGCGCTGCGCGCTGTCCCCGACTCGATCCGGCAGGGCTCGCTGGCGCTGGGGGCGACGCAGTGGCAGACGATTCGCCGGCAGGTGCTGCCGGCCTCGATCCCGGGAATCGCGACCGGAGTCATCCTCGCGGTCTCCCGAGCGCTCGGCGAGACCGCGCCGCTGCTGCTGGTCGGCGCGACCGTCTTCGTCACCTTCGACCCGACCCCGTTCGGCTCGGACGGCTACTCGGCGATGCCGGTGCAGATCTTCAACTACGCGCTGCGACCGCAGGACGAGTTCCAGACCCTGGCCTTCGCGGGGGTGATCGTCATGTTGGTGGTGCTGCTGGCGATGAACTCCTTCGCGATCTGGCTGCGAAATCGCTACGAGCAAAGGTGGTAGGTGTGTGTTGACCGAGCAGATCCCAAAGATCTCGGTGCGTCCTGAGTTCCAGCAGACGGCGGCTCCAGAGACGAGAGAGAAGGTCTTCGCGCTGGACGGAGTCGACGTCCTCTACGGCGGCGTCGCCGCGGTCAAGGACATCTCGATGGAGATCGGCCACAGGGAGGTGACGGCGCTGATCGGGCCCTCCGGCTGCGGCAAGAGCACGCTGCTGCGTTGCCTCAACCGGATGAACGACCTGATTCCCACCGCCGAGGTGCGGGGCGAGCTGCTCTACCACGGCGAGGACCTCTACGGCCCCAACGTGGACCCGGTGCAGGTGCGGAAGCTGATCGGCATGGTCTTCCAGAAACCGAACCCGTTTCCGAAGTCGATCTACGACAACATCGCCTTCGGCCCGCGCGTCCTCGGGCGCAAGGACGAGATGGACGAGGCGGTGGAGAAAGCTCTGCGCGGGGCGGCGCTCTGGGACGAGGTCAAGGACCGGTTGAAGGACAACGCCTTCGGCCTCTCCGGAGGCCAGCAGCAGCGGCTCTGCATCGCCCGCTGCATCGCCGTCGAGCCCGACGTGATCCTGATGGACGAGCCCTGCTCAGCGCTGGACCCGATCTCGACCGGGAAGATCGAGGACCTGATGATCGAGCTGAAGGAGCAGTTCTCGATCGTGATCGTCACTCACAACATGCAGCAGGCTGCGCGGGTCTCCGACCGCACGGCTTTCCTGATGGTCGAGCTCGACTCCGAGGAGCACAACCGCTGGGGTCGGCTGGTCGAGTACGACGCGACCGAGAAGATCTTCACCAACCCGGGCGACAAACGGACCGAGGACTACGTCTCCGGGAAGGTCGGCTGATGGCCGAGGGCGTCCGCGTCCAGTACCAGGAGGAACTCGAGCAACTCGAGCGGAGCGCGCTCGGCGGCCTCGACCTGGTCGACGTCGCGCTGGCGCGGACGATGGAAGCGGTCGAGAACCAGGACGTCGAGCTGGCGCAGGTGGTGATCGCCGATGACGACCGCATCGACGGCCGCTACCTGGAGGTGCACCAGAGCCTGATCACGCTGCTGGCGACGCAGTCGCCGGTGGCGACGGACCTGCGGCTGATCTCGGCCCTGCTGCATGTGCTGAAGAGCATCGAGCGGATGGGTGACCAGTGCGTGAACGTCTGCAAGGTGATTCCGCTGACCGGCAACTCGGCGCCGGTCGATGCGCGGATGGTCGACCTGATCGTGAGGATGGGCGGCCACGCCAGGACGCTGATCATGCAGGCGAAGCGGGCCTTCGAGGAGCGCGACGTGGAGATGGCGCGGGACCTCGTCCGCCGCGACGACGCCGTCGACGAGCTCAACCGCGAGTGCTTCCACCTGGCCCTGGAGATCGGCGACGACCTCGACAGGCGGGAGTGGGCGATGACGATGCTGCTGGCGGCGCGGGCGATCGAGCGGGTGGGGGACAACGCGGTGGACATCGGCGAGCAGGTCGCCTTCGTCGTCACCGGGCTCTTCCGCGAGTTCGAGGACGCTTCGCACCCCTCCTGACCGCGGCGGGTCTTCAGGCGAGCGGCTCGGCGAGCATCACGATGATCCCCTCCGGACCGCGGACGTAACAGAGCTTGTAGATGTCCTCGTAGCGCACCACCTCGCCGAGGAGCTCCAACCCTTGGTCCCGCACCCTGGCGACGGCGGCGTCGAGGTCGTCGACCGAGAAGGCGATACGGCGGATGCCGAGCGTGTTAGGCGAGGCGTCGCGGTCGCCCTCGCGCGCCGCGGGGCTCTTGAACCGCATCAGCTCCAGTTGCCCGTTGCCGTCGGCGGTCTGCAGCATGACGATCTCGCAGCGGACGTCCTCGAGCCCGACTACGCGGTCCACCCACTCGCCCGCCACCTCGGTTGCGCCCACCTGCTCGAGCCCGAGATCGACGAAGAACGCTTCGACCGCCGCGAGATCCTCGACGACGATGCCGATGTTTTCCAGGGATTGGATCGAGCCGCTCATCTCCGTGCGAGCCTACCGGCGGGGTTGAGATCCGAGTTGCCTGGGAACATGCGGGGGATTGCGCCCATGACGCTCTGCGCCGCCATAGATATCGGCTCCAACACGACGCGACTCCTCGTTGCGGAGCCTGTCGACGGGCAGTTGAAGAAGGTGATGGAGCAGCGCGCCTACACGCGGATCGGCAAGGCGGTCGACGGCAAGGGCCGGATCTCCCAGGAGAAAATCGAGGAAGTGGGGGAGGTCGTCGCCACCCAGGTGCGGCTCGCGCAGGAGCTCGGCGCGGAGGAGATTCGCGCCGTCGCCACCGCCGCGGTGCGCGACGCGCGCAACTGCGACGAGGCCGCCGAGGCCGTCAGCGTGGCCGCGGGGGTCCCGATCGAGGTCCTCCCCGAGGAGGAGGAGGGCCGACTCTCCTTCCTCGGCGCCACGAAGACGCTGGGCCACCCCGCCGAGGGGCTGATCGGCGTCGTCGACATCGGCGGCGGCTCGACCGAGGTGATCCTCGGCACCGTCTCCGACGGCGTCCAGAGCGTCCGCTCCTGGCCGGTCGGCTCCGGCAACCTCGCCGACGAGCTGATCTCCTCCGACCCGCCCTCGGCGGCGGAAATCCGCCGCACCCGCGATCGCATCGACGACATCTTCGAGGGGGTCGAGATCGAGCGCCCGGGGCAGGCGGTTGCCGTCGGCGGCTCCGCCACCTCCCTGCGCCGCCTGGTCGGCGCCGTGCTCGAGTACGAGACCCTCGAGCGCGGCATCCGCGTCCTCTGCGGCGACCCCGCCGCCGACGTCGCCCGCCGCTTCGAGCTCGATCCCACGCGCGTCCGCATCCTCCCCACCGGCGTCCTCCTCCTCGAGAAGCTCTCCGACCTCCTCGGCCAGCCCCTGCAGATCGGCAAGGGCGGCCTCCGCGAGGGGGTCATCCTCGACCTCCTCAACGGCAGCATCAACGGCTCCCCCGAGCGCGTCGCGGCTTAGCCGAAGTCTTCGATCAGGGCGCGCCGCAGTCGCTTCAGACGGCGCTCACGCTCCTTCTTCTGCCTTTTCATCTCGGCTCGCATGTCGAGGAGCTCCTGTGCTCTGGCCGGTCGCCATTTGACGAGTTCCAGGGCACCATCGAACTCAAACTGATCCGAGACCTCACAGAGCTGCTGGGCCATGGCCCGCTGTTCGGCTTCATTCATTTCGTTGAACTTACCTACTGTCATGTTTTGTCACGTGTCCTTCAACCGATCGATCTCGAGCTGCGCATTGGCCAGTCGATCATCGGTACGAGCTAAGTGCAGTTCCAACTTCTCGATCGTCTTTGCGTCTTGTTTGACCGATTCGTCTGCCTCGGCACCGAACTTCGCGCCGCGAGTCGAGATCTCGGTTGGTAGGCGCCCCCGGGTCAAGCCCGAGTGGGCAGGAGTCAACAGCAGGAGGAGGCCGTAGAACACGGCTAACGCAACCTCCAGTCTGTAGAGGGCGCCCTGACTCAGGGCGACGGCCGGCAGATCCCTGGGTAGCGGGAAAACGGCGGAGGCCACCAGAGCGAAGATGAACGCGACGCCGACGAGGAACCGGACGAGCATGCGTGGACTTGGCATGCCTCCTCAAGTATCGGGAGGCCGAAGTTCTCCCCCTCGGATCAGCCAGGTTCAGCTGGCGGCGTTCCATGCCGTGTTCTCCGCCTTTTCACATCTCCCGCTCGCCGGTGGCGAATCCTGCTGGTGAACTGACGACCGAGATAGGGAGAGCACCGATGACTTCCCGTGTTGACATGCATTGCCACTCGACCGCTTCGCACTTCTCGAAACTCGGGGTGCAGCGCTCGCTGGGCCTGCCGGAGTGCGCGACGCCTCCGGAGGAGGTCTACGAGTTGGCCAAGCGGCGGGGGATGGACTTCGTCACGATCACCGACCACGACACGATCGACGGTTGCCTCGAGCTCGCCGATCGTGCCGACTGCTTCGTCTCCGAGGAGCTGACCGCCCGCTTCGCCGGCGAGCCCCAGGCGGTTCACGTCCTCTGTTACGGGATCACCCCCGGAGACCACGAGTGGCTGCAGGCACATTCCGGCGATGTGGAAGTCTGCGCCGCCTACCTTCACGAGCGGGGGATCGCCTGCGCCCTGGCGCACCCGTTCTTCAACGTCGCCACGCCCCTGACCCGGCGCCACCGGCGGCGACTGGCGGAGCTCTTCCCGATCTGGGAGGTCCGCAACGGCTCTCGGGCCGCCGAGCTGAACATGCCCGCCGCCGTCTACGTCGAGACGCACGGCGGCACCGGTATCGGCGGTTCCGACGACCACGCCGGCGTCGACATCGGCCGCACCTACACCGAGGCGCCCGCGGCCGCGACGCCGGAAGAGTTTCTCGCCCACCTGCAGCGCGGCGATGCCGAAGCAGGGGGTGAACAGGGCAGCGCTGCCAAGTGGGCTCATGCCGCGATGGCCTTGGCGACTCGGGCTTTGGCGTGGGGGGACGGAGGGGAGTACGTCGGCGGACAACAGCGGGGAGGGTCCGGCGAGGTACTCCCCTCCGTCCCCTCGGGCGCAGCTCCTGATCCGGCTGCCGTTCTGAAGATGGCCGAGCGGGTTATCCGGGAGGGGGCTGCCCGGGAGGGGAAGATTGCTGCTGACGTCGGGCCCGAGGACACTCGGGCGCTGCTGGAGGCTTGGCTCGATGGGGTCGGCCTCGACCAGCGTGGCCCTGAGCTGATCGCCTACCTGCAGGCCGACGAGTTCTCCCATGCCGATCTCTACCGGCGCGCCCGCCGGGTCCACGACCGGCGCCTGCGCGCCGCGGTCGACGGCGGCGCCAGAGCCGTGGCCGACCGCGACTTCGCCACCGCCGTCAACAGTCTCTTCGAGGCGCTCGTCCCCGCCATCCCGTATGCGCCGGCGACCGCCTTCCTCGGCGCCGAGAAAGCGAAGCTGCGCGACCGCCGGGGGGAGCGCCGCCGCGTCGCCGTGATCGCCGACGGGATCGGCTCGATGCACGGCGTCACCCACACGATCGAACAGATCCGTGAGCGCGGTGTCCCCGGCTTCGACGTCGACATCGTCGGCACCGACCCGGGGGTGGATCGCCGGCTGCCCGCCGCCGCCGAGCTGGAGATCCCCTTCTACGAGGGCATGACGCTGGGCGTCCCCGGGCTCCCGGACCTGATCGAGACCCTCGCCGAGGGCTCATACGACCTCGTCCACGTCACCGCGCCCGGCCCGGCGGGGATCGCCGCCACCTTGATGAGCCGGATAACCGGTGTGCCGCTGCTCGCCAGCTACCACACCGAGATCGCCACCTATGCCGGGATGCGCAGCAAGGACGGCACTTTGGAGGCGCTCACTCGTGCCGGGCTCGGCGCTTTCTACACCGCGCCCTCGGCGGTGCTGTCTCCGAGCCCCTCGGCGGATACCTCGGTGATCGCCCTCGGAGCCGACCCGAGCATGGTCGGTCGCTGGGAGCGGGGTGTCGACCTCGACCGCTTCGACCCCGCGAAGGCCGACCGCGACGCCTTCCCGGGGGAGATCAAGGTCCTCTACTCCGGCCGCCTCACCCGCGAGAAGGGGGTCGACCTGCTGGCCGATAGCTTCCTCCGCGCCCACGAGGCCGATCCGCGCCTGCACCTTCTGCTCGCCGGCGGCGGTCCCGAGGAAAGGGAACTGCGCCAGCGGCTCGGCGACCGCGCCACCTTCCTCGGCTGGCTCTCGGGAGAGGACCTGCCCCGCGCCTACGCCAGCGCCGACGCCTTTCTCTTCGCCAGCAGCACCGACACCTACGGCCAGGTGATTCTCGAGGCTGCGGCCAGCGGGCTGCCGATCGTCGCCGTCGCCGAGGGCGGCCCGGCGGCGCTGGTCGAGAACCGCCACACCGGCCTCCTCTGCCGGCCCGACGCGGCCCATCTGGCCGGGGCACTCCTGCAGCTCGCCTCCTCGCCCCAGCTTCGTCGGCAGCTCGGCGACGCCGCCGCCCGCGCCGCCCGCGAGCGCTCCTGGGAGCGCTCGATGGCCCAGCTCGCGGCCGGCTACCGGCGGGCCCTCGACGCCGCGTCCGCGACGCGCCCGCAGGCCCTCGCCCGTGCCGCCTGAAAACGCGCTGTGCAGCAGCGCAGCGCCCGCGGAGGAGTTGATGGCCCCTCAGTACGATGGGGCGATCGACGATCCCGCTCTTTACTTCAACCGCGAGCTCTCCTGGCTCGACTTCAACCAGCGGGTTCTGGAACTGGCGGAGGACCCGGAGGTGCCGCTGCTCGAGCGGCTCCGCTTCTGCGGGATCTACGCCAACAACCTCGACGAGTTCTTCATGGTCCGCGTCGCCGGCCTCCTCGACCAGCTCGACGCCGGGATCGAAGCCCGCGGCCCCGACGGTCTGACGCCAAAGGAGCAGATCGACGCGAGCCAGGCGCGGGTGCTGGAACTCGACGACCGCCTCTGCGAGTGCTTCAGCGGCAACCTGCTGCCGGCGCTGGAGGAGCACGGGATCCGCATCGTCACCCTGGAGACGGCGAGCGAGGCGGAGCTGCGGGAGATCGACGAGCGCTTCGAGCAGCAGGTGTTCCCGACGCTGACGCCGCTGGTGATCGGCCTCGGCCGCCCCTTCCCCTACATCTCCAACCTCTCGCTCAGCCTCGGCGTCCTCCTGCGGGACACCGAGAGCGGCAACGAGATCATCGCCCGGGTCAAGGTCCCGAAGGAGCTGCTCGGGCGCTTCCTGCCGCTGGGGAAGGACGGGCAGACCTTCGTCCCGCTGGAGGACGTGATCGCCGCCAACCTCGACTCCCTGTTCCCGGGGATCGAGGTGATCGACCACGGCTACTTCCGGGTCACCCGCGACGCCGACTTCACCGTCTCCGACGAGGCCGACGACCTCCTCCAGGCGGTCCAGGACGAGCTCCGCCGCCGCCGCTTCGGCGAGGTGGTGCGGCTCGAGGTCGCCTCCGGGATGAACCCGAAGCTGCGCGAGCAGTTGGTCGGGGCGCTGCGGCTGGAAGACCGCGAGGTCTACGACGTCGAGGGACTGATCGACCTCGCCGACCTCGACGCGGTCGCCGACGTCCCCGGCCACGCGGAGCTGCGCTGGTCACCCTGGACGCCGGTCACCCAGCCGCGCCTGCAGAGCGAGGACGACGAACAGGTCGACATGTTCGCCGAGATCCGCCAGCGCGACCTGCTCGTCCACCACCCCTACGACTCCTTCGCGACCTCGGTCGAGCGCTTCGTCTCCCAAGCCGTCGCCGATCCCGACGTGCTGGCGATCAAGCAGACCGTGTACCGGACCAGCGACGACTCGCCGCTGGTGCCGTCGCTGATCCGCGCCTCCGAACGCGGCAAGCAGGCGGTCTGCATGGTCGAGCTGAAAGCGCGCTTCGACGAGGAGGCGAACATTCACTGGGCCAAGTCGCTGGAGGAGGCCGGCGTCCACGTCGTCTACGGCATCCCCGGCCTGAAGACGCACGTGAAGGCGATCGTCGTCGCCCGCCGCGAGGGCGAGCAGGTGCGCGAGTACGTCCATGTCGGCACCGGCAACTACAACCCGACGACCGCCCGCCTCTACACCGACTTCGGCATCTTCACCGCCGATCCCGACGTCGGCTCCGACGTCGCCGAGATGTTCAACTTCCTCACCGGCTACGGGCGGCCGGCCGAGTACCGCAAGGTGCTGGTCTCGCCGACGACGATGCGCGATCAGATCGTCGCCGAGATCGAGCGCACCGCCGCTGCGCACGCGGCCGGAGAGGAGGCCCGGATCGCGCTGAAGATGAACTCGCTGGTCGACGCCCGCTGCATCCAGGCGCTCTACGAGGCCTCGCGGGCGGGGGTGCGGATCGACCTCAACGTTCGCGGCATCTGCTGCCTGCGGCCCGGCGTCGAGGGGGTCTCCGAGAACATCCGCGTCTCCTCGATCGTCGGCCGTTTCCTCGAGCACTCGCGCATCTACGCCTTCCGCCGCGGCGAGGAGACGCGGGTGCTGATGGGCTCGGCCGACCTGATGCCGCGCAACCTCGACAGCCGGGTCGAGCTCGTCGCGCCGGTCGAAGACACGGCGCTGAAGGCGGAGCTGATGGACGTGCTCGAGCGCTGCTTCGCCGACAACGCCAATACCTGGGAGCTCGGCTCCGACGGCACCTGGACGCGGCGGCAGCCCGATGGCGAAGTCCGCAGCGTCCAGGAAGAGCTGATGGCGAGGCATTCCGCACGTGCCGCGGAGCACCTCGCCGGTCCACCCACGGCGGAAGCGCAGGCCTTGACGCGTCACTAGGATGCGCGGCAGTGGCCCGCTTCTCGCTCCTCCCTCGCGACCGGACCTTCTTCGACCTCTTCATCCAGGCCGGTCAGAACTCCGTACGTGCGGCCAAGCTGCTCGACGAGATGATGCACACCTGGCCCGAGAGCGAAGGGCTTTCGCGGGAGATCCTCCTGGCCGAGCAGGAGGGCGACCAGATCACCCACGAAATCATCAAACGGCTCAACACGACCTTCGTCACCCCGATCGACCGCGAGGACATCTACGCGCTGGCGACGCGGATGGACGACGTCGTCGACTTCACCGAGGAGGCCGCCGACTTCCTCGGCCTCTACAAGATCGAGGCGCCGATGGAGCAGGCGCAGGCCCTCACCAAAGTTCTCGTCGCCTCCTGCGAACAGCTGGCGATGGGGTTGGAGAACCTGCCCTCGTTCAAGGACCTCGACAAGTACTGGATCGAGATCCACCGGCTCGAGAACGACGGCGACAGGATCTCCCGCGACGCCGTCGCCTCGCTCTTCTCCAACGGGATCGATCCGATGATCGTGATCCGCTGGAAGGACATGTTCGCGGTGCTCGAGGAGGCGATCGACGCTACCGAGACCGCGGCGCAGATACTCGAGGGCATAGTCATCAAGAACTCGTGACGGCTCGACGCGTTGCCATACGGCGTCCTCGGTCGCTCGCGTGCGGAGCACGCTTCGCTTCCTGCGTCCTTGTCTGGCAACACGTCGAGCTCGTCACGTCTCGATGAGCTCGGAAATCATCCTCATCATCGTCATCGCCACGGCGCTGGCGTTCGACTTCACCAATGGGTTCCACGACACCGCCAACGTAGTGGCCACTTCGATCTCGACCGGGGCGGCGCGGCCGTCGGTGGCGATCGGGTTCGCGGCGCTGCTCAACTTCGTCGGCGCTTTCATCTCGATCAGCGTCGCCGCGACCGTCGCCAAAGACGTCGTCAACGCCGAAGTGATCACCCCGACGATCGTCTTCGCCGGGCTGATCGGGGCGATCGCCTGGAACCTGATCACCTGGTACTTCGGCCTGCCCTCGAGCTCCTCGCACGCGCTGATCGGCGGCGTCGTCGGCTCCGCGGTCGCCGCCGTCGGCTTCGACGCGGTGATCGCCGAAGGCGTGATCGGCAAAGTCCTGATCCCCGCCGTCGTCGCGCCGGTCCTCGCCTTCCTCGTTGCCGGCTTCGCGATCGGCCTTTCCTACCGGGTGGTAGGGAAACAGAGACCCGGCATCGTCAGCCGCGGCTACCGGTACGGGCAGATCGTCTCCGGCGGGCTGCTGGCGCTGGCGCACGGGACCAACGACGCGCAGAAGACGATGGGGATCATCACCCTCGCCCTGATCGCCAACGGCAACCTCGGCGCCGAAGCCGACCCGCCCTTTTGGGTGATCGCTTCGGCGGCGACGGCGATCGCCCTCGGCACCTACAGCGGCGGCTGGCGGATCATCAAGACGACCGGCACGCGGATCATCAAGATGGACGCCGCCCAGGGTTTCTCGGCGCAGGGGGCGGGCGCGGCGGTGATCCTCTCCTCGACCCACTTCGGCTTTCCGCTCTCGACCACCCACGTGATCAACGGCGGCGTGATGGGCGCGGGGGCGGCGAAGAGGCTCTCGGCGGTGCGTTGGGGCGTCGCCGGCAACATCTTCGTCGCCTGGCTGCTGACCCTGCCGGCGGCGGCGGCGATCGGCGCCCTCACCTACGGGTTCACCGCGATCTTCGGCAGCGGGGCGCTGGGGCCGATCCTGGTCACGCTGATGGCACTCTCGCTGGTCACGGTCGCCTTCTCGCGGCGGGCGCGGGGCGGGGCCCCGGTGGAGGCGACCGGCACGTGATCGCGACCATCGTCCACACCGACGAACTGCTGCAGACGATCGCCGCCTCGGTGATCGCCGGGATCGGCGTCACCTTCCTCTTCTCGGTCGGGATCTGGGGCGCGGGTCAGTTCACCGAGCTGAGCCGCAGCGAACGACCCGTGGCGGCGACGGCGGCGGCGATCGTGGGGGCGGTGGCGCTCCTCTGCGTCGCCGGCTCGGTGATCACCGGCATCGTCGTGATGACGCACAAGTAGACGGCGGCGCGCGGGCCTAGCTGAGGCTGTTGGCCTCCATCCAGACCCGCCAGATTGCCGCCGCGGCAGTGGCGAAGAGGAGGATCCAGAGGACCGAGCCGCCGCCCGTGGCGAACATCTTGTCGGCGCCGGCGATCAGCAGCGCCATCAGCCCGAACGCCCCGTAGAGGATGGCCCTGCGGCCGTCGGTGAGGGTCGCCAGGGTCAACTGGTTCTGGCGGCTGAGGGTGTAGAGCATCCAGGAGAGCCCTGCCAGCAGCGCCATCGTCAGGGCGGCCAGCAGCGCTTCGGCGACGTTCTCGCCGTTCGGGAGGAAGGCGATGGGCAGGGCCAGCAGCATGACGATGGCGACGTTGCGGGCGGCTCGCATGCCCTCAGTTTACGAAGGCTCTGGAGAGGCGCGACGAAGAATTTGCGCCCTGCGCGCCACGGGTGCGACTTTTCTCGGCAGGTTTGCCCCATGCCGCCGGGAGACGAGAACGCAGCGCACGGGGAGGAGGGGACCGCTTCGGTCGAGCTGGTCGCGGTGGTCCCCTTCCTGCTGCTTGCGGTCCTGGCGGCCGCGCAGATCGCGCTCGCCGGCCAGGCACTCTGGTCGGCGAGCGTGGCGGCGCGGGCCGGGGCACGAGCGGCCGCGGTCGGCGGGGACGCCTCCGTCGCGGCCCGCTCGGCCCTGCCGGCCTCGATGAGGCAGGGGTCGCGGGTCGAGGAAGGGGAGGGGGTCGCGGTTCAGGTCCCGGTGCCGCGGCTGATTCCGGTGCTGCCGGAGCTGCGGGTGGGCGCGCGGAGTGGGCTGGAGCCCGGCGGTGGCTGAGCGTGGCCAGGCCACGGTCGAGCTCGTCGCGGCGCTGCCGGCGCTGTTGATCGCAGCCCTGGTGGCGCTGCAACTGCTCGCTGCCGGGTACGCGCTGACGCTCGCCGACGGCGCGGCTGAGGCAGGGGCGCTGGCGTTGGCCTCCGGCGGCTCGGCGGCCGAGGCGGCGCGGGCCGCGCTTCCCGGCTGGGCCGAAGACGACCTCTCGGTCTCCGTCGAGGGCGGCGAGGTCTCGGTGCGGTTGCGGCCTCCCTCGCCGTTCGGGGCCGTCGCGCAGCGCCTGGCGGTGACGAGCAGCGCGTCGGCGAGGCCCGCTCGGTGACCGCCCTGCTCAACCCGCTGAAGGTCGCTCCCGCTGTCATCGTGACCGAGGTCGGCGCGGCCGATGGGGCACGGGGTGCGGCTGCGGCGCTCGCCTGCGCAGGGGCCGGCGCGGACCTGGCGCCGCTGCTGGTGGACGTCGGCGGCCGTGCGCCCCGGCCGACGCTGATCGCGACGGCTGCGGCCCGGCGGCTCGAGGAGCGGCTGCGCGCCCATCTCCCCGATGCGCGGGTCGCCGCCCGAGGCCAGGTCTGCCACCTCGCTGCTGCGGCCGACTCGGCGGGCCTCGACCTCGCCTCGGCGGCGGCGACGGTTGCGCGCGAGGCCGGGACGGTGGTCCACCTGCCACCGGAGCTGCTCCACGAGGTTCTCGCCTCGAGCAGTTGGCGCCCGTCGGGTGCGCTGCTGCGGGCCGAGATCGTCGACGACCGCGCCCTGGTCGCGCTGGCGGTTCGCGACCTGCTCGGCAGGGGCCTGCCGACGGTCGTCCTCAAGCGCCGGCTCACCTGGGTCGCCGAGCGGCGGGCGCTGTTCGGCGTGCTGCCCTGCGGCGCCCCGGGAGGGCTGCCCGAACGGCTGGTGCGGCGGTTGACGGCGGTGGCGCCGTGAGGATGCGGGAGGAGGCCGGGCAGGCGCTGATCCTCGCCCTCGGCGGGGCTCTGGCGCTGATCGCCAGCGCCCTGGCGCTGGTCGCGATCGCCGGCGCGGTTACTGGCAAGGGCAGGGTCCAACGCGCCGCCGACCTGATCGCGATTTCTTCGGTCCGCGCGATGAAGGACGACCTTCCCCGGCTGCTGGCGCCGGCACGTCGGGCCGACGGCGCGCCTAACTCGGAACGGATCGCCAAGGCGCTGTACCTGTCCCGCGCTCGGGCCGCGGGTCTGCTGGCGGCGCGGGCCAACGGCGTGGATACCGCCCGAGTCCGCATCCGCTTCCCCGACGCGGGCTCCTCCGCGCCGGTGCGCGCCGAAGCGAAGGTGTTTGCCGTGTTGCGGGAGAGCGGTGGGCACCGGGTCGAGGCCTCGGCGGTCGCCGAAGCAGGTGCGGCCCATGGGTCGGGAAGCGCCGAGGCGACCGCGATGGCAACCGGCGGCGGCTATGGCGGCCCGCTCGCAATGCGTGACGGGGAGGGGATGCGCCCCGATGTCGCCGCCGCCTACGACCAGATGGTGGCCGCGGCTCGTGGTGACGGGATCGTCCTAGTCGTAGTGTCGGGCCTCCGCTCCGATGCCGAGCAGGCGGAACTGTTCGCCGCCCACCCCGACCCGACCTGGGTCGCTCCGCCGGGGCAGTCGCTGCACCGCTGCGCGACCGAGCTCGACCTCGGCTCCTCCTCCGCCTACGGCTGGCTCGCCGCTAACGCGGGCCGCTTCGGCTTCGTCCAGCGCTATTCGTGGGAGGCCTGGCACTTCGGGTTCGTGTCGGGTCCGGCACCCTGCTCGCCGGCGGGTGAAGCCGTCGCGGCACGCGGGGGAGGGGCCAGTGCTCTGTCCTCCGCCAGCCTGCCGTCCTTCGTGCCGGCTCGATACCGGGACCCGATCCTCCGCTCGGCGGCGCGGTGGGGCGTGCCGCCGGCGCTGATGGCGGGGCAGCTGATGGCCGAGTCGGGCTTCGACCCGGCGGCGGGGTCGCCGGCCGGGGCTCAGGGCATCGCGCAATTCATGCCGTCCACGGCCGCCGCCTACGGGCTCAGCGACCCATACGACCCGGTCGCGGCGATCGACGCCGAGGCGCATTTGATGTCCGACCTGTTGCGCCAGTTCGGCTCGCCCGAGCTCGCCCTCGCCGCCTACAACGCCGGCCCCGCCCCGGTCGAAGCCTGCGGTTGCATCCCGCCCTACCCCGAGACCCAGGCTTACGTGACCCGCATCCTCGCCCTGATCGGCGGCGCCGGCGCGATCGCAATGCCGAGCTTCGAGGTGCGACTCGTCGAATAAGGAATAAATGACGTATCACGCGTGATACATTGGAGATATGACCAACGTGAGCATTAGGGAACTGAGAAACAACGGCGGAGAGATCGTCGATCGAGCAGCCCGCGGTGAGCGGATCACGATTACCCGAGGGGGGAAGCCGGTTGCCGAATTGAGTCCACTGCGTCCGGAGCTGACTACCGAGGCTCTTCTCGAGCGCTGGCGTCACCTACCGCCCATCGATTACGAGCAATTCCGGGCCGACGTGGATGAGGTCATGGGGGCGGCGATCTTCGATGAATGAGTCGGGAGTTGTGCATCAGCGAGGGATCCTGGATACCTCGGCGCTGATCCTTTTCAATCGTTTCCAGGAGGTCGGTTTGCTCCCGGTGGTGTCGGTGGTCACCACGATCACGTTGGCAGAGCTCAGCGTCGGACCCTTGATTGTCAAGAGCGACGTCGAGCGTGCCCGTCGATTGGCGCATCTCCAGCAGATCGAGGCAAGCTTCAATCCTCTTCCGTTCGATGTCGATGCCGCGAGGGCGTTCGGAAGCGTCGCTGCCTCGTTGCGTCAGGCGGGACGGAAGATCGAGTCTCGTCGGAAGGACGCCATGATCGCGGCCATTGCGCTGGCGAACGACTTGCCGGTCTATACCTGCAACCCGCGCGACTTCGAAGGAATTGACCGCCTCGAGGTGGTTCCGATTCCAGTGCCCGCCTGAGCAATGGCGACTCCGACCCTGCTGGTTCAGCTCAGCGACCTCCATATTGGCGGCAACGAGAACGGGATGGACCCGATCCCGCGGCTCCAGGCGGTGATCGAGGCGGTGCGCTCGCTGCCGAACCGGCCCGACGCGGCCCTGGTCTCCGGTGATCTGACCGACGACGGCGCGGAGGAGGGGTACCGGACCGCCCGCGAGATGCTCGCCCCGCTCGAGCTGCCGCTTCACGTCATCCCCGGCAACCATGACGACCGGGAGCGGCTGCGCGAGGCCTTCGGCCTGCCTGGGACGGGCGACGAGCCCGTCAACTACTCGACCTGGGTGGGTGAGCTGCGGATCGTCGCCTTCGACTCGATCGTCCCCGGCCAGGACCCCGGCGACTTTCCGCCCGAGCAGCTGCGCTGGCTCGACGAAGAGCTGGCGGCCGAGCCGGAAGCGCCGACGCTGCTGGCGTTGCACCACCCGCCGCTGGCGACCGGCATCCCCGAGTGGGACGCGATCAACCTCCTGCCGCCGCAGCGCGAGGCGCTGGCCGCGGTGGTCGTTCGCCACCCGCAACTGCGCGGGATCGCCGGCGGCCACCTGCATCGGGTTGCCGCCTCGGCCCTGGCCGGCCGCCCGGTCCTCGCCGCGCCCAGCACCTACTGGCAGGTCCGCCCCGACTTCGAGGAGGAGGACGAGTACGGGGTGGTCGATACTCCCGGTTTTGCGATCCACGCCCTGCGCGACGGCAAGCTCTACTCGCAGGCGGAGTCGGTCCCGTTCAGCCTTTGACCGCGCTCGGGGCCAGGTGCTCGTGCACGAGGCGCACCACCGCCGCGCCCTCGCCGACGGCAGTCGCGCAGCGCTTGATCGAGCCGGCGCGGACGTCGCCGGCGGCGTAGACGCGGGGAACGGTGGTTTCGAGCAATCCCTCGGCGCCGATTTCCGCGCCGGTGCGGATGAACCCCTTCTCGTCGCGGGCGATGCAGTCGCCGAGCCACTCGGTGCAGGGCGAGGCGCCGAGGAAGAGGAAGACGAACGAGTAGGGGAGGCGGGTCCCGTCGGTCAGGGTGACCGCTTCGAGCTTGCCGTCGATGCCGTGCAGTTCGGCGATTTCGCTGCGGTCGCGGACGTTGACGCCATAGCGGTCGAGCTCGTCGATCAGGTAGCTCGACATCGTCTCGGCAAGATCCGCGCGCCGGTGCAGGAGGGTGACGAGCGCCCCCCCGCGCGCCAGCCAGACGGCCGCCTGCGCGGCCGAGTTGCCGCCGCCGACGACGGCGACCCGCTGGCCGCCGCAGATCTGGGCCTCCGGCGGTCCGGCCGCGTAAAAGATGCTCAGCCCCTCGTATTCCTCGAGGTCGTCGACGGGGAGTTTGCGATATTCGGCGCCGGTGGAGATGACCACGGCGCGGGCGGAAATCTCGTTCCCCTCCTCGAGGCGGACGAGGTGGCGGTCGTCGCCCGGCTCCAGCGATCGCGCTCGGTATGGGGTCGCGGTGCGGGCTTCGAACTTGCGCGCCTGGGTCACCGCGCGGCTGGTCAGCTCGCTGCCGGTGATCCCCGCCGGAAAGCCGAGGTAGTTCTCGATCCGCCGCGAGGTCCCGGCCTGTCCGCCCAGCACGGTGCTCTCGACGACCAGCGTGTCGAGGCCCTCCGAGGCGCCGTAGACGGCGGCGCCGAGGCCGGCCGGGCCGCCGCCGATCACCAGCAGGTCGACCTCCTCGCGCGGCCCCAGCTCGAGCCCGATCCCGAGCGCTCGCGAGAGCTCGCCGTCGCTCGGCGCCCGCAGCTCAGCGCCGCCCGGCAGCCGCACCAGCGGAATCTGCGACGGCTCCAGCTCCTCCAGCGCCCGCGCCGCCTCCTCGTCTTCTCCCGGCTCGATCCAGGTGAACGGGAGCCGCTGGCGTTTGGCGAAGTCGACCAGTCGGCGGGTCGGCGCCGAGTCGCGCGAGCCGACGATCTCGATCCCGATGCCCTGCCGCTGCTGCAGCAGCTCCCGCCGCTGCACGAAGGCCGAGAGGAGGATGTCGGAGAGCGGGGCGTCCTCGAGCAGCAGCTTGCGGAGTTCCTCGCGCTCGACCGCGATGTAGCGCATTGGCTCGGTGGCGACCCCGGTGAGGAAGACCGTCTGCCCGGAGAGCAGGTTCATCTCGCCGAGGAAGCCGGAGGCGCCGTGGCGGACGATCTCGTTGCCGGCCCCATCGAGCACCGCGGCTTCTCCCTCGAGGATGGCGATGAAGGGATAGGTCTCGTCGCCGATCTCGAACAGCTTCTCGCCAACCTCGGCGGTGCGCTCCTCGCCGTGTGCGGCCAGCGTCGCCAGCTGGGTGCTGGAGAGAACGCGACTCACCGGACCGGCCACGCGTCAAGGCTACTCATCCCGGGTAGGTTGGCCTGACGTCAGCGATCGAAAGGACCCATGCGCAACCCCTTCACCCACAAGAAGCTCGAGGAGGTCAAGGACTCGGCGGCCGATTTCGGTCACGGCGACGCGATGGAGGCCCGCTTCGCCAAGGGCGACCTGGAGACGGAGGAGACCGGCTTCAGCTTCCACCGCCTGAAGCCGAACAAACGGCAGCCGTTCGGCCACCAGCACGAGGACGCCGAGGAGGTCTACGTGATCGTCCGTGGCGGCGGCCTGTTCAAACTCGACGACGAGATCATCGAGGTGGAGACGCTGGACGCGATCCGGGTCTCGCCAGAGGTGACGCGCGCCTTCGAAGCCGGCGACGAGGGCCTCGAGATCCTCGTCTTCGGCCCCCGCCGCGACGGCGACGGCTCCCTCAACCCCGACTTCTGGACCGACTGACACCGAGACCGCAAAAACCCTCCCTCGAGGGGGGTTTTTGCGGTCTCGCGGATAGACTGGCCGCCTGATGCCAGCTGCTGAGGTTCGAGGAGTCGAGGGGATGAAGGATCTGGTCGGCCAGGAGGTCGGGCCGAGCGAGTGGCGGACGATCGCCCAGGCGGACATCGACGCCTTCGCCGAGCTCTCCGGCGACCACCAGTGGATCCACGTCGATCCCGAGCGGGCGAAGACCGAGAGCCCCTACGGCACCACCATCGCCCACGGCAACCTGACCCTCGCCACCGTCGACGGTTTCCGCACCGAGCTGATCTCCTCCACCGGCTTCGCGCTCGGCGTCAACTACGGCTGGAACAAGATCCGCTTCCCGGCCCCGGTCCCCGTCGACTCCAAGATCCGCGCCAGAGCCGAGGTCGTCTCCGTCGAGGACAAGGGCAGCGCCTGGTACGAGGTCGTCACCCGCTTCACCCTCGAGGTCGAGGGAGGCGAGAAGCCCTGCTTCGTCGGCAACTCGGTGACCCGGGTGATGGCGGCGAACTGACCGGAGGTCATTCCGCCACGTCGGAAGCCCTATCGAGGGTTCCAAACTCGCCAAGGCGAAACCTCACACTCTGCAGAAAGCCGATCTCGTCGGCCTGCCTGCGGAGCTCCGCCGAAGGCTTTGCATTGGTTTCCACGGTTATGACGTCTCCGTCGGCACTCGTGGTCCAAGCGTTGATGCCGGGGTCCTCGCTTGCGATGAACGAGTCAATTTCCCGCATCGCTTTCGCAACTCTCTCTCGCTCGTTTTCAAGTGGGCGTGCGACCATCATTGGGCTGCGCCCGAAACCACGGACAGAATCGAGTACCTCCTCTAGAAGTTCACGATCGCTGCGGGAGGGAGACGATGGCGCCGTCTCCGCGCCGTAGTCACGGCCCTCGATCTTGGATAGCTCCTCTTGGAGGTCCGGCCACCATTTCTCGACTGCTTTTCGGAGATTGGCCTCTTCGATGGGCGCGGGACAGGCTTCGTTCATCGAAGCTAGGACCTCGCCAAAATCGTCCTTCGTCAGTCTCATGGCCTGGAATTGACCTAGTGGGTTGGCTATATCAGCAGGGGAGAGGTCGATGGCCAGCGGTACCACCCGACTCGAATTCACCGACTTCGCCAAAGCACCAGCCTCGAAATTAAGCCACTCGGCGCTCTGATTCTCCTTCGTCACACAGATGAGGCCGAAGTCCGTGTCGTCCAACTCCTCGGCGATCTCGGCTTGCCACCTGGTGCCAGCGCGGATGTCCTTGGCTGAAACGAACGGATCGACGGCGTGGAGGACCATTGGGAGCCAGTCGCCAAAGGCGCGAGCCACATCCCGACTCTTCTTCCCCGACCAACTTACGAAGACCTTCATCGGATCGCAACCGTACCGAAATTCTTATAAGTGAAGGCGACGACCGTCAGCGCGGCGGGGGGAAGTTGCGTGGGTCGCGCTTTTCCTCGTGCCACCAGTGGTCGCCGGCGTAGGCGTACCACTCAGCGATCGAGCCGAGGACGAGGAGGACGCTGAAGACGATTCCGAGCAGCATTGTCCTTGGAGGGTAGAAGCAACAGCGGTGTGCCCTTTGGGTCCTATGCACCCATAAAGCACACCGCTGTGCTCGACGCAGCTACTTGACCGTCAGCGTGCCTTCCATGCCGGCCTGGCGGTGGCCCGGGACGGAGCAGAAATAGGTGTATTCGCCCGGTTTCAGGTCGACCTTTGCGGATTCGTTGCCTTCGCTGATGACTTCGGTTCCGCCGATGTCTTCGCCGCCGGAGCTTTCGATCCGAACGTCGTGCGGCACCGGCGAGGAGTTGGTGAAGTTGACGGTGGCTTCGCCTGCCTGGGCGGTGGCGGAGTCGGAGGTGAAGGCGAGCTGACCGCTCGGATCAGCTTCGACGTCGACCGCAGCCGCCGAGCCTTCGGTGCCCCCTTCGGCCTCGTCCTTGGCTTCTCCGGCCTTGTCTTCGACTTCTTCCTTGGCTTCGCCGGCCCCTTCTTCGACGTCTTCGACGGCGCCTCCCACCGGAGAGGTGTCGCCGCTCGTGTCGTCGCCACCGCCGCATGCGGCGAGAGCGAGAGCGGCGAGGAGCAGGGCGAACAGCGGTACGAGCTTCTTCATTTCGTTCCTTTCCCGCGGGAAACTGGTCAGGGAGAATCTAGCCGCGATACGTACGGTGCCGCTACCCGGTTCAGCGGCCGTGGAACTCGGGGGTGCCGCCGCTGAAGAAGGTCTCGACCCCGTTGCGCAGGTCTTCGGTCGCCATCGAGTCGGCGATTCCGTGCCGCTCGAGCTGCAGGTGGTCGTTGATCGAGTTCTCGATGCTTACCCCAACGAGCTTCTTCGCCATCCGCACGTAGTGCGGCGCCTTCTTCGCCAGCTCGCCGACCAGCGCCCCCGCGCTCGCCATCAGCTCGTCGGGCTCGACCACCTCGCGCACCAGGCCCAGCTCCTTCGCGTCCGCCGCACTCAGGTTCGGGTCCTCGAGCAGCAGTTCCAGCGCCTTGCTCGGTCCCACCACGCGCGGCAGGAAGTAGGTCATGCCGCCGTCGGGGGAGGCGCCGATCCGCCCGTAGGCGGGGGCGAAGAAGGCTGCGCTGGAGGAGATCCGCATGTCGCAGGCGAGCGCCAGCGAGAACCCGGCCCCCGCCGCCGGCCCGTTGATCGCCGCGACCACCGGGTACGGGATCCGCCGCAGGTCGATGATCGCCTGGTGCAGCGCCTCGGCACCGCGGCGCACGTCCGAGGGCAGGTCGATCTCGTCGGACTCGACCCCTTTGCGGAACCAGGTGACGTCGCCGCCGGCGCAAAAGGCCTTCCCCGAGCCGGTCACGATCAGCCCCCGCAGCGGCGCCAGATCCGCCAGCCAGCCGAAGGCGACGATCATCTCGCCGATCATCTCCGGGCTCATCGCGTTGAACGCGTCGGGCCGGTCGAGGGTGAGGGTGCCGATCTCCCCGTCGATCTCGATTCGCATCGTGTTCAGCTGCGGCGGGTCGATGGTCTGGCTCAATGTTCTCTCCCTCTCGACTTCCAAAGTTGGCCGGGTGGCCAGCAGCCTACCCTTAGTGAGATGGCAAGAGGCAGGCGGAAAGCAGGCGCCGAGGAAAGCGGCGAGAAGGCCCTGAGCCGCGCCGAGCGGATCGCCCAGCAACGCAAATCGCTGCCCGACCAGCCGGGCGTCTACCTCTTCCACGACCGCGACGGCGAGCTGCTCTACGTCGGCAAGGCGCGCTCGATCCGCAAGCGGATCGCCTCCCATTTCTCCGGCGGCGACACCCGCCTGACCTCGCGCATCGACCGCATCGAGAGCCTCGTCACCGCCAACGAGGCGGAGGCCCTGCTGACCGAGCAGAGCTTCATCAAGCGCCACCGGCCGCGCTTCAACATCCGCCTCCGCGACGACAAGTCCTACCCCTACGTCTGCGTCAGCCTCGACGAGGACTACCCCCGCGTCTACTTCACCCGCGAGAAGCATCGTTCCGGCCGCGCCTACTTCGGGCCCTTCTCCAGCGCCAAGCGGGTGCGGGAGACGCTCGACCTGCTCGGCAAGCTCTTCCAGTTCCGTACCTGCGAGGGCAAGGAGCCCGGCCGGCGCTCCGGCAGCCCCTGCCTCGACTACTACATCAAGCGCTGCGGGGCGCCCTGCGTCGACTACATCAGCAGGGAGGATTACCGCCGCAATATCGACGCGATCGTCGACTTTCTCTCCGGCCGCTACCGCCAGATCGAGCGCGAAGAGGACGAGAAGATGGCGGCCGCCGCCGCGGCAGAGGAATTCGAGCGGGCGGCGCTGCACCGCGACCGGCTGAAGGCGATCCGCTCGCTGTTCGAGCG
>Ga0307280_10000034_pt1 | contig 32699 bp, 32 predicted proteins | sample ER_DNA_119_FD_194479 | JGI IMG/M metagenome (GOLD analysis project Ga0307280, IMG submission 194479) | Bulk soil microbial communities from the East River watershed near Crested Butte, Colorado, United States - ER_DNA_119 | ecosystem: Environmental > Terrestrial > Soil > Floodplain | place...
GCGGCCCTCTCAGGCTGGTTAGAGCGCTACAACTACCGGCGACGACACGGCGCCCTCGGCCACCGGCCGCCGATTCAGCGGCTACGGGAACTCACCGGGAACAACGTGCCTGGCATCTACACCTAGGGGCGCCCGCAGGGTGACGAAGTCGATGTTGCCCGGGGGGTCGACGAGGTCGGGGTGGAGGACGTGCGCGAGCAGCTCGACGCCGTCGACGAGCCGCGGCCCGGGATCGGAGAACAGCCTCCCGTCCACCGCGTAGAGCCTGGTCGCGCCGAGCCCGGCGATGTGCTCCCAGTACTCCATCGCCTGGGCTTCGGCGTTCTCGACCGAAACCTCGGGCATGACGACGACGACGTCGGCGCGGAGGCTCGCCAGCTCGCCCCAGCCGACGGCCGCGGGGTTGAGGCCGGGGTCGCCGGCGATGTCCTCGCCGCCGGCGATCGTGATCATCTCCGGGATCCAGAAGCCGCCCACGCGCGGTGGTTCCAGTCGCTGCAAGGCGATCACCCGCGGCGAGCCGACCCCGGCGAGCGCGGCGCGAAGCGTCGCCAGCCGCCCCTCGAGCTCACCCCTCAGCTCATGGGCGTGGCCTTCCATCCCCGTCGCCTCGCCCAGCCGCACGATCTCTTCGAGCATCTCGCTGAGCGTGGCGATTCGCATTACTCGGTCAATATCTCACTTGACGGGTGCCCTGGCTCCGGACCGGCGGGACGGGTAGCTATATTCACGATGCCGAATGGCCGAGGACGTCCCAGCCCGAAGTACCGGGCCGCATAGCCGATGAGCGTCCTGCTGCTCGTCCTTCTTGCGCTGTTGATCGCCATCAACGGCTTCTTCGTTGCGGCCGAGTTCGCCCTGGTGCGCACCCGCCGCGGCAAAATCGAACAGGCGGCCGAGGAGGGGGAAGCGGGCGCCGAGGCGGTGGTCGAGCAGCTCGACCGCATCGACGAATCCCTTTCCGCCTGCCAGATCGGGATCACGATGGCCTCGATCGGGATCGGGTTCCTCGGTGAGCCCTCGCTGGCGAAGCTGATCGAGCCGCTCTTCGGTGGGCTGTCCCACGCCGCCGCCGCGGGGGTCGCCCTCGCCATCGCCTTCGCCTTCGTCACGGCGCTGCACATCTCGATCGGCGAGCAGGTGCCGAAGATGCTGGCGATCTCCCAGCCCGACCGGACGGCACGGCGGGTGTCGCGGCCGCTCGGCTGGTTTGCCTCGGCCACCACCCCGTTCACCAAAGGGCTGAGCTGGATCTCCAACGGGGTGGTCCGCCTCTTCGGCGTGGATCCCAAAGATCTCGAGGAACACCACACCTCCGAGGACCTGAAGCAGATCATCGACAGCTCGCGGATGGGGGGGACGCTCGACCCCGGCGAGGCCGGGATGCTGGGCGGCGTCTTCCACCTGCACGAGCAGGAGGCGCGGGAGGTGATGACGCCGATCCCGGCCGTCGTCACCGTCGACGCCTCCGACTCGGTGGAGGCGGCGCTGCGCCGCTGCGTCACCTCGGGCCACACCCGCCTGGTCGTGATCGAAGACGACAACCCCGATCGCGTCAAAGGTGTCGTCCACAACAACAGCCTCGCCCGCCTCTACATGAGCGAGGGCCCCGATGCCGCTCTCGAAACGGTCATCCGCGACGCGCTGATCGTGCCCGAGACGCGTCCGCTGGACGACCTCCTCCACGACCTGCAGGTGCAGCGGACCTCGCTCTCGGTGGTCGTCGACGAGTACGGGCGGACGGTCGGGATCGTCACCGTCGAGGACATCCTCGAGGAGGTGGTCGGGGAGATCGAGGACGAGACCGACCCCCGCGCGGCGGCGGTGCGGAGGCTGACCAACGGCGACTGGTTCGTGCGCGGGCACGTCTCGCTGGGCGACCTCGCCGACGCCGGCATCGAGCTGCCGGTCGACACCGACGCCTACAACTCGGTCGGCGGCTACGTCTTCGGCGAGCTGGGCCGGCTGCCCAAGCGGGGCGACTCGATCGACTCCAACGGGTACACGATCAGGGTCGAAGCGGTGCGCGAGAACCGGATCGAGGCGGTGCGCATAAGCGGCGGCAGCGGCGATTCCGTCCGCACCCCGGCCTAACTTCATCGGGCAACCCGCGCCAGCTTCGAATCTTGGAGGTACCGCCATGTGGGTTGTACGCCTCACCGACAAGCAGCTGGAGGTCCTGAGGGCACTGCTGCGCTCCGAGGAGCACCTCGGCCCCGCGCTCAAGGGCTCGATCGAGGCCCTCGACCTCGCCCGCTGGGACGACCTGCCCGAGGCGGAGTTGCCCTGGGAAGAGGTAGAGACCGTCGCCCGCCGTCAGGGCATCAGCGAGGCCGACGTCATCTGGGACATCGCCAGCAGGCGCAAAGCCGCTTAGCTCGGCGGTAGGGAGGGACGGGTGTCCCCTGACCTCCCTGGGATTTTCGCCTTTAACGCGGTAGCTCTCGCCGAGTAGCCAGTGCGAAAATCAGGACGCCGGTCGGCCAGGGGACACCCGTCCCTCCCAGCGACACGCATCATCAGCACGGCTGGAGTCACAACAGCTTTAGAGAGAGCTGTCGCTTTGAGCGAGCTCTTGCTTTAGAGAAAGCTGCCGCACCTCGGGCGTCTTTCGGAGCTCGCCTGTCGGGAGGGTCCTGGTGGGGGGTCCCTGGGTACTCAGCATGGAGCCGAGCCAAAGCCGTTCAAGGCGTCAGCCAATCTCCGATCCACTCGGCGGAGGTGCTCCCAGGGACCCCCCACCAGGACCCTCCACCCACAACCTCAGTCGTAGCTGTAAAAACCCGCGCCCGACTTGCGTCCGAGTTTTCCCTCGTCGACCATCTTGGTGATGATCGGCGGGGGATTGTGGGTCGGCTCGTTCGATTCGGCGTAGAGGGCGTCGCCGATCGCCTTCGAGACGTCCATCCCGACGAAGTCGAGCAGCGCCAGCGGGCCCATCGGGTGGCCGGCGCCGAGCTTCATGCAGGTGTCAACGGCGCCGGGCTCCATCCCGGTCCGTTCGACCATCCGCGCGGCGTCGAAGAGGTAGGGGAAGAGGAGGCGGTTGACGACGAAGCCCGCTTCGTCGGGGACCTCGACCGCGGTCTTGCCGAGGGCGGCGCACCAGGCGAGCGCCTTCTCGCGCGAGCCGGCGGCGCCGTCGGGGACGCAGACCTCGACCAGCTTCATCCGCGGCACCGGGTTGAAGACGTGGAAGCCGAAGAGCTTCTCGGTGCCGGCCGCCGTGGCGATCTCGGCGATGCTGAGGGAGGAGGTCGTGGTGGCCAGGTCGGCGTCGGGGCAAGCCTCGGCGATCCTCCGCAGCAGCTCGCCCTTCGGCCCGACCTCCTCGACGATCGCCTCGACGATCACGTCGCAGTCGGAGAGATCGCCGGGGTCGGTGGTAACCCGCAGCCGCGAGGGCTCTCCGCCCTCGATCTTGGCGCAGGCAGCGACCACTTTCTCCTCCGCGCGCCAGGCCGAGGCCTCGCTGCGGGCAAGCAGAATCGTGTCTGCGGTGGTGGTCGAGACCGCGGCAAGCCCGGTGGCTATCGCCCCGCTGCCCGCGATCCCCGGACTCGTGTACCCCTGGTTAGCGCTCATTGGCCCGGCTTCTATCACGCATCAACGCTGCGATGACGCGCGGGTTCGGCGGGCCTCGACCCCTGGCTGACTGACCAGTCAGTCGGCTACTCTGGAGGGAGGCCGCGCACGGGCTCGGCCGAGATCTTCGATGGAACGGAGGCTGGCGATGGACAACGGCAAGGGCAGGTTCGGCGGCCGAGAGGTCGTCATCGTCGAGGCGGTCAGGACCCCGATTGGCCGCGGCCATCCGGAGAAGGGCTACTACAAGGACCTGCACGCCTCGAACCTCCTCGCCCGCGCCTACGGGGAGTTGATCGAACGCTCCGGCATCGACCCGAATGAGGTCGGCGACGTGGTCGCCGGCTGCGTCCAGCAGTTCGGCGAGCAGGGGCTGAACATCGGCCGCAACGCCTGGCTCGAGGCCGGGCTGCCGCAGGAGGTGCCGGCGACGACCGTCGACCGCCAGTGCGGCTCGGCGCAGCAGGCGGTCAACTTCGCCGCCGCGCTGGTCGCTTCCGGGGTCCACGACGTCGCCGTGGGCGGCGGCGTCGAGCACATGGGCCACATCTCCTTCGCCGACTCCTTCTCGGTGATGCAGGAGCATGGGATGGCCTTCTCGCCGGAGCTGATGGACCGCTACGACCTGATCCCGCAGGGCCTCTCGGCGGAGATGATCGCCGACCAGTGGGAGATCCCCCGCTCCGAGCTCGACGAGATCGGCCTCCGCTCCCAGCAGCTGGCCAAGCGGGCGACGGAGGAGGGGCGCTTCGAGCGGGAGACGATCCCGATGCAGGTCAACGGCGACACCTACGCCACCGACCAGGGCCTCCGCGAGACGACGATCGAGAGCCTCTCGAAGTTGAAGCCGGCCTTCAAGGAGGACGGCAAGATCACCGCGGGCAACTCCTCGCAGATCTCCGACGGCGCCGCGGCGGTGCTGCTGATGTCGCGCGAAAAGGCTGACGACCTGGGCCTGGAGCCGCGGGCGCGGATCTTCGACCAGACCACCGTCGGAGTCGACCCGGTGATCATGCTGACCGGCCCGATCCCCGCCACCCGCAAGCTGCTCGAGCGCAACGGGATGACGATGGACGACATCGACCTGATCGAGATCAACGAGGCCTTCGCTTCGGTGCTCGGGGCCTGGCGCCGCGAGCTCGACCCGGACATGGACCGGGTCAACGTCAACGGCGGCGCGATCGCCCTCGGCCACCCGCTGGGCTCTACCGGAGCCCGCCTGATCACCACCCTGCTGCACGAGATGGAGCGCTCCGACAAGGAGATGGGGCTGGTGACGATGTGCTGCGGCGGGGGTCTCGGCACCGGCACGTTGATCCAGCGGGTGTAAGAGGTTTCATAAGTTGTAAGAAGTCTGAGCGGCGGATAGGTTGCGATCCTCGTGTAACAAAAGAGAGAGGAGGCAACTTGAAAAAGGGAAAACTCATGGTGCTCGGTGCGTTGGCGGCGCTGGCTGTGATCGCCGGCTGTGGAGGCGGAGAGGACACCACCGATAGCTCCGCCATCGCCCTGTCCAAGACGCAGTTCATCAAGCAGGGCGACGCGATCTGCAAAAAAGGGAACGAAAAGAACGAAACCGAGGCGGAAAAATTCGCCAAAGAAAACGGCTTCGAACTCGAATCCGCGAGAAAAATTCAGCTGGAAGAGCTGGTCGAAGAGGTGCTGATCCCCGGCCTCGATCAGCAAGCGAAGGAAATCGATGCGCTCGGGCCGCCCGAAGGTGACGAGGAGCGGGTCGAAGCGATCGTCGTCTCGCTCGAAGACGCGGCGGGAGAAATCGAAGACGAGCCGAGCCTGGCCTTCGAAGGGAAAGCGCTGGAAGAGCCGAGCAAGCTGGCTGCGGACTACGGGTTCCAGGTCTGCGGTGAAGTTTGAGTTGCCGCTTTTTCTCTTGCGCATTTCTGCGCGTGGTTGACATTCCAAGAGCTTTTGGCGTATAGCTCTCCCGATTAGTCAAACTATTCGGAGGCGGGCAGAGTCTTGTACAGGTGGATCATCGGGTTAATGCTGGGTGGGGTCGTGCTTGTTGGATTGATCAGCGGCTGTGGCGGGGGAAGCGAGGATTCCGAGAGCCTCACGAAAGCCGAATACGTGAAAGCGGCAGACAAAATCTGCGCTGAGCGCAAAAAGACCTGGGAAACGGCTTTGGCGTCCTACGACAAGCAGGTCAAGGAAGAAAAGGTCACGACCGATCCGGAAGCGCAGGAAGAGATCGCCGAAACGGTCCTCGACGAATCGATGGTCCCGGCCGTGAACACGCAGCTGGAGCAGATGGAAGAACTCGAGGCACCCACGGAGATGGAGCAGAAAGTCACGAAAATGCTGACGAATTTCTCCGGGGAAATCGAAGAAGTCGAAAAAGAAGGGGTCGCAGGCCTCAACACCACTGGCCAGTTCGGTGGGTTCGTAGAAGAAGCGAAGGCCCTTGGATTGAACTGTCAGTTTTAGGGTTGCGGAATCTGGCTGACCGGCCAGACCATCTATATGCTCCCCTCCGATGGACCTGACGCTGTCGCCATCGGAGGAGGAGTTCCGCGACGAGGTTCGCTCCTGGCTGCGGGAGAACCATCCGGGGCCTGAGCCCGAGGCCGGCCTCGACGAGGTGATGGCCTTCCGGCGCGAGTGGCAGCTGAAGCTGCACGGGGCCGGCTGGGCCGGGATCTCCTGGCCGAAGGAGTACGGCGGCCGCGGCGCGACGATGATCGAGCAGGCGATCTTCGCTGCCGAGGCGAGCCGGCAGGAAGCGCCCAGTCCCGCCAACGTGCTCGGGTTGGCGATGGGCGGACCGGTGGTGATCGCCCATGGCAGCGACGAGCAAAAGGTCCGCTACCTGGAGCCGATTCTGACCGGCGAGGAGATCTGGTGCCAGGGCTTCTCCGAGCCCGAGTCGGGCTCCGACCTGGCCTCGCTGAAGACGCGCGCGGTCAAGGACGGCGACGAATGGGTGGTGACCGGGCAGAAGGTTTGGACGACGTTCGCCCAGTACGCGAAGTGGTGCATGCTGGTCGCCCGTACCGACCCCGACGCGCCCAAGCACCAGGGGCTCACCTACTTCCTGATGGACATGGAGCAGGAGGGGGTGCAGACCCGGCCGCTGGTCCAGATCACCGGCGAGGGCGAGTTCAACGAGGTTTTCTTCGAAGAGGCGCGGGTGCCCGACGCGAACGTCGTCGGCGGCGTCGGCAACGGCTGGGCGGTGGCGATCACGACGCTGATGAACGAGCGCGCCGGGCTCGCCTTCGGCGCGATCTCCCAGATCCAGAACGGACTCGGCCGGCTCTCCAAGCTGGCCCGGGAAACCCCGTCGAACGGCGGCACCGCGGCCGACGATCCCTACTTCCGCCAGCGCATCGCCCAGCTCTACATCGAGGTGGAGACGATGCGGCTGAACGCCTACCGCGGCCTGACCAAGACGATGCAGTCGGGGATTCCCGGCCCGGAGGGGTCGCTGGGCAAGTGGCAGTGGGCCGACCTCAACCAGGACCTGACCGAGCTGGCGCTCGAGATCGAGGGCGCCTACTCGGTGCTGGCGCGCGGTTCCGAGAACGCGGTCGCCGGCGGTGCCTGGCAGTACGGGTTCCTCCGTTCCCGCGCCAACTCGATCGAGGGCGGGACCACCGACATCCTGAAAAACATCATCGCCGAGCGGGTCTTGGGCCTGCCGCGGCTGCGTTAGCGACGGAACCTCACCATGTACTTCGACCTCACCGACGAGCAGCAGGCGATCAATTCGACCGCCAACGGCTTCCTCGCCTCGCGCTTCAAATCGGAGCGGATTCGCGAGATCGCCGCCAGCGAGAGCGGCTTCGACGAGGCGGGGTGGAAGGAGATGGCCGAGCTCGGCTGGGCCGGGCTGGCGCTGCCGGAGGAGTGGGGCGGCCAGGGCCTCGGCACCGTCGAGCTGGCGGTGCTCTTCGAGGAGATGGGCTACGCGCTGGCGCCTTCGCCGCTGCTCTCGAACACGATCGCCGGCCTGGCGCTTGCCGCCGGCGGCTCCGACGAGCAGAAGGAGCGCTGGCTGCGGCCGCTGGCCGAGGGCTCGCTGCGCGGAACCCCGGCCCTCGTCGACGCGGATGGGCCCGCCGAGCCGATGAAGTTCGCGATGAGCGCCGGGAGCGACGGCGACGGCACCGTCCTCACCGGCGAGAAGACGCTCGTGCTCGACGCCGGCAGCGCCGACTTCTTCCTCGTCGCCACCGCCGACGGCGGTCGTCACATCGTCGAGAAGGGCGCCGAGGGCGTGACCGTCACCGCCGAGGAGTCGATCGACCCCACCCGTCGCCTTTCCTCGATCCGCTTCGACGGCGTCCGTCCCGAGGCGACGCTGACCGGTAGCGGCGAGGAGTACCACCCGGTGTTCCACCGGGCCTGCGTCGCCCTCGCGTCCGAGTCGACCGGCCTCGCCCAGCGGGCGCTGGAGATGTCGGTCGCCTATGCCAAAGACCGCCAGCAGTTCGGGCGCCCGATCGGCGCCTACCAGGCCGTCTCGCACCGCTGCGCGCAGATGCTGCTGGAGACCGAGAACGCCCGCTCCGCCGTCTACGGCGCGGCCTGGGCCGCCGACGCCGAGCCCGAGTCGCTGCCGCTGGCAGCCTCGATGGCGAAGGCCTACGCCTCCGACGCCGGCTGGCGGGTGCCCGACGCCGCTATCCAGGTCCATGGCGGCATCGGCTTCACCTGGGAGCACGACCTCCACTTCTTCCTCAAGCGGGGCCGCGCCAACGCGGCCACCTTCGGCGACGCCAAGTGGCACCGCGAGCGAGTCGCGGAGTCCGTGCTCGCAGGCGAGACCGCGCCGGCGAGCGCCTGACCGAGGCATCGTGGGCGCGCTCGATCGCATCTCCGTCGCCGCGATCGGGACCTCGGTCGCCGACCTCGAGGCCGAGACGCTGCGCGCCGAGGCCGCCGGCGTCGAGTGCGTCTGGGCGCCGGAGCTGTTCCGCAGCGCCGTCACCCAGGCCGCCTACCTGGCGGCCAAGACCGAGAGGATCGGGGTCGCCACCGGGATCGTCTGGGCCTTCACCCGCAGCCCCTTCATCCACGCGATCGGCGCCCTCGATGTCGACGAGATGTCGGGCGGGCGCTTCCGGCTGGGGATGGGCGCAGGGGTCAAACGCCTCAACGAGACCTGGCACAACGCCGACTACGGCAAACCGGCCCCGCATCTGCGCGAGGCGATCGAGGCGACGCGGCTGATCATGCGCCAGGCGAGCGCCGGCGAGTCGATCCGCTACGAGGGCACCTACTACGACATCGACATCAAGGGCTGGGTGCGGCCGCACCCAGCGCCGCGCGAGGCGGTGCCGATCTACACGGCCGCGGTGCAGGCGGGGATGGGGCGGATGGCCGGGGACGTCGCCGACGGCCTGATCGGCCACCCGATCCAGAGCCTGCGCTGGATCGACGAGGTGATTGTCCCGGCCTTCGAGGAGGGGCTGCGACGCTCCGGTCGCGAGCGCGGCGACTTCGACTACCTGCCGACTGTCTGCTGCGCGATCGACGACGACGAGGGCCGGGCGATCGAGATGGCCCGCCGCACGATCTCCTTCTACGCGACCGTCAAGACCTACATGCCGCTCTGGGAGCTGCACGGCTTCGCCGACAACGCCGTCGAGGCCGGCGAGGCCTTCCGCCGCGGCGACCTCGCTGCCGTCCCGGCGGCGATCAGCGACGAGATGGTCGAGGCCTACTGCGCGGCCGGCCCGCTCGACAAGGTCCGCGCTCGGGTCGAGGCCACCGCCGAGCGCGCCGACGGCCTCTTCCTCACCCCGCCGACCTACTTCATCTCCCCCGAGGAGCTGAGCGAGTTCCAAAACCGCATCATCGACGCCTTCGGTCCAGGTGCGTGAGCGCCGAGACCGCGTCAACCCGTCTTGAAGAAGGGTTGACGCGGTCTCGCGAACTGGAAGTGCTGGAACGGGTGCGCTCGATCCCCGAGGGGTTCGTCAGTACGTACGGGGATGTGTCGCCAGGGGCGCCACGGTTCGCCGGAACTGTGCTCTTCCATGGCGACGATCCCGACCTACCCTGGTGGCGCGTCGTCCGCGCCGACGGCTCGCTTGCCAAGGGCGACCGACAGGCGACACTCCTCCGCGCCGAGGGCGTGCCTTTCCGCGGCGGGCGCGTCGATATGCAACGCGCCCGCCTTCCCGGCGAGCCCTAGGGGCAGATCACGATCAGGTGGAAGTCGGCGTCCTCGTTGTTGCCGTCTTTGCCGCGGGTGTGGACCTCGATCGCGTTCGGGTTTGCCGCCGAGGTGTTGGTCTGCGCGTAGCCCGAGTTGGGGACCGAGGTGCCGGCGTTGTTGCGGCCGGCGACGTTGGCGCAGCCGGTGACGTTGAACGGGAAGGTGACGGTCACCGCACCACCGCCCTCGGTGGCGGTGATGTTGGGCCCGCTGGCCCGTGCCAGGGCCGCGTTGCCGGGGTTCGCGGGGTTGTCGACGACCGCCCAGAAGGTGTGGGTCGCGACCTTCGCGAGGGGCACCGTGCCGAGCTTGTTGGTGTTGATCTGGAAGCCGGTGAGCGTCTTCTGCTTGAGCTTGCCGCCGCCGATCGTCTGCTTCTTGATCGCGCCGCCGTTGATCGACTGCGCCGCGTATGCCGTCCCCGCCAGGGCGGCGACGAGCGCGATCAGCGCCACCACCATCGCCGGCGACGGACGCAACTTCGAAATCCTCTTCATCCTGGACTCCCTTCCCGGTAGCGAACGAGTACCCCAAATTAGGTAACCCGCCAGGCGGCGAGTCGGTGCGGTGGGGCTACCCGGGAAGTGCTGAGGCGAACCGCTCGAAGGCGGCGATGTCGGTCACGGCGGGGCCGTGGCCGGGGAGAATCAGGGAGGGGTTCAGCGCGGCGAGCTTGCGGATCGAGGCCCGGTTCTCAACCGGGTCCGGGGTGAGTTCGTCGGGCGGCTCGGCGAGCTTGGTTCGCATCGTCACGTAGGTGCAGTTGCGGATCACGTCGCCGCAGATCGCGACCCGGTCGGACTCGCGGAAATAGATCACCTCGCCGGGGGCGTGGCCGGGGGCGTGGACGAGGCGGAAGTCGGCGACCTCGTCGCCCTCCTGGAGCACGCGATCCACCTGGTGGGGCGGCCCTTCCCACATCCGGGCGAAGAACTTGGCCCCCGGGTTGGTGGTCGCCGCCACGGGCCGCCTTCCCTCCATCGCGTCGACGTCGCCGGCGTGACACGCGAGCGGCACGCCGCGCGCCTCGCAGACCGCCTTGGCGCAGCCCTGGTGGTCGGGGTGGACGTGGGTCAGCGCCACCATCGAGATCTCCCGCCCCTCGAGCTCGGCGAAGATCCGCCGCTTGTCCCAGCGCCGGCCGGCATCGATCAGTACGTCGCCGGCGAGGTAGACGTTGATCAGGGGGCGGGGGAGCTCCTTCAGCCGCCAGACGCCGGGGGCGAGGTACTTCAATGCGAGATCCCGAGACCGTCGCGCGGCTCGCCGCTGTGCCGGGAGAGCTCTTCGAGGCGGGCGATCTGGCGCTCGCCTTCGACCCGTGCGGGGTGGTCGGCCGGCAGCGGCTCGATCAGGCGGCGAATGCGGTTGCGGACCTGCAGCGAGAAGTGGGGGGTGACGGGGCCGGCAAGGGCGCGGATGTCCTCGACCGTGATCTCCTTGGCGCCGCCGAGCAGCTGGGGGTTCTCCGACTCGCTCATCGTTCTCCCCCGATCTTCTCGAGTTCGGCCAGCTCGTTGACTTCCGCCTGCTGCCCGACGCCGATCGCGTCCTGGTCGCCGATCACCCAGACGTGGTTGTAGAAGGCGCGGGTGGGGTCGTTGGTGTAGCCGGGCTTGACGTCGAGGAGGTAGTTGCGAACCGCCTGCGGCAGCTCGGCGGCGTCGTCGGTGAGCAGCAGCGGCCCCCAGGTGCCCGAGCCCGAGAGCGGCGCCGCAGCGGCGGCGTCGGCGGGGGCGTCTGAGCGGGCGAGGACGAACCCGTGCCCGGGATCGTTCACGTTCCAGCCGAAGCTGCCGTCGCGGTAGCGGGCGAGGGCGAGCGCGTTGGCGACGGGCTCCTCGCCGGAAACCCGCTTGACGCGCTTGGAGAGCTCGGCGATTTCGCGCACGACCGCGGAGGAGATGACCGAGGAGGGGCCGAGGACGTACACCGGCACCTGGGGGTGGGCCTCGAGGACGGAGGCGGTCGGCGCCGGCAGCTTCTTCGCCTCGGTGAAGAGGACGGGGTCGCCGGAGCGGGCGGCCCAGGCGGCGGCCGGCGCCGCGAAGTCGGGTCGCGAGCCCGAGGCGACGACGATGTGCTTCGGCGGTTCGCCGGCGAGGCGGTTGCGCAGGGTGGCGATCTGGGCGGCGGTGCTGGCCGGGTCGCCGGAGTCGATCGGCGCGGCCTTGCCCGGGTAGGCGACGGTGCCGATCGCGAAGAGGGACGCTTGCCCGGTCTCCTCGCTGCCCTGTGGGTCGAGCGCCGCGAGCGCTTCCTCGCTCACCTCGGGCATCTCCTCGGAACCGGAGAAGAGGATCGGCGCCCGCACCGGCGCCGCCATCAGGACGCCGGCGGCGATCGCCCCGGCCCAGTCTTCTTCGCTGACGATCGTCACGGCCGCGGGCCGTTGCGCCGGCGTCGTCGAGGGAAAGACGGCAAGCGCGGCGCCGGCGGCGTTGGCGGCTGGATCGGAGCCGCCGATGCGGGTCGTGTTGTTGGTCGCGAAGCCGGGATAGCCGAGCGATTCGGCCGTCTGCTCCGCTGCGGCTCGGTCCGGCTTCCCAGCCGCGGCGGGCGCTGGGGCCGGGGTGTCGCTGGTGCCGCTGCCGTCGTCGCCGCTGGTCCCCCAGACGATCGCGACGACGATGAAGACCAGCGCCAGCGCAACCAGCGCCAGAAGCATTTTCGGCGCTCCGGGCCCCGACGTTCCCCCGGCGTTCGTCCTTGGGCCGGCAGGTCCGTCCAAAGGACGAACGCCGCCGCCGTCCTTCGGCTTCGACTCAGGTTTCTCCGCCGGGTCCGGTGCCGGTTTCTCGGCCTTCTCCTCCTCCGCCGGGACATCGGCGTTGATCGGCCGCTTGGGGATCACCGGGGAAACGTACCGGGGACCTGTCGGCGAGAAGAGTAAAGTTCCGGAACTGGCTGACTGACCAGTCAATCGGTAGGCGGCAGAAAGAGGAAGAGGATGGATTTCGCACTCAACGAGGAGCAGCAGGAGTTCAAGGCGCGGTGTCGGAAGTTCGCCCGCGAGGTGATTCGCCCGGTCGCGCGCAAGCACGACGAAGAGGAGAGCATCCCCTGGGAGGCGGTCAAAGAGGCGCGGAAGCAGGGTTTCGGCGGCCTCGAGGCGATCCAGCGGAACGCCTCCGACCCCGAGGGCCAGATGCAGGTGATCTCCGCCGAAGAGTTCCACTGGGGCTGCGCCGGGATCGCTCTGGCGATCAGCGGCTCCGGCCTCGCCGCCGCCGGGATCGCCGCCTCCGGCACTCCGGAGCAGATGCAACGCTGGGTGCCGGAGTGCTTCGGCAGCGGCGACGAGATCAAGCTCGGCGCTTACGCCGTCACCGAGCCGCAGGCCGGCTCCGACGTCAAGAGCCTGAAGACGACCGCCAGGCGCGACGGCGACGAGTGGGTCCTCAACGGGACCAAGGTCTTCATCACCAATGGCGGCATCGCCGACGTCCACGTCGTCGTCGCCACCGTCGACCCCGCGCTCGGCACCCGCGGCCAGGCATCCTTCGTCGTCCCCAAGGGGGCCCCGGGCCTCTCGCAGGGCAAGAAGGAGACCAAGCTCGGGATCCGGGCCTCGCACACCGCCGAGGTCGTCCTCGACGACTGCCGGATCCCCGTCGACTGCCTGCTCGGCGGCGAGGAGAAGCTGGAGAAGAAGCTGCAGCGCGGCCGCGAAGGGAAAAAATCGCGCGGCGCCGACGCGCTGGCGACCTTCGAGATCACCCGGCCGCTGGTCGGCGCCTCGGCACTGGGCATCGCCCAGGCCTCCTACGAGTGGACCCTCGAGTACCTCGACGGGCAGAGCGAAGGCGGGGTGCCGATGCTGAAGGCGCAGCGGATCCAGCAGACGCTGGCCGACGTCGCGACCGAGATCGAGTCGGCTCGCCTGCTCGTCCAGCGCGCCGCCTGGATGGGCCGCAACGGGGTGCCGATGACCGGCGGCCAGGGCTCGATGTCGAAGCTCAAGGCGGGCGACGTGACGATGTGGGCGACGACGACGCTGATGGACCTCGTCGGCCCCTACGCGCAGAGCACCGAGTGCCCGCTGGAGAAGTGGTTCCGCGACGCCAAGATCTACCAGCTCTTCGAGGGTACGGCCGAGATCCAGCGGATGGTCATCTCGCGGATGCAGGCGCGCGAGTACGCCGAGCGCCTCGGCTACGCCGCCGAGATCGCCGACGAAACGATCAAGAAAGAGCCCGTCGCCGCCTGACCCCGGGCTTATCCTCGAAGGATGCACGGGCCTGGCCACGGCCACAGCCATAGCCACGCGCTCGACGCGCGGCGCGCCGACAGTCGGCAGCGGATGCGCTGGGCGCTGTGGATCAACCTCGGCCTGCTACTGGCCGAGGCGGTCGGCGGGGTACTCACCGGCTCGCTGGCGGTGCTGGCCGACGCCGGCCACGTCCTCTCCGACGCCGGCTCGATCGTCCTGGCGCTGATCGCGGCTCGGCTGGCGTCGCTGCCAGCCGCCGGGCGGCGCACCTTCGGCTATCAGCGCTCGGAGGTGCTGGCGGCGCTGGTCAACGGGCTGCTCCTGGTCGCCGTCAGCATCGCCGTCGCGATCGCCGCCTTCGGCCGCTTCTCCGACCCCCCCGAGATCGATGGCTGGGGAGTGCTGGCGCTCGGCGTCTTCGGCCTCGCCGGCAACGTCGCGGCGACGGTCGTCCTCGCCCGCGGCCAGCGCGACGACATCAACCTCGAGGGCGTGCTGCGCCACTCGGCCGCCGACGCACTCGGCTCGATCGGGGTCGTCATCGCCGGCGCCTTCGTCCTGCTCGGCGGCTCGCCGGTGATCGACCCGATCATCGGGCTGCTGATCGCGGCTCTGATCCTCGCCTCGTCCTGGCGCCTGATCAAGGAGCCGGTCGACGTGCTGATGGAGGCGGCGCCGGCGGGCCTCGACGTCGACGGGGTGGGGGCGGAGATCTGCCGCGAGGGGGGGGTGCGCTCGGTCCACGACCTCCACGTCTGGACCGTCACCTCCGGCTTCGGCGCGATCGCGGCCCACGTCGTCGTCGCCCAGGGGGTCGACCGCGACCTGATCCGGCGCCGGCTCGAGCTGACCCTGCGCGAGAGCTACGGGATCGAACACACGACGCTGCAGATGGAGGAGGAGGCGAGCCAGGAGCTCCTCCACGTCGAGAACGTCCCCAGCGGCTGAACACCCAGTAGCCGTACCTTCGTCTACTTAATTTTAGTAGTTCAGAGGTCCGATCTGTTAGGAGCCCGGCTTCGATGGGGTAAGCCAACAGCGGATGATCAGGCAGGCGAGGAGCTATCTGGTGGGTGCGATGTCGGGCGCGAGCCTGATCGCGGTCGCCGTGGTCGCCTTCGTCCTCCTCGTCTCGGCCCAGGTCTTCGAGAACTTTCCGATCCGCGGCTTGATCGGCGACGACGACGAGGTCGCCGTCTCTGCCGCGGAGACGGCGGGCGCTGCGTCGGGCGCCGGCGCCGAAGGGACGGGTGCTGGCGGTGGCGCAGCGACCGGTGGCGGCGGTACCGCCGCCAGAGGCAAAGGGACCGGCGGCGGTCCGGCCGACGCCGGCGCCCGAGGTGTCGGAGGCGCGGGGCAGCAGCCCGGCGCCACCGATGGAAGCGGGGCCGGAGGCGAAGCTCCGGGCGGCGGCGGTTCGGCGCCGGGCACGTCCCCGGGCGGCACCTCCGACGGCACGGGCACGGCATCCAGCGGCGGCGGCTCGGGCGGCGGTGGCGGCTCGTCCGGCGGCGACTCCACTGGCGGCGGCGGGACGACGACCTCCTCGACCTCCGAAAAAGTCACCAGCACCGTCAACGAAACCGTCAACCAGGTCGACGAAACCGTGACCGGTGGTGCCCTGGAGGAAACCGGCGTCACCCAGGTGACCGAAGAAACCGTCAACGGCGTCGCCGGACCGGAATCGCCGGTGGGCAAAGTCGTCGATGAAACGGTCGGCGCCGTCGAAGGCATCCTCGGCGGCAAATAGTTCGTCCCCATCGCGTGGTTCTTTTCGGACGCCTACCGACCGAAAGGAACCACGGAACGGGGTCGGCCCCTGGTTAGGGCCTAATCGTCAAAATGCCCGTCCTATGGCGGAGCGAGGACAGGCGGGTTCGGTGGCGAGCGATCCGGTCGCGGGTTCGGCGGTCTTCCCACGGGGCAGCCGCGTCGACGAGGAGGGCCACCTCGAGGTCGCCGGCTGCGACCTGGTCGAGCTGGCCGAGGAGTTCGGCACCCCGACCTACTTCTACGCCGAGGACGACATGCGGGCGCGAGCCCGCGCCTACCGCGAGGCGTTCGAGTCCCGCGACGCCGAGTTCGAGGTCCTCTTCGCCAGCAAGTCGCTGCCCTGCACCGCCGCCTACCGGCTCTTCGCCGACGAGGGTCTCTCGGTCGACGTCGCCTCCGGCGGGGAGCTGCACATGGCGCTCAGCGCCGGCTTCGACCCCGAGCGGATCCACATGCACGGCAACAACAAGTCCGACGCGGAGATCCTCTTCGCGGCCCGCGCCGGGATCCGCCACCTGATCCTCGACTCCTTCGACGAGATCGAGCGCTGCGAGCGGCTGCTGGACGAACCGCAGCGGGTCCTGATCCGCGTCACCCCCGGGATCAAGCCCTCGACTCACGACTACATCACCACCGGCCAGCTCGACTCCAAGTTCGGGTTCGGTCTCGAGGACGGCCTGGCGGCGAAGGCGATCGAGCGCGTGCTCGCCTCCGACAAGCTCGAGCTGGTCGGGCTGCACGCCCACATCGGCTCGCAGATCTTCGAGCTGGAGCCCTACACACTGGCGATCCGGGCGCTCGGCGACCTGGCCGGAGACTGGTGCCAGGTCGTCAACGTCGGCGGCGGCCTCGGGGTCGCCTACACGGCCGAGGACGAGCCCCCCTCGATCGACGCCTACGTCGACGTCAAGGTCCGCGGCGTCGCCGAGGTCTTCGGGCCCGGGGTCCGGATCCTGGTCGAGCCGGGCCGCTCGCTGGTCGCCAACGCCGGCCTCACCGCCTACCGCGTAGGCACCGTCAAGGAGATCCCCGGGGTGCGGACCTACGTTGCGGTGGACGGCGGCATGTCCGACAACCTGCGGCCGATGCTCTACGGCTCCCGCTACGAAGCGCTGGTCGCCGACCGCGCCGCCGCCCCGGCCGAGACCCTGGTGACGATTGCCGGTATGCACTGCGAGTCCGGCGACGTGATCGTCCGCGACGCGCTGCTGGCCGAGCCCGCCGTCGGCGACGTCCTCGTCACCCCGGCCACCGGCGCTTACGGTTACGCGATGGCCAACAACTACAACGGCGTTCCGCGGCCGCCGGTCGTCTTCTGCCGCGGCGGCGAGGCGCGGGTGGTCGTGCGGCGCGAGACCTACGAGGACCTGACGGCGAGGGATATCTAGTGGGCGGAGGTGACGTGTCCGCCGAGGGCTCCAAACCGGTCCGCATCGGGCTGCTCGGACGCGGCACGGTCGGCGCCGCCTTCACCGAGCTGGTCGCCGGGCGGGCCGCCGCGGTCGAGGCGGCGACGGGTCGGCGGCCGCAGATCGCCGGGGCGCTGACTCGCAGCGAAGGGGATTTCGAGGCGATCCTCGCCGGGTCGGATTTGATCGTCGAGCTGATGGGAGGGACCGAGCCGGCGCGCGAACACGTACTGGCGGCGCTGCGGGCGGGCAAGCCGGTCGTCACCGCCAACAAGCAACTGCTGGCCCAGCACGGCGACGAGCTCTTCGCGGTGGCGCGCGAGGCGGGCGTCCAGCTGCGCTTCGAGGCCGCGGTCGCGGCGGTGATCCCGATCGTGCGGACGATCCAGGAGAGCTTCGGCGTCACCGAGATAGCCAAGGTCTTCGGGATCGTCAACGGCACCACCAACTTCATCCTCACCGAGATGGCGGCGACCGGCGCCGGCTACGACGAGGTTGTGGCCCGGGCGCAGGAGCTGGGCTACGCCGAGGCCGATCCGTCCGACGATGTCAACGGCGCCGATGCGGCGGCGAAGATGGCGATCCTCGCCCGGCTCGCCTTCCACACGCCGGTGACGCTCTCGGAGGTCGCCTACGAGGGGATCGAGGCGATCCAGCCCGACGACCTCGCCTACGCGAAGGAGCTGGGCCTCTCGCTGAAGCTGCTCGGCGTCGCCGAACGGCGCGACGGCGGCATCAGCGTCCGCGTCTTCCCCTGCTTCCTCTATCCGGGCCACCCGCTGGCGCCGATCGAGGGGCCGTTCAACGCGGTGATGGTCGAGGCGCCGGCGATCACCGAGGTGACGATGTCGGGACCCGGGGCGGGCGGCCTGCAGACCGCCTCCGCGGTACTCGGCGACGTCGTCTCGATCCTCGCCGGCGACGCGCCGGTCCATGAGACGCGGGTCGAGCTGCCGATCGTCACCGACGTCGGCTCCTCCTTCTACCTGCACCTCGAGGTCGCCGATCGGCCCGGTGTGTTGGCGCGGGTGGCGACTGTCCTCGGCGACCACGGGATCTCGGTCAAGAGCTTCGTCCAGCGCGGCAGCGGCGAGGACGCCCGGCTGGTGATGGTGATCCACGAGTGCCTCGAGTCGAAGTTCTCCGGTGCGGTGGAGGAGCTGGCGAAGCTCGACGACCTGCGCTCGCCGCCGAGATCCATCAGGGTCATCGAGGAGGAGTACTGATGGCCGCGGGGCTGATCGACCGCTACCGCGACCGCCTCTCGCTCGAGCCCGGCGACCCGGTGGTGACGCTGAACGAGGGTGCGACGCCGCTGATCGAGGCGCCGCGTCTCTCGGAGCGGATCGAGGCCAAGGCCTATCTCAAGTTCGAGGGGCTGAACCCGACCGGCTCCTTCAAGGACCGGGGGATGACGGTCGCGGTCTCGCGGGCGAAGGGGCGCGGGGCGGAGGCGATCATCTGCGCCTCGACCGGCAACACCGCGGCGAGCTGCGCCGCCTACGCGGCGCGGGCCGGGCTGCGCGGCGCGGTGATCGTCCCCGAGGGCAAGATCGCGATCGGCAAGCTCGCCCAGGCGCTGATGCACGGCGCCCGCGTCGTCGCCCTGCAGGGCAACTTCGACGACGCGCTGAGGATCGTCCGCGAGCTCTCCCAGAAGCACCCGATCGAGCTCGTCAACTCGGTCAACCCGCACCGGATCGAAGGCCAGAAGACGGCCGCCTTCGAGGTCGTCGAGGACTTGGGGGAGGCGCCGGGGGCGCTGGCGATCCCGGTCGGCAACGCCGGTAACGTCACCGCCTACTGGCGCGGATTTCAGGAGGTGGACGCGGCGCCGATCCTCTATGGCTTCCAGGCAGAGGGCGCCGCGCCGCTGGTCTCGGGCGAACCGGTGGCCAATCCCGAGACCGTCGCCTCGGCGATCCGGATCGGCAACCCGGCTCGCTGGGAGGAGGCGATGGCGGCATTCACTGCCTCGCGCGGTCGCGTCGCCGCCGTCTCCGACGAGCAGATCTTGAACACCTACCGCTGGCTGGCCGACAACGAAGGCGTCTTCTGCGAGCCGGCCAGCGCCGCCTCGGTCGCTGGGCTCCTCGCCCATGGCCTGCCGGTCGTCGAGGGCAGTGCCCGCCCCGAGACCGTCGTCTGCGTCCTCACCGGCCACGGCCTCAAGGACCCCGACACCGCGCTCGGCAAAGCCCCCGCGGTGATCAACTGCGACAACGACCTCAGCGCCGTCGAGCGCGCCGTGTTCGATTAGGTCACGGCGATGACCGTGCGCCACCGGCTCGTCCGCGTCCCCGCTTCCTCGGCCAACCTCGGCCCCGGCTACGACGCGATGGCGGCGGCGATGGCGCTGCACCTGGAGCTGGAGGTCGAAGAGGCCGGCGAGTTCTCCTTCGACCCGGGTGGGTTGGAGGTCTCGACCGGGCGCGACAACCTGATCGTGCGGGCCTTCGAGAGCCTGCGGCCGGCGGACGAGATCGCCTTCCGGCTGCGCAGCGAGATCCCCCTGGCGCGGGGACTGGGGTCGAGCGCGGCGGCGATCGTCGCCGGGCTGGCGGCCGCGGACCACCTCTACGAGCTGGCGCTCTCGAAGGAGGAGGTGCTGGCGCGGGCGACCGAGATCGAGGGTCACCCCGACAATGTCGCCGCGGCGATCTACGGCGGCTTCGTCGTCTGCGGAGCCGGAGAGGACGGGCCGACGGCGGCCCGGTTCGACCCGCCGGAGGGACTCGAGGGGATCGTGGTGATCCCGCCCGACGAGGTCTCGACCGAGCGAGCGCGGGAGGCGATCCCGGCCGAGGTGCCGCTCGCCGACGCGGTCGCCAACGTCTCCGCCGCGGCGATGCTGGTCCTCGGGCTGCGAAGCGCCGACCTCGATCTGCTGGCCTGTGGCCTGCGTGACAGCATCCACCAGGACCGCCGCCGCGACCTCTATCCGCGGTCGATGGAGATCGTCGACTCGGCGCGGGAGCTGGGGGCGCTGGGGGCGACGATCTCCGGTGCCGGCCCGACCGTGCTGGTCTGGACGACCTGGCAGGAGGCCGGCAATGTCGCCGCCGCGCTGGAGGAGCGCTGCGCCGGCTGGGCCGAGGTGAGGCGCCTGCCCTTCAGCCCCCTCGGCGCCGACGTGCCGGAGCTCTGAACGATGGACTGGGTGGTGCGGATCGGGCTGGTCGAGCTGGCGCTCGGCGGCCTGCTGGGCTGGGCGATGGTGATCCGCGACGAGCGGCCGGAGTGGCTGCGCCGGATCGGCGTCGTCGCCCCGCAGCGGATCCGCCAGGTCCACCTCGACTACGTGATGATGGGCCTGATCCTGATCGGGGTCGGGCTGGCGGTCCCGGACCTGCCAACCGCGGTCGCTGCGGCGCTCGTCTTCGGCACCTTCGTCAACCCGCTCCTCTTCGTCCCGCTCGCCTTCGACCCCGACGTCGACAAACGCCTCTGGTACCGGGCGCTGGCGGTCGTCTCGTTCCTCGGCGTCAGCGGCGGCTTGGTCGTCGCCGCGGTCGTCGGGCCGGGATAGCATCGCGCCATGCCGACCCTGTCGAAGCCAAAGCTGCTCCTGTCCTTCCTCGTCCTCGTTGTCCTCATCGTGCTGCCCGCCACCGCGGGCGCGACGCTGAGCTACGTCAAGAACCCGCTCAACGCGACGGTCTTCGTCGCCAACGACGACGGCAGCGGCGCGCGCAAGGTGGAGAGCGGTCACAACCCGCACGTTGCTCCCAACGGCCTCTCGGTCGCCTACCTGCACGAAGGACCGAAGGGAGCGCAGGAACTGAAGCTCGCCCCGACCACCGGGGGAGCCGGCACCATGCGGATGACGAACCTGCGCGAAGCCTTCTACGTCACCTGGTCCCCGGACTCGAAGACGATCGCGGCGCTGCGCGGCCCCGAACTGGGGAAGCGCAAGCTGGTCCTGATCGACGTCACGACGGGTTTGCAGAGCGTCGTCGCCCAGGGCTTCCTCAGCGGCTTCAGCTTCTCCCCCGACGGGACCGAAATCGCCTACGCGCTGGCGCAGAAGGAAAAGTTCCCGCCGCGCAGCGACGTCTTCCGCTTCCCGGTCCCGATCCCGGGCGTGGTCAACGTACGGGCGCCGGAGCCGGTGCGGCTGACCAGCGACCACAACTCCTCGCAGCCGCTCTGGGGTCCGCAGAAGATCGTCTTCGTCAAGGCCGTCGACGGCAAGAAGCGCCAGTACGGAGGCAAGAACGAGCTCTTCTCGATGAACGCACAGGGCAAGGGCGTCAAGCGCCTCACCCACACCAAGGTCGACCCGCTGCTGCAGGGCCTCTTCCCAACCGAGTGGTCGGCCGACGGTGGGCGCCTGCTGACCGAGTTCCAGGGCCAGGACGTGAGCTACGCGGTCGTCGTAAATCCGAAGACCGGCACCCAGCGTCCGGTCGCGGGGACGGGGGAGACCGGCTTCGTCGGCACCGACCTCTCCGCCGACGGCAAACTCGTACTCGGATTCAACGGCGGCTTCGACCCCGGCCTGCGGAACCACGAGGTGCAGATGGTCCCGTACTCCGGCGGCAAGCCAAAGACGCTCGTCGAGGAAGCGTTCGAACCGAGTTGGAACCGCTGAGCCTGTCGAGTTTGTAAGGCATAGCCGTACAAACTCGACACGCCTAGTCGAGCAGCCCCACCTGGCGCAGGATCGAGACGCTGTCGGAATAGACGTCCTTGCGCTTGACGAGGCCGTCCTCGAAGGGGATCACGTCGAGGCCGTCCCACTCGACCCGCTTCCCGCTCGGCTCGGCGACGAGATCGCCGCGGCGCATCGTCTGCGTGTGGGTGGCGGAAGCGGTCCATTCCTGGACGACCAACCCCTCACGAACGTAGAGGCGGCGGGTGGTGAAGGCGAGGTCGGGCCAGCTCGCGAAGATCGCGCCGATGTGCGCACGCACCTGCTCGCCCTCGGCCGCCTCGCCCGCGGTGTGGTTCTCGAAGACCATGTCCGGCGCGTGCAGCGCCACGATCGCGTCGAGGTCGTGCTCGTTCCAGGCCGCGTTGTAGCGGTCGATCGCCTCGTGCAGGGCGTCGGGGGAGTCCTTGCTCAGGTCGGTCATCGGGGCTAGGGTCGAACCTAATGGCCGCCACCTACACGATCAAGCACCGCGACGAATTCGAGCGGATGGAGGGGTCGGGCGAGTGCACCTGGCTGCTGGCGCGCAAAGCGCTGGGCACTGCCGCCTTCGGCTACAACCTGGTCGAGATCGCGCCCGGCGGCCAGATCCCCGAGCACGACGAGTCCGGCAGCGGTCAGGTCGAGCTCTACCTGATCCTGGAGGGTGAGGCGGTGCTTCGGCTCGAGGGGGAGGACCACCCGGCGCCCGCCGGCACGTTCGCCTCGATCGAGCCGGCCGCGACCCGCACGATCCTCAACCGCTCGGCGGGCACGGTCGTCGCGATGCTGATCGGCGTCGAGCCCGAGGGCGGCTACGAGCCGATGTCGTGGGCTTGACCCCGGCCCCTATAATCCCGTAACCCGTCAACCCGTCGCGCGCCCGCTCGAAGAAGGCGTGGAACCCGGGAGGTCAAAATTGAAGACCCAGTCCGATCGCGGCGCTCAGGTCGAGCGCTATTCGCCAGAGCGCCCCTACCGGCCCCTCGTCTCACCGCCGAGCGTGGAGGACAAGGACGCCTGTGCCATCTACGCGTCCGTGCGCAAAGACGCGACGCCGAGCCACGAGCCGATCGAGCTGGCGATCCCCGCCCTGCAGAAGATGCTCCACCGCGCCGGCAACGTCGACGGCGAGGGCGACGGCTGCGGCCTCCTGCTCGACATCCCGCGCAAGATCTGGGCCGAGGAGGTCCGCTCCGGCGGCCATGACCCCTCGCTGGCCACCGACGAAGCCTTCGCCGTAGCCCACGTCTTCATCGAGCGCTCCCGGGACGTCGAGAAGATCATGCACGACGCCCGCGAGCTGCTCGCCGAAGGCGGCTTCCGCGTCCTCGCCGAGCGGGTCGGCGTCGTCAACTCGCCGGCGCTGGGACCGACCGCGCGCGAGGAGGAGCCGATCTTCTGGCAGCTCGCCGGCCTCGTCCCCGAGGCGAAGAGCCGCGACGCGGTCCTCTTCGACCTGATGATCTGCCTGGAGAAAGAGCTCGGCGTCCACGTGCCCTCCTTCTCCGCCACGACCTGCGTCTACAAGGTGATGGGCGCACCGAATGTGCTCGGCGAGTACTACCCGGACCTGCGCGACCCGCGCTTCGAGACGATCGGCTGCTTCGGCCACAACCGCTACTCGACCAACACCTGGCCCTCCTTCAAGCGGGTCCAGCCGTTCTCGGTCCTCGGTCACAACGGCGAGATCAACACGATCCAGCAGCTGCGCCAAGAGGCGAAGATGCTGTCGGTGCCGATCCAGCCCGACTCGTCGGACTCGCAGGACCTCAACCGCACGATCGACACCCTCGTCAGCCGCGAGGGCTTCAGCCTCGCGGAGGCGATGGAGATGGTCGTGCCGCCGATCGTCGAGGAGGTCCGCGGCCTGCCCGAGGACCTGCATGCCTTCTACCTGTACCTGCACCAGACGATGGGGCCCTTTGCCCAGGGGCCGGTGGCGCTGATCGCGCGCCACGCCGACGAGTGCGTCTTCTCCGCCGACGCGATGGGGTTGCGCCCGCTCTGGCAGGTCGAGACCGAGGACGACTTCGTCTTCAGCTCCGAGCCGGGAGTCGTCTCGGTCGAGAAGATGTGTTCGGAGCCGAAGCCGCTCGCCCCCGGCGAGAAGGCGCTGGTGCTGATCGACCGGAACAACCGCGGCTCCACCCTGCACCCGCACGACCAGATGCTGCGGATCGTCCGCGATCGCTGGTTGCAGCGGAACGGGATCGAGGCCGTTGCCGGCTACGACCGCGCCATGGAGACCGGCGGCCCGCTCGAGGGCCAGGACGTCCCCGGCTACTCCGATGCCGGCCCCGAGGAGCCCGTCAAGGTCTCCGACCGCGTCCTCGCCGGCTTCGGCTGGCAGCGCGACGACGTCAAACTCGTCCAGCAGATGGCCTCCAACGGGGCCGAGCCGGTCGGCTCGCTGGGCTACGACGGTCCGCTGGCCGCGCTCTCGCCCGAGCGCCAGAACCTCGCCGACTACTTCAAGGAGACGGTCGCCGTCGTCACCAACCCGGCGATCGACCGCGAACGCGAGATGGAGCACTTCTCGACCCGGGCCCTGTTCGGCCGCCGGCCCTCGCTCGACAACGCCGGCGAAGACACCGGCACCGTCGAAACCGGTTTCCCGGTGATCCTCGGCGGCCACCACGAGTTGGCGCCGCTGGCCGAAGAGACCTACCGAAAGATCGCCCGCGAGCACGACACCTACCTGCTCGAGGACCTCTGGGAGGAGTTCCGCGGCCGCGCCGCCGCGGTCGACATCTCCCTGCTCGAGTCGGAGACGACCAAGGGCGCGATCGACCGGGTCAAGCAGGAGGCCGTGAAGAAGGTCCGCAACGGCTGCGAGCTGCTGGTCCTCACCGACCGCACCGTCTACGACGCCGAGCGGCGCTACCTCGACCCGCACCTGGCGACCTCGGCGATCGACCAGGCGCTGAAGCAGTTCAAGGTCGAGCGCGGCGAAGTCAACCTGCGCCGGCGCTGCAGCCTCGTCCTGCGCTCGGCGGCGATCCGCAACGTTCACGATGTGATGCTCGCCCTCGGGCTCGGCGCCAACGGCGTCTGTCCGTACACGATGGTCGAGGTGATCTGCGTCGAGGACTACGAGTCCGACGTCTCCAACCTCTGCGCCGCGCTGCGCAAAGGGATCGAGAAAGTGATCTCGACGATCGGCATCCACGAGGTGCGCGGCTACGCGCGCCAGTTCAGCTCGATCGGGGTCAAGCCGGAGCTGGCGGAGATCTTCCAGACCGAGTTCTACGCCGCTTCCGAGAAGGCGGGCACCGGCTTCGCCGAGCTCGACGAGAGCACCAACGCCCGCGCCCACGCCCTCAGCGGCGACGACTCGGCGGCGAAACCGGCAAAGACGTTCCGCTTCTACCCGAAGGTCTACAAGGCCGCGATCGCCACCGCAAACGGGACCGGGACCTACGAGGAGTACTCGGAGAAGGTCCGCGACCTGGAGAAGCAGAGCCCGATCTCGATGCGCCACATCATGGGGCTGGTGGGCGACCGGGAGCCTTTGAAGGACGCCAGCGTCGTCGACGCCGGCGTCGGCCACCACGACTACCCGATCGTGATCTCCTCGATGAGCTTCGGCTCGCAGTCCGAGCCGGCCTTCCGCGCCTACGCCGACGCGGCGAAGGCGATCAACGTCCTCTGCATCAACGGCGAGGGTGGCGAGATCCGCGACATGTACGGCAAGTACCGCAAATGGCGCGGTCAGCAGGTCGCCTCCGGCCGCTTCGGCGTCTCGGCGGAGATGCTGAACAGCTCATACGTCGCCGAGATCAAGATCGGCCAGGGCGCCAAGCCCGGCGAGGGCGGCCACCTGCCCGGCAAGAAGGTCTCCGAGAAGGTCGCCGCCGCGCGTAACGCCGCGCCCGGCACCGACCTGATCTCGCCCTCCAACAACCACGACCTCTACTCGATCGAGGACCTGGCCGAGCTGATCGACGAGCTGAAGACGGTCAACCCCGACGTGCGGGTCTCGGTCAAGGTCCCGGTGGTGCCGAACATCGGCACGATCGGGCTCGGGATCGCCAAGGCCGGCGCCGACATCATCACCCTCTCGGGCTTCGAGGGGGGGACCGGCGCGGCGCGCCAGCACGCGTTGCGGCACGTCGGGCTGCCGAGCGACATCGGCACCCGCGCCGTGCACCGGGCGCTGATGGAGGCCGGGCTGCGCAACCGGGTCGAGATCTGGGCCGACGGCGGCTACCGCACCGGCCACGACATCGTCAAATTGCACTGCCTCGGTGCTAACCGCGTCGGCTTCGGCACCCTGGCGATGGTCAGCCTCGGCTGCACGATCTGCCGCGGCTGCCAGCTCGACACCTGCCACGTCGGGATCGCGACCCAGATCGAGACCCCCGCCGAAGCGGAGGCCCACGGGCTGAAGAAGTTCACCCCGCAGGAGGTCGACCGCGCCGCCGAGAGCTGCGCCCGCTTCTTCTCCTCGATGGGTGAGGAGGTCAAGCAGGTGGTCGCCTCGCTCGGCTACGACCGCGCCCAGGACCTGGTCGGCCGCTACGACCTGCTCGAGCAGGTCGCGGCCAAGGACACGGTCGATCTGGCGCCGTTGATCGAACCGCTGGAGGAGCACCTCGACCTCGAACCGCTCGACCTGCCGGTGGCCGAGGAGGCAGAGGCGCGGGCCGAAGCCGGCCTCGTCATGGCCCGGCCGATCCGGATGGAGGCCAAGGAGGCCTCGAGCCAGATCGCCGCGCTGGCGCCGGAAGTCTGCTCCGGCAACACGGTTCGCAACCAGTTCCCGCGCCCGACCGACGCCAACGACCGCGTGCTCGGGACCGAGCTGGCGGGGGCGATCGCCCGCTCGCGGATCTTCGAAGACGGCCCGGAGGGGAGCGAAGACGACGTCCTCGCGAGCCTCGAGTTCAACGGTGGCTCGGTTGCCGGCCAGGGCCTCGGCGCCTTCAACTCCTACGGGGTGAACATCCGCGTCGAGGGCGGCGCCCAGGACGGCGTCGGCAAGACGATGCTGGGTGGGAGGATCTCGATCCTCAAGGGCAAGGGCACGAGGGGCAAGCGCGTCAATGGCTCGGTCGGCAAGTCATTCGCCTACGGCGCCCAGCGCGGCAAGCTCTACGTCCAGGGAAGCGCCGACTCGCGCTTCTGCATCCGCCTCTCGGGGGCAGACGTCGTGATCGCCGGCGAGCCCGAGGGACCGATCGACGACAGCCGCGGCTCCCTCGCCAACCGCGCCAACATCAAGGGCTTCGCCTTCGAGTACATGACCAGCGGGCGCGCCCTCGTCCTCGGCGACCTCGGCCCATGGGCCTGCGCCGGGATGACGGGCGGCCGCGTCTACGTCCGCCAGAACGCCTTCGGCATCGACCGCACCGCGATCGAGCGCCGCCTCGGCCGCGGCGCCAAAGTCGAACTCAAGGATCTCGACGCCGAGGCCCTGATCGACATCGATGACCTGTTGAACGGCTACGCGGGAGAGCTCCGCGCCACGAGCCAGGGCGAGGAGGCCGACCGCGTCCTCGACCTCGCCGCCGACGCGACCAGCAACTTCCTGATGATCGTGCCGCTCAAGGTCCAGGCGGACCCGAGCATCAGTACCGAGTGATTTAGGAAGCCGGCCGGCCTTCCAGTCGGTCGGCGATCCCTCTTACCTCCTGCAGCAGACCGTCGAGCATGCGCTCGGTGTCGGAGTGGATGCGCCATTCGGTCATCCGGCGCTCGGCGTCCATGCTCTCGAGGCGCTGCTCGAGGGCGTCGGTGCGGTCCTCGAGGCGGCCGACGCGGCGGTTGGTCTGCTTCTGGGACTTGCGGACGCGGGCTTTGACGTAGCGGCGCAGGTCCTCCTGCATCGTGTCGAGCTCGCGGCGAATGTCGCTGTTGAGGGGCGCCTGCTGCTCGTCGAGCATCTGCTCGACGCCGCGGCGGACGCGCTCGATCTCGGCGTGCAGCTCGGCACGGGCCCGCTCGGCGGAAGCCGAGATCGACTCCTCTCCCGAGGGCAGGTTGGGGTCGTCCGGGGGCGGAGCGCTCACCGCTCGCATCGTAGGGACGGGGGTGGCCGGAAACCGGGGCCTGACAGCGCGAGACCGCAAACCCTTCCTCGGGGAGGGTTTTTGCGGTCTCGGCAGCTAGGCGTGGAGGAGGTAGAGGCGGAGGCGGCCGATGGCGAGCTCGTCGCCGGGTTCGAGTTCGGCGACGTCGACTTTGCGGCCGTTGACCGCGAGGCCGTTGAGGCTGCGGTCGTCGAGGACGCGCGGGTTGCGGTCCTCTTTGCTGTTGACGATCGCGTGGCGGCGGGAGACGCTTGGGTCGTCGAGGCAGATCTCCGCCGTGGCGCAGCGGCCGATTCGGGTCCAGCCTTCCCGCAGCGCGAAGGTCTGGATCTTGCCCCGCTCGCGCATCGCCAGGTGGAAGCCCGGCTCGCCCAGCAGCCCGCGAGCTTCGGGCAGCCACGGTGGCGGCTCGGGGTCGGTGGCGACGGCGAACTCGAGCGTGGGGGCGCCGTGCTCCTGCAGGGAGGAGAAGATCGAGTCGCGGCGGAAGCGCGAGGTGCCGCAGCGGGCGCAGGCGGGGAGCTCGTCGGTCTCGTGCAGGGAGACCTGGGTGCCGCAGAGGAGGCAGAAGTACGTGCCCTCTCCGGGCATCGTGCCGGTGGCGAACGCCTCGCCGACCGGACTGGTGTCGGCAGTGTTGAAAATCTGACTCACTCCTTCCCGAAACCGCTTCCCTGACTGGCGTCTTCGATACTAGTCCGGCCCCGGGTAGATAGCACTCAAATCTTTTAACGTGGTGGGCGTTCAGGCGTGGCATCTAGACTCCGCGCCGGATGGGACCGATCAGCGCCGAGATCGAGATCGACGTGCCGCGCGAGCGGGTCTTCGCGACGCTCGCCGACCTCTCGGCGCGCCCCTCGTTCACCGACCATTTCCTCACCGACTTCCACCTCACCCGGATCGACGCCACGGGGGTCGGCGCCGGAGCCAGGTTCCGCGCCAAGGGGCCGTTGCGCAGCGTCTGGATGGACACCGCGATCGTCGCCCTCGAGGAGCCGTTCCGGGTTATCGAGGAGGGCCGCGGGGGACGCACCAACCGGATTCCCAGCCACACCGTCTGGGAGCTGACCGAGGCGGCCGGTGGCCTGACCGCGGTGCGCGTCTCCCACTGGACCGAGCCCGGCGCGATCGACCGCGGGCTCGAGCTGCTGAGCGCCGGCTCGCTGTTCCAGGCCCGCGGCTGGCGCGAGGCGCTGCGCCGCCTGCGAGACAACCTCGAGGCCGACCAGCCGGCCGCTGAGCGCATCGCCGTCGCCGGCGGCAACCGGTACGCGACGGGCATCCCCTAAAAGCGCTTCGCAGATATATAGACTCCGCGCCGCGATGTCCCCGCACCGCCGCCCACTGCTGTCGCCGCTCGCGCTCCTGGCACTGCTCCTGCTCGCCGTCGGAGTCTCCGCCTGCGGCTACGAGAGCGACTCCAAGCACGTGGAGGAGGGGCAGTCGGTGGAGCTCGGGGAGCTGAAGTACAACGCCACCTTCTCGCGCTACCTCAACCCCAACGACAACGAGGACGAGTACTACCTGGTCGGCCAGGAGGAAGCGCCGAAAGGCGAAACCTACTTCGGCGTCTTCTTCGAAGTCCAGAACGAAAGCGACGAGCCGCAGACGCTGCCCTCGACGATGACGATCACCGACGTCGACGAGAACGAGTTCGAGGTGCTGCCGAGCGAGAGCATCTTCGCTCTCCCGTTCGACGGCGAAGTCGAATCCGAAGAACAGGTGCCGCGCCTCGACACCCCCCCACAGCAGGGGCCGATCGAGGGCTCGGTGGCGATCTTCCTGCTGCCCGAATCGGCCTCCGAGAACCGGCCGCTGACCCTCCACATCCCCGGTGCGGAGGGCGAAGAGGGCGCCGAAGTGGTCCTGGACCTCTAGTCCCGCCCGCTCAGAGCCCGGCCGAGAGGACTTCCGAGGCGATCGGCGCGGCGACTTCCCCGCCCGCGGCTTCCGCTTCGATCAGCAGCACCCCGACCGCCAGCCGCGGCTTTTCGGCCGGCGCGAAGGCGGTGAACCAGGCGTCCTTGATCTGAACCGGGTTGTCGGAGTCCTCTTCGCCCGGTTTGGGACCGAGCTCGGCGGTCCCGGTCTTGCCGGCCACCTGCGCCTCGGCGATCGCCCCGGCGGTGCCGGTCCCGGCGGTGACGACGCCGATCATCAGTTCCGTCAGCTCCCCAGCGGTCTTCTTCGACATCACCCGCACCGGCTCGGCGTCGGGCCGCAGCTTCTTGTTCAGGACGATCGAGTTCGGCAGGCGGACGCCACCGTTGGCCACCGTCTGCGAGACGCTCGCCATCTCCAGCGGCGTCGCCAGCACTTCTCCCTGGCCGATCGCCGAGACGCCGAGGTCGATTTCTTCGCCGATCTCGGTCGGGATCGTCGATTCCTCGGGTTCGACTTCGCTGACGATCCGCGGCGCGTAGAGGGTCGGCGGCGAGTTGAACCCGAAGGCCTCCGCGGTTTCGACCAGCTTGTCGTTGCCGACCGCCGGCCCGAGCGGCGCGAAGACCGCGTTGCAGGACGCGGCGAAGGATTCACGGAAGGTGCCGCCGCAGAACTCGCCGTTGGCGTTGTTGAGGAAGCGGCCGCCGACGTTGATCCCGTCGCTGATTTCGAATTCGTCGTCGAGGCTGACCGCGCCGGCTTCCAGGGCGGCGGTCGTGGTCACGACCTTGAAGGTGGAGCCGGGCGGCTGGGGGGCGGAGAAGGCCTGCCCGGCGAGCGCCCGGACGTCGCCGTTGCGGGTGTCGAGGACGGCGACGCCGCCGGAGCGCCCGCCCAGCGCCGCGACTGCCGTCTCCTGCAGGTCGGGGTCGATCGTCGTCTTCACCGGCGCCCCGGGCTGGGGCTTCGACTCGGCGAGCGTGCGGACCGAGGAGCCGTCGCCGGCGACCGCGAGCAGTGAACCGCCGGGCTTGCCCGCGAGCCGGTCGTTGAGGGCCTGCTCGAGCCCGCTGATGCCGACCGGGGTTTCCGGCGGGAAACCGTGGCGCGCGAGGCGCACCAGTTCTTCTTCGGAGGCTTCGCCGACTTCGCCCGTAACGTCGATCGCGGCGCTGCCGAGCGGGTGTTCGCGTTCTTCGGCCGGCCCTTCGGCGAGCGCGGTCCCGTCGCGGGCCAGGATCGGCGCCCGTTCGGCGAGCTCCACGTCGGCCGCCAGTTCCTCGCCTTTCCTCAGGCCGGGAAAGGCGAGGCTGGGGTCCCATTCGACGCCGCCGTCTGCGAAGGGCAGCTCCAGCGTCTCTTCGAGGCTGCCGAAGGCGACGGTGCCGACCGTCACCTCGACCGGGACGGTGGTCCCCCCGTCGCCCTGCCGGGGGTCGCCGGCCGAATCGGCTTCCAGGGTGCGCGCCGTGGAGACCAGCTCGGCGTCGCGGTAGGCAATTTCGAATTCCTCCCGCTCGGCCCTCGCCCGCGAGGCTTCGTTCAGCTCTGCGTACATCGCCCTGAAGTCCTCGGCTTCCCAGGCTTCGGCGAAGCGGTTGGCGGCGTCCTTCTCTGGAGACCCCGGGGTCCCGGCGGCGATGCCGATCACGAAGGCGACGAGTGCGACCAGGGCCAGGGGCACGCTGCGGGTCAGGAGGCGGCGGCGTCGCTCCGCCTCGTTCCGGGATGAACTCACCGGCGAAAGGTAAACGAGCCCTCCCCGGCATGCTTCTATTCACCGGGTGACTGTCTTGGACTGGGCAATCCTGGCCTTCACCTTCGCCCTCGCCCTCTGGGGCTATCGGCAGGGCCTGATCGTGGGCGCGCTGACGCTGCTCGGCTTCAGCGCCGGCGCCTTCCTCGGCAGTCGGGTGGGCCCCTTGCTCTTGACCCAGGGTTCGCATTCGCCCTACGCGCCCCTCTGCGCGGCACTGGGGGCGCTGTTGATCGGGGCGCTGATGGCGGTGACGGTCGAGAGCTTTGCCCTCGGGCTGCGGGAAAGGATCGTCCGCCGCCCCTTCCTCAGCGCCGCCGACGGGGCGGGGGGCGCCGCCCTGGTGGCCTCCGTCGCCCTCGGCATGGCGTGGGTCTTCGGCGCCGTCCTCCTCCACGCGCCTTCGACGGCGCGGCTGCGCGCCGACATCCAGCAGTCGCTGATCCTGCGCAGCCTCAACGACGTGCTGCCGCCGACCGGGCCGCTCCTGAACGCGCTCGACCGCGTCGACCCGGCGCCGACCGTGCTCGGCCCGGCGGCTCCGGTCGCGCCGCCGGACGACGAGATCGCTTCCGACCCGGACGTCCTGCACGCCGGCGACTCGGTCGTCCGCGTCCTCAGCACCGCCTGCGGCCTCGGGATCGAGGGCTCCGGATGGGCGGTCGAGCCGGAGATCGTCGTCACCAACGCCCACGTGATCGCCGGCTCCGACGACACCACGGTGACGACCCAGGACGGGGCCGAGCTGGACGCGACGCCCATCTACTACGAGCCGCGCGACGACCTGGCGCTGCTGCGGGTGGGGGTGGCGCTGCCCCCGCTGCCGGTCAGCGGCAAGCGCCGGGAAGGGGAGGACGGCGCCGTCCTCGGCTACCCCGAGAACGGCCCCTACTCGCTCTCGCCGGCGCGGATCGGCGAGACCCGGGAGACGATCAGCGAGGACTCCTACGGCAACGGGCCGATCGAGCGGACGATCGTCGCGATGAGCGGCGCCGTGCGCAGCGGCAACTCCGGCGGGCCGCTGGTCGACCCGCGCGGCCGGGTGGTAGGAACCGTTTTCGCGGCCACTACCAGCGGGCCTCGGGGTGGCTTCGCGATCCCTGCGGAGCAGGTGCGGCAGGCGCTGAAGCGCAGCGGGGAAGAAGTCGACACCGGTCCTTGTACTGGGTGAGTGGGGTGGGGTCGGGGGTCCCTCTCCAGACACATCTCGCCAATGGCTCGATG
>Ga0307280_10000035_pt1 | contig 32479 bp, 32 predicted proteins | sample ER_DNA_119_FD_194479 | JGI IMG/M metagenome (GOLD analysis project Ga0307280, IMG submission 194479) | Bulk soil microbial communities from the East River watershed near Crested Butte, Colorado, United States - ER_DNA_119 | ecosystem: Environmental > Terrestrial > Soil > Floodplain | place...
CGGACCAAGCGGGGGTAGGACGCAGGGAGGCCGAATGGCAGCGCCATTTGGCCGACTGAGGACGACGCCCCGCGCAGTGTGTCCGGCGCCGCCAGACGTGCGCGGGGGTTTCGCCAATCCCTCCTAGCTACAGCCAGCCGAGCAGGTGGGCAAGTCCGGCGATGGAGGCTAGGGTCCCCGCCATCTGGGTAATGGCGATCGCGATTGCTTGGAGGTTCCTGCGGTACCGACACGAGCGACGGTCGCGCAGGTCTTCGCGTAAATGCTCGAGCTCGAAGTCGGAGAGCACCGAGATGTCCGAAGCGCGCAGCATGGGTCTATTGCGAGTCGGCCTCTTCTCGCATAGCCAAGTACCCCCGGCCGCGGTCGGAGATTGCCCAGACACCGCGCCGCGAGGCATCGCTGATCAGTCCTCGTTCCTTCATCCGCAGACGCGCGAACCGGGCGCGGTTTCGCCAGCGGATTTCCCCGGATTGCAGTCGCTCCCGATCACGATCGGCAAGGACGCCGCTCATCCGCTCCTCCAGGGCATCAATCACGTCGTTGGAGGGAGCCTCGCCTCCAGCCTCCTGGAGGACTTTGAGGATCGGGACCCAGTAGTCCTCGACTGGAAGGACCGACCCGGGCGAAGCGCGGCGGCTGGGCTCCGGGCTTGCCTCCCATTCCGCGGTTCCTTTCGGTCGTGATGTGTCCGAAAGGAACCGCGGAGTTGGGAGGGTGGGGCCCCCGGCTTGGAGCGTGTGTTGCTATCTCGCGAGGCGGGCGAACCGGCAACTCGGCCACTGGAGCCGGGCTCAGGCGAGGCGGCGGGAGAAGCTTTCTTCCAGCGCCTCGGTGCCGTCTTCGCCGGGCACGGTCTTGTCGAGGCGCATGAGGATGCTGCGGCCCTCGATTTCGAGGGTCCCGACCTGGTTGTCGAAGTGGGGGCCGTTGAGGGTGCGCCAGCGGATCCCCGGGTCGGGGGCGCCGGCTGCCTTGGCGAGCAGCCGGGCGAAGACGGTTAGCGGCTTGCCGAACCCGGTCCGCACCACGCGCCGCTCTTTTTCGTCGAGCGGGTTGCGATAGGGGGAGCAGACCGCCTGGTAGACGGGGGCGCGGCCGTTCGATCCGTCGTTCCCCGACTTGGGGAAGGCGACCTCGCTGAGGTAGGCGTGGTGGACGTCGCCGGAGAGGACGACGACCGAGGCCGGCACGGCGCCGCGCTTGCCGGTGGCGACCTCGTGCAGGAGGTCGCGCAGCTTGGCGAAGGACTCGCCGAAGGCGGGCCAGTGGTCGAAGTCGACTTCGCGACGCAGCTTCTCGCTGGCCCAGGCCACCGGCTTGCCCCAGGCGCCGTTGCAGAGCTGCTCGTTCCAGGCCTCGATCCGCTCGAAGGCGGGGGAGAGGAGCCAGGGGATCGTGGTGCAGATCAGCAGGTGGTCGAAGTCGCCCTCGCAGTGCTCGACGATCCATTCCCACTCCTCGTCGTCGACGATCGCCCGCCGGTCCTCCTCGAGCACCCGCGCTGCGCGGGCGTCGATGAAGATCGCCCGAGTGCGGCCGAAGTCGCGGCAAAAGCTCCAGCGGGTGCCGTCGCCCATCGCCTGGATCCGGTGCGCCCAGGCGAACAGCTCCTCCTCGCCCTTCTGGTTGCCGCGGACCCGTTGGTAGAGCTCGCTCTCCGCCAGCTCGCGAGGGGAGAGGTTGCCGATGTGCTGGTAGATCCAGTAGCTGGAGACGCAGCCGACGACGCGCCGGTGCCACCAGGACTTCTGCTGCATCTCCAGCAGCCAGTCGCGGGAGATGTTCCAGTCGTCGCTCATGTCGTGGTCGTCCCAGAGCATCGAGACCGAGACGCAGGAGAAGAGCCAGCGGATCATCGGCTCCTCCCAACTCTCGCGGTAGAGCCAGGTGTACTCCTCGAAGTCGGTTACCTCGTCGAAGGGGGGCGTGTCGGTGCCGCGGCGTTCTTTGATCTTTTTGCGCGTCTTCGGCGAGCCCTCGTCGACGTAGACCTGGTCGCCGAGCAGGAAGAGCTGCTCGGGCCAGTCGTCGCGCTCGCCTTCGCACATCTGTTTCGCCAGCACCCAGAGGGCGTCGACCTCGTGGCCGACTTCGGTCTCGTCTTTCGGTTCGGTGAAGGGCGCCTCGTGGGGGACGGCGACACGGCAGGAGCCGAAGCAGATGTCGAGGTCCTTGACGGGGTCGACGGTGTGGATCGCGCTCGGCGGCAGCTCTGAGCTGGGCTCGGGCCAGCGCACCTCGCCGTCGAGCCTGACCTCGTACTCGTAGCGCTCCGCCGGCTCGAGCCCCTCGATGCAGACCAGCGCGTAGTGGTGCCCCTCGACCCGGAAGGTGTGCTCGCGGCGGCCGAGGACCTCGACCTCGCAGGCCTCGCTGGTCTCGACCCAGACCGTCGCCTCGGTACCGGAGACGTAGCGCAGCAGGGGACCCAGGACGAGCTCGCTCATGGCCCCTCCCGTACCCACCTCACCCTGCGATAAGCAAGGCGAATTTTTCCGGTGGGAGAGCTCAGATGCGACCCAGGAGGAGGAGGATCAGGAGGATCAGCGCGATCAGGCCGAGGACGCCGCCGGCGACGGCGACATTCAGCAGCACCAGCACGATCGCGACGATGATGAGAAGTCCGATCAGCGCTCCAACCATTTTTCCTCCCGTTTCTGCCGCGGCAGAAGCCCCCGCTGCCATTGGACTGGTTTCCTTAACGAACGGGACGGGAACGTTTCTGTCAGGGCAATCCCGAGAAAGGCGCTGACAAGCGAGGGCACGCTGCGTTTATGGAGCGTCAGAGCGCCCCACCCTTGATCGGACGGCCCGCGATGGGAAGATCGACTTATGAGCGAAGCATCTGCCCAAGGGGGATTCAGCCGGATGCTCTCGGACGAGCGCCTGACGCGGCGCGCCGTCGGCGGGGACGAGCGTGCCTTCGCGGCGATCTTCCATCGCTATCACCAGAGCCTCTATCGCTTCTGTCTGGCGATCGTCGGCAATCCGGAGGATGCTCAGGACGCGCTGCAGAACACGATGATCAAGGTGCTGCGGGCGCTGCCCGGCGAGGAGCGCAAGATCGATCTGAAGCCGTGGCTCTACCGGATCGCCCACAACGAGGCGATCGACCTCCTGCGCCGCCGCCGCGAAACGACGCAGCTCGACGTCGAGCAGGTGGCGCCGGGCTACGGGCTGTCCGAGGACGCGGCGACGCGGGAAAGGCTGCGGCGCCTGGTCGTCGACCTGAGGGAACTGCCCGAGCGGCAGCGCGAGGTGCTGGTGATGCGGGAGATGTCGGGGCTCGACTTCGACGAGATCGGCGCCACGCTGGAGACCACCCCCGCCGTCGTTCGGCAGACCCTCTACGAGGCGCGGCAGAGCCTGCGGCAGATGGAGGAGGGGCGTGAGATGAACTGCGATGCGGTGACCGTGGCGCTCTCCGACGGCGACGGGCGGGTAACCCGCCGGCGCGACATCCGCGCCCACCTGCGCTCCTGCTCCAGCTGTCGCGAGTTCCGCGACGAAATCAAGAGCCGGCAGCGGGACTTCGCCGCGCTGGCCCCGCTGCCGGCGGTCGCGGCGGCCGGGATGCTGCAGGGCCTGGTCGGCGGCGGTTCGCAGGCGGCGACGGGCGGCGGCTTCGCGGCTGCCCTCGGCGGCGGCGCCGCGAAGACGATCGCCACCTCGGCCGCCGTCAAGGGCGCCGCGACGGTGGCGGTGGTCGCCGCGGTTGGGGTGACCGCGGCCGACCGAACGGGGGTCGTCCACCTCGGGCTGCCGGGCGAGCAGAGCGCGAAGTCGGGCCCGGTTGTGCCGGGCGCGGCGGGAGATCGCCATGGCGGCAACGCCTACTCCGGCGATGCCTCGCCGAGCGGCGGCGTTGGCAACGGGGCCGAGCGCTCGGAGAACAAAGGCGGGAACCGAGCCGAGCGCGGGTCGGCACCCGGCGCGAACGCTGCCCCCGCCGGCAAGGAGCACGGCCAGGGCGCCGAACACGCGAACCCCCACAGCGAAGCAAAATCGGAGAACGCTCAAGCCGAACGCGCCACCGGCCAAGGTCACGAAAAGCAGCGCCCAGAAGCATCGGCGGGAGGTCAGGAAACCGCCGCCGGAAATCAATCGAAGCCACACGAATCACCGGGCAAGGAAAAGAGCAAGGAAAAGGAAAAGAGCAACTCGGGAGACTCGCCGAGCAAGCCCTCCCGGGAACCAGCCCCGCAGGCCCCGGGCTCGCCGCCGAAGAAGGAGCCGCCGGCAAACCCTCCTCAGGGGGCGGCGCCAAACCCGTCGCCCCCGGCTCAGAAGCCGCAAACCCCGGCTGAAGGCGCTCCGCCCCCCGGGCAGGTCGAAAATCCGGGCAAAGGTGCGGAAAGAGGCAAAGGCCACCAGTAGCGCTTGACTAAGGCCCCCCACTCCGCCAGCATCGAACAATGGTCCAGGGGGGTCTTGCCAAGGCGGTGGTCGTGTGCTTGTGCGCGCTGCCGCTCTTGCTGATCGCACCGGCGCCGGCAGCCAGCGGGGCGATGTACTTCGGGGCGACGATCAGTGGCGAAGGCTATGGCCAGGAAGGGAACGCGCCGCGGAACACCCAGGCCTGGGACCTCTTCGAGCACCACGCCGGGAGGAAGATCGCGATCCTCAACCAGGGTCAGGGGTGGGCCGCCTGGGACGAGGTCGAGGCCGAAGCCACCCACGCGCGCGGCGCGATCCCGCTGATCACGATGGGCCTCGGCGACGGGGTGACGATCGAAGACGTCGCCAACGGCGAGCAGGACGCCGCGATCGCCAAATGGGCCCAGGACGCGAAAGCCTGGGGGCACCCGTTCTTCTTCGCCCCCTGGTGGGAGATGAACGGCGGTTGGTACGCCTGGGGCCGCGAGCCGATGTTCGAGGAGGCCTGGCGGCGCTTCCACGACGTGGTCACCGCCCAGGGCGCGAGCAACGTCACCTGGACCTGGGTCGTCAACAGCATCTGGTTCGACCCCGAATCGAACCCGGCGCCCTACTACCCAGGTGACGCCTACGTCGACTGGACCGCCCTCGACTCCTACAACTGGGGACGCAATCCGGCTCAGCCCGACAAATGGTTGACGCCCGACCAGACGATCAGCCCGACGCTGAAAATCATCCGGGAAGTGGCCCCGACCAAGCCGGTGATGATCGCCGAGAACGCCTCCAGCGAGTACGGGGGAAACAAGACCGACTACATCCGGGAAATGCTCGAGACCTACCTGCCGCACCACCCGGAGATCGGCGCCTACCTCTGGTTCAACTGGAACTTCCCCAAGGGCGACAAACGAGCCGACTGGCCGATCGAGACCTCGGCACCGGCCCAGCAGCAGTTCCGGAGGGCGATCCAGAGCAGCGTCTTCGTCCCCGGTCCGGTATCGCCGCCGAAACTGACCAAGGTGAAACCGCCCGTCCCGGCGGCGGCTGACGCGGCGGCGACGGCGGACCTCTCGGTGGCGGCGGAGATGGCGGGCGGGCCGGACCTCGGCGTCGCCCCCGACGGCACCGCGACCGTGGTCTGGAGCGCGAAGAGCGGCGGCGAGTTCCGTGTCTTCACGCGGCAGATCGCCCCCGAGGGCGCCCGCGGGCCGGTCCACCAGCTCTCCGCCGCGACCGGGGACGCTCTCGCGCCGCAGGTGGCGCTCGCCCCCGACGGCACCGCGACCGTCGCCTGGACCGGCTGGGACGGCGCCAACTTCCGCGTCCAGGAGCGACGGGTCGCCCCTGACGGGACGTCCGCCGATGCCACCCGCACCCTCTCCGGCTCCGGCCAGGACGCCGCCGATCCGCAGGTGGACGTCGCGCCCGATGGCACCAGCACCGTCGTCTGGCGCCGCTTCGACGGCTTCCACCCCCTGGTCCAGGTCCGGCGGATCGCGCCCGACGGCACCTCCGAAGAAGCGTCCCAGCGGCTCTCGGAGGCCGGAGGGGACGCGGTCGAACCCGACGTCGCGGTCGCGCCCGACGGCACCGCGACGGTCGTCTGGAGCCGCTTCGACGGTTCCGATTCGATCGTCCAGGCTCGCCGGGTCGAACCGGCGGGGACGCTGGCGGCCACCGCCAGCCTCTCCGCCGTGGGCGAGAGCGCGATCGAGCCGCAGGTCGAGCTCGGTCCGGGCGGCGAGGGGACGGTCGTCTGGACCCGCTTCGACGGCTCGAACTGGTTGATCCAAGGGCAGCGGCTCTCGGCCGCCGGGGTGACGGAAGGCGGCGTCCTCAACCTTTCCGCCGTTGGCCGCAGCGCGGCCGAGCCGCAAGTCGCGGTCGATCCCGCCGGCGTCGCGACCGCGGTCTGGGACCGCTACGACGGCAGCAACTTCATCGTCCAGGCGCGGCGGATCGACGCGGCAGGGGCGCTTCTCTCCGGGCCGGTCAATCTCTCGGCCACGGGGCGCGACGCCGCCGACCCGCAGGTTGCCGCCGTGCCCGACGGCGGCGCGACGGTGCTCTGGACCCGCAACGACGGCGCCAACTGGGTCGTGCAGCGGCGGGACCTGGCGGGCGACGGCACGCCGGGGAGCACCGGGGGCCTCTCGGCCGCCGGGCGCGGCGCCGGCGACGCGGTCGCCGCCTGGGGCGAGGACGGGACCCTGGCAACCGTCTGGCGGCGGTTCGCCGGCGCCGGCGACGTCGTCCAGGCGCACACCGTGCCGAAACCCAAACCGCCTCCGCCGCCCGACCCCGAAGAGGAAAGCGGCGGCTCTGACGGAGGCAGTAGCGGGGGCTCTGGCGGCAGCGGGGGCGACGCCGCCGCTCCGGTCTCGAACCTCTTCACGATCGGCAAAGTCGGGCTCAACCGGCGGCGCGGGACCGCCACCCTGAAGGTCGAGGTGCCCGGCCCGGGGCTGGTCGCGGTGGACGGCGCCGTGCCACAGCAGCGGCAGGCCGATGCCGCCGGACGCGTGGCGCTGCCGGTCCTGCCCAGGCCGAAGGCACGCCGGATTCTCGACCGCCGCGGCAGCGTGCGGTTGAAGCTGACCGTCACCTTCGTCCCGCGCGGCGGGCTGCCGAACAGCCGCGACCTCAGCCTGCGGCTGAAGAAGGAACCGCGCGGGTAGACGGGAGCATGGTCCAGGGGGCTCTCGCCAGGGGAATCGTCGTCTGCTCGTGCGCGCTGTGGCTGTTGCTGCTCGCGTCGGCGCCTGCCGCCGGCGGGTCGATGTACTTCGGCGCGACGATCAGCGGCGAGACCTACGGCCAGACCGGCAACGCGCCCAACAACATGGGGGCCTGGGACCTCTTCGAGCGCCACGCCGGCAAGAAGACCGCGATCGTCAACCAGGGGATGCCGTGGGCCACCTTCGACAAAGCCGAGGTGGAAGCGACCCGCGCCCGCGGCGCGATCCCGCTGGTGACGATGGGACTGGGCACTGGAATGACCCTGGCCGACATCGCCAACGGCAGCCAGGACGCGGCGATCAGGAAATGGGCGCTGGAAGCCAAGGCGTGGGGTTACCCGTTCCTCTTCGCTCCCTGGTGGGAGATGAATGGCGGCTGGTTCCCCTGGGGTCGGAGCCCCTACTTCGTCGGCGCCTGGCGGCGCTTCCACGACCTCGTCGCCGGCCAGGGAGCGAGCAACGTCACCTGGACCTGGGTCGCCAACAGCATCTGGTCCGACCCGGAATCCAACCCCACCAAGTACTACCCCGGCGATGCCTACGTCGACTGGGCCGGGCTCGACTCCTATAACTGGGGCCGCATGCCGGCCCAGCCGGACAAGTGGATCACCCCCGAGCAGACGATCACGCCGACCCTGAAGATCATCAAGGCTGTGGCGCCGACGAAGCCGCTGATCGTCGTCGAGAACGGGTCCACCGAGTACGGCGGTAACAAGACCGACTGGATCCGGGAAATGCTGACCACCTACCTGCCGCACCACCCCGAGATCAAGGCCTACCTCTGGTTCAACTGGAACCACCCCAAGGGCGACAAGCGCGCCGACTGGCCGATCGAGAGCTCGGCGCCGGCGCAGCAGCAGCTCCGCAAAGCGATCCAGAGCGGCCTCTTCGTCCCCCGGCCGGTTTCCCTGCCGGCGCTGACGAAGGTGAAGCCCCCGGCCGCCACCAGCGGCGAACCGGCTCAGGCCGCCGACCTCTCGCCCGCGGCTGAAATGGCCGGCGGGCCCGACGTCGCGGTCGCCCGCGACGGCGCCGCGACGGTCGTCTGGAGCGCCCGCAGCGGCACCGGCACCTTCGCCGTCTTCACGCGCCGCATCGCTGCCAACGGCGCGCTCGGGGCGATCCGCCAGGTCTCCGCGACGGGGCAGGATGCGCTCGCGCCGCAGGTCGCCGTGACCGGCGGGGGAATGGCGATCGTCACCTGGATTCGCTCCGACGGCGCCAACTTCGTCGTCCAGGCGCGCCGGATAACCGCTGCCGGGACGCCGGAGGAAAGCACCAAGACCCTCTCGGGGACCGGGCAGGACGCGGCGGCGCCGCAGGTGGCGGTCGGCCCCGACGGGACTGCGACCGTCGTCTGGAAGCGCTTCGACGGCGCCCACTACTACGTCCAGGAGCGCCAGATCGCTCCCAGCGGGGCGGTGGAGAGCTCCGCTCACATCCTCTCCGCGACCGGGCAGGATGCCGTCGAACCCCAGGTGGCGATGGGCGGGGACGGTGTCGCGACGGTGGTCTGGAGTCGCTACGACGGCAACGACGGGATCATCCAGGGGCGGCAGATCGTCCCCGGAGGGGCGCCGAAGGCCGCGATCTGGACCCTCTCCTCGAGCGGCGAGAGCGCGCTCCAGCCGCAGTTCGCGATCGGCCCCGGGGGGCTCTTGACCGTCGTCTGGACCAGGTTCAACGGCGCCAACTGGATCATCCAGGAGCGACGGCTCACCGCTGCGGGCTCGGCGATCGGAGGCGTGAACAACCTCTCGGCCGCGGGACGGAACGCCGCCGAGCCACGGGTCGCCGTGGCTTCGGACGGCAGGGCGACCGTCGTCTGGGACCGCTTCGACGGCAGCAGCTTCGTCGTCCAGGGGCGCCGCATCGATTCGGCCGGTACTCCCAGCACGGTCACCGTCGATTTCTCGGCTGCTGGGCGCGATGCGGCGGATCCACAGATCGCGATCTCTCCGGGGGGCGTGGCAACCGTCCTCTGGAGTCGCTTCGACGGCTCCAACTTCGTCGTCCAGCGGCGCGACCTGCTCGCCAACGGCACCCTCGGCAGCACCCAAAATCTCTCCCTCGGGGGTCGAACCGCCGGCGACTCCGTGCTCGCCTGGGGGGCCGGCGGGACCCTGGCGATGACCTGGAGGCGGTTCAACGGCGCCGGTGACCTGGTCCAGCGAATCACGGTTCCGCAGCCCGCCAATCCCTCCTAGCTGGAGATGAGGGCGGTGAGCAGCTCGACGTATTCGCGCAGGCGGTCGATCGCCAGGTAGCTGTCGCGGACGTGCTCGCGGCCGGCGGCGCCCATCGTCGCGGCCCTGCCGGGATCGCCGGTGAGGTCTTCGATCGCCCGGCCGAAGGCGGGCAGATCGCGGGGGTCGTCGATCAGGAGCCCCGTCTTCCCGTCCACCATCTGGTCCTGGATCCCGCCGACGCCGCTGGCGACAACCGGTTTGGACTTCCACATCGCCTCCGCCACGGTCAGCCCGAAGCCCTCGGCGAGGCTCTTCTGGACGATCAGGTCGCTGCGGCGCTGCAGCGCGTTGACCATCGAGGCGTTGCGCTTCAGGTTGCTCATCGGCAGGCTGATCAGGTGCGCGCGGCGCCGGCGCTCGTCGTCCAGCTCGTGCCAGCGGGCCGCCACCCGCTCGTAGACCTGCGCCCCCTCGGGATCGTCGTGGACCCCCTCCGTCTCCGGACCGACGAGGCAGAGGTGGAGCGAGGGGTCGTCGAGGTGGTGGGCGAGGATCTCGAGCAGGCCCTCCGGGTCCTTGAGCCGGTCCCAGCGGGAGACCTGGGTGACGACCTTGGCCTCGGCCGGCACCGGCGCCTCCTGCAGGATCGTCGCCTCCTCCTCGACCTCGGCCAGGATCGCCTCGATCCGGTCCTCCGCCAGGTCCTCGTTCTTCGGCGAAAACGGGTCGATGACCGGCGGCATGATCCAGGTCCTGCCCTCGTCGAGCCCCTCCCATAGGTAGGCGCGGCGCGAGAAGACGTACGCGTCGGCGGGCTCGACGTAGGGGCGAAGGAAGTCCCAGGCTTCGCGGGCGGCGTCGTTCGGTCGGTCGACGCCGATGTGGCAGCGCCAGACGACCGTCAGGCCCGCCTCCTTCATCGCCGGCACCAGGCCGGCGGGCTGCGGGTCGTGGAGGTAGATCAGGTCGCCGGGCTCGACCAGGCGGCTCAGCTCCTCGGCGGAGCGCTCCGAGGCGCGAGCGTAGGTCTCCCGCGCGGCGCCGTCGAGCTCCCCGCCGTCGCCCGCGTCGCCGTGCAGCCGGTTGTGGATGCGCTTGGTGAGGTCGAAGAAGCCGTCGCTCTCGGCGAGGACGACCCAGCGGACGTCGACCCCCGCTCCCCGCGCGTAGGGCAGCAGGGCGCGCAGCATCTCGGCCACCCCGCCTCCCTGCGAGGTCGAGTTGACGTGCCAGATCCGCCGCCCCGCGAAAGTCTCGCGGGCCGCGGCCGCGGCCTCTTCGATCCCCCCGAACCGCTCGCCGACCAGCGGGCGGAACCGGGCCAGCGGAGCGGGCGCGATCTCGACCTGCTCCAGCGGCGCCACTATCCCGTTCCCCCGCTGAGGGCGGCCATCGTCGCCACCACCGAGTCGCCGAGGGCGTCGAGGTCGTAGCCCCCCTCGAGCACGGCGCCGACGGGAGCGCCCCAATCCGCCGCGGCGGCACGGACCAGGCTCGCCATCCGGCCGAAGGAGGACGCCTCCAGCCTGCACTCCGCCAGCGGGTCGTCGCGGTGGGCGTCGAAGCCGGCCGAGATCAGCACCAGCTGCGGCCCGAACGCGGCCGCCGCCGGCAGCAGCTCGTCTTCCAGCAGGTGGAGCCAAACACTCTCCTCGCTGCCGCCGGGGACGGGACGGTTGATCGTGTAGCCCTCGCCCGGGCCCGAGCCGGTGTCCTCGCGCGCCCCCGTGCCGGGGAAGATTCCGCCCTGGTGGATGCTGGCGAAGAGGACGTCGGCGCGGCGGCGGAAGATCTCGGCGGTGCCGTTGCCGTGGTGGACGTCCCAGTCGAGGACGAAGACGCGCTCGATGCCTAGCTCGGTGAGCGCCAACGCCGCGGCGACGGCGACGTTGTCGAAGAGGCAGAAGCCCATCGCCCGCTCGGGCTCGGCGTGGTGTCCCGGCGGCCGGCCGGCTGCGAAGCCCACCTCGGTCTCGCCGTTGAGCAGCGAGCGGGTCATCTCGCAGGCCGCCCCGGCGGAGCGCAGCGCCGCCTCCCAGGAGGCCTCGCCGGCGTAGGTGTCGACGTCGATGGCGCCGCCGCCGGAGCGGCAGAGGTCGCGGATCCGCTCGACGTGCTCGGCCGAGTGGACGAGCGCCAGCTCCGCCTCGCTCGCTGCCGGCGCCTGCCGCCGCTCCCAGCCCAGCCACTCGCGCGCGGACAACGCCGCCTCGATCGCCGCCAGCCGCTCCGGCCGCTCGGGATGGCCCGGCAGCCCCTCGCCGGGATCGTGCTCCAGGCAGGCCGGGTGGCTGAAGTAGAGCATCGGGATGAATCTACCCGCGGCCGCGCGAAGCTAGAGCGCAGCGGTAAGAATGCGGCGGATGAAACCCAAGCTCAGCGTGGGGGAGACGCTTCGCGAGGCGTTTTCGCTCTACCGCGACCAGGCCGGAGTGCTGCTGCCAGTGGCCTTCTGGCTGTTCCTCGGGGTGGCGGTTCTCGAAGTCCTGCTCGAAGACAGCCTTGCCCTCATCGGCGTCGCTCTCCTCACCCTCGTCGTCACCTTTCTCTACCAGGGGATGGTCGTGGGCCTGGTGAGGGACGTCCGCGATGGCCGCCGCGACGCTTCGGTCAGGGAGCTGGTGAGCTCGGTGGTGCCGGTTCTGATGCCGCTGATCGGCGCCGGCCTCCTGACGGCGATCGGGATCGTGTTCGGTTTCCTGCTCCTGATCGTCCCCGGCTTCTACCTGCTGGCGATCTGGGCGGTGACCGCCCCCGTCGTCGTGATCGAGCGACGCAGGGTGCTCGACGCCCTCGGGCGCTCGCGCCAGCTCGTGCGCGGCAACGGGTGGCCGGTGCTCGGGGTGTTCCTCGTCGCCATCGCGATCGGCCTCCTCGTCGGCGTCGGCCTCGCCGCCCTCGCCGAAGATCTCGCCGAAGGAGAGATTCTGGAGGTCGTCTTCTATGCCCTTGCCTCGACGGTCACCGCCCCGGTCGAGGCGCTGGTCGCCTCGGTCCTCTACTTCCGCCTGGTGGAGATCGAGCGCCAGCGGCCCGCGGAGCCAACCGCAGACGACCTGCCCCCGCGCCTGCCTTAGTGCTGCAGGAGGCCGGCGACGGCTCGCGCCACCTGCTCGCCGCGGGGCGTCAGCGTGTACTCGGTGTGTGGGGGACGGCCGGGAATGAGGTGACGTTTGACGATCCCCGCTTCCTCCAGCTGCTCGAGTCGCTCGGAGAGGGTCGTGGGGGAGACGCCGGGGAGGGACTGGCGGAACTCGTTGAAGCGGGCGGCGCCGCTGGAGCAGGCGTAGATCGTCGCCATCGTCCAGCGGCGCTCGAGGATCCCGGCGGCGGCGCGGAGCTCGGTCGGGACCGGGTTGCAGTTGCGGCAGCGGGGGGACACGGGATCTCCTACGCCACCGCTGCCTCGTGTCCCTTCTCCGCCGGCTCCAGCGCCAGCGCCAGCACCTCGTCGATGCTCATCACCGGGTGGAAGGCCATCTGCTCGCGCACCTCCTCGGGGACCTCGTCGAGGTCGCCGCGGTTGCGCTCGGGCAGGATCACCTCGGTCAGCCCGGCGGCGTGGGCGGCCAGCACCTTCTGCTTCAGTCCGCCGATCGGCAGCACCCGGCCCTGCAGGGTGACCTCGCCGGTCATCCCGACCGTGTGCTTCACCGGCCGGCCGGTCAGCAGGCTGACCAGCGCCGTGGTCATCGCCGTGCCGGCGCTGGGGCCGTCCTTGGGGATCGCCCCGGCGGGGACGTGGAGGTGGAACTCGCGCTGGAAGCGCTCGGCGTCGATCCCGAGCTCCTCACGGTGGGCGCGAACGTAAGAAAGGGCGATCCGCGCCGACTCCTTCATCACGTCGCCGAGCTGGCCGGTCAGGACCAGGCCCTTGTCGCCGTCCATCGCGGTCGCCTCGATGAAGAGGATGTCGCCGCCGGCGCCGGTCACGGCCAGGCCGGTGGAGACGCCGGGGATCGCGGTCCGCTCGACCGACTCCTGGAAGTGCTTCTGCCGGCCGAGCGCCTCGCGCAGGGCGTCACCGTCGAGCACGACCGTGCCCTCGGCCTCGCCGGCGGCGATCTTCGTCGCCGCCGAGCGGATCAACTTGCCGATCTCACGCTCCAGCCGCCGCACGCCCGCCTCGCGGGTGTACTCGGAGATCACCGCGCGCAGCACCGCGTCGGAGACCTCGACCTCCTCCGGCCGGAGCCCGTTCCGCTTCAGCTGCCGCGGCAGCAGGTAGCCGCGGGCGATCGCCAGCTTCTCCTCGGTCGTGTAGCCGTCGAAGGCGATGATCTCCATCCGGTCCAGCAACGGCGCCGGGATCGTGTCCACCAGGTTCGCCGTGGCGATGAAGACGACCTCGGAGAGGTCGACCTCGACGTCGAGGTAGTGGTCGCGGAAGGTGTCGTTCTGCGCCGGGTCGAGGACCTCGAGCAGGGCCGCCGAGGGATCGCCGCGCCAGTCGGCGCCGACCTTGTCGACCTCGTCGAGGAGGATCACGGGGTTCATGGTTTTGGCGTCGCGCAGGGCGCGGACGATCCGTCCCGGCATCGCGCCGATGTAGGTGCGGCGGTGGCCGCGGATCTCGGCCTCGTCGCGGATACCGCCGAGGCTGATGCGGACGAACTCGCGCCCGAGGGCGTTGGCGATCGACTCGCCGATCGAGGTCTTGCCGGTGCCCGGAGGCCCGACCAGGGTGAGGATCGCGCCGTTGGCGCGGCTGTCGTCCTCGATCTCCCGCTCGGAGCGCAGCTTGCGCACGGCGATGAACTCGGTGATCCGTTTCTTCACGTCGTCGAGGCCGGCATGGTCGGCGTCGAGCACCTCGCGGGTGTGGGCCGGGTCGAGCAGCTCCTCGGAGCGCTTCGCCCACGGCACCGCGATCAGCCAGTCGAGGTAGCTGCGGATCATCGAGCTCTCCGGCGACTGCTCGCCCTGGCGCTCGAGCCGCCGCAGCTCCTTCTCGGCCTGCTCGGCGACCGCCTCGGGCATCTCGGCCTCGGCGATCTTGCGCTCGTACTCGCCGATCAGGTCGGCCTCGTCCTCGCCCAGCTCCTTGCGGATCGACTCCATCTGTTTGCGCAGGAAGTAGTCGCGCTGCTGTTTCTGGGCGCCGGACTCGACGTCGTCGCGGATCTTGCTTCGCACCTGCAGCTCGGTCAGGCGCTCGCGCTGCAGCTCGACCGCCAGCTCTAGGCGGGCGGTGACGTCGATCGCCTCGAGCAGCCGCAGCTTGTTCTCGTTGGAGATGTCGGGGGAGAGGCCGGAGGTGTCGGCCAGCGCGCCCGGCTCGTCGATCGAGCGCAGGAAGGCGGCGATGCGGCCGTCGTCGCCGCGGTGCTCGAGGATCTCCTCGACCACGGCGCGGTATTCGGTCGACAGCTCGCGGGTGTGCTCGTCGTCGGGATGGCCATCGCGGATCTCCTGCACCTCGACCCGCAGCGAGTCGCCGTCGCCCGGCTCGGCGCCACCGGCGATCAGCCCACGGTGGAGGCCGACGACGGTGGCGACCGGGCGGCCGCGGCGACCCAGACCGGTCTCGATCACCTCGGCGACGACGCCGATGCGGCCGTACTCGCCGTCGCGGCGCGGCATCAGGAAGACGCGCTCCTCGTCGCCGACGTCGATCGGCAGGGTCGCGGTCACGGTGGGGAAGACGATTGCCTCGTCGAGCGCTATCAGCCGATAGGTCATAACCAAGTCCACTTTCTGTAGTTAGTCCTCCAACAGGATAGCGCTGATGGTTTCCGCGTCAAGGGGCGCTTTTGCAAACCATGGGTTGACAAAGTCGCCCAGCCGGCAAATCGCCTACGGTTGGAACGTGGGCAAGGTCAAGTGCCAGATCTCCGTTTCCGCCGACGGCTTCCTCGCCGGCCCCAACCAGAGCGAGGAGCACGGGCTCGGCGAAGGTGCTGAGGCGCTGCACGACTGGGCCTTCGAGACCCGGTTCTTTCAGGAAATCCACGGCCGCGAGGGCGGCGAAGGTGGAATCAGCGACGACGTGGTGCGCGAGGCCTCGGCCAACAGCAACGCGATCGTCATGGGGCGCAACATGTTCGGCCCCGTACGCGGTCCCTGGACCGAGCCGCTATGGGACGGCTGGTGGGGGGACGAGCCGCCCTTCGGCGTCCCGGTCTTCGTCCTCACCCATTACGAGCGCGAGTCGCTGACCCTGGGCCAGACGATCTTCCACTTCGTTACCGACGGAATCGAGAGCGCCGTCGCGCAGGCCCGCGAGGCCGCCGGCAACGGCCACGTCTCGATCGGCGGCGGCGGCGAGACGATCCAGGAGACGATCCGCGCCGGCCTCCTGGACGAGCTGCTGGTCAACCAGGTGCCGATGATCCTCGGCGGCGGCGTCCGCCTGCTCGACGGGATCCCGTCGAGCGTGAAGCTGGAGCAGACGCGGGTGGTCGAGGCACCCGGCGTCGCTCACATCTTCTACTCGCTCAGTTACTGACCCGGGTTAGGAGCCGAGCAGCTTCGCCTTCTGCGCGGCGAACTCCTCCTCGGTGAGGATGCCCTGCGCTTTCAGCTCGCCGAGTTCCTTCAGCTGCTCGATCGGCGAGCTGCCTGCGGTGGGAGCGGCCGGGGCGGGGGGAGGCGGGGCCATCGGTGCGGCCTGCTGCTGCTGTTCTTCCTGCGCGGCCCAGCGCTCGCCCTGGCGTTTGGAGACGCGGTTGCTGACCGAGGTCGCGGTGCCGGCGATGACCGCGGTGCGGGCGACGCCTCTAAGTAGTCCTGGCATTGGTCTTCCTCTCTAGGCGTTGGCCTCGGCCGCGTCGAGCGCGGCCTCTATGGCCTGGACGGGGATGCGGCCGCTGGCGACGAGCTGGCCGCCGGAGCGGCGCACCGCCGTCGCGAAGGGCGCGGCCCAGGTGTTCTCGAAGATCAGCAGCGCCGCCGAGGTGCCGGGCTCCAGCGCGGCACCGGCCTCGCCGAGGTCCTCGGCGGAGATCAGGCCCGAGGAGGCGCCCTCGAAGACCGAGAGCTCCATACCTCCGTCACCCAGGTCCTCGAGCTCGATGCCCGCGACCGAGCCGTCCTCGTCCTTGGCGATCAGGGCGAGGTCGAGGATTCTGATCAGACCGCGGTCGACGAGGTCGACCAGGTGGGGCGCGACCTCACCGTTGGGCTGGCGTCCCGGCCACTCGACCAGGATGTAATCGATCGGGCCCATCTCGACGGTCTCGTCCATTGACCCTCTCCTCTCGTTGATAAAGAAATCCGATCTGCTCGGTCAACATACCGGTGCCAGGTTCGATGCGCCCGACGCTGGCGAGCGCAGATTTTCGAGCCCGTCGTCTCGTTGGCAGTTACGGCGGTCAGCCACGGCATACAAATCGCTTTTTGAGGCACCCCAAACTTTCTTGATTAAGAAGTGCGACCCCTTGAAGATAGGGCCAGTTGCCCAAATACCCGGCTAGCCCGGGTGCAAGAAAGAAAGGTAGTTTCAAATGACTAAGAAGATGGTGCTCCCACTTTTCATCATCTCTGCCTCGATCGCATTTGGAGCCCTAACCCCAGTAGCGAATGCAGGAGAATTCACCGCCGACTGCGAAAGCGGTTCCAGCTGCCAGTTTACGGCAAGCGGTGGAGCTTTCAGTCTGGTAAACGATAAAGGGGAAGGAGTTTCATGTAACTCCGTCTCTGGGGTTCCGGTTATCACCTCGGGATCTTCAACAGGGTTTACCGGTCCTCTGGCCTTTCACGCGTGCTTCGAGAACATCACGGGATTCAAATTCTCGTGCAGCAACGCTGCTGAAGCAGGAGAAATTAAAACCAACTCCATGGCATTGCACCATATTTATCTCGAGCCGAACAAATCAGAACCGGGAATCATGTTGACAGGCGCAAATGTGACATTCACCTGCGCAGGCTTTGCCAAAAAAACAGTGACAGGCGATCTGATCGGCCGCTTTACCAATCCCAGCTGTGGAACCTTCCAAACCTTTCATACCGTGGTGTTCGACCAGGTGAGTACTGGCGTGCAACGATATACGCAAGTCACAACATCTGGGTTTGGCTCTGACCTCATTACGAACAATGACGCTGGCGGTGCCTCTACAACATCAGCTATGTCTGGATCCTTAACGTTCAGTCATGCCCCTAAAGTGAAGTACACATGCTGATCTACCGGGGACTGTAACGATGTCGATAACCGATGGGTTGACTAAGCACTGATAGTGCCTGTAACACCGAGCGACAGCCAGCGGATCGAATCGAGTAGGTCCGCTGGCGCCTTCGCGAACTCGGCCTCGACCTGCTCGCGGCCCTGGCGGAAGTGGCGCCAGCCCTCGTAGTGGATCGGGATCGCGGTCTCGGGTCGCAGCGCGCCGAGCAGCTCGATCGCCTCGCCGGCGGTCATCGTGTAGCGCAGGGGCCCGGTGACCGGGAAGCGGACGCCGCCGAGGTGGACGAGCGCGGTGCCGACGTCGATGCGGTCGGCGACCTCGCGGACTCCGTCGTAGAGGACGGTGTCGCCGGAGATCCAGAGGACGCCGTGCTCCTGTCCCTCCCAGCGCAGCGCGAAGCCGACCACGTCGCCGACCAGCGGCCTGCTCAGCGGCGGGCCGTGGCGGCAGGGGGTGGCGGTGACCTCGATCCGCGGTTTGCCCTCGGCGCTCAGCTCGGTGCTCGCCCACGGCGCGAGGCCGCGGGCGTTGCCGCCGAGCCGCCGGGCGCCGGCCTCGGTGGTGATCACCGTCCCGGCCTGTGGCAGCAGAGCCCGGCCGGCGGCGTCGAGGTTGTCGTCGTGGTGGTCGTGGCTGAGCAGCACCGCGTCGATCGGGCCGATCTCCCCGGCGGCGATCGAGGGCTCGGTCAGCTTGGTCGAGCCGGTCCCCCAGCCGAAGCGGTACTTGCCCCCGGCGGGGTCAAAGGTCGGGTCGGTCAGCAAGCGCCAGCCGGCGAACTCGATCAGGACGGTGGGACCGCCGATGTGGGTGAGCTTCACCTCCACGCCGTCACCCTAAGTTAGGCTCGCGCGATGAACAAGAAATCAGAGGACGCAGCGAAGCTCTACGGCAACCGTTTCCTGGTCGAAGACGCCCCCGCCAAGGACTTCCCGGACACCGGCATGCCGGCGCTCGACGCGATGCGGCTGGTCGACGAGGAACTGGTTCTCGAGGGGGACCCGTGGCGCAACCTCGCCACCTTCGTCACCACCTGGATGGAGCCAGAGGCTCAGCGGATCGTCACCGAGAACCTGCACCGCAACTTCATCGACCACGCCGAGTACCCGATCACCGCCGAGATCGAGCAGCGCTGCATCCGCATGCTCGCCGACCTCTACCACGCGCCGGGGGAGACGACCGGGTGCCGGACGCAGGGCTCCTCGGAGGCGATCATGCTCGGGGCGCTGTCGCTGAAGTGGAAGTGGAAGGAGCGTCAGGAAGCCGCCGGCAAGGGCACTGACCAGCCGAACCTCGTCTTCGGCGGCGACGTCCACGTCGTCTGGGAAAAGTTCTGCCGCTACTTCGACGTCGAACCGCGGATCGTCCGCCTGCAGGAGGACAAGTACGTGATCGGGCCCGAGGACGTGGAGCCGCACGTCGACGAGAACACGATCGGCGTCGCCGCCGTCCTCGGCACCACCTTCACCGGCCACGCCGACGACATTCCGGGGATCAACGACCTGCTGCTGCGGATCAAGGAGACCCGCGGGCTCGACGTGCCGCTCCACGTCGACGCCGCCAGCGGCGGCTTCGTCTGGCCCTTCCTCTACCCGCACTCGGAGTGGGACTTCCGGCTCGAGCAGGTGCGCTCGATCAACGTCTCCGGCCACAAGTTCGGGCTCGTCTACCCGGGGATCGGCTGGCTCGTCTTCCGCGAGAAGAGCGACCTGGCCGAGGACCTCGTCTTCTACGAGAACTACCTGGGGAAGACGGACGCGACCTTCACGCTGAACTTCTCCACCGGCGCCTCGATGGTGCTCGCCCAGTACTACAACTTCGTCCGCCTCGGGCGCGAGGGCTACACCCACGTGATGGAGGCGATGAACCAGAACGCCAAAGCGCTGGCGGCGAAGCTGGAGGAAAACGGCAACTTCGAGCTGATCGGCGCTGACAAAGAGCAGCTGCCGCTGGTCGCCTTCAAGCTCGCCGGCGAGCACGACTACGACGAGTTCGACGTCTCCTGGCAGCTCTCGGCCGAGCGCGGCTGGATGCTCCCGGCCTACACGCTTCCGCCGGAAGCCGAAGACGTGAAGATCATGCGGGCGCTGGTCAAGGAGACGCTCAGCCGGGCCCAGGTCGACCGCCTCGCCGACGACATCCGCGAGGCCTGCGAGACCCTCGACAAGAAGGGCGGCGCCCACCCGCACGAGCGCAAGAAGACGAAACTCACCCCGGGTTACTGAGAGGAATCCGGCTCGGGGACGCGCGGCGGCCGGGGCCACCAGGCGCGATCGCCGAGCCGGTAGGTGATCGCCGGGATCAGCAGGGCGCGGACGACGAAGGTGTCGAGGAGGACGCCGACGGCGACGGTGGCGCCGATCTGGACCAGCTCCTCGAGCGGCAGCAGGGTGAGGGTGGCGAAGGTGCCGGCGAGGATCAGGCCGGCGCCGGTGATCACGCCGCCGGTGCTGGTCAGCGCGGCGAGGACGCCGTCGCGGGTCCCACGGGTCGCCGCCTCCTCGCGGGCCCGGGTCATCAGGAAGATGTTGTAGTCGACCCCGAGCGCGACGAGGAAGATGAACGACATCAGCTCGAGGTTGAAGGCCAGCCCCTCCATCTGGAAGACCTCGATGAAGGCGAAGGTGGCGAGCCCGAGGGTGGCGGCGAATGAGGCGACCACGGTGGCGATCAGGTAGGCGGGGGCGACCAGGGATCGCAGCACGGCGATCAGGATCAGGCCGATCACGATCAGAACCAGCGGCACGATCAGCTTGGTGTCCCGCGCGTTGGCTTCCTCGACGTCGAGGTTCTCGACCGGGACGCCGCCGAGGAGCCCGCTCGGGGCGACGGCGTGCAGCCGTTCGCGGATCTCCTCCACCGCGCCTTCGGCGTCGTTGCCGTAGGGGTCGTCGTGGAGGACGAGGAGGATCACCGCCTTCGCCGCGTCGCCCGGGGCCGGGGAGGGCAGCACCAGCTGCACGGATTCGAGCCGTTCCATCTCCCGCGACACCGCCGGCGCCTCCTCGGCACTCACTACTGCGGTCAGCGGCGCGCCCAGCCCGGCGGGGAAGTGCCGTTCGAGCGCTTCGGTTCCGCGGCTCGAGTTGGTCGCCCGCGTCACGCCCTGGCCGAACCCGAGCGTGTCGTGGCTGGTCAGGTTGCCGAGCGCGAGGATCGCCAGCAACGCCAGCACCCCGACGACGATCCGCCCCGAGCGCCGACGGACGAGACCCGCGACCCGCTCCCATCTGCCGAGACCGCGAGAGGCGTCGCTATTCGACGTCGTTTGCGGTCTCGGCCGGCCGGCCGGCCAGAAGGCGCGGTCGCCGAGGATCGAGAGCAGCGCCGGCAGCAGGGTGAAGGCGGCGGCGAGCATCACGGCGATCCCGATCGCCAGCACCGGGCCGAGCCAGTGGGTCGACTGGAGGTCGGCGACGAGGAGGACGAGCATCGCCGCGATCACGGTGCCGCCCGAGGCCAGCAGCGCGCCGCGCGTCTCGCGGACGGCGTTTTGGAGGGGGGTCAGGGGGGTCCCCTCCGTCGCAGATTTGGGGAGGCTCCTCCGGGGACCCCCCTGACCCCCGGCGAGCGCCAGCTCTTCGCGATACCTGTGCACCAGCAGGAGGGAGTAATCCGTGCCGGCGCCGAAGACCAAGACCAGGAGGAGCATCGTGCCCTCGGCGTTGACGGTGATCCAGCCGGCCTCGATCAGCAGGTAGGCGATCCCGATCGCAACCAGGTAGGCGAGGCCGACGACGAGGAGCGGCAGCAGCGCCAGGACCGGCGAGCGGTAGACGACCAGCAGCAGGACGAGGACGAGGCCTAGGGTGGCGAAGAGGAGGGTGCGGCCGGCGTCGGCGGCGATCACCTCGAGATCGGCGGCGATCCCGCCCGGTCCGGTGACGTAGGCGTGGACCCCTGGCTGCTCGTGCGCCTTCAGGTAGCGGCGGATCTTCTCGACCCCTTTGACGACCGCGCCGCGGTTCTCGGCGTCGATCGCCAGAACCAGCAGCGCCGCTTCGCCGTCGCGTGAGACCGGGCCGACGCCGTTCGCCAACCGCGCCACCTGCGTCAGCTGGTTGCGGTATTCGCCGGAGAAGGGGTCGACGATCGGCGTCGCGCCGGTGATTTCGAGTTCGCCGAGGCCGTCGCCGGCCCGCCCGATCGCCTTCAGGTCTTTCTGGGTGAGTTCGCCGCGGCGTTCGAAGACGATCACCACCGGCACGTCTTCGCTGCCGTTGGAGGCGTGTTGCAGCGCGTCGAGCGCCCGCGTGGATTCCGAGTCCTCCGGCAGGAAGCTGCTCTGCCCGGCCGCGGTGACGTCGTCGATGTGGGCGTGGGCGAGGAGACCGGCGCCGCCGATCAGCAGCCAAACCACGACCGCGAGCCATCGTCCTCGTGATCCGGTGACCACCGTCGCAGCGTATTCGGGGGCAATGACTATTCGGCGCCAGGGTGGGTAGACGAAACCTCATGGAATTGAAGCCGCTGTTAGCCGCTGCCCTGGTCGCCCTCTCCCTCGGCCTTGTCTCTTGCGGTGACGGCGGCTCCGATTCCACCTCCTCCGGGGCGGAAACGACGCCCCCGGCCAGTGAAGAAGCGGCGGGAGAAACTGAAACGACCGAAAGCGAACCGGCGCCCAGCGGCGAGGCTTCGAAGTCGGAAAAAGTCGACATCGTCGAATTCACCTACCAGCCCGACCCGGTCGTGGTCCAGGTCGGGGGCAAGGTGATCTGGCAGAACCAGGACACCGCGCCGCACACCGCGACGGCCGACGACGGCAGCTTCGATACCGGCACGATCGAAAAAGGCAAGATCGGCTCCGAGACCTTCAAGGAAGCCGGCACCTTCACCTACTTCTGCGAAATTCACCCGACGATGCACGGCACCGTCGAAGTCGTCGAATAGCGAGACTGCCCCGATGCCCTTCTGGTTGGCGCGAAAAGCCGCACCCCACGTTTGGAAGCGGGTGCCGTGGGCGAAAGTCTGGGTGGTCTCCCTCTGGCTGCTGAAGAAAGGGAGGGACCGGATCGAGCAGAACCTGACCCAGCGCGAGCAGACCGAGTTCTGGAACCTCCTGAAGAAGTCGAAGGGCCGCCCGGACAACCTCAGCCAGCGCGACCGCACCCGGCTGAAGCACATCGTCGGCAAGGCGATCCGCGGCTGACGGTTTGGCCTTGACCTCGCGGCTACGGGGTCATTTCCAGGAGGTTATGTAGCCCCCGCAAGACAACTTGTGCCGCCCAGGCGGTGACGCAAGTTTTTGTCGATATATTTGTGTCATGGACGTAGAGCGGCTTGGAGCCAGCCCCATCGGCAGGCTCGTTCCAATCACTGGACCTGACCCTGCGACTCACGAGATGGTGCAAGGAGAGGCCTATCTTCCTGAGCCGCTACCAAGGGGTCTAACTCTCTCAACTGGAACCTGGACTCGTGTCAACGAGGCGACCGCTGCCTTGGCTCGCCTCGATGGCGCCGCTCGCCTCATGCCAAGCCCGGCGCTGCTTCGTCGCCCGGCCCTCCGTCGGGAGGCCCAGAGCACGAGTGCCCTCGAGGGAACCCATGCGCCGTTTGCCGATGTTCTTGCCGCCGATCGGGAAGACCAGCGGCACATGACCTCGGAGCTGCGAGAGATCTTGAACTTCGAGGAGATGGCCGAGCTCGCCTTTTCTTGGCCGGAAGAGAGGGTCCTGTCGCTGGGGATGTTGGGCGAGCTGCAGCGCACGCTGGTGCGGGGGACCCCGGGGCAGCTCAGCGATGCGGGGGGTCTGCGGGACCGAATCGTCGTCATCGGATCTCCGGGTAGAGGTATGGGGGAGGCGAGATTTATTCCCCCTCCGCCTGGCGATCAACTCCAGAGCGGCGTCGAAGACCTCTTGAACTGGATCAACTCACCTGCCGACCTCCCAACCGTAGTGCAGGCGGCAATGGTGCATTACCAATTCGAGACCCTGCATCCCTATTCGGACGGCAACGGCCGCCTCGGGCGTTTGCTGGTCATCGTCCACTTGCTGCGTGGCGCTCTGATTCGAGAGCCACTTCTGGTTGTCTCGCCCTGGTTTGAGCGACGCCGACAGGCTTATCAAGATCACCTGCTCGAATTGAGCTGCGGAGGCGACTGGGACACCTGGATCGCATTTTTCGCCGAAGGGGTTGCTGATTCGGCCTCGCAATCACAGCGCAAGGTCGAGGCCCTTGTGGCGCTGCAGGAGCGGTTGCGCAAGAGAGTTCAACTAGCCGGCAAGCGCGGTTCCGCCGAGCGTTTGGCTGCGGATCTGGTCGGTCGCCCCTATGTATCCAGGGGCGACGTCGCTGATCGCTACAGCTTGTCTGGGCAGGGGGCTATCAACGCAATCAACGTCTTGGTCGACCTGGGAATCCTCCAAGAGGCTCGTTTTTATGACACTCGGAGGTCCCGCGTATTTGTCGCCCCTGAGGTGGTCGAGATAGCCGGGTCTTAGGATGCTGCTGTGCCCGAGGGGGAGCTAGACGAGCTTGGGGAGCTGCTGGCGCGGCGGGCGCTGACCGAGGACGCGGCGCGGGCCGAGGCGGTGGAGAAGCGCCATGCCGCCGGCGGCCGGACTGCGCGCGAGAACCTCGCTGACCTGGTCGATCGCGGCACCTTCGTCGAGTACGGGCGCTTCGCGATCGCCGCCCAGCGCGGCCGGCGCGAGGTCGCCGACCTGATCGCCCGCACGCCCGCCGACGGGCTGATCGGCGGCACCGCCCGCGTCAACGGCGACCTCTTCGAGCCCGAGCGCGCCGCCTGCGCCGTCCTCTCCTACGACTACACGGTGCTGGCCGGGACCCAGGGCGCCCTCGGCCACCGCAAGAAGGACCGCCTCTTCGAGCTGATCGAGCGGATGCGCCTCCCGGTCGTCTTCTACGCCGAGGGCGGGGGAGGGCGGCCCGGCGACACCGACTACCCGGTCGTCTCCGCCCTCGACACGCGCGCCTTCGCGCTCTGGGCGAAGCTCTCCGGGCTGGTGCCGCGGATCGCGATCGTCCATGGCCGCTGCTTCGCCGGCAACGCCGTGCTGGCCGGCTGCGCCGACCTGATCGTCGCCACTGAAGGCAGCTCGCTGGGGATGGGCGGGCCGGCGATGATCGCCGGCGGCGGCCTCGGCGACATCCACCCCGACGCGGTCGGGCCGATCGAGATGCAGGCGCCGAACGGGGTCGTCGACCTCGCCGTCGCCGACGAGGCGGAGGCGACGGCGGCGACGAAGAAGCTGCTCGCCTACTTCCAGGGCGCGACCGAGCCCGGCCCCGAACCCGACCAGGCGCGCCTGCGCGAGATCATTCCCGAGCGCAAGCGCCGCGCTTACGACCCGCGGCCGATCGTCGAGACCCTCTGCGACGAGGGCAGCGTCACCTTCCTGCGTGAGCGCTTCGCGCCGGAGATGGTGACCGCGCTGGGGCGGATCGAGGGCCGCCCGCTCGGCCTGATCGCCAACGACACCCGCCACACCGCCGGCGCGCTCACCAGCGACGCCAGCGACAAGGCGGCCCGCCTGCTTCAGCTCTGCGACGCCTTCGGCCTGCCGGTCGTCTCGCTCGTCGACACCCCCGGCTACATGGTCGGGACCGAGGCCGAGGCGACCGGCCTCGTCCGCCACGCCTCGCGCCTGCTGGTCGCCGGGGCGGCGCTGCGGGTGCCGTTGATCGCGGTGGTGCTGCGGCGCGGCTACGGCCTCGGCGCCCAGGCGATGGTCGGCGGCAGCCTGCACGAGCCGCTGCTGACGGTCGCCTGGCCGAGCGCCCACCTCGGGCCGATGGGCCTCGAGGGAGCAGTGCGGCTGGCGCTGCGCAAGGAGCTCGAGGCGATCCCCGACGAGGCCGAGCGCGAGCAGCGTGTCCGCGACCTCACCGCCCAGGCCGAAGAGAACGCCAGGGCGCTGAACGCGGCGGCGCTGTTCGAGCTCGACGACGTGATCGACCCGGCCGAGACCCGCGGCCTGATCGCCGCGACGCTGACCGCCGCCGGCGACGCGCGCCCTCCGGGCGTCCATCGCTTCGTCGACACCTGGTGAACCCGAAAGGAACCGAGATGACCGACTACTCCGACCTGAAGGCGCTGTTCGTCAACTGCACGCTGAAGCGCAGCCCCGAGACCTCCAACACCCAGGGGCTGATGGACATCTCGATGGAGATCATGCGCAAGCAGGGCGTCGCGGTCGACTCGATCCGGGCGATCGACCACGAGATCGCGATCGGCGTCTGGCCCGACATGACCGAACACGGCTGGGAGCGCGACGAGTGGCCGGCGATCTACGAGCGGGTGATGGCGGCGGACATCCTCGTCCTGGGAATGCCGATCTGGCTGGGGGAGAAGTCCTCGGTCGCGACCCACGTGATCGAGCGCCTCTACGGCAACTCGCACCTGCTGAACGACGAAGGCCAGTGGGCCTACTACGGGCGCGTCGGCGGCTGCATCGTCACCGGCAACGAGGACGGGATCAAGCACTGCGCAATGAACGTCCTCTACTCGCTGCAGCACCTCGGCTACACGATCCCCCCGCAGGCCGACGCCGGCTGGATCGGCGAGGCCGGCCCCGGCCCCTCCTACCTGGACGACGGCTCCGGCGGTCCCGAGAACGACTTCACCAACCGCAACACCACCTTCGCCGCCTGGAACCTGATGCACATGGCGAGGATCCTCAAGGACGCCGGCGGCATCCCCGCCCACGGCAACCAGCCGAAAGAGTGGGAAACCGGCTGCCGCTTCGACTTCCCCAACCCGGAGCACCGGGTCTGAGGGGCGCATCCGGCTTTTGCCACAGCGGGGTGGGCCGAAAGTCGGGCGCGCTCTAGCTGCCGCCCCCGCCTCCGCAACCACCTCCACCGCCGGAGCAGCCGCTTCCGCCACCACCACCGCCGCATCCACCTCCACCTCCCGATTCGCCGCCACCACCGCCGGCGCCGGCACCGCCGAAGCAGGCTCCGACGTATCCGGCGTAGGCTCCGCTCGGGACGGTGAGGCCGCTGGCGTGGGAGCGCACGGCGGCGAGGCGCAGCCCGTCGATCCCCAGGGGGTCCTCCAAGCCAAGCCGCTCGTCGAGGTCCCAGAGGACCGAATCCTGCTCCCGGCCCATCTCCGAGCGGTCCCAGGCGCGGATGGTCTCGGCCAGGGCCTCGTCCATCGGCGTTCCCATCGCCTCGTCTGGCGTGTGATGGAGGTAGCCGTCGAAGGCTCCCTGGCAGAAGGCGGAGTAGGTGCGGGTGTCGAGGATGAACTCGTGCCAGGCCTCGTCCACCGCTCGGGACGGCATGCCGAGCAGGGTGTTCCACTGCCAGGCGCAGCAGACGAACCACTCGCGCAGGCCGCGCTCGACCAGCTCGATCTCCTCCGGGGACAGACCGGGTAGGCGCCTGCGGACCCGCTTCCAGAGGTAGCGAGGAAACTCGTATTCCTCGACGAAGCGCTCGCGCTTGCGGGCGGCTCGGCGCAGCCAGGCGATCTGGACGCGGGTGAGCTTGCGTCGCCTGCGCCTACCAGCGGGCATCGTGCTCCTCCATGACGCCGAGGCCACTGGCCAGCTCGACACCCCCGAGGGTGCCGCCGAAGCCGCCAAAGCGATGCCGGTAGTGGGAGCGGATCAAGAGGTAGTTGTCGTCATGGGTGTGTTCGGACTCGCCCGCGAAGCGCAGGGTCTCGCTGCCCTCGAGGGCGATCTCCTCGCCGGCGAAGCGCACCGGCGGGGGCTCGGCGGGTGCGCCGTCGATCCAGATCGCGCGCTCGCTGCCGCTCGGCGGGTCGTTGATCCCTTCGACCAGGTTCCAGGCGACGGGGCGGCCGTCGGCGGCGGTCCCGACCCCGGCCGACCAGCGCCAGCTGGTCTCGCGCTTGTGGTGGCCGGCGGACTCGTCGTCGACGCCGCGGCCCGCCACCTCCCAGCGCCGTCCCGGCACCTCGACCGTCCCCTCGACCGCCATCCCGACCCGCTTCCGGGTCCAGGCGAGGGAGCGGCCGCTGGGGCAGGTCGTCTCGATCGGGGTCACCTCGCCGAGGAGCAGGCTGGCGCGCAGCCCCGGTCCGTCGATCTCCAGGCGCGGCCCGTCCAGCGTCACCTCCTTGCTGCCGGGGAGCAGGGCGGTGTGGTTCCACTGCTGTCCCGACTCTCGGTCGAGCAGGACCCAGAAGGACTGCGTCAGCGGCCCGACCTCGGCCCGCGCCGCGCAGAGCATCAGCTCCTCCGCGAAGAGGCCGACGTAGCGCCAGCGCTTGCGCAGCTGGCCGTGGTCGAAGAGGGGGAGGGAGGCGCCGTCCACGGGCCGAAGGTACTCGGCCGTGGCGCTTTTGTCCTCTATGGGGAGACAAAAGCGCCACCTCAATAGGCTCGGCGGGTGGACCAGGTGATACAGATCGTCGGCGCGCTCTTGATCCTCGCCGCCTTCGCCGCAGTCCAGTTCGACCGCATGCGGCCCGACTCGCGCCTCTACCTGGCGCTCAACCTCGTCGGGTCGATCATCCTCGCCGTCCTCGCGGTGGCTGCATCTCAATGGGGCTTCGTACTTCTGGAGGGCGTCTGGGCGATCGTCTCTGCCTGGGGCCTGGTATCTGCGCTTCGAATGAGCCAGGTCCTGTAGGGGTGAACGGCTTGTACTTTTTCGCGGCCACGCACCTCGGACGGCTCGAGGCGATCTCGAAAAAGTTGAGAGAACCCCTACTGGACCTGGCTCTCTAACCGCTCGGCCAGCCGTTTCATCCCTCGCTCGCGCGCCGCTGCGGCGGCGCGCGTCCAGTCCGTGGCGCGGTCCGCCGGCCGCTCGACGCCCGCGTCGCGCAGCGTCGCGATGTCCTTGAAGACGAGCAGGTCCTCCCTGCCGTCGATCAGGGCGCCGCGCAGGGCCGGGCGGCGCTCGCGGATCGCGTTGTCGAGGATCGCCTCCAGCGATCCGTGCGTCTTCAGCAGCTCGGCCGCGGTCTTCGGGCCGACGCCCTTGGCCCCGGGCAGCCCGTCGGAGGGATCGCCGCGCAGGGCGATGAAGTCCGGCACCAGGGCGGGATCGATCCCGTAGCGCTCGCGCACCTCCTCGGGCCCGACCTCTTCGGCGCCTTTGCCGCCGCCGGTGCGGACGTAGAGGACGGTCACGTCCTCGCTCGCACACTGGTACATGTCGCGGTCGCCGGTCAGCAGCAGCGCCCGGCCGCCGGCCTCGGCCTCGAGCTTCGCGTAGGTGCCGAGCAGGTCGTCGGCCTCGAGGTCGTCGCCGACCGCGACCGTCCAGCCGAAGGCCTCGAAGAAATCGCGCGAAGCGGCGAACTGGTGCGGCAGCTCGTCGGGCATCGCCTCCTCGCGCTCGGCGTGGTAGGCGGGGTAGAGCTCGGTCCGGTAGGCGGCCGCGTCGGGGCCGAAGCAGAGGACCACGGCGCGCGGCTCGTGCACTTCGACCTCGCGCAGGATCAGGTTCGCCGTTCCCAGCAGCGCGTTCACCGGCCGCCCGTCCGGCCCGACGATCTTGCTCGGCAGCGCGTAGAAGGCGCGGAACAGCATCGAGGGGGCATCGACGGCAAGCAGCGGCGCGGGCACGGGTCACTTATATGGGTTCGGCTACGGTCAGGGGATGGAGCCTCGCGTCGCCCCCGGCAACCGCCGGCAGATCGGTCTGGTCAACGCCGGGATCGTCTGGGCGCTGGGCCGCGCCACCGGCGGGAGACCGCCGAACATCTTCACCACGCTCGCTCGCCACCGCGGCCTCTTCCGCCGCTGGCTCTGGTTCGCGGGGGCGCTGATGCCGGGCGGCAAGCTGCCGCGTCGCGACAGCGAGCTGGTCATCCTCCGCGTCGCTCACAACGCCGAGTGCGCGTATGAGTGGGGACACCACGAGCGGCTCGGCCGGCGAGCCGGGCTCAGCGCCGAGGAAGTCGAGCGGGTCCGCTCCGGCCCCGAGGCGCCCGGCTGGTCGCCGCAACAGCAGCTCCTCCTACGTGCTGCCGACGAGATGCACGCCGCGGGCCAGATCGGCGACGAGCTCTGGGCCGATCTCGCGGCCGAGCTCGACGAGCGGCTCCTGATCGAGCTCTGCATGCTGATCGGCCACTACGAGATGCTGGCGATGACGCTGAACTCGCTGCGGGTCCGGCCCGAGGCGCCGGCAGGCCGGCTCGGCTGATGCGAGCGCCGGTTCCGAGCCTCGCCGGTAAGCGCTGCTTCATCACCGGAGCGGCCAGCGGCATCGGCCGCGCCACCGCGCTCGCCGCCGCCGAGCGCGGCGCCGACCTCTACCTCACCGACATCGCCGCCGAGGGGCTGGGGGAGACGGCGGCGGCGATTCGCACCGCCGGCGGCCGGGTCAGCTACACGCGCACCGCCGACGTCGCCGACCACGAGGCGGTCGTCGCCATGGCGGCTGAGGTTCACGCCGCCCACGGCAGCATGGACGTGGTGATGAACGTCGCCGGGATCTCGATCTGGGGCGCGATCGAGCGGCTCGACCACGAGCACTGGCAGCGGGCCATCGACATCGACCTGATCGGCCCGATCAGCGTGCTCGAGTGCTTCGTGCCGCCGATGATCGAGGCCGGCCGGGGCGGGCACGCCGTCAACGTCTCCTCGGCCGCCGGGCTGCTGGGCCTGCCCTGGCACGCCCCCTACAGCGCCGCCAAGTTCGGGCTCCGCGGCGTCTCCGAGGTCCTGCGCTTCGACCTCCGCCCGCACAACATCGGCGTCAGTCTCGTCTGTCCGGGTGGCGTCAAGACGCCGCTGGTCGGGACCGTGGAGATCGTCGGTATCGACAACGAGGACCCCGAGGTGCGAAAGCTGAAGCGCCACTTCGAGCGCCGCGCCGTCAGCCCCGAGCACGTCGCCGAGAAGATCCTCGCCGCCGTCGAGGCGAACCGCTACCTCGTCTTCACTTCCGCCGACATCCGGTTCGCCTTCTGGCTCCAGCGCTGGTTCCCGCCAGCCTACGAGGCGATCATGCGGGCGCTCAACCGCCGCCTCGTCGCCGTCGCCGAACCCCGCTGACCCGATCGGCGTTCGTCCATTGTTTCCCGCTGGGCGAACAAAGGACGAACGCCGCGGGTGGCTAGAGTCGTCTGCCGCATGAAGGCTCTCGACATCAAGGATCTGGAGAAGCGATACCCGACCGGGGTGGAGGCGCTGCGCGGCGTCTCGCTCGCGGTCGGGGAAGGCGAGCTCTTCGGCCTGCTCGGACCCAACGGCGCCGGCAAGTCGACCCTGATCCACTGCACGACCGGGCTCGCGCAGCCAACCGGCGGCTCGATCGCGGTCTTCGGCCACGACGCGATCGACAACTACGCCGAGGCGCGGCAGGCGGTCGGGCTGGCCCCGCAGGAGGCGAACATCGACTGGTTCCTGACGGTCGAGGAGACGCTCGACTACCACGCCGGCTATTTCGGGATGCCGCGCCGCGAGCGCCGCGAGCGGACCAAGGAGCTCCTCGAGACCTTCTCCCTGACCGAGAAGCGCGACGAACGCACGCGCACTCTCTCCGGCGGGATGAAACGGCGGCTGATCCTCGCCCGGGCGGTGATGCACCGGCCGCGGCTGCTGATCCTCGACGAGCCGACCGCCGGCGTCGACGTCGAGCTCCGCCTCGAGCTCTGGCACTACGTCCAGAAAATCAATCAGGAGGGGACGACGATCCTGCTCACCACTCACTACCTGGAGGAGGCCGAGCAGCTCTGCGACCGGATCGCCTTCATCGCCGAGGGGCAGATCGTCGCCGAGGGGACCAGCGACGAGCTCGCCGCGCGGTTCCAGGTGCCGAACCTCGAGGACGCCTACCTGGCACTGGTCGGGCGCAAAGAGCTCTCCCGCTCGCACATCGAGCTCGAGCCCGAGGTCGCCTCGTGAGCGCCGCGCAGATCCGCTTCGCGACCCTCTGGCGCCGCGAGGTCAACCGCTTCATGAAGATCAAGAAGCAGACGCTGGGCGCGCCGCTGCTGGAAACCTTCCTCTACATCTCGGTCTTCGGCGCCGCCCTCGGCTCGCGGATCGACAAGCTGCACGGGATCGACTACGTCGTCTTCGTCATTCCCGGTCTGATCATGATGGCCTTCTCGACCAACGCCTTCTCCAACAACTCCTCCTCGATCCTCCAGCAGAAGTTCCAGGGCGCAATCCAGGACCAGCTCTCGTCCCCCGCCTCACCGGCCGAGCTGCTGCTCGCCTTCTCGCTCGGCGGCTTCATGCGCGGGCTGATCGTCGCGGTGTTGACCTTCATCGCCTCGGCGCTGCTGGTCGACCTGCCGGTCGAACACGTCCTCGTCCTGATCCCGTCCCTCTTCCTGGTCGGGTTCTTCTTCAGCCAGCTCGGGGTGCTGATCGGCGTCCGCGCCGAGCAGTTCGACGACGTCGCCTTCGCCCAGACCTTCGTGCTCACCCCGCTGATCTTCCTCGGCGGCGTCTTCTACTCGGCGGCGCTACTGCCCCAGCCCTACGAGACGCTGACCCACTTCAACCCGATCTACTACATGATCAACCTGGTCCGCTACGGCTTCGTCGGCTACACCGAAGTGAGCATCGCCCTCTCACTCCTAGCCCTCACCGCCGCAACCGCCGCCCTCTTCCTAATCAACCTCCGCCTCTTCAGCCGCGGCTACCGCCTGCGCGCGTAGACAATTTTCAGCGCACGCTGAATAACCGACCCCATAGGGGCCAAAATTCAGCGTCCGCTGAAAATTGGCCGGGGGCGGAGATTAGCCGATGCTTTCCTCGATCCAGGTGAGGTAGCCGGCCGAGCCGGCGACGATCGGGGTGGCGACGATCTCCGGCTCGTCGTAGGAGTGGGCCTCACGGATAGCCACCTCGACCGCCCCGTAAGCAGCCCGCGTCGTCTTCGCCAAGCACTGCCACTCCCGAGCCTCCTCGACCTTTCCCTCCCAGCGGTAACGGCTGACGATCGGACCGACGACCTGAACACAAGCCGCCAGCTTCCGCTCCACCAACAGCGAAGCGATCCGCCCAGCCTCCTCCTCGGACCCAACCGTCGTCAGCACCTGAACGCAGTCCGCCATAGCGGCCCGAGCATAGAAGGGGGCCGGGGGTGCCCCCTCCAGACACTCAACATCGAGCCATCGGCGAGATGTGTCTGGAGGGGG
>Ga0307280_10000036_pt1 | contig 31617 bp, 30 predicted proteins | sample ER_DNA_119_FD_194479 | JGI IMG/M metagenome (GOLD analysis project Ga0307280, IMG submission 194479) | Bulk soil microbial communities from the East River watershed near Crested Butte, Colorado, United States - ER_DNA_119 | ecosystem: Environmental > Terrestrial > Soil > Floodplain | place...
CCACCGCTTCGACTTATCTAAGTGACCAAAATCACTCCGCTGTAACAGCGCTAAAGCGAACCTCCATGTTCTTGGCTCTCGGCGTCAAAACCCGGCACCCCCTGGCGCTTCAGACCTGACGATCTAAAGTGTCTTTTGTGACGCAGAGACCCCTGGAGCTGATTCTCGCCCGCAACCTGATGTCGGCGCTCTCGACGCCGGCCTTCCTGGTCGACGAGGGCGGCCTCCTGGTCTTCTACAACGAAGCGGCGGGGATGCTGCTCGGCAAGCGCTTCGAGGAGCTCGGCACCGTCGGCCCGCAGGAGTGGGGCTCCCTCTTCGGCCCCTTCGACGAGAGCGGCGAGCCGATCCCCTACGACGACCTGCCGCTGGTCCGCGCCGTTCGCGCCGGCCGCCCAGCCCACGCCGAGATGACGGTCCGCTCGACCGACGGCACCGAGCACCAGGTCGAGGTCTCGGCCTTCCCGATCCAAACCCCGCATGGCTCGCAGGGCGCGATCGCGGTCTTCTGGCCCTCGCTGGCGAACAGCAACGGGGCGGGGCCGGCGTGAAGGTCAAGCTCTGGGGGACGCGGGGGTCGATCCCGGCCCCGGGGCCGGAAACGATCCGCTACGGCGGCAACACCTCCTGCGTCGGCGTCACCCTCTCCGACGGCTCGATGCTGGCCCTCGACGCCGGCACCGGCATCCGCTGTCTCGGCCTCGCCCAGCCCGACGAGCCGACCCGCCTGCACATCCTCCTCACCCACCTCCACCTCGACCACATCCAGGGCCTCGTCTTCTTCGCCCCCGCCTTCCGCCCGCAGACCGAGATCGTGATCTGGGGGCCGGCCTCGCCGGAGGCCTCGCTGCGCGACCGGATCGCCCGCTACATCTCCGCCCCGCTCTCCCCCGTCGAGGTGCGCGAGCTCCCCTGCGACGTCTCCTTCCGGCACTGCCCGGAGAGCGAGTGGGAGATCGGCTCGGCCCGCATCCGCGCCGCCTCGGTCTCGCACCGCGGCCCCACCCTCGGCTACCGGATCGACGACGGCGGCTCGTCCCTCGCCTACATCCCCGACCACGAGCCCGCGCTCGGGGCCGACCTCGACGAGCTCGAGGAGGACTGGATCTCCGGCTTCGCCCTCGCCCGCGACGCCTCGCTGCTGATCCACGACGGCCAGTACACCGACGCCGAGTACCCGTGCCACGTCGGCTGGGGGCACTCGGCCACCTCGCACGCGCTCAGCTTCGCGCGGCGCACCGGCGCCGACCGCACCGTCCTCTTCCATCACGACCCGATGCACTCCGACGATCAGCTCGACGAGCTGGGACGCGAAGCGCGCGACCGCTGGATCGGGTTCGGCGGCGACCCGGCACGGATCGAGCTGGCCGAGGAGCGGGCCGAGTACGAGCTTCCCGCCCGCGCGCCGAGCCCGGCCGCAACCGCCTGACCCCGGCGGGCCGATCATCTACCCTGACCGCGTGTCCCCGGCCGAGAGGATCGAGGCAGCCGCCGAGCGTTCGCCGCTCGTGCGCTCGGCTCTGGAGAAGGCGCGCGCCGACCACGCGGGCCAGGTCCGCAACGGCTCCGGCGGCATGCCCTACGTCGAGCACCCGATCGCCGTCGCCTCCCTGCTCGACGAGCACGGCTACGGCGAGGCGGTGCTCGCGGCAGCACTGCTCCACGACGTGGTCGAGGACTCCGAGGCGACGCTCGAGGAGCTGCACGAGCTGTTCGGCGACGAGGTCGCCGGCATGGTCGGAGCGCTCAGCGACGAGGAATCGATCGAGTCCTACCGCGAGCGCAAGGCCGAGCACCGCGAACGGGTGGCGGCGGCCCCGGGCGGCGCGCACGCGATCTACGGCGCCGACAAGCTGACCAACGTGAAGGCCCTGCGCGCCGCCTACGAAGACGAAGGCGACGCGGTGCGCGAGGAATTCAAGGTCCCGATCGAGTTGAAGACCGAGATCTGGGAAGCCGACCTCGAGCTGCTGCGCGAGAAGGCCCCCGAGGTCCCCTTTCTCGACGAGCTCGAGGAGGAGCTCAGTCGCTTTCGGGCTTGCCTAGGGGCTCCTGCCCCGCCGAGAGCCTGAGCCGGCGCTGCAGCGGCAGCCCGAACCAGAAGAAGCCGAAGACCAGAATCGTCGCAGCCGTCATCGCCACCGTCGCCGTGGCGCCGAAGAGGACGTCGGTGATCAACATGATCGCCCCGGTCATTGCCAGCGCCAGGAAGACGAGGCCGATGATCGAGAAGCGGTTGGAGTAGTAGACGAGCCGGCGCTTCTGCTGGTAGCGGAAGGTGAGCCGGTGGTAGGCGGTCGGCGAGATCAGCATCACCGCCGAGATCGCGGTGCAGACCAGGGTCCCGAAATAGGCGCCCTTCTGGAAGGGGGTGATCGATTCGAAGCCCTGCTGGAACGGGACCGCGAGCAGGAAGGCGAAGAGGACCTGGACGCCGGGCAGGGCGACGCGGAGCTCCTGCAGGAGCTCGGAGAGGTTGCGATCGAGGCGTTCCTCCTCGGTCTCGTCGCGACCCGAGGCGCGGTCGGTTTGATCCCGCTCCCCGCGGGTTCCGTTCTCCATTGGGAGACCTTATGCAAATCGAGACGGCAGTCGTGCTCTTCAACCGGGACCTCCGGGTTCACGACCATCCGGCCCTGCTCGCGGCCGCGAGGGCCGAGCGCACGGTCCCGCTCTTCGTCTTCGACGAGCGACTGCTCGGGTCGCGCTTCGCGGCGCCTAACCGGGTCGCCTTCATGCTCGAGGCGCTGCACGACCTCGACGAGTCCCTCCGTAAGGCCGGCGGCCGGCTCTTCGTCCGGCGCGGGGACCCTGTGCACGAGGCGGTCGCCGTGGCGCGCGAGTGCGGCGCGGGCGCGATCCACGTCAGTGCCGACTGGAGCGCCTACGCGCGGGCCCGCGAGGAGCGGCTGGCGAGGGCCTGCGAGGAGGAGCGGATCGAGTTCAGCGCGCATCCCGGCATCACGATCGTGCCGCCGGGGGCGGCGACCCCGGGGGGCGGCGACCACTTCAAGGTCTTCACCCCCTACCACCGCGCCTGGGGCGGTTTGCCGTGGCGCGCGAAGCACGGCGCCCCGCGCAGCCTCTCGGTGCCGCCGAAGCTGAAGGCGGGACAGCTGCCGGCCCTCGGTTCCCTGATCGACGGCAAGCCGTCGCCGAGCCGGGTGCCCGGGGGCGAGGGCGAGGGTCGGAAGCTGATGCGCGCCTGGTTGCGGGACGGGCTCGGCGCCTACGAAGACAGCCACGACGACCTGCCCGGCGACGGCACCTCCCGGCTCAGCGCCTACATCCGCTGGGGCTGCGTCTCGCCGCTGGAGCTGGCGAGCGAGGCGAAGGAGCAACGTGGCGGCGCGGCCTTCGTGCGGCAGCTCTGCTGGCGCGACTTCCACCACCAGGTGCTGGCGGCGACCCCCTCCCTCCCCCGCCGCGACTACCGGCCGCGTCGCGATCGCTGGTCGCGCTCGAAACGGGCGCTGGAGGCCTGGCGGGAGGGCCGCACCGGCTACCCGCTGGTCGACGCCGCGATGCGGCAGCTGGCCGAGGAGGGCTTCATGCACAACCGGGCGCGGATGACCGTCGCCTCCTTCCTCTGCAAGGACCTCTACGTCGACTGGCGGGCCGGCGCCCGGCACTTCTGGGACCTGCTGACCGACGGCGAGATAGCCAACAACGCCGGCAACTGGCAGTGGATCGCGGGAACCGGAAACGACACCCGCCCCAACCGCGTCCTCAACCCCGTCCGCCAGGCGCAGCGCTTCGACCCCGACGGCATCTACGTGCGCCGCTACCTGCCCGAGCTGGAGTCGGTGCGCGGCAGGGCGGTCCTCGAACCGTGGCGGATGGAAGGCTTCGACCGCCTCGATTACCCGCCGCCGCTCGTCGACCACGACGAGGCGGCGGCGGCGTTCAGGGCCGCGCGCGGCGGCTGAGCCGATCTATTTGGCCTCGAAGATCAGCCCTGTGGGTTTTGCAACTGTGAAGCTGGCTTTTATCCGCATCGGGCCGCAGACAGGACGTTCGACATTTGCCAGGACTTCGATCGTCGCGTAGCCGGTTGACGACGTCGCGCCTTTCAGCGTGCCCAGGGCGCCGTTAACGATCACCTGGCACGTGAAGCCCAGGAATGTTTCCAGGTATTTGAATTTGAGCCCGTTGACGATCAACGTGGCGTTTGTGGTTCCCGCGATGTGCTGCAGTTCGAATTTGCCTTTGGTTTCGATGATTATCGAGTCGGTGCAGCTCGAGAATTTCGTCGTCGAGAGCGCTCCGGACGGATGTGTGGTTTCTCCGCCGGCCGTTTCGGTTTTGCCCGCCAGTTCCGTTTCTTCGCATGTCACCGCGATGAACGGGCTGCCCCAGGTGTCTTCGAGAAACAGCCTGGTGCCCGGTTTCAGGGTCAGCTGCAGTTCGGTGGCGAGGCCCAGTGTGTCGTTGGGATTCGGTGTTGTGTACTTGTAGAGCTCGGTCGCTGCGGCGGAACCGGCCCCCAGCACGGACATGATCGCCAGCAACAGCATCGCGCCCAGGCCCGACTTCCTCAGGTAGTTCATTTGCGTTCTCCTTGATTGGGCACTGCTTTTGTCAGAAGTACTTGATCATTATTGGCCACGAGCCCAAATAGGATCGGCCGATGGGACGGCTCGCCGTCATCCTCGGCAGCAACGCGCTCGGCCCGGGCGGCGAGGAGATCGCGGCCGCTGCGGCCGACCAGGGAGCGGCGATCGTGCAACGACACCGCACCGACGCCGGCGCCTTCCTCCTCCCTCACGCAATCGACCACGCGGCCAACCTGCGACCCCTGCTCGAGCAGGGGTGCGACCGGGTTCTGGCGATCGGCTCGGTCGGTTCGCTGCGACCGGAAGAGCTCGGCGTCGGCAACCTCGTCTGCCCCGACGACTTCATCGCCCCCGACCAGGGCGACTCGGTCTTCGACGACGCCCGCGCCCACTCGGCCCCCGGCTTCTCCTCGAGCTGGCGCGAGGAAGTCATCACCGCCTGGAGCGAGGGCGGGCAGGCGCCCCGCGACGGCGGCGTCTACTGGCAGGCACGCGGCCCGCGCTTCGAGACCCCGGCCGAGATCCGGCTGATGGCCGCACACGCGCATGTGGTGGGGATGACGATCGCCTCCGAGTGCGTCGTCGCCGGCGAGCTGGGACTCGCCTACGCCGCTCTCTGCGTCGTCGACAACCTCGCCAACGGGCTCGCCGCGGCGCAGGTCAGCACCGAGGGGATGGAGGCCGACCGGGTCGTCAACGCCGAGCGGCTGCGCGAGGGCCTGGCGGCGGTCCTGCCGCGCCTCGGGGCGGTCGGCCGGTGATTCCGTGGTTCCTTTCGGTCGGTACGCGTCCGAAAGGAACCACGCGATGATGTTGGCTGTTGAGAACGCGCTGCTGGACGGGGAGCGCGTCGGGGTTCGCTGCGAGGACGGCTTGATCGACGCGATCGGGGCCGAGGTCGCATCCCGGCCCGGCGACGAGACGATCGACGCCGGCGGCGCCCACCTGGTGCCGCCGCTGGTCAACGGCCACACCCACGCGGCGATGACGCTCTTTCGCGGCTCCGGCGGCGACCTGCCGCTGATGCCGTGGCTGGAAGAGAAGATCTGGCCGGTCGAGGCGAAGCTCGACGAGGAGGACGTCTACTGGGGCGCCCGCCTCGCCTGCGCGGAGATGCTGCGCAGCGGCACGACCCGCTTCTGGGACATGTACTGGCACCCCGCGGCGACCGCCCGGGCGGTGAGCGACGCCGGGATCAGGGCGACGATCGGCGCCCCGCTCTTCGACCTGAACGGCAGCTCAGCGGAGCTGCGCGAGGCGGCGCACCGGGGGCTCGAGCAGCTCGCCGGCCTCGGCCCGGAGATCACCCCCGCCCTCGCCCCGCACGCGATCTACACCGTCAGCGAGGAGTCGCTGCGCTTCATCGCCGAGCTCAGCGCCGAGCGCGACCTGCCGGTCCAGATCCACCTCTCCGAGACCGAGGGGGAGGTCCAGGACTGCCTCGCCGAGCACGGCGCCCGCCCCGCCTTCTATCTCGACCGGGTCGGGCTGTTGAACGAGCGCACCGTCCTCGCCCACGGCGTCTGGCTCGACCCCGAGGAGCTGGCGCTGGTCGCCGAGCGCGGCGCCACCGTCGTCACCAACCCGGTCGCCAACATGAAGCTCGGCGTCGGGGGCATCTTCCCCCACCCCGCCGCGCGGACCGCGGGCGTCCCGGTCGGCCTCGGCACCGACGGCGCCGGCTCCAACGACTCGCTCGACCTGCTCGCCGACCTCAAGGCCTTCGCCCTCGCCCAGAAGCACGCCGCCGGCGACCCGACCGCGATCGACGCCGGCGAAGCCTGGGCCGTCGCCACCGGGGCCAGCGCGCCGCGGCTCGGCGCCACCGGGCTCGAGGCCGGCGCCCCGGCCGACTTCCTCCTCCTCGACGCGGCCTCGCCCGAGCTCGGGATCGGCGACCTCACCGCCGGCCTCGTCTATTCCGCGACCGGATCGGCCGTCGAGGCCACCGTCGTCGCCGGCCGGGTGCTGATGCGCGGCGGCCAGGTCCCGGACCTGGAGGAAGTGGTGGTTCGAGCAGCCGAGCGAGCGGGAAGACTGGGCCTATGAACGAGCCCGCGGCGTCCTCCGTCCGCTACCAGGAGGCGACGAAGCGCTACGGCAACGCCTCCGCGCCGGCGGTCGACAAACTGACCCTCGAGGTCCCGGCCGGGGAGATCTGCGTCCTCGTCGGCCCCTCCGGCTGCGGCAAGACGACGGCGATGCGGATGGTCAACCGCACCGTCGAGATCACCGAGGGCGACGTCCTGATCGGCGAGCATTCCGTCCGCGACCGCGAGCCGGCCCAGCTGCGGCGGGAGATCGGTTACGTGATCCAGCAGATCGGCCTCTTCCCCCACCGCACGATCACCGAGAACATCGGCGCCGTCCCGCAGCTGCTGGGCTGGAAGAAGGAGCGGATCCGCCAGCGCTCCAGTGAGCTGCTGGAGCTGATCGGCCTCGACCCCGAGCTCGGCGACCGCTACCCGGCCCAGCTCTCGGGCGGCCAGCAGCAGCGCGTCGGCGTTGCCCGGGCGCTGGCGGCGGACCCGCTGGTGATGCTGATGGACGAGCCCTTCGGGGCGATCGACCCGATCAACCGCGAGCGTCTGCAGAACGAGTTCCTCCGCCTCCAGGCGGAGATCCGCAAGACCGTCCTCTTCGTCACCCACGACATCGACGAGGCGATTAAGATGGGCGACCGGATCGCGGTGATGCGCGAGGGCGGCCGGGTCGAGCAGTACGCGACCCCGGCGGAGCTGCTGATGGCGCCGGCCAACGAGTTCGTCGAGGACTTCGTCGGCGCCGACCGGGCGCTGAAGCGGCTGGCGCTGATGCGGGTCCGCGACATCGATCTCTGGGAGGCGCCGCTGGCGCACGTCGGCCAGGCGACCGGCGAGGTGCGGGCGAAGCTGGCCTCGCCCGACGTCGAGGTGCCCTACCCGCTGCTGGTCGACAGCGAGCGCCGGCCGCTCGGCTGGCTCAGCGAGCGGGACCTCGCCGCCGCCGTCGTCCCCGGCCGGCCCGACTCGCCGCTGGGGCCGGTGCTCGAGCTCGACGACGTGATGCGCGACGCCCTCGCCGACCTCCTCCAGCACGAGACCCAGTACGCGCCGGTGGTCGACCACCAGCGGCGGATCGTCGGCGTCCTCTCGGTCGAGATCATCTCCGAGTTCCTCGCCTCGCCGGATGCCAAGAGCGACGAGCAACCGGCGGTCGAGCGGCCGCATGGCTAGCCCTGCGCCGCTCGCCGCGGCAGGCCAGGTCGGCGGCGACTTCTTCAAAGAACGCAGCAGCGACACGCTGCCGTGCCAGGCAAACGAAAGCCACCTCTTCTGCTTCGACTGGGCGCGGGAAAACATCGACCGCTACGGGACCCCCACCCAGCAGCACCTGGAAATTGTCGTCCTCTCGGTTGCGATCGGCTTCGCCGTTGCTTTCGCGCTGGCGCTTCTCGCCCACCGCACTCGTCGGCTGCAGCCGCCCCTGCTTGCCGCCACCGGCGTTCTCTACACGATCCCCAGCATCGCCTTCTTCTTCCTACTGCTGCCGGTGACCGGCTTCGGCAGGGACACGGCGATCATCGTCCTCTCCGCCTACACCCTGCAGATCATCTACCGCAACACGATGCTGGGCCTCGGCAACGTGCCCGATTCGGTCAGGGACGCGGCCCGCGGGATGGGTCTGACCAACCGTCAGATCCTCTGGAAAGTCGAGCTGCCGCTGGCGACGCCGGAGATCATCGCCGGCTTGCGAGTCGCCACCGCCAGCACGATCGCGATCGCGACCTTGGTCGTCCTGATCAGCGCCGGCGGACTGGGGACGGAGATGTACGGGTCGAACTTCAACTTCCCGACCGCGATCCTGATCGCCGTCGCGATCATCGCCCTGATGGTGCTGGCCTTCGACCTGTTGCTGTTGACGGCCCAGCGGCTGCTGACTCCGTGGCGCAAGGCGAGGTCGGGATGAGGGCTGATCTCGTATCCGCCTCCTTCAGCGGTGCCGTCGAATTCATCTTCGCCCCGCAGGAGTCGAATGTCACCGGAGGCAAGGAGGTGGGCGGCTTCGACAAGACGCTGGAACTGCTGGTCGGCCACATCGAGGTGACGGTTCTCGCGCTCGCGCTCGCGCTCCTCATCGCCCTGCCGCTCGGCCTCTACCTCGGCCACAAGGGCAGGGGCGAACTCCTCGCCGTCGGTATCGGCAATGCCGGGCGGGCGATCCCAGAGCTGGCGGTGATCGCGCTCGTGGCGACCCTGGTCGGCATCGGGATGAGAAACGTGGCGCCTGCCCTGGCGCTACTCGGCATCGCTCCCATCCTGGTCAATGCCTATGTCGGCGTCCGCCAGGTTGACCCCGCCGCGGTCGACGCCGCCCGGGGGATGGGCATGAGCGAGCTCAGCATCATCCGCAAGGTCGAGTTTCCGCTGGCGGTACCAACGGTGATGGGCGGCATCCGCGGGGCGGCGATCGTGATCGTCGCCACGGCGACGATCGCCCCCCTGGCCGGAGTGGAAACGCTCGGCGACTTCATTCTCAACCGCAACGTCTACGGCGAAAACGGCCTGCTTGCTGGCGCGATTCTGGTCGCCCTCCTCGCTCTCACCATTGAGGGTCTGCTCGCTCTCCTGCAGCGTCGGCTTACTTCCGACGGGCTGAAGGTAAAGACTGCGTGAACGTGACTCCATCCAAACCACCCCAATTAGGAGGCAATCAGTGAGGACCGACCAGACGAGAATGCGGGTGCTGCTTGCGGCACTGGCGGCGCTCGCGCTGACCTTGGCGCTCGCCGCTTGCGGCAGCAGCGACGACAGCACCACTTCCGGGTCGACCGAAGGTGACAGCGCCGGGACGATCCAGTCCAACCCCGACAACGGCAAAGTCAGCCTGACGATCGGCTCGAAGAACTTCCCCGAACAGGAAATCCTCGGGGAAATCTACGCGCAGGCACTGACCGCCGCCGGTTACAAAGTGAAGAGCGCGCTCAACCTCGGATCCGAAACGGTCGCCCTGAAAGCGGTGAAATCGGGGCAGATCTCCGGTTACCCGGAGTACGCCTCGACGGCCCTCACCTCGTTCTTCGGCCTCGAACCCGAAGAAGTGCCCGCCGACGCCAACGAAGCGTGGGAAAAAGCGAACGAAGAATTCGAAAAGGAAGGCCTGGAGGCGTTCGAACCGACGCCGTTCGCCAGCGCCAACGCGGTGGGGACCACCAAGGAGACCGCCGACAAATACGAACTCGAGACCGTCTCCGACCTCGAAGGCGTCTCGGAAGAACTGTCGCTCTACGGGTCGCCCGAGTGCCGGCAGCGGATCGACTGCCTCGCCGGGCTGGAAAAACTGTACGGGCTGAAGTTCAAGTCGTTCACCCCGGTCGACATCGGCCTCCGTTACACGGTGCTGGAAAAGGGTCAGGCGGATCTCTCGATCCTCTTCACCACCGATCCCCAGCTCTCGGCCGAGAGCGACAAGTTCGTGATCCTCGAAGACGACAAGGAAGTCTTCCCGGCCGGAAACATCATCTTCGTGACCGAGAAATCGGTCGCCGAAGAAGCGGGCCCGGACTACCAAGAGACGATCCTCCAGGTCCAGGAAGGGCTCGACCTGAAGGTGATGCAGGAGCTCGATGCTCGGGTCGAACTCGAAAAGGAAACGCCTAAGCAGGCCGCCAAGGCGTACCTCGAAAGCGCGGGGTACATCGGCTAGGAAGTTGTTGGCCAGCTCCGCGGTTCCGTGGTTCCTTTCGGACGCTGAGAGTCTGAAAGGAACCACGGGATCAGGCGGCTAGGTGCTCTCCGCTGGGCGACCCGCGGCGGCGCTTGATGTGGTTGAAGCTGACGTGGGCGGCCCAGGCGGCGGCGAGGCCTGAGATGCCTGCGAGGAGGAGTGCGATGCGGGGGTCGTAGGACTGGGCCAGCCAGCCGGTTAGGGGGGCCCCGATTGGGGTCGAGCCCAGGAAGACGACCGAGTAGAGGGCCATTACCCGGCCTCGCATCTCGGGGGTGACCGCGAGCTGGAGGGTGGAGTTGATCGTCGCCGCGAAGGTGACGGCGGCGGCGCCGAGGAGGGCCAGCATCACTATCTCCAGCGCCAGGCTCGGCATCGCCGCGGCCAGCAGGGCCGAGATGCCGAAGGCGAGCGCGCCGCCGGCGATCAGCCGCGGGCCGGTGCGGCCGCGGTGGCCGTTGACGAGGGCGCCGGCGATCGAGCCGACCGCCATCGCCGAGACCAGGCTGGCGTAGGTCATCGCGCCCGATTCGAAGCTGAACTTGGCGAGCAGCGGCAGCACCACCTGGAAGTTGAAGCCGAGCGTCCCGACCAGCGCCATCAGCGCCAGCGGCACCAGCAGCTCCGGCGTGCGGCGGACGTAGCGGAGGCCGGCGCGGATCGCGCCCGGCTCGCGCTCGGCGACCGGCGCCGCGTGCAGGCGGCCCGGGTCCATCCCCCACAGCGCCAGGATCATCGCCACGAAGGTGAGCGCGTTGAGGCCGAAGCAGAGTCCGACCCCGACCGTGGCGATCAGCAGCCCAGCCAGCGCCGGGCCGACGATCCGCGCCGCCTGGACGATGACGCTGTTGAGGCTGACCGCGTTGACGACCCGGTCGGGCCCGACCATCTCGTAGACGAAGCTCTGTCGAGCCGGGTTGTCGATCGCGTTCAGCGAGCCAAAGAGGAAGACCGCGACGTAGACCATCCATGGCGTCACGACGCCGGTGGCGGTGACGGCGAAGAGGCCCGCCGCCGGGATCGTCATCAGCGCCTGCGTGGTGATCAGCAGGCGGCGCTTGGGGATGCGGTCGGCGAGCAGGCCGCCCCAGGCGCCGATCAGCAGCATCGGCAGGAACTGCAGCGCGGTCGTGAGGCCGACGGCGACGCCGCTGTCGGTGAGGGTGAGGATCACCCAGATCGCGGCGACCGTCTGCATCCAGGTCCCGGAGAGGGAGATCAGCTGGCCGGCGAAGTAGCGGCGGTAGTTGCGGACCTCCAGCGAGTTGAACGAGTGGCGGAGGGCGGCGCTCACCCTCGGTCGCCCTCCCGCATCCGCTCGAGGATCTCGGCCGCCCGCTCGAGCGTCTCGACTTCCTCGTCGGTCATCTCGCGCATGCGCTTCGCCAGGTAGGCGTTCTTGCGGCCGCGCAGGCGCCGCAGCCGCTCGCGGCCGGCGCCGTTGACGCCGATCAGAGAGCTGCGCCCGTCATGGGGATCGGCCGCCCGGTCGATCAGGCCCTCCCGCTCCAGGCAGCGGAGCGTGCGGGTGATCGTCGGTCGCTTGACCCGCTCGATCTCGGCGATCTCGCTCGGGGTCAGCGGCCCGTGGCGCTCGATCGTCGCCAGCGCCGCGACCGAGGTCGGGGTCAGGCCGCTGGTCTCGGCCGCCGCCTCCTGGCGCAGGCGCCGGGCGGTGCGGACGATTGCGATGCGCAGGTGCGCAGCGCGCTCGGCAAGTGGGATCTCGGTCGGATTCGTCATCATGATTAGCGTTGATAATTAGTTTAGCAAACTACCTCTGTGTGACCAAACCGCAACAAAGGCGCCCGCGTCTCCACTTACGCTCTTCGCATGGCCTCGAGGGCCGATTTCGACGTAGCGATCGTCGGCGCCAGCCTCGCTGGTTGCACCGCGGCGATCCTGCTCGGCCGAGCGGGCGCCCGGGTGGCCCTGATCGAGAAGAGTCCGGACCCCGCGGCCTTCAAGCGGATTTGCTCGCACCAGATACTGGCCTCCGCGATTCCCACCCTGGAGCGACTCGGCCTGACGGAGCCCCTCCTCGCCGCCGGCGCTCAGCGCTCGCGCCTGCACGTCTGGACGCGCTGGGGCTGGATCGAACCGACCGAGGAGCGGACCGCCTACGGCCTCAACCTGCGGCGCGAGGTCCTCGACCCGCTGGTCCGCCGACACGCGGCCGAGGAGCCCGGGGTCGAGCTGATGCTGGGCTTGACCGCCGAGCGCCTGCTGCGAGAGGGGAAAGAGTTCGCCGGCGTCGTCGCCCGCGGTCACGACGGCGAGGAACGGGAGATACCGGCCCGCCTAACGGTCGGCGCCGACGGTCGCGACTCGCCGATCGCGGCGATGGCGGGGGTCGAGGAACGGACCTCCCCCCATGGACGCGTCGCCTACGGCGCCTACTACGAAGACGCCCTGCCGCGGTTCGCGCCCGATTTCTCGGGGTGGATGCTGGACCCCGACTTCGCCGCCGCCTTCCCGACCGACTCCGGCCTCGTCCTCTACGTCGCGATGGTCACCAAGGACCGGCTGCCGGAGTTCAAAGCGGACCCCGGACGGGCGCTGCGGGAGTTCATCGCCGCCGTCCCCGAGCCGCCGCCGATCGAGCGCGGGCGGATGGTGGGATCGGTGCTCGGCAAGATCGACATGACGAACCGGATGCGCGACCCGGTTGCTCCCGGCCTCGCCCTGGTCGGCGACGCCGCGCTCGCCAGCGATCCGCTGCCCGGAATCGGCTGTGGCTGGGCGCTGCAGAGCGGTGAATGGCTGGCCGACAGCGTCTCCCCCTCGCTGCGCGGCCTCGGCCCGCTCGAGAACGGCCTGCGCCGCTATCGCAGGCGACACCGCCGTGAACTGCGCGAGCACGCCTTCACGATCCACGACTACGCGACCGGCCGCCGGATGCAGCCGCCGGAGCGTCTGGGCCTCGCCGCCGCCGCCCGCGATCGCAAGGTCGCCGCGGACCTGGAGTCCCTGATGACCCGGCGCGCACAGCCCCACCAGGTGATGCCGCGGATGCTGGCCAGATCGGTCGCCGTCGAGGCCAGGCGACTGATCGGCTCCCGGCGCAGCTAGGCGGCGAAGCGCGCTTCCGAGCGGGCCTTGGCCTTGGCGGCCTCGATCCCGCGGTTCTTCGGCGGCGCCTTGGTGACGAGTCGGTCGAGCAGCTGACGGCTGGCCTCGGCCACCGCCTCGACGGCCTCGTCGAAGGCCTCGGCATTGGCCTGCGAGGGCTTGGTCGAGCCGCTGATCTTGCGCACGTACTGAAGCGCCGAGGCCTGGATCTCCTCGTCGGTCGCGGGTGGATCGAAATTGTGGAGGGTTCTGATGTTTCTGCACATGTGTTGATCTTAGGAATCTGGGAACCTCGAAGCTCTATGGAGTTCGCCCGATGACCGACCCAGCCGAGGCCCGCGACAAGCGCTGGATCGCGCTGATTCTGCTCTGCTCGGCCCAGTTCGTGGTCGTCCTCGACGCCTCGATCGTCAACGTCGCCCTGCCGACGATCGGCGACGCGCTCGACTTCAGCGAGAGCAGCCTGCCCTGGGTCGTCAACGCCTACGTCCTCACCTTCGGCGGCTTCCTCCTGCTCGGCGGCCGGCTCGCCGACCTGCTCGGCCGCCGCCGCGTCTTCATGTTCGGGCTGGTGCTGTTCGCGATCGCCTCGCTGTTCGGCGGGCTGGCGAGCACCTCCGGGCAGCTGGTCGCCGCCCGTGCCGTGCAGGGCCTCGGCGCCGCGATCCTCTCCCCCGCCGCGCTCTCGATCGTCGCCACCACCTTCCGCGACGGCGCCGAGCGCAACAAAGCGCTGGGGATCTGGGGCGCGGTGGCGGGCTCCGGTGGCGCCGCGGGGGTCCTCCTCGGCGGCGTCCTGACCGAATACCTCGGCTGGGAGTGGGTGCTGTGGGTCAACGTCCCGATCGGGATCGCCGCGGCCGCACTGGCGCCGCGCCTGATCGCCGAATCGCACGCCGAGCAGGAGGTGCGCCACTTCGACGTCGCCGGGGCAACCACGATCACCCTCGGTCTCTCGGCCCTCGTCTTCGCCCTGCTCGATGCCGAAGACGCCGGCTGGGGCTCGGCCCAGACGATTGGCGTCCTCACCGCGAGCGCGCTCCTGCTGATCGCCTTCGTCGCAATCGAGCGGCGCTCGCGAGCGCCGCTCGTGCCGTTCTCGATCTTCCGCCTGCGGACGATCACCGGCGCCAACGTCGTCGGCATTCTCGTCGGCGCCTCGCTCTTCTCGATGTTCTTCTTCATCTCGCTCTACATGCAGCAGGTGCTCGGCTTCAGCGCGATCGAGGCCGGCCTCTCCTACCTGCCGCTGGCGGTCTCGATCATCCTCTCGGCCGGGATCGCCTCGAGCCTGGTGACCAAAGTCGGGTTCAAGCCGATCCTCGCCGCCGGCATGGTCCTGATCGCCTCAGGCCTCCTCTGGTTCAGCCAGATCTCCCCCGAAGGGACCTTCCTCGCCGACATCCTCGGCCCCTCGCTGCTGGCCGCCGTCGGCCTCGGCTTCGCCTTCGTCCCGGTCACGATTGCCGCCGTATCCGGCGTCGAGGACCGCGAGCAGGGACTCGCCAGCGGCCTGATCAACACCTCCCAGCAGGTCGGCGGCGCCCTCGGCCTCGCCGTCCTCGCCGCGATCGCCAACTCCGAGATCGGCACCTCCCAGGACCCCACCGTCCTCACCGACGGCTTCGCCTCCGCCTTCCTCGTCGGCGCCGGCTTCGCGATCCTCGGCCTGATCGCCACCCTCCTCCTGATCCGCACCGCGGACAGCAGGGCACATGTGGAGTTGGGGGCGGAGCCGGCGACGGAATCCAGCTCTTAGAGCCAGAAGTCACACCAAATGACACGGAAGTGTCATTTCTTTGAACCAATTCAGTTACGCCTATTGAAGTGGCGAAATTCGTCCCTAGGATCGGCCGCCGGAGGGTGTTGGAGGCAGGTGTCTCCAGGTGATTGACACTCACTCTTCCCGGTCAACCGCCGGGACCGGTTCGAGTCCGGCGCCCTCCGCAGAGATACCGCGGCAGCGGGTCGAGGGTGGAGGGGCGGCGTGCTACCTTGAGGGCACGAGTGTCAGTCGCCTGCGGGGTGGTTCCCCGTAACGCCAGACTCGACCCGCCCTTCGCGGCGGGTCTTGTCGTTTCTGGACCCCTCTTTGTAGCCACCGCCGTCGCAACGGTTAGGGTGGGCGGGTCTTGTCCCTTCGCCTGCTGAAGACCTCGAGCCTCGCAGCCTTGCTGCTGGGTGCACTCGCGGTCTTCGTCCTCGGTGGCAGCAGCAGCGCCGCGCCGGGAGCGGCGATTGCCGCGGTCTCCTCTTCGGCTTGCGGCCCACTCCAGTACGGCGGCAAAGGTGATCCCGAGGCGCTCGTCGTCTCCGACCTGCCGCTGCAGGGGGACTCGAAGCAACGCTCGGCGCAGATGAACGACGCAATCCAGCTCGTCCTCGAAGGCGCGAACTGGCAGGCCGGTGGGGTCAAAGTCGGCTTCCAGGCCTGCGACGACTCGAGCGCGAAAACCGGGCTCTGGACCAAGGCCCAGTGCCAGGCCAACGCCAAGGCCTACGCCGCCAACCCGAGCGTCCTCGCCGTGATCGGCACCTACAACTCCGGCTGCGCCGAGGCGATGATCCCGATCCTCAGCCAGGCGCCCGGCGGCGGCGTGGCGATGGTCTCCCCCGGCAACACGCTGATCTGCCTCACTCAGTCGAGCCCGAGCTGCGGCAAGGGCGAGCCCAAGAGCCTCTATCCCGGACGGCGGAACTACGCCCGGGTCGTGCCCAACGATGCCTACCAGGGCGCCGGCCTCGCGAGCTTCGCCAAGAAGCAGGGAGTGAAGGAGGCCTACGTCCTCTACGCCGGCAAGGACCCCACCAGCCTCGGCCAGGCGAAGACCTTCCGCGGCGCTGCCCGCAAGCTCGGCATCCACGTCGTCGGCTTCAAAGCTTGGAACGTCAATGCCTCGAGCTACCGGGGCCTGATGCGGATGGTCGCCGACGCTACGCCGGACGCGGTGCTCCTCGCCGGCCTGACCGAGTCGAACGGCGCCCGCCTGATCAAGGACAAGGTCGCGGTGCTCGGCCCTAACAGCGGCGTCAAGCTCCTCGCCCCCGATGGCTTCGCCCAGCAGTCGACGATCGACCTGGCGGGCAAAGCCTCGAAGGGGATGTTCGCGAGTGTCCCCGGCCTGGTGCCGCAGAACCTCACCGGCGCCGGCAAGAAGCTGGTCGGAGAACTCGAAGAGAAGCTCGGCGGGCCGGTCGAACTGTATGCGCCCTACGCGGGCCAGGCCGCGAGCGTCGTCCTCGACGCGATCGGCAAGGGCCGTGACCGCACCGGCACGATCGACGCCGTGCGCTCGACCTCGGTCCACAACGGCATCACCGGCAGCTTCGACATCCTCCCCAGCGGCGATCCGAGCGTCGGCCCGATCACCGTCTCGGTCGCGAGGAAGACCTTCGTGCCGTTCCAGGTGCTGGAGCCGGGACCGGCGCTGGTCAAGGCCGCCCGGCACGGCTGAGTCGCGCCCTCGATCCCACCATCCGGAGCGTCAGCGAGCCGGAATGACCCTGAAGTGTCATTTCTTTGAGCCAATTCAGTAACGCCTATTGAAGTGGCGAATTTCGTCCCTAGGATCGGCCGCCGGAGGGTTGAAGGAGACAGGCGTGCTCCAGCCAGCTGATACCTGGCATGCCCGGTTTAGCCGCCGGGTCCGGTTCGAGTCCGGCGCCCTCCGCAGACATAGACCGCCGCGAGCGGGTCGAGGAGGAGCACGATCAAGGTCGTGCTACCTTGAGTGCAGGTATCAGCTGGCTGCGGGGTGGTCCCCCGCTTCACTCTGACTCGACCCGCCTCGCGGCGGGTCTTGTCGTTTCTAGGGACCGTTGAGGAGTCAACCATCCAGGACCCGCCGAATCGCCGTCGAATCAGACGCGGTGGAGTCCAGAGTCGAGCAGCCGCACGTCCACTACGAGCCGGGGATGGACGCCCGCAGCACGCGGGTGGCCGAACGGCTGAAGACGCCGATGCTGATCGCGGCGGCGCTGACGCTGCCGACGGTGGCGATCACCGAGTCCGAGCCGGGCGGCCTGCTCGAGACGATCGCGATCCTCCTCAATTGGGTGACCTGGACCGCCTTCCTGGTCGAGTTCGTGGTCATGCTCTCGGTCGTCCCGGATCGGCTCGGGTGGTTGCGGCACCACCCGCTCGACTTCGTCATCGTCTTCTTCACCCCACCGGTCCTGCCTGCCGGCTTGCAGAGCCTGCGGGTTCTGCGCCTGCTGCGCCTATTGAGGCTGCTACGGCTGGCCGAGCTCTCGCGCGAGGTCTTCTCGCTGGAGGGCGTCCGCTATGCGGCCCTGCTGGCGATCCTCTCGGTGGTCGGCGGCGCCGCGCTCTTCGATGCCTTCGAGCAGCGGCAGGACCTCGACTTCTGGGACGACATCTATTGGGCGATCACGACGATGACGACGCTCGGCTCGAATATCGAGCCGACCACCACCGGCGGCGAGGTCGTCTCGGTCTTCGTCCTCCTGATCGGGATCGGGTTCGTCGCCCTGCTCACCGGCTCCTTCGCCCAGCGCTTCCTCGCGCCGGAAATCGCCGAGATCGAGGCGGAGCTGGAGGAGGAGAGCCTCAGCGCCGAGGCGCTGGCGCTGCGCGAACTGAAAAGCGTCCAGGAGCAGCTGCAGGCGCTCGAGGTCGCGATCGAGCAGATGGCGAGGCGAACGTAGTTGTCCCGCATACCGGGGACAAGTGCGTTCAGTCGCCCTTCGCCTGCTCCTCGGCGATCTTCGACTCGAGCTCCTTCATCACTTCCGGGTCCCGCAGGGTGGTGACATCGCCCAGGGCGCGGCCCTCGGCGATGTCGCGCAGGAGGCGGCGCATGATCTTGCCGGAGCGCGTCTTCGGCAGGTCGTCGGCCCAGACGATCCGCTTCGGCCGGGCGAATTTGCCGATCCGCTCGGCGACGGTGGCGCGGATGCCCTCGACCAGATCCTCGCTCTCGGCGACCTCACCGCGGAGGGTGACGAAGGCGCAGATCGCCTGGCCGGTTTGCTCGTCGGATTCGCCGATCACCGCTGCCTCGGCGACGTCGGGGTGGGCGACGATCGCCGACTCTACCTCGGCGGTCGAGAGCCGGTGGCCGGAGACGTTGACGACGTCGTCGATCCGGCCGATCACCCAGAAGTAGCCGTCCTCGTCGCGGCGGGCGGCGTCGCCGACGAGGTAGCGCTCTTTCCCGAAGCGCGAGAAGTAGGTCTCGACGAAGCGGTCGTCCTCTTTGTAGAGGCCGCGCAGCATCGAGGGCCAGGGGCGCTCCAGCACCAGCAGGCCCTGTCCCTCGCCGATCGGCTTGCCCTCGGACTCGTCGACGACCTGCGCCTCGACCCCGGGGAACGGCGTCGTCGCCGAGCCCGGCTTGGTCGCGGTGATCCCCGGCAGCGGCGAGATCATGATCGCACCGGTCTCCGTCTGCCACCAGGTGTCGACGACCGGGCAACGGCCGCCGCCGATCACCTCGCGGTACCAGAGCCAGGCCTTCGGGTTGATCGGCTCGCCGACCGAACCGAGCAGCCGCAGCGAGGAGAGGTCGTGCTCGGCCGGGATGTCCGCCCCCCACTTGATGAAGGTGCGGATCGCAGTCGGCGCCGCGTAGAGAATCGTCGCTTTGTAACGCTCGGCGATCTCCCACCAGATCCCCTTGTGCGGGTAGTCGGGCGCCCCCTCCCACATCACCGAGGTGGCGCCGTTGGCGAGCGGCCCGTAGACGATGTAGGAGTGGCCGGTGACCCAGCCGACGTCGGCGGCGCACCAGTAGACGTCGGACTCGGGCTTCAAGTCGAAGACGTAGCGGTGGGTGGCGGTGACGCCGGCCATGTAGCCGCCGGTGGTGTGAAGGATCCCCTTCGGCTTTGCGGTCGAGCCGGAGGTATAGAGGATGTAGAGCGGGTGCTCGGCCTCCATCGGCTCGGCCGGGCACTCGGGATCGGCCGCCGCCATCACCTCGTCGTAGAAGACATCGCGGCCCTCGGTCATCGGGCACTCGATCCCGGTGTGGCGGATAACGACGATCGTCTCCAGCGCGTGGTGGTTGGCCATGTGCTCGTCGACCGCCGGCTTGATCGGCGCCGTCTTGCCTTTGCGGCGGGCGCCGTCGACGGTGATCAGCGCCTTCGCTTCGGAGAAGTCCATCCGCTCGGCGACCGCCTCGGCCGAGAAGCCGCCGAAGACAACGTTGTGGGGGGCGCCGATCCGGGCGCAGGCGAGCATCGCGACGACGACCTCGGGAATCATCGGCAAATAGATCCCGACCACGTCGCCCTTCTCGACCCCGAGGTCCTTCAGCGCGTTGGCGAAGCGCTGGACGTCGCGGTGCAGGTCGGCGTAGGTGACGTCGCGCTCCTCCCCCTCCTCGCCGCGCCAGTGGTAGGCGACGCGCTCGCCGTTGCCGGCCTCGACGTGGCGGTCGAGGCACTGCGCCGAGGCGTTCAGCCTGCCGTCGGCGAACCACTTGTAGAAGGGCGGGTTGGAGTCGTCGAGCCCCTGGCTCGGCTCGACGTCCCAGTCGAGCAGCTCTTTCGCCTGCCGCATCCACCACCCCTCGGGGTCGGCCGCGGCCTCCTCGTAGACGGCGGCATCCGACCAGAGAGCGTTCGCGCGGAACTCCGCGGGCGGGTCGAACTTCTCGACCCCGAGCATCTCCTCCAGCTGCTGCTCGAGATTCATGGCGCAAAACCTACCCGAGGCGCCGCGGCTGAATCAAAGACCAGCTGGATGGCGGGCTACGAAGCCTTCGGGCGATGACGCCCAGGGGTCGTGCCAGCGGGGACCGGCGCCGCCTGAGGTGTCGAAGGAGATGCCGGCGACGACCATCCAGGCGTGGCTGGCGTTGGCGTAGACGGTGATCCAGCGGCCGGGGCCGGGTTCGCCCCAGGTCGAGAGGCCGGTCGAGTCGAGCGGGCTTTCCAGCAGGCCGCCGCCGTGCAGCGCGTAGCTGACCGAGCCCGAGCAGTCGTAGCCGGAGGATTCGAAGGAGCCGTGGCCGCCGCCCCAGATGTAGGGGGTGGTGGCGATCGCGTTGGCGGCGGAGACCACGTCCTTGACCGCCTGCGGCGCCGCGGCGGGGGCGCTGGCTTCGCTTTCGGTGATCAGCTGCGCTTCCTGGCCCGGGTTGAGGGGCGCCGGCAGCTGGCCTTCGGTCGCGTCGCCGCCTTCGGAGGCGATCTGTTCGGAGATCACCGAGAGGTTGTCGCTGAGCTGGGCTTCCCGCGACTGCAGCGCGTCGAGCGCTTCCTGGCGGGAAGCCTGTTCGGCCTTCAGTTCTTCAAACCCGGCCTGCGCTTCTTCCTTGGCGGCGGTGACTTCGCGCTCCTTGGCGGCGACTTCGTCTCGCGCCGCTTCGATCTTCGCGCGCTGCTCGTCGAGCCGTTCGACCGCCGAGCGGACCTCGTCGCGAAGAGTCTTCACCCGATCGACGACGGCGTCGTCGTAGGCCTGGATCTGGCGCAGGTATTCGGTCTGCGCCGCCATGTCCGACCAATCCTCGGATTCGAGGATGGTGTTGACCATGTCCGGCGAGCCGGACTCGTAGATCGCGACCAGCCGATCGCCGAGCAGGTCGAGCGATTTCCGCAGCTTCGCCCGCACGCGCTCCAGATGCGCTTCTTCGGCTTCCAGCGCTTCGGTCGCCCGCTTCAGCTCCGCTTCCTTGGCCGCCAGTTCGGCCTCGACCGCTTCCTGTTCCTGGCGCAGCGCCGAGACTTCGCCCAGCTTCGCGTCGATCGCCCGATTCTGTTCGGCGATCGTCGCCGTCAGGTCGCTGCTCTCGGTGCGAACCCCTTCCAGCTTGTCGCGCGTCTGTTCCAGTTTCTCCTGCGGGTCGGCAGGGGCGGTTTCCGCCCAGGCGACAGCCAGCGCGCAGGTGGCGGCCAAAAGCAGCGCGGCAAAGACCAGGGCGCGGCGCCGAGCCGCGCTCGTAGAGGAGCTGAACAGCACGGCGGCGCAGGCTAGCGAAGCCGCCTAAACCCGCGCGGGTGGTCGATAACCCGCAAGTTCCCTTGCAATTTGCGGGTTTTGGAGGAATCCGGGGGCCGTTGCCGACCCCCGGACCCTGACTGGATCAGGCGAGCAGCTTGGCCTTCGCCTGGTCGAACTCCGCCTGGCTGAGGTCGCCTTTGGCCTTCAGCTCGGAGAGCTTGTGCAGCTCGTCGGCGGAACCGGAACCGGCCTGCTCCCGCACGTATTCGTCGAAATGCTTTTTCGCGTCGGCCTGAGCTTTGATCGTGCGATCGCGCATCCCGTTGCCCCTGGCGATCAGGTAGATCAGCGAAGCCAGGAAGGGGATCAGGACGAGGAAGAGGACCCATGCCGCCTTTGCTCCACCCCCGAGCTCGTGGTCGCGGAAGAGGTCGGAGAGGATCGTGATCAGGATCCAGATCCAGATGACGAAGAAGAAGACCTCCAGCGCGATGAGGAGGAGTTCCCCAAAGCTGACGTCGGCGATTAAGAGTGGCAAGTTGCTTCCTTTCGGTGGAACTAGTTACTTCGGATTCTCATTGCAAAAAGCACAATTGCAACTGAGGTGGCCAGGTTGAGGCTCGATACACCCTCGCGCATAGGGATCGAGACGCGCGCGTCGGCCCTCTCGAAGACCTCCGAACTGAGCCCGTGGCGCTCGGTTCCGAAGGCGAGGACGGCGCGATCCGGCAGCCGCTCGGGCGCCAGCTCCTCCCCGTCGGGGTCGATCGCCAGCAGCGGCCGGTCGCTCGCCGGCAGCGACTCGGCCTTGGCGACCGGCAGCGCGAACTGCAGCCCGGCGGCGCCGCGCACCGCGTCGGGGTGCCAGGGGTCGTTCTCGCCGGTGGCGATCAGCGCCGCCGCCCCGGCCGCGGCCGCGACCCGGATGCAGGCGCCGATGTTGCCCATGTTGCGCGGCTGCTCGAGCAGCACCGCGGGCGCCGGGCCCGGGCTCGCCAGCACGGCGGCGAGATCGACCTGCGGCCGGCGGGCGATCGCGGCGACCCCGGTGTGCGGGACCAACGGCACCAGGTCGGCCAGGGTCTCCCGATCCACCGCCTCGACCCCACCGCCGATCCGCCCCTCGAGGTCGGGTGCCAGGTCCGCCGCCATCTCCTCCAGCGCGGCTGGGTCGACTGCCACCGTCTCGACCAGCTCGGCGCCGAACCGCAGCGCGTGCTTCAGCGCGTGAAAGCCCTCGACGACGGTCAGCTCGGGATCGCGACGCGCCGTGCGGAACCGGACGGCGCGTTCGTGCTCTTCGCGGCCCATCCGCGAATCATGACTGGCTCAGCCGGCTAGTTGCGCCTGCGCCAGCTGGTCGCGGCCGCCGGCCTTCGCCAGGTACAGCGCCTCGTCGGCGCGTCGCAGCAGGTCGTCGATCGACTCCTCACGGTCCCAGAGTGCGAGCCCGGCCGAACAGGTCTGCCCCATCGGTGTCGTCCGCCGCAGCCGCTCGACGATTTCCTCCGCGTCCTCCGGCCCGGTGTCGGGCAGAAGCACGAGGAACTCCTCGCCGCCGAAGCGGACGATGGTGTCCTCCCCCCGCAGCGCCGAATCCCACGCCCTGGCGCAGGCCCGCAGCACTTCGTCGCCGGCCAGGTGGCCGTGGGTGTCGTTGTATTTCTTGAAGTGGTCGATGTCGAGGATCGCGACGCTCAGCGGTGAGAGCGAGCGTCGGGCGCGGGCCATCGCCTGCGGAAGCTGTTCCTCCAAGGCCCGCCGGTTCGGCAGCCCGGTGAGGGAGTCGTGGCGGGCCAGGTCCTGGACCTGGCCGAGCAGCTCCTCGCGTTCGGACTCGATCTCCTTGATCTCGGTGACATCGGCGGCACGGGCGTAGATAAGGGACTCGTCCGGCGAGAGCTGGGAGCTCCACCGCAGCCAGTGCCAGCTTCCGTCTTTTGCCCGGTAGCGGTTTTCGAAGGAGAGGGTCTCGGCGCCTTCGAACAGGCCGGCGGCCTCGGCTTCCGTGCGATCGCGGTCGTCGGGGTGGACGAGCTCGACGAAGGGGATCGACCGCAGCTCATCGAGGTCATAGCCGAGGTGATGCGTCCAGGCGTCGTTCAGCTCGACGAAGTAGCCGTCCATGTTGGCGGTGCAGAGCATGTCGCGGGAGAGGTCGAAGAAGTGACGGGCGCGCTCGTCGGCGCGGTCTCGGCGGGCGACGATGCCGGTGATCAGCAGCATCACCACGGTGAGCGAGATCAGGGTGAAGAGCCAGCGGGTGAGGGGCGAGTAGCCGGCGGTGTTTTCGACCAGCAGGAGGACGCTGCCGTAGGCCAGCAGCAGCCAGGCCAGGTGGGCCGCTGCGACCCGGCGCGGGAAGTAGAACGAGGTGACCAAGGTTGCCCAGACGAAGATCGTCCCGTACTGGCCGACCGCGATGCCGCTCTCGTAGATGAGCAGGCTGGTGACCCCCGCCACCCCAGCGAGGACCAGGTGCAGAGCTGCGACCGGGATCCGGGGAGCGAGCAGCCAGACGATCGCGCCGGCAGCCGCCATCGCCAGGGCGGTGAAGCTGAGCGCGAACTGGTCGGCGCCGCTTGGGTGGGGAAGGACGAGGGAAAGGGCGACCAAACCGGCGCCCGCGACCAGCAGGGCGGCCGCGGCTCGTGCCCGCGTGCGCGAGGGAGGCCTGATGCTTACCCGATTTTCGGGAGTCGCCATGACGTGGGCATCGGCAAACGGCAGGGTTTCCTTTAAGAGCGAACCACCTGGAACTGACCCATCAGGCCATGATCCTCGTGGTCGAGCATGTGGCAGTGGATCACGAACTTCCCGGTGTAGTCGGCGAAGTGACCGGCGAGGAGAATTTTTTCGTTGGGGTAGACGAAGAACGTCTCCTTCAGACAGTCTTCGTAATCGGGCGGCGACTTGCCGTTGCGCCTCAACAGGTACCAGTCGGTGTGGTGCAGGTGCATCACGTGGGCGACGTTGGTCTTGTTGACGATCTCCCAGGTCTCGGTCGTGCCCAGCTTCGGGAACGCCTCCGAGTGGGCCGGGTTGAAGGTGCGGCCGTTGATCCGCCAGGTGGTCTTGAAGAAGCCGCCGATCGTGATCTCCCAGCGCTTGTCCGGCTCGAGCTCGGCCCTGCGGGTCCAGGCGGGCAGCGGCCGCAGGTGACGGGGCACGCGGCTGCGATCAGCAACGCGGTTGCTCCCGACCCGGAACTGCATCAGGGCGCCGCCGTAGGTGTTGGCGCCGTCGGGGTTGCGCCCGGCGTGGCGTTTGGTGCTGCGCAGCTCGACGCTCTCACCGCGGGCGGCGGAGAAGTCGACGATCACCTCGACCCGCTCGGCCGGCCCGAGCAGGATCTCGCGGCGACGGATCGGCTTCGGCATCAGACCGCTCTCGGTGCCGATCTGGATCATCGTCGCGCCGTTGGAGAGCTGCAGGTTGAAGCTGCGGAAGGAGGAGACGTTGAGCAGGCGCAGGCGGTAGCGGCAGGGGTCGACCCGGTGGTGGGGCATGAAGGCGCCGTTGACGAGGATCGTCTCGGCGAGGATCCCGTCGGCCGGAGGACGGCGCCCGTCCGCGAACGGGTCGGTGAGCTGGTTGCGGCGATCGAAGGTGCGGTCGCAGATCATCAGCGGCAGGTCGTGATCGCCGTCGGGCAACGGCAGCGAGTCCTCGAAGTCGTCGTCGACGATCCACATCCCGGCCAGCCCTTTCCAGACGTGGGGCGCGGTCCGGTCGAGCCGGTGGTCGTGGTACCACTGGAACGAGGCGCGTTCGGGGTGCCCGTCCTCGACCAGGTCGTAGACGTACGTCCTGTGCCCGCCGGGCTCGATCAGCGTGTCGTTGCCCGACTCGAGCGCCGAGAGGCCGCGCGGGATGCGGCAGAAGCGGGAGACCGGCTGGGCCTTGGTCAGGCCGCCGGGCTGCCCGTCGAACTGCGTGCGGTTGTGGCCCCCGTGGAGGTGGACCGAGAGCTCCCCCGCCTTCGCCGGCAGCTCGTGGTGAAAGGTGACCTTGGTGCGCCGGCCGGCGCGGCGGCGAATCGTCGGGCCGGGGAAGCTGCCGCCGTAGGTCCAGAGCTTCGTCTTCGGGCCGGGGATGATCTGCTGCTCGGCCTCGCGGATCCCGATCCGGATGTGGTCGTCGCGCAGGACCGAGGGAACCGGCAGTGTGGCGCGGAAGGGGGTGGCCGCCAGCGCCGTCGACGGCTCCGCGGTCAGCGGCACGATGCCGCCGCCCCTGCCCCGGACGGGCAGGAGCGCGGCCAAGGCGCCGCCGCCCAGGACGCCGAGAAAGGCTCGGCGGCCGAAGCGGCGACGCGGTGCTGAGGACTCTCCAGCCGTGCTGCTAGCTGGTCGGCGCGGGAAGCGGGACGACCGGCGCGGCCACGTTCACTTTGCCCTGCATCCAGGGGTGGACGGCGCAGAGGTAGTAGAGCGTGGAACCGGCTGCGGCGGTGACTTCCTGGCTGAAGGTCTCACCCTTCTTTTCGGTGAACCAGGAATCGCCCTTCGGGCCGGTGGCCTTGCCGGCGGTGCTCCAGCCGGCGGGACCGGCTTTGGCCGGGTTCTTCGTGATCTGTTCGGTTTTCGGGTTGAAGCCGTGCCAGGTCGCGACCGCGAGGCAGATGTGTTTCGGCGTAAAGCAGTTCTTCCGTGCCTTCGGGGTCTTCGGCAGCGAACCCTTGGTGACCAGCGAGAAGGTGTGCGGGCCGACCTGTTTCGGGTTCGTGTCGTTGACGATTTCCAGCTGATCGCCGATGGTGACCGACTGCGGCCCGACGAACTTCAGCTTCCCTTTGGTCAGCTCGATGTCGACTTTCTGGGTGACACCGGTGGGCGTCGCGGCGGTGGCGAGGCCTGAACCGGCGAGGACGAGGACCGCCGTCGAAGCGGCGAGAGCCACTGCCCGCAGGGGGACGCGGCTGGAAAGCTTGCTGTGCAAAGCGTGCCTTTCTCTGAATGCTTGCTGAAAATTCGGGGCTTGGCCCCTTGGCCGAGGTGGCACGGTAGTACGCCAATCGGGCGAGTTCAACAATCGACCCGGCTTTCTACTCGCTTTTGGGGAGATTCCGGCCCCGCTAACCTCGAGCTTCGCCAGTGCCAAGTTTTCTCCACACCTGCTACCGGATCGGCGACATCGAGCGCTCGGTCGACTTCTACGAGAAGCTCGGCTTCGAAGAGGTGCACCGGATGCCGATCGGCGACGAGGCAATCAACGTCTTCATGGCGATGCCCGGCGAGGACCCCCGCCTCGAGCTCACCTACAACCACGGCGTCGCCGAGTACGACCACGGCACCGGCTACAACCACATCGCCCTCGGCGTCGAGGATCTCGACGGCACCCTCGAGCGACTCGCCTCGCTCGGCATCGATCCCGAAAAGCCCCCCTACCGCCCCGGCGGCCGCACCGAGGGCCACCGCATCTGCTTCGTCAGAGACCCCGACGGCTACCGGATCGAGTTGATCGGGGAGTAGTCGGCTCCAGGAGATAGCTTCCCCTCACCTTGAGGCTTCCGGCTGCATGGCGAAAGGCCCGCCGCCATTTCGGTGGTTGGTCGCGCAGACTCGTCGACTTCGCGGCCATAGTCGGGGCCTCGGTTGTGCTTGGAGGGGCTGTCCTATACGTAGCCAAGTCGGTCGAGGACAAGTGGCTCTGGCGCGGGGGCGAGTACGACAAACTCACCGGACTTCGAGCTGGCTTTGATTTCAGCTTCTTCAAAAGCCAACTGGGAACCCCAACCGTCACGAGGGTCTATCGGGGATACCAGGAGAGCGCATTTCGCGGACGGGGTTACTGGGTTCAAACGATCAGTCGAGGAGGCGCCGTACAGCTCTATGCGGTGACTTCCTGCGAAAAGGCCTTTCATCCAACCTTCCGGCTTCTGGGAGGCGACCTCCCGATCGAGCTCAACCGGAGCCATCTGGCCGATATCGCACCGCCCGGCGAAATCATCGCCTTTGACTACTTCGTGGGAGTAACCGCGCCCACGCTCTTCTATGAGGGCCTCTATGGAGGATTCGGTGGCTATTACAAGACCTTTGCTTGGGGCTGGAACAGCGTGTGCGGAGGGGTAGATGAGGAAATGGCAATGCCCAACGCCGCTGCCAGGAATTCCGGCTTGACTTCCGATCTCACCCCCTCCCTCGAAGAGGTCCGAAAGGACGCACCCGTAAATACCTATGTCGAGACGGCGCCGGCTACCTTCCCAGGACCCGGAGGAAGTCTCGCTCTCGATACTGACAAGCGCCCGAACCTTCATCTGCTCCGCGGGTTCTACGTAGGTCCGAGCTGGGTGCTTCTCCAAGCGCCGGGCTGATCCCCGACGGCAGTGCCTCTCCCAGCGGTTCCGCGTTTCTCCCCGCCAGAGTGAGGAAAATCTCGGAAGGGTGGCATCAGCCGGGGCTGACGCCCCCGCCGGACGGGGGTGACGGGGTCGGCGTCGGGGTGGGAGTCGGGGTCGGCGTGGGTTCCGGAGTCGGTTCGGGCTCGGGGGTGTTTTCCTCGCCGCCTTCGTCGCCGCCCTTGTCTTTGCCCTTGCTTTCGTTTTCGGATTCTTCTTCGCCTTCGTAGCTTTCTTCTTCTTCGTAGCTGTTGTAGCCGCTCGACGAGGTGTGGTCGCTGTCGAGGCCTTCGAGCTCGGGCAGGGAGCCGGTCTGGAATTCGGGGCAGTCGCCTTGGACGGCTTCGGACATGTAGTTGGCCCAGATCGGGCCGGCGGTGGGACCGCCGAAGCCGGTGTATTCGCGCGTGGTCGGGTGGCCGACCCAGACCGCGGTCGAGAAGAGCGGCGTGTAGCCGACGAACCAGGCGTCGGAGAGCTCCTCCGAGGTACCGGTCTTGCCGGCGGCGCTGGAGCAGCCCATCGAGGTGTAGCCGGCCCCGGTTCCCTGGGTGATCACGCCCTCGAGGATGCGGGTCACTTCGTAGGCCTGGCCCTCGGTGAGGATGCGTTCGCCGGAGTCTTTCTCGAAGTCGTCGACCTTGCCGTCGGGGAACTCGACCTTGCTCACCGCGGTCGGATCGTGGTGGACGCCGCCGCTGGCGAGGGTCGCGTAGGCGTCTGCCATTTCCAGCGGCGTGACGCCGATCCCGAGACCGCCGATCCCCTCCGCCGGGACCGACTGCAGCGGCGATTCGATCCCCATTTCCTGGGCCATCTCGGTCACGTTTTCGGGACCGACGTCGAGGTCGAGCTGGGCGAAGACGACGTTAACCGAGTGCCAGGTGGCGCTTTCGAGGTCGTAGGTCCCGCCCCCCTCGCCCTCGGAGTTGTTGACGGTCCAGGTGCCGCCGCCGGGGATCTCCAGGGTTTTCGGCGAGGTGCCGTCGTAGTAGGTGGAGCCGGGGTCGATCCCCTCCTTCACCGCGGCGGTGAGGACGATGGTCTTGAACGACGACCCGGGCTGTCGGCGGGCCTGCCAGGCGTAGTTGAACTGGGATTCGTCGGCGTAGCCTTCGGTCGAGGCGAGGGCGACGATCGCGCCGTTCTTCGGGTTGACCGAGGCGAGGCCGGCGACCGGGCCGCCTTCGGGGTAGCAGACGTAGCAGTAGTTTTCGACCGCGTATTCGGCCTTCGACTGCAGGTCGGGATCGATCGTCGTGTAGGCCTTCAGGCCGCCTTTGCGGACGGTGTTGATGCCGTACTCCGCGATCAGTTCGTTCTGCACCAGGTCGAAGAGGAACGGGTCCTTGATCACCTGATACTTGTCGCCGGGGTCGAGACCCAGGCCCCGGGTGCGCGCTTCGCGGTATTCCTCGCCGTCGATGTAGCCCTGCTCGTTCATCACCAGCAGCACCTCGTTGCGCCGCTTCAGCGCCGCTTTCGGATCGAGGAACGGGTTGTATTCGGAGGGAGCCTGGGGCAGCCCGGCGAGCAGCGCCGCCTCGGTCAGGTTGAGGTTCTTGGCCGGCTTGGAGAAGTAGGTCTGCGAAGCGGCCTCGGCGCCGACCGCGGTCTGCCCTTCGACCGTCCCGTACGGGGCGCTGTTGAGGTACTGGGTGAGGATCCAGTTCTTGTCGTGGGCTTCCTCGAGCTCGACCGCCAGCGAGGCTTCGATCAGCTTTCGCTTCAGCGTGTTTTCCGGATTGTGGATGTAGAGGTTGCGGACCAGCTGCTGGGTGATCGTCGAGGCGCCCTGCACCGCGGCGCCGGCCTGCAGGTCCTTCCAGGCGGCGCGGGCGATGCCTTCGTAGTCGAGGGCGCCGTGCTCGTAGAAGTTCTTGTCCTCGATCGCGATCGTCGCGTCCCGCAGGAGCTGGGGCTGGGATTTTTCCGGCAGCGGCTGGCGCACGTTTTCGGAGCGGATGAACCCGATCAGGCTGCCGTCGGCGGCGTAGATCGCCGAGGAGCGGCCCTTCTGGACCGGCTTCAGGCTGGAGAGGGGCGGCGCCGAGTTGTAGATGTCGATCGCCCAGGCGGCCGCCATGCCGCCGGCCACCAGCACGAGCGCGGCCAGGATCCCCAGCGGGATCGCGACCTTGTGCCAGATGGGATGGTGCGGCTTGCGTCGCCGCCTGCGGACCCGCGTCGCCATTCGCGCCGATTGTAGGGAGGGACGCCACTCGGCCCCGTGGACGGGCGGGGGGGCGCAATCCCGCTTGCCGTCCCGATAGGCTCGCGCCCGGCAGGATCTTGTTCTAGGGGAGAGGAAGGAAAAGTGAAACTCGTAATCGGGATCGTTCGCCCCGAGCAGGCGAACCAGGTCCTCGAGGCGCTGCACCGGGCCGAGGTCCGGGGCTTCTCGATGAGCCGCGTGCAAGGGCACGGCGGCGAGATGGACCGGGTCGAGACCTACCGCGGGACGACCGTGCAGATGGGCCTCTCGGAGAAGATGAGGTTCGAGGTCGCGGTCTCCGACGACTTCGTCGACAAAACCGTGGGAGCGCTCTGCGAAGGCGGTCGGACCGGCGAGGTCGGCGACGGCAAGATCTTCGTCGTGCCGCTTGACCACGCGGTGCGGATCCGCACCGGGGACAGCGACGAGGGCGCCGTGACGCCGGTGAGCAAATGAGCGGCGGGATCGATACCGGGGATACCGCCTGGATGCTGATCGCCACCGCGCTGGTGCTGCTGATGACGCCGGCGCTGGGGCTCTTCTACGCCGGGCTGGTGCGCTCGAAGAACACCCTCAACACCTTCATGATGAGCATCGCCGCGATCGCGGTCGCGACGGTCACCTGGGCGACGGTCGGCTACTCGCTCGCCTTCGACGGCGACGGCGCGCTGATCGGCGGGCTCGGAAACTCCTTCATGCAGGGCGTCGACTTCGCCCCGCGGGAAGGGACGACGATCCCCGAGCTGGTCTTCTTCGCCTTCCAGGCGACCTTCTGCATCATCACCACGGCGCTGATCTCCGGCGCGGTGGTCGAGCGGATGCGGTTCGGGCCCTTCCTCGTCTTCTCGGCGCTGTGGTCGGTGCTGGTCTACGCGGTGCTCGCCCACTGGGCCTTCGGCGGCGGCTGGCTGATCGCCGGCGGCACGCTCGACTTCGCCGGCGGCGTACCGGTCGAGATGGCCTCCGGCTTCTCGGCCCTGGCGGCGGCCCTGGTGGTCGGCGCCCGCAAGGACTACGGCCGCCAGGCGCTCCTCCCGCACAACGCGGTCTACGTGCTGCTCGGCGCTGGCCTGCTGTGGTTCGGCTGGTTCGGGTTCAACGGCGGCAGCGGCTTCTCGACCGGCCAGGGCAGCGTCCTCGCCTTCACCAACACGCTGCTCTGCCCGGCGGCGACGCTGGTCGTCTGGTTCGGGCTCGATCTGATGCGGGGCCGCAAGGTGACGGCGATCGGCGCCGCCACCGCGATCATCGTCGGCTGCGTCCTGATCACCCCGGCGGGCGGCTACGTCAGCCCCGGCTGGGCGATGCTGCTCGGCGCCCTGGGGGCGATTCCCAGCTACGGAATCATCGTCTGGCGCACGCGGACCCGGGTCGACGAGACGCTCGACGTGCTCGCCGCCCACGGCACCGCGGGCCTGATCGGGATCCTCTTCATCGGCTTCTTCGCCCAGGAGGCGTGGAACGGAGTCTCGGACGGGCTGTTCTACGGCAACGCCGCGCAGCTCTGGGACCAGGTGCTGGCCGTACTCGCGGCGCCGGCTTACGCCTTCGTGATGACTTTCATCCTGCTGAAGGCGATCGGGGCCGTGATGCCGCTGCGGGCCACCGAGAAGGAAGAGGCGATGGGAATGGACATCAACCAGCACGGCGAGGAGGCTTACGTGACCGGCGAGGGGGCGATCTTGCTGCTCCCGGACGATCACGAGAAAGTCGCGGTGCCGGTGGCCGATCCGGGATAAAGACCTGGCGTTGTCGGGGGCCGGGGGTGCCCCCTCCAGACACATCTCGCCGATGGCTCGATGTTGAGTGTCTG